>Ga0194051_1000889_pt1 | contig 16563 bp, 9 predicted proteins | sample SepL2320m_MetaG_FD_161275 | JGI IMG/M metagenome (GOLD analysis project Ga0194051, IMG submission 161275) | Anoxic zone freshwater microbial communities from boreal shield lake in IISD Experimental Lakes Area, Ontario, Canada - Sep2016-L239-20m | ecosystem: Environmental > Aquatic > Freshwater >... | reverse complement strand
CCCATGTCAGTATCAACGATAATCGGAATTTGGCCGTCTAGACCTTGAACTGATGAACCTCCCGACGTGGCGCTTTCAACTTGAAGCAGTGCAAGAAGGGCGAAACCTAAAACGACACTGAGAATACTAGGCAGAGGCATCAACATAATCCTTGTCCCAATCCGATGATGGAGTCCCTCAAATAGACGACTATGCGCTAACACAAGAGTGACTATTGCATATCCAGATAGCCATCAAAAGCGTTGCAGTCATTGGTGCCTACTTCTGTTTTTCCAGCGAGTTTGACGGTTCGATGTAGGCGTTCGTCTGGTTTCTGCCGAAGTGCGCCGCTTCGAAGTTGTCCTGAGATCAAGAGATGGGCGCATCGTTAGCAGGCGTAGGATTTCGCGCTAGGTGCAGTTGTGCAGAGAACCCGACGGGGTGGTGAAGCTGGTTGAGGTATTCAAAAGACTCTTGGGCGTTCAAGAAGCGTCCAGAATTAGTGCCGTACCGTCGTTAGCGGCTATTTCGGTTTCTGCCCGGAAGCCTCGTGCTCGGCGAACATCTTGTCGGTGAGATCGGCCAGAACGCCCCCTAGCAATAGCTTGTTGGTGTAAAGCGGATGCGCGGCGGCGACGATGTCGGCAGAACGGATGTTGATGTTGGCCACGTACTTACGTACGTATGCCGTGTCGGAACCATACACGATACGTGGGATGCCCGCCCAAACCATGGCGCTCATGCACATCGGACAGGCTTCGCCGGTCCCGTACATTGTGAGATGTTCCCAACCTTGGTTGCCATTGCGCGCGATGTAGTCATTCATCGCGACGACCTCGGAGTGAAACATTGGATTTGCAGCCATGTTCACCACGCCCTCGCCGACCACGTTGCCCGTTCGCTCGTCGACGATGATGGATCCGAAAGGCCGTCCCGGATTGCGGTTGGCCTGCTCAATAGCGAGACGCATGTACTTCTCGTGCCGTGCCATGTCGGCTGGGGTCACGGGCGGTGCTTTCGTCTCAGCCTGCGCGAGCGTTCCTGCGATCGTCACTCCCGCCGTCGCAATCGAAGCGGCAATGACAGCACGTCGACCAACTCGTCTTCTCATTGGAACGTCTCCCTCACGCAACGTCAGTTGAGGTTTTGGCCTGACCGACATTTTGTACCAAGTCGAGTGAGAGACTATGGAAAGTCTGCGGTTCCGTCGAGTGCGGGGCGCGGCGCGATGGTGACGTGCTCTTGCGGACGGTTGCGCAGCCTCCCGCGCGGATTGTGGAATGATGACCTCCAGGACTGCCTGGCCAACGGGGGTTTGGTGATCCTTCCCTAACCGCCATTTCTGAACCACACGAAATGAGAGAAGATAGCCTAGAAAGGAGAAGGCCTAGGCCGAAGTATCGCAAAGGTGCACCCTACACGCCTCGTTTCGTCGGCATGCTTCAGGATCGTCAGTTTGCGCTGAGTCTAGCGATCGTTCCAGGTCATCTAAGACAACCTTCTAGCCCAATAGGGCTATGAAACAGGATGTTTCGCAAAATCGTACATATCCACAATCAGGGCAACTCACGATTATTAGGCGATTGGACTACCGCAACTCGTCGAGTGTCGCCGGGCCCGATCCGCCGGAGACCAGGGCTGGCCATTGCTTAGAATTGAAGGGAACTGCGGGAGGAAGAAAAGGTTCGTGTCCGCGCGCTTTCATCTCCGCGATGATGGCCTTGCGAGCGTCGGTTCCCATCAACTCATAGTCCATCACGTGGTAGTTGTTGAAGAATAGACCGCCAACCGAGCGGTCGGAGATGATGCGCACCAGCGACGTCATCATGTCCTCGGGTGTCGTCGTGAAAGAGATCGTTTCAATGAGCATCAAGCGGTCGTTGATTGCTTCGGGGCCGAAATACTGTGCCAGCACGCTAAACAGCACGTTGTTCTGGCGTGCGACATAGATTGTGTTGCTTGCCGCATAGGCGTCATCGAAGCTTCCACCCAGATCCTTCTTCCAGCCGTCTAGCACCTTCATCCAGTGAGCTACTTGCGTTTCGGCTGCCCAGGCGATGGCATGGCGCAGAAAGGGTGCCTGTTGTTTGGCAAAGGCTTGTACGGCTTCTGCAGTGATGATGCCGTGCTTGAGGCAGGCTTCCATAAAAGCGATGTTGTTGTCCAGAATGGCGCGCGAGTTGGGACGCCAGTCATCGGGCATGTCGACCGCATCGATGCCTTCGCGCGCGCTCTCCATCTCAGTGAGGTATGCCTGCATGGATGCAACCCAACTCTTGTTCTCGGGATGTCCGACATAGGGCAATACCACTAAGGAGATAGCCATGGTGCTATGGCCCAGTGACTTCATGACCTGGTATACCTTCGGAACGGGGGGGGCATCGACGCGCTGCTCGCCAGGTTTGTAGAGGACCATGCGCCCGCCAGCAGAAGAGAATAGTGCCAGTATGACAGGGTGCCGAGCGAGGATGTTGTTGCGGAAGGTTTCCCCTGCGCTCTCGTAAAGAGAAAACATAGAGGTGTTGAGCCGCAGCACATTCTGCGTCGCGATTTCGCTGGCCGATGGCGTGGGCGCGTTGCCGGAAATGGGCTTGAGGTATTCATCCAGACTGGAGGACATGGCTGGCGATCCGGCGGCGATTGCTGTGCTCATCAAGAGCCCAAGAAAAAGATGCTTCACAAGTCTCTCCTATTTTCACGCTTGAATGTTGCACTGTAAACGCATCACCGCAGGTTCTGCCGCTTTCCCGGTCGTGATCACGGGCATTCAGCACCGGTGTCGACCCATGTCTGAACCAGCGCCTTCGCCTGCTCTTGCGTGCCCGGAGCCGGTGTGCGGCCAATGCCGGGGTTCCAACCCCATCCCACCAGCTCGTCGTCTCCGATGTGGTGGACGAGATCCGCCAGCGACTTTCCACCGTTCAGTTTCGGATCGCGCATCTGCACGCAGATCTGCGAGAGCGTCTTGCCTTCCCATGTCATTTCGCTGGGTGCCATGAGCCAGGGCTTGTTGCCTGGCATGCGGGCTGGATCGAAATTGGTGGCCAAATGGCAGATCGGGCAGCGCATCGCCGGAAGGCCCAGGCCATCAGGGCCGCGGAACACCGGCGGCTGGTGCAGCCGGCCGCTGTCGCCCTGGCGCGGACGATCATTCGCCGCATGACAGTTCATGCAGCGCGGGCTGGTCAGTACCTTTCCAATCTCGGCAAACAGCGCGAGCGAGTGCGCCTTGGCGTTGGCTATGCCTGCAAAGTTCTCCGCCGGTGCGAGCGTCAGGCGCAAGGACCCCGCCAAGGCTTTGCCCGCCATGAGGTTCGCCGCAATAATGGCGGCGCAGGAAAACAGGAAGGCGAGTATCAGTCTTTTGCAGTCGCTCTTCATTGCGTGGACTTCACAACAGATAGCGGGCGGGTTGAGCGAGGATCACGTCGCGCACCGCCTCATGGTAGCGCACATAGCCCGTGCAGCGGCAGAGATGGCCATCGAGTGCTACGAGTATCGTCTGTTCCAGAGCCTCGCGCGCCACGGGCTGGTGCTCCAGACGCTCCAGCAGCACCTGCGCCTCGTTGAGAAATCCCGCTGTGCAATAGCCGCACTGGAAGGCGAAGTGGCGGATGAATGCCTCCTGAAGCGCGGTGAGCTGGCCATTGCTGGCATGCCCCTCTACCGTGCGGATGCTCTTGCCGTCGAAGTTCATGGCGGGGGCGGTGCAGGTTGGCATGGTAGCGCTGGTTCCATCCGGATCGTCGACGATCACCGCACAGCTCAAGCACTGCGCGGCCCCACAGCCGAACTTGGTGCCTGTCATGCCCAACACTTCGCGCAGGAAGTCATTCATCGACAGATCGTCGCGCACCTCGATGGGGCCGTGATCCTTGCCATTGATCTTCAGGCTGATGGCACTCACGTCAGAACTCCCTTTATCATGTCGGGCGTTACCGGCAGTGATCGGAATCGATGGCCGGTGGCGTCATGAATGGCGTTGAGCAAGGCCGGAACGATGGGGATCATCACCACCTCGGCGATGCCCTTGGGCGGTTCCTTTGGGGAGACGGGCGGCAGCACCTCAATTTCAAGATTGTGTATGGGCAAGTCCGAGGCGCGTGCCACAATGTAGTCGCCCAGGTTCCACTTGCCGTTGCCGGGACCATCCTCGAACCGCGGTAGGGTTTCGAGCAGGGCGTAGCCCACGCCCATCGCAAAGCCGCCCTGCGCCTGGCCTTCTACCAGTTCGGTGACGAGTACCTCGCCGCATTCCAGCACGCTGTAGGCTTCGACGATATGCAATGCGCCGGATGCGCGGTCGATCTCGATGCGAACAACCGTGCCGCAGGACGAGGTGAATGAAGTGCCGATGCGGTTGTAGTCCGTCGGCGGGAAGAACACGAAGCTGCGGTCAAGCAGTTTGTAACTGCCACTGCCACGGCGGATGGACAGGGCGTCGATATCCGCTGTCCACTGCATGTCGTCGATTGGGAAGGCGGCCTGTGCCCATGCCCAGCGCGAGAAGGCATGGGCGATCGCGCCCGTGACCCCTTCTTGCTCATGCGCCTTTGCCGCCACGTCGGCCTGCGCGAGCGGTGGAAGTCCGGACAGGATGAGTTCCTCTCCCTGCCAGAATGCCTGCTCGAAGAGGAACGCGCGTGGATCAGCGGGCGCAATGCCCCAGAGGGCAAGCGCTGCTGGCCACATGCCGAAGCGGAAAATGATCCGTGCCGCCTGTGCCGAAGCCTGCGTTCCGACGTGAGCCCCGATCGATGCGGTGCTGGCGGTGCTGATCTCCGGCACCCAACGCGGGTTTTTCGCGGCCGCGTCCTGCTGGTCTTGGGTGATGGTATAGGGATCGCCGGTGGTGGAGAGTTCCAATTCATCATATGTGTCAATCCGGGCAACAGCGACGGCCGATGCCGCACGGCCAAGAATGGCTTCGATTCGCCGTGCCACCGCAGTGCCGATGCCGTTTCCCATTTCCACGGAATCGGTGTGAATGGTGATCGACCCATCGGGCGCAAGCTCGACCCGGCCCAGCGAGCAATCGGCTCCGGTGCCATAATCCTTGGTGCAGCAGGCGGTTCCGGTGCCGACGAGTGTGCCTACCGTGGTGGCCTTGTGCATGGAACGTTTACGCCAGATCGGATGCGCCTCCAGCTTGTCCAGTATCTCCGGGGTACGTACCGACACCGTCCACGGGTTGCCCGTCATCGAGGGGCCGCCGGTCTTGAGAAGGTTTCGGCGGCGCAACTCGATCGGGTCGATCTTGAGTTCGACTGCCGCCTCGTCGATCAGGGTCTCGAGTGCCGTCATCGTCTGCAGCGTTCCGTAGCCTCGCATTGAACCTGCCGTAACGCCGTGCGAGTGCTCCGCCACCGTGGTAACGTCGACCTTGGGAATGTCGTAGATACCAATTGCTGCCGTGGCCCCCACGATCGCTACGCTCGCCGAATAATTCGCAAGTCCGCCGCCGTCGAGAATGTGGTCGCCTGCAAAGGCTGCAATTCTGCCACTGGTCTTGTCGATGCCTATCTGGGAACGGATGCGGAAGGGATGTCGCTTGATGCCGCCCTGAAACTGCTGGAAGCGGTCATGCGCCAACCGGATCGGTTTGCCTGGAAAGAATACGGCCGCCAGAGCCACGTAGAGCGGAAACGGCGTGTGGTCACGTCCGCCAAAGCCGCCGCCGATATAGGCAAAGCGCCCGTCGATGCGTGCTGGCCTGATAGCCGTTTCGGCCTCGCCGAGCATGAAGGCCACCGCACTGGCCGCCTCGTATGGTGACTGCACGCCCAGAACGATCTCAAGCGCCTGCTTGTCCGGTGCATACCAGGCAAGGCCGCACTCAGGTTCGAGAAACATCGGGTCCACGGACTGGGTTTCGAAATTCCGGTCGAGCACCAGCAACCCGGCATCAGGCGACGCCAGCGCGGACCGGATGTCCTCTCCCAGCGCGGCGCCGCGCGTATAGGCCTCGTCCGTCTTGGGACCAGGCTGCCAGATCGGTCGACCGTCACTATCCTCGAGCGGCGGGTTAAGCCAACCATCCCGAAGCGGTGAGTAGACGTCGGGCGCGCCGTCAGCACCTGCCACGCGAGTAAACCTCAGCGTGGCGTAGTTTGCGCCGGGTAGTGGTCCTGTCTCGGCACCAAAGCGCAGCGGGCTGTGGTCGCGGAGGGCCGTTCGGGCCCGGTCATAGGCATCGAATGTCTCGAACAGCAACAGCGCCACCGGTTGTCCGAGATAGAGCGGCGTCGTGCCCACGGGGCAGAGTAGATTACCTTCATAGAAGTGCGGAACACGCACGCCTGATGTTGCAAGTTCAGCGGCTGTCACCACCACGTCCGGACGAGCATTCGCGCCCAGCGCATCAAGATTCAGCCCATCATAGACATGGCTCGCATCGGTCGCGCGGACTAGCAGCGCATGTGACGTCTGTGGTGGCCAGCCTGGCATGTCAGCGGCGCGAAAGTCCGACACATAGAGCTTTGCGCCCGTTACCTTTGCTAAACCATCGACGCGGCCCCTGACGGGGACTTCGGCACCATTCAGCGTCTCGCGTTCGAAGAAGGAAGGCTGCTCAGCCAGGGCGGCGCCCGGAATGCCTATCTTCGACAGCGTGAGCGCGATGCCGCTGACGCTCCCCGTCCTTAGAAAATCTCTGCGGGACAAACGCATGGGGTAGGCTCCTGTCGCTGAGCACGGCATGTGACGCAAGAACGGGGCGAAGGCATCCATCTCAGGCAACCATCTCATCCGCACTGAGGTTACACTTCCGCGTGACATCTGGTAAGTCACATTGTCAACACGCGCAGGTTTCGTGCCCATTGATCGGCCGTGGTTCTTTGGACGTGGTTCATGTTTTCAGCTGCATTGGCGCGAAGGTGGCCTAGCGGCAATTTTCACGCACAGGTGTTCAACCCTTCCTGTTTGCCTGTTGGCGATATTTCCAACATGATGGCGCCTGCTTGATAGGTGCAATGAATCTTGTGAGCAATGCACCGGCGTGCGGAGCAACAGTTTACTCCGGCTTAAGCATAGTCCGGTCAGTGGAACTGGGTTTTCGCGGGGGGCCACCGAAAATCAGATACCAATGTATTGGTGCGGGGTCCACCAGGGAGTGGAATGGGCTGAATGCTCCCAATAGTCCGCACTGGCCGGCGGACAAAAGAACCTTAATTTAACGATAGATGTGTTCTGGTGTCGTTACAATAGTGACCATAGGAAAGCAGTACGCGCCGGAGATGCCGTTCGCCAAGGATCACGACATGATCGAGGCATTCCCGCCGGATTGAGCCAATTAGACGTTGCAGCAACCGTGCTGTCAGGGTGATTGCGGGGCTGTTGGACAGTCCAGAATGCCTATCGCCCGGAGCCTGCATTTGAAGACTTCACCATAGGCACTGTCCCGGTCACGAATGATGTAGCGTGGCGCGGGGTCCCAACCCAAAGCTTCAGTGAGCTGCAGGGCGATCAATCCTGCTGACGGGTTTGCTGTCGTCGACAGGTGTAGTATCTTGTGCCGGTCGTGGTTCATCAACACAAACTCGAAGAACAGCTTGAACTAGATCGTCGGCACCACGAACAGGCCATACTTGTTGCCGAATACCGGCCGTTCGGGTCCTTTCCGACGCAAAGCATTTAGCTGGTGGCGCAACGCGATGATTTCCGTTTGCCGATCTGCTCGTGATCGGAAGAAAGCTGCAGGCCTGCACCCAAGGTCAGTCTGAGAATGTCGACCATGTCACAGAACATCCCCCAATGTCGGCCCATCGGCGAGCCAGGTTCGATTTGCGGTAGGCACAGACCGATCAATACTCGGTTTCGCTGAATACGGCGCTGCGCAATCGATCGTTGGGCTAGACGCGCTCCAGTTATTGGGTCTCGAGGCTGTCATGCGAGCTATCTTCCCAGAACTTAGCAGACTCCGCGCCGAAGTCATGCGCTCGCTCAAACCATGCCTGCTCCTCATCGCGTCAGTCACTTTCTGAGCTATCACGGGAGAACGGTCGACGCCGTTCTCCCGCATTCTCTGTTCAATCGCCGCGGTGGACGTCACTTAAGGGAAGGGGAGCCCACGTAGTTCACCGACTTGTTGGTGGCATCGGTCCACATCTGCCGCAGGCTGCTGGGCGTAACCGTTGGCTCATAGTGGCCGCCCGCGCCGCCAACCTTCATGAAGACCTCAGGGTACAACAGGAACAGAGCCGCCATCTGATCCCACATCAGGGATTTTCCGCCGGCCCTGAAGCAACAATCGATTGCCCAATAGTCGGCGCCGTCGACTGCCGCACCAAGCGACCCATCGCGCACCGTGCCCAGAAGTGCCTGTTTCAATGCATAGGGGAGGCCGCGCGGCTCCAAGGCTTGGACCATGGCGCGTGTCGGGCCATAGACAAACTCCTGGTTGCCGACTGGGTTCGAGTCGAGGGCGGTGCGTGGCGGGTCGACATAGAAGTACTTCAGCCGTGGAAGTTGTTTGTTGAATGCCAACTCGCAGGCGGCCATGTCATACTCGCAATTGAAGGAGTAGTTTCCGGGCTCTTGGCTTGTATCGCCACGCAGCGGCTTACCCATGATGACAACGTTCCTGATCTTCGAACGAATGGACGGGCTGTAGTGGATGAAGGACGAAAAGCTGCCGATGATTAGGACGTCAACAGACGAGCAGCGCTTGACGGATTCGACCACTCTCCTGACGTAATTCTTGCGGGTCTGGGGCGAGGGCGGAAGAGGTGCCGACATGAGCGCAAAGGACTTATTCATCATCGCCCGGTAGTCAAGAACGAACTGTCCCCATTTCGTGACAATCTCACTTTGCGACAAATTGGTAGTCTGTCCGATGATCACGGGGATGGAGCGTTGCTCTGGTTCGGCGATCAGGCGGGACAGCGCCCCGGCGCCTTCAGCAGGAAGCGTATAACCCTCGCTGGTAATGATTGCGGCGACATAGCGATTCCCAATGATCAGCGGGATAGCCATCATGTCGTCAATGTCGAAGTCGGTGTCGATCAGTGTGCAGGCAGACGATTTCAGATAAGCAGCTTGAGCCGGCGTAGCAACCGCCAATCCAGTCGCAACCGCCAGGGTGAAAAGAAATCTGCTCAGTAAAGTCAGGTGCATTGACATCTCCGTACTTAACAACTCAGCTGATACCAGCTTAACTGATCCAAGGTTAAGCGAATTCCTAAGAAGCCGGCTATCTATCCGTGCGTGCTCTTGATCGGCCCCGAACTAGCAGCCAATTTGAATGCTAGTGCATGATTGGCCTGGGCGCCAACACGGGCGGCGAAGTCGGTCGGGGCAGCTCAGCCGCCCTCTGAACGAAGGTCTCCGGGGCTGAAGTCCACAAAGGTTCCTCGATTATCATGCGGCAGGGGCCATTCTTCAACAAATTGATTGGGTCCACAAAGGGGATTCGAATTCATCCCAAAATCGATCTAAACAATATCAACAATTTACAATCAGAGAGTATTGGTTCCCAGCACCTTCTCCTCCGCCATTTAGCCCTTGGGCAAAGCTCTCTCCTCGAATTCCGAGCGCTCAAAATCGCCAGTATTTGCGGGCTTCTTTGCGAAAAGCTCCTGACTGCCGGAATGGCGGCCGGGCCGATTTTGGTCTCTCTCAGCCCGGTATTCTCCATACCTCCTGACTGCGCGGAAAAAGTACGGCGGCGATAAGTAATTGATTGTAATTACCATTTTCTGATGGTTGTTGCCGTACTTTGGTTGGTTCAAGCGGCAACCGAAAGGGCTCCGGATCGAATCTGAACAGTCAATGGGCTCATCGCAGAAACCATGTTGTGCAGTCGTCAACAGCGCTTCCGCGCCATCGACAATCTGCCTGGAACCTGGCCCATCATTCTGCAATCGGTGGATCACCTCGCCCGGCGGGACGGTTCGAGAAAATTCGCAGCATGAAGTCGATGACGAGTTCCCGATGCTTGGCCGTGGCGAAGAGGTCGCTGCCTTCCAGCAGGGGCGAGCGCACCAGGAATGTCATGCCTCGCAGGAAGACGAGCATTTCCTGTTCGTCCATTTCACGGAATGTGCCGGTCTTGTCGCGCCGGGTCGCAGCAAGCAATGGATACACCAAGCTGTCGGCGGCCTTGTCAAGTTCCTCCGGATTTTCCGCATGGGCGCGTTCCAGGTTGAACACGAAACGCACGAGCCATGGGTCAAAGACCTGGAACGCCGAGAAGTATAACTCGACGACCCTGCGGTTCCCTTCACTACGTCATTGTCTAACTCATGCATAACAGAGTCGCGTCTAGCTTGCCGTCGCCGGCATCGATCACGCTGGCGACCGCTAAACCAAGATGGCACTTCGCTTCAGTAGCTCTGGCCAGCACTGACCAACCGCTTCAAAAAGGCTGGCAAGAAAAACGTGCCCCTCAAGCGCGTGCACGGAATGCAACTCTGACTTAAGGGGTTACAATAATGTTCGGCCCAGCGTTATGCGGAGATCTACTAGAATCGGACTTCTACCTTTAATGGGTAGAGGTCAACGATCTGACAACCCTTTGTATACGCCTAATCAGTTTATCGTCCGATCAATGAACACTAACTGGCTAGGCGAACAACTGCTGCTTTCTCTATACACTCTATGTGGGCAACTCTAACACGCCCTGATACTTTTATCTCCACTTCGTCGTCTTCAGAGGCACCGAGTAACGCCTCACCTAATGGCTCGGTGACAGAAATAACACCCGCCTCCGGCTTGTTCTCCGTGCGGCTGAGGCGCACTCGCAAGGGTTTTTCAGGTTTGTCGTCGAAGCGAATGACCACCAGGTCTCCTATCTCCACCTGAATCGCATCTAAAAAACCCTCATTTGAGTAAGCGTCCGTTGCAGACTTCGGCTCCGGTGATCTTGTGGCGACTACTGCTGAGCTCGGAGGCTCCTGCTGCGAGACTACAGAAGACTGGGTTGACCCAACATCTTTGCTTTCAGCCCTACTGGCTCCAGGACTAACCGCTGCAGTCGCAGCGTCTACTCGCCGATGCTCCGTGTAGCTCTCGTTGAGAGGAGCCGAACCAATCGGATCTATGCCAAGCCTGTTCAAGGTGCTGATCAGATCCTGGAGGCAGGCATGGGGATCGCCGATCCAGTTTGACCCCCAACAACGCCAGAACGTCCACCCGAGCCTCTCTAGCGCCTTCTGTCGGCGCATATCATCCGACCAATGTTCGGGGCCGTGATACTTGTCTCCATCTAGCTCTACAGCCAGTCTCCGGTCATTATGGCCTTCGATTACGAAATCGATGCGATAATCGCCTACGGGAACTTGAGGACGTAGCCGATAGCCAAGATTCAGCAGCTCGCGCCCAAACGTCCTCTCAAACTCCGACTCGCACAAATCGAGAACTTCTCCTGTGCGAACCACGTTACCGCCGGCCATGGGATCACGGAAATGCTCAATCACGTCGAGCTTCAGGTCACCTGGCTTCAAATCACTCGCAGAGACTGAACGGATCAGGTACAGCCTGTCACGAGCTCGCGACATAGCTACATTAAATCGCTGCCTGTAGACGCGGGATGTTTGGGAAACTGACGTGTTGGGGCAAGCCACCATCGAAAGAAAGATGATGTCTCTCTCCTGACCTTGATAGGTTGCAGCATCCCCGCACATTATTCTGTGCTTCTGGATCTTTTCTACACCGACCTCGGTGATCAGAAGGTCATAAATTCGTTTTGCTTGATATTCACCAATCAGGGAAATCACGCCGATCGTACGGTTAGCGTAGGCAGGGTCAGAAACCAGTCGATTGATCTCATCAACGATGTATTGCGCTTCTGCCTCATTTGTCTTCTTCGCTTTGTTACGCTGACCGTCTGGCAGATAAACGTCTACCAAGGGGGGATCGAGTCGCTCCGTAGCCCTCGGAATTCTTAACGGTATAAGAGGTTTTGGATAGAACCTGCTTGAGAACCTTATGATTGGCTCCACACAACGGAAGTGTTCGCGCAGCATAATTGCCTTGCCGGGGAACACCATCGAGCCCAGCTCGTAGAGTGATGTGCTAGGATCGATTTGGTCCGCAAATGGCAAACCCGTAAGGAACGTCGTTCGTAGCTGAACAACCTTTCTCTCTTCGATGCCGATTGCACTCGGGGAAACCTGCTTGTCGTCGCCAACTATTAGAACTTTTTGACCGCGGAGAATGGCTGGCAGCGACGTAATGTCAGACTGAGAGGCCTCATCTATGACAACGAGATGGAACAAAGATAGCTCAGCTGGAAGCTGTTCTGCTACTCTCCACTCAGGAAGAATCCAGCAGGGTACAGTCGAGGCGATATCCAAGGTGGCGTCTCGGATAATGCGCCTATAGCGACCTGCTGCCTTGCCAGTACCTTTTCCCAATCTCGAAATAGCGGCCGCAAACTTCGCCAAAGCTGCTTCAACTCTACCCGTCATTCCTTGCTTAAGGCCTAGGTATGTCCGGAGTTTAACAATCTCCACGAAAAGTCTCTTCTGCTCATCTTCAAGGGCGGTCCTGCGGTGCGTCAAAGCAGCAAGCCGGTCCCTATCCTGCAAGGAGCGAATGAAACCGCGGTACCGCGCCCATTGCCAACCCCCGTTCCATGTATCTATCGAAAAATTGAACTGGAATGGCTCAGCGCTTCTCAACAATTTGGAAAGAGTTGGCGCACCGGAACCCGCCACCAAAGAGAGAAGTGATTCAAATCGAACCAAGAGCCCTTCGGTCCCTCTAAGTCTATTCGCTTCGGCTACGATGTCCTTCCAAGCGTCGGCTAGATCTGCTGGCTTTACATCAGGTGCACCAAGTCTCTCTGAGACTGCGGCAACGGTAGAGTGCCAGGGTAGCTGCTTCCCACCAGAGAGGCGGACTAGATCGGTGATCAGTGCCTTCGCATCAGACAGTTCTTCATCCTCGAGTACAGCCGACATAGCAGATAGGATCAGCCCAAAGTCCCCGTCTCGAACTACTCTCTCAGCGTCAACACCGTATGGGAATAGCTGCCTCAGTATTGTGACCAACTCCGGAGCATATTCTGCCCCAGCTCTAAGGCCAGCTAAGAGCTCTCCTTGTTCAAGGAAAGAGGTTATATCGGGCGATGGCGACGGCTCACGTATCAATGCGCGTGACGCCGACGCCCAACGGGGAAGGAACGTAGCAAATTGCCTTCTCCACAGCACATAGCCGTATACTAACTTCCAATCCGCGGCAGAACTGGGCTTTACACCCCCTAGAGTGATCTGATCGAGCTGAGATTTGAGACCGCTTTTAAGAAAGCTAAACAGTCCGAATGGTTGCTTGCCGCTCGCCAAATCAAGCAGTGCTTGGACAAGACTGCCATCTTTGTTGTCTGCTTCTGCAACTTGGATATCACGTACATAGAAATCCCGCCCGCTATCAGCGAGTATTATCCAGTCGTGGATGACTTGCAGCAACACCGCTCTTCCTGCGGAATGGATCGCCTGTTGTTCGAGCATTGCATGATATGCAGCGATCAGTGCAGGTGTTTCTTGAGCACGTCCTAGAAGAGATACAAAATACCTCAGCCAGTCGGCAATCTCTCTTAACTGTTGAAGAGGAAGAACGTCGGTAGCCAAGATTGGAAGTTCCTTACGGTCTTTCTCCACTGTCTGTAGCGTTGACAATTCTCGATGGGCAGAAAGAATTTGGGTCTGAGACGGCAGAGAGGTAAGGTCAGGAACATCTAAGAGGCCATATAGCAGATCACTCCCCAGCGTCTGTCGAAGCGAGTGGATCTCCGCGACCTCCGAATCGCCAAACTGCGGCGAGAATTGTTCCTCGGTCGTGATCTCATCTGGAAACCAATCGAACTCTGGGCTAGCCGCAACAACCCTGCGTGCGAGATCCATAGGTGTGAGTTGTTCGTTTGAAACCTCAACCGTCTTAAGGTTTTTTTCAGCATAGGTATAAAGTTGGGCATCTAGCTCTGAGATATGCCGTTTCAAATCTGCTAGTCGCGCTTGCTTCTCGGCTATTTCCCTCTGCGCCGCGTCTGAGTTAATTTGCTTCGCTTGATCGGAGAGTAGTTGAACGGCATTTTCTAGCTGTTGATTGCCTTCTCTGTCATTGTGAATGACAGCGATAGCCAGCTCTCTTATTCCCTCCGGCAGCTTCTCTTGCAACGCAGTAAGGGCCTCAGGGGTCTTTGCCGTCACGAGTACGCGGCGTTTCGTTGCTAGATAGTGGCAAATGATGTTCGCGATAGTGTGGGTTTTGCCAGTTCCCGGTGGGCCTTGCACCAGGACGCCTGCCGTGGACTCATCTTCCAAGCGCCGTATGATCTCCACCTGGTCGTCGTTATAGGGGAGTGGAAAAAAGAAAGTCTTGTCTTCGGTACGAACCGCTGCGGAAGCACCCCCTGCGGACTCACTCCATCCACGACTGCTTTCTGGGAGAACGAGGCTTGATCGTGAAAGATCGATGCCGATACCGTCCCCATAGATCTGCTCATCGCTCGGTTCCTGAACAAACCTTGCGCCAGCGGGAGGCAAAGCGTCTTCCTCCTGCACCTCATCAACTCGCCTTATCAGGCGTTGTATGTCGTCTTTCCGGAAATCTTCTGTTCTTTGGCGGACAAACACAGCCCAGTGGCTGTCCACCTGCAATATTTCGGTTAGCTCTCTTCCCTGCTCGTCTTCCTTTAGATCAGGGACATACACGCCAGAAGCTGACAGCCTTGCTGCACATGCTCTCAGGGCAAACTCATATGTTCCCCGGTTAAACGGCGAAAACTCATAGTCGGGATCTTCTGCTTTCCGGTCGAGCTCTGAGCGGACGTCCTTCTCAAGAGTTTTGCTACCTTCGACTTCCAGCGCATGAAAGGCACGCAAGTTTAACTGAGTAGAAGTGTTGCGCGGTCGCACCGAAATCGAGCCATCTGCTTCCAATTCAAGTTCAACTAGCTGCTCGAGTATCGGCAGATTGATGAGGCCTTGTTGAGTCTTCCAACGGACAAACCCGATTCCCCAAACAAGCTCTATCGGGTTATCTTCGCCAAGTGATGTGATCCGCTGTTGGATCTGATAGAGCTTATTGTACAGATCAATGCATCGGCGACGTGGTTTTTCCAGAACGGCCCACTTGTTCCAAGGGCCAGCCAGATACTCCTCCCAAGCTGCGAGAAGACCCGGGACGTTCTTAGCTCTCAGAATAACGTCCAAAGTCTTTGGTTCTTTCTCGTCTTCAGAACCGATGGGTCGCATAATGTCTTCGATATCTGCGATTGCCCCCTCGTCCAGAAGCACGTCAATTTCCGTTGCACTCAGCTTAACGATGCGTTCGGCCAGCAATGTCGGAGGGTGATCCGGAGAAATCCGGGATGATTGCGCAACCCAACCCTCGTGCTGTGGCGAGAAATCGGGCGGCTTTGTCTCACGGAGGCGCTCAAGCCGGACCCAAGTCTCAGCGTCAACGTTAAATTCAATGCCGTCGAGACCTTCAAATTGCGTTGAATGGAAAAAGGGAAATGGCTCGCGAGTAACGTCGAATACGATCTTCTCATTCAGATTCAGAAGTTCTTGTGCGTAGAGAAGAGTGTTTCTGAGACCGCGTTTGACTTTCTCAATGCTCACCATATTCACCTTGTATATGCCTCAGATGAAGTTCAGCATGAGGCGGGTGAGCCTCACTATAATGATCTGATTTCTTTACGAAAGCCCCCGCAACTCATTTCGTCGCGCGGCGCCTGTGTCCTTGGAAGGCAGTTCTGTGCCAGCCTCATAGAGTTGCACGAATAAGAGGTTTCCTCTAACCCTTTGGTCTTGCTGGGCATCGTTTCTGCACTATGTTTTTCCGGTTGTCCTACCAAACCTCAGAAAATGCGCTTTTACGAGCAACCACATGATGTTGAATGTGGGGGGCATGAAGCAAGCACCGTTTCTGAGCGATCAGGACATGAAGGGGAATCTGAAGCGCTGTCGCGTTGGTGGGTTGCCCGTCATCCAAAAATGCCTTGAGCAACGGCCGCGGCAGGATAGCGCCCAGAGACGGGACGGAGGCAGCGCCTGCTCTGATCAACCATCATCCGGCATCGCTCGAGGGTTTCCGGGGTCTATGTCCAGCACCTGAGGCTTCAAAGGAACGAGAAAGCTATTCCCTATTGCTGGAGGAGTAGATGTTACCTTTGTGGCTAAACTCATCATTCTCCTGTATGACCATGTTGGGTGATTTGTATCACAGCACCCACAGCCCATTCGCCTATGTATCTCTAAAATCTAAGGATATCCCGCATGACCACACGCCGGCAACTGCTCAACGGAGCAGCCACACTCGCTGCCTACGCCAGCACAGCCCGGCTGGTGGGCGGCCCGGGCTTCGCCGCTACGCCGGACCTAGGCCCCGCGGCACTGCCATCGGGCGCGCGTGAGGCTGCGCTGCTCGACGCCCTGCCCGGCAAGAAGCCGTTGATCAAGCGGTCCTATCGCCCGCCCAATTACGAATCGCCGATGGAAGTTTTCGAAAAGGCTTTCACGCCCAATGACGAGTTCTTCGTGCGCTGGCATCTCTCTAACATTCCCGAGGTGGACGCTGCAGAGTGGCGGCTGAAGATCGGCGGCGATGGCGCCACCACGCCTTTCGAGCTCTCGCTGGCAC
>Ga0194051_1000886_pt1 | contig 16590 bp, 10 predicted proteins | sample SepL2320m_MetaG_FD_161275 | JGI IMG/M metagenome (GOLD analysis project Ga0194051, IMG submission 161275) | Anoxic zone freshwater microbial communities from boreal shield lake in IISD Experimental Lakes Area, Ontario, Canada - Sep2016-L239-20m | ecosystem: Environmental > Aquatic > Freshwater >... | reverse complement strand
GTTGCTTTACCGTTGAATGAAAAAATAGCGGCCGCAGATGTGAAACAATTAACACCCAAAAAGTCGGTACACAAACCCGTAAGGAAGAAGGAAAAAAAGATGACTGAAGTGAACAAGAGCGAGGAAATTCGAAAAGTTGCAGCGGAACTCAAAGTGAAAGGCGAAACAGTTCGTCCAAAATCAATTATAGACATCCTCAAAAAACGTGGAATTAAAGTTGTGCCACCACAAGTTTCAATTGTGTTAAAAAATGCGGGCTATCGACCAGCGGGCAAGAGTCGCAAGCGCGCATCGAAAGCAGTCAAGCCAGCCGACAGCGGCAAGGTTTCGGCACCTGCTGGTAAAAGTGGCTCAGTGAATATCGACGAATTGCTTGTCGCTAAGAAGTTTGCAGTTGGATTTGGTGGCGTGGAAAAAGCAATTGCCGCGTTGAACGCATTGAATCGTCTCAGCTGAACAGAGCTGGCAACGTCGAAAGAATGTTGATCTCGAAAATGCTTTGAAGTACGCCCGGCAGGGTTCGAACCTGCAACCCTCGGTTCCGAAGACCGATGCGCTATCCAATTGCGCCACGGGCGCCCATGAATGGATCATGAACTGCTGGCAAGAATACCCTCAAGAGTGCGTTTTTTGAATCCACCCTTGTTCTTGCGGCGGAAAAAAACCCTCTGGTGGTTGCCGAAAGCCTGTTGGCTGGGCCAATTAATCACTCGGTCTTCGCCCATCACCGGAACCTTCTGAGACCGAAGTAAGTGAGAAGCTTCTGCCGTAAAAGGATGTCGCTTGTGAGGAGCAGGCCTCAAAAGCTACGCTTGGGAAGAACTCGCTTTGGGCAAGCAGCGGGTTTTCACCAACAGCTCATTCGTTCTCTTTGAATTCATGAGGCCTGCGAGAGTTCGCTGCGAATTTCGCATGAATTGTTCAGGCAGTTTCGGTCATCACCGGGACTGTTCTTGGTGAAGTTCGCACGTCGCAGCTTGCAGAAAAATATCTATGGGATTCGTCACGCTTCGCGTTTTGCATGGTGCTGATCGAGGAAAGATCTTCGATCGTCTTTCCACACCTGTGACGATTGGTCGCGAAGAAGGAAATTCGATTCAACTCAACGACGAGCGAATTAGTCGATACCACCTCAAGCTTCAGGAAGACAACAACAAGATCGTGTTGACCGATCTTGAAAGCACCAACGGAACCAAGGTCAACGGCGAAGACATTCAGGTTCGAATCGTTCGATACGGTGACATGATTGGAGTTGGTCGTTCTTTGCTGTTAGTCGGTTCGCGGAGTGATATTGATCAGAGAATTGCGGAAATCGCTGCGAGGTTACCGCAGGAAAATGATTCACATCGGCAAAAAATTGTTGATAAGCTCGACAAGATTGATGGCAATGATTCGGATGTTGTCGAGGATTTGCAGCACGTTCGATCTCCGCTTCTGCCAGCAGAGCCGCCGCCACTTCCATCGCGGATGAGTCCATCGCAAGCTGCCGAATTCTCCGAACTCCTCGATTACATCCAAGCCGTTCTTCGAGAAGCCACCGAGAGCGTTGTGATGAGACCCGGTGGCGAGGAAGTGGGGCTCGATTTTGCGCAGTGGCAAACGGTGCTCGATCTTCAGTCACGAATTGCCTCTTTGCTACGCCAAGTTGGAAATCCTTCGGAATCATAAGGCTCATTCTCCCTTTCAGAGCGGATCGTATTTTCCAGGCGCTTCGCAGAACAGATTGAATTCCAGGCACCACCACCGCCGAACCCCTGCGGTGTCTCGCATCAGCGGTTCGGATGTCGCTAGAATCGTTCTCTGTGTCCGAAATGCCTTCGCGCAATTGAACGTGCGTGGACCAAAGAGAATCTTCGGAACAATTTCGAAAACCTTTATTTTGCGAGCGCACGGATGAGCACGCCCAGTTTTGTCCATCTTCATTGTCATAGCCATTACAGCCTGCTCGATGGCGCAAGCACGATTGATCGTCTCGTGTCACGCACCGTTGAACTCGGCATGAATGCCCTGGCGATCACCGACCATGGGAATTTGCACGGAGCGCTCGAGTTCTACACTGCGGCTCGAGAGGCCGGAATCAATCCGATCATTGGCTACGAGGCCTATATCGCTCCGGGAAGTCGCTTTCATCGGGAAAGCGGTGGACAGCGGGAGTCGAGTTACCATTTGACGCTGCTGGCAAAAAATAGAGTCGGCTTTCGCAATCTGCTCGAACTCTCGACCAAGGCATTTCTCGAGGGCTTTTACTTTAAGCCGAGGATTGATAAAGAACTTCTCGAAGCCCACAGCGAAGGTCTTATCTGTTTGTCAGGGTGCCTTTCAAGTGAATTTAGCCGATCACTCATCGGTTCGTCGCGTCAGCAACGTGAGTCGCTCGAAGAGGGAAAGCGAATTGCGGGATGGTTCTCCAAGATTTTTGGTGATCGCTATTTTATCGAGATACAAAATAACGGACTTGAATTGCAGCAGATGGTCATGCAGTCGGCACTGGAAATTTCGAAAGAAATGGGACTTCCTTCCGTTGCCACCTGCGACTGTCACTATGTCAATCGTGAGGACGCCGAAGCGCAAGATATTTTGCTCTGCGTCAATACCGGACGTTTTCGAAGCGACGCCAATCGCATGAAAATGGACACCGACGAGTTTTATCTGAAGAGCCCCTCAGACATGCAGTTGGCTTTTCCAGAACTCGATGAATCTCTCGTACGAAGCCAGCAGATTGCCGACTCGGTGTCGATTGAACTGGAACTCGGAAAACGTCACTTCCCTGGATTTGATCTTCCTACTGGAGTCACTGCGAGCGAACGATTGCGGTTGTTGTGCCTCGAGGGGCTTGCCGATCGATATGCCGACTTGCCCGAACGATGGCAGGAAACTGCAGAGCTAGACAATCCAGCACAAGAGAAAAAGTTGCATTCGCATGTTCTCGAACGTCTCGATCGCGAACTTGGTGTAATCGATGCGCTTGGATACGCCAGCTACTTTTTGATTGTCTGGGATTTTGTGCGATACGCGAGAGAGAATGATATTCCTGCTGCGGCTCGCGGCTCGGGTGTTGGATCACTTGTGGCCTACTCGCTCTATTTATCGCACGTGTGCCCGTTGCGATACGACCTTCTTTTCGAACGTTTTCTCGACGTCAATCGTCGCGAGGCACCCGACATCGACATTGATTTCTGTAAGGCCCGTCGAGGCGAGGTGATTGACTATGTCAAACGGAAGTATGGCGAGCAGAATGTTGCGCAGATTGGAACCTTTGGAACTCTCGCGGCCCGAGCGGCAATTCGTGATGTGGGACGAGCTCTGGGGATGCCTATTCCGCGAGTCGATGCCGTGGTGTCGCTCGTTCCAGATCAATTGGGAATCTCGCTTGAGGAAGCAACAGCGCCCGGTACGCAACTCGCAGAGGCGTGCGACAAGGATCCGGCGGTGCACGAACTGGTCGACCTTGCAAGACGCATTGAAGGGCTTGCACGCAACGTCGGAACCCATGCCGCTGCAGTTGTGATTGCTGATCAACCGCTCGTGCAGTACGTGCCGTTACAGCGAGTGACCGGAAAAGATGAAGTTATCACGCAGTGGGCGATGGGAGATGTTGAGCGAGCCGGACTGATGAAGATGGATTTTCTCGGTCTGCGGTATCTCACCGTGGTTGCCAAAACTCTTTCGATTATCGAGGCCACAACAGGCAAAAAACTTGATCCCTACTCGTTTCCGCTCGATGATCAGAAGTCGTTCGACCTGTTGTGTCGAGGGGAAACCAAGGGAATCTTTCAGCTCGAAAGTGGCGGTATTCGTGATCTTCTTCAGCGAATGAAGCCTGACAGTTTTCTTGACATTGTCGCGGTAAATGCACTCTATCGCCCGGGCCCACTCGAAGGAGGCATGGTCGATGATTACGTAGCGGTGAAACATGGCCGCAAGCGTGCGGAATACCGTCATCCTGTCATGAAGGAGATTTTTGAGGAAACGCACGGCGTGATGGTGTATCAGGAGCAGGTGATGCGAATCCTCGAACGTCTTGGGGGCATCGAACTCTCCAGCGCCTATACGTGCATCAAAGCGATCAGCAAAAAAAAGGCTGAGACGATCAACGCATTTCGGGAACAGTTTATAGAAGGGGCAACAGCCAAAGGACTCCCAGCTTCGCAGGCAAAGGAAACGTTTGGACTGATCGAAAAATTTGCTGGCTACGGATTTAATAAGAGCCACTCCACCGCCTATGCGCTGCTCGCCTGGCAGACGGCCTATCTCAAAGCACATTGGACGTTGGAGTTTATGGCGGCGTTACTGTCAGGTGATATTTCAGGGCGCAACTTCAAGAAGAAGGATTCGCTCGTGGAGCATGTGGAAGACTGTCGTCGGATGGGAATTGAAGTTTCGGTTCCAGATGTCAATACATCAGAGATTGAATTTTCAACAGCAGATGGGAAAATTCTTTTTGGATTGAGTGCGATTAAGGGCTGCGGAGCACAGGCTGCCGAAGCGATTGTGGCCGAACGACGACGTGGCGGTCGCTATCAAGATTTAGGAGATTTCTGCGGTCGACTCGATTCAGCGGTGGTGAATAAAACGGCAGTAGAGAGCCTCGCTAAGGCAGGCGCTCTTGATGGATGTGGCGGGCATCGTGGTCAACTGCTCGCGGGTGTTGAAAGAGCGATGTCGGCCGGCTCTTCGCTCGCTGCAGATCGCAAGAGCGGGCAGAAAAATCTTTTTGCGGAAGTCGATGAGATCGTCGCATCACCCACAAGCCTTCCGGATGTTCCCGCGCTTTCGGATCGAGACATGCGTACGGCGGAAAAGGAGGTGCTTGGATACTACGTTCACAGCCATCCACTCGACGAGCACCGGGAAACACTTTCGGCCATTGTCTCACAAACGGTTTCGGATCTTGCAAAGCTTCCGGCACGAAGTGAGGTTTGTCTTGGAGGTCTCGTTTCATCGCTCAAGTTGTCAAACATAAAGGCTCCGCGAGCCGGTTCTGTCAATACGCGTTATGCAATGTTTGATTTGGAAGATATTGAGGGAGTTATTCGCACGATCTGCTGGCCGGAGGAATATGCGCGTCTCGGTGGGCAGATCGCAGCCGATGCGATTGTCATTGTATCGGGAACGATTGATCGTCGTGCTGGAAGCGAAGAGACCAATCTGATCGTGAATGATCTCGTGTCGATTGTAGATATTGGAAAACGGCCAGTGAAGGCCGTCACCATGCGGCTCGATGAGTCAGAGCACGATCACTCGACGCTCGACAATGTGGCAAAGATTGTAAGGGATTTTCCGGGAAACGTTCCCTTGCGGATAGTGCTCACGCTTTGTGATGGTCGTAAGGTACTGCTCGAGGCGGATAGCAATAAAGTGACCTGGGGAGCCGAACTCCATCATCGACTTGCTGGATTGCTCGGTCCAGGAAGAGTTCGGGTGGCCGTTGTATTCGGGGGAGGACGACGCGAGGGGAGCGACGGAGGCCGCAGAACCGCTCCAAACCGTAGTCCAGAGAGGATTCGGTCGTAAGAGCCTGCCGACCACGTCCGGCAAATCCCTCCGGGCTCAATTTCTCGTTGCTTGTCCGACGATTTCAAACTACGGTTGGATCAGTTGCGCCGGCTTTTCGGGAGGGACTTTCAATGCTGCTTTTGCTGCGCCGATGTGGATCGATTCTTTTTGTTGTGACAGTACAGCTTTCGCTGCTGTGTACCACTGTGCTCGCTCAAGGCCAGCAAGGCGGCCAGCAAGGCGGCCAGCAAGGCGGCCAGCAAGGCGGTCAGCAAGGCGGTCAGCAAGGCGGCCAACAAGGTGGCCAGCAAAATAACGGCAGCAGTGGTGCTGCAGGAGTGGTGATCGATGCCAATGGCGTTTTGCGGGTTCAACGATCGGGGATGAATCGGCAGGTCGCTCAGCAGAAGCGTGCCATGGCGAGCAAAGCTCTTCCAGGAGACCTTCAAAAGTCATCCGGTATGAGAAAGGTCGCTCTTGGGCGATTAGAAAAAGAACTTCGTAAAGCGATCGACTCAGGCCGTGGCGTGCCTGAAGAAATTGAGCGTATGGCAGGTCTCGTGAGACTGCAGTACATCTTTGTGTATCCAGAAGAAAACGAGATCGTTGTCGCAGGGCCTGCGGAAGGTTGGATGAACGATTCTTCAGGTCGTTGCATCGGTTTGGAAAGCGGATCTCCAACGCTGTTGCTCGAAGACCTCGCAACTGCCATGAGGGCATTTCCGCCAGGACAACTTTCAGACACGACTCTTTCTTGTTCAATCGATCCCACGCAAGAAGGATTGGCAAATCTTCAGGGATTTTTGAAACGAATTGGGAGAATCAATCCAACCGTCGATCCCAATTCAATTGTGCTTGGAATGAAACAGAGTTTGGGGCATCAGCGAGTCAGTATTACCGGGATCTCTCCGGAATCTCACTTTGCACAGGTTATGGTGGAGGCGGACTATCGCATGAAGCTCATTGGCATTGGACTTGAGCCGTCGCCAGTCAAGATGTCGAGTTGGATCGAACTGGCAAGCGCTTCTTCGGTGGCCGCAAACGCGTTGCAGCGGTGGTATTTTGTGCCTGATTACAAGTGTGTGCGAATCAGCGAGGACGATCTGGCCGTTGAACTCATTGGCCGAGGAGTAAAACTGGTTGGAGCCGATGAAATGGTGATGGCCGACGGTTCTCGTCGCGCCGCTTCTCGCAGCGATCGTGCCAGCGCAACATTTACGCAGTCATTCACGAAGAAATATCCTGAAATCGCTGCCCGTAATCCAGTCTATGCACAGCTTCGCAATCTCATCGATATGTCGGTGGCTGCTGCGTACCTGCAAAAATTTGATGTCTACGGACGAACCCTCTGGTCTGCTGAAACGCTTCTCAGCGAAGAGCAGTACGCCATCGAAACCTTCACGGCCCCACAAAGTGTCGAGCCTGCGGTGTCAGCTGTTTGGCGCGGCAATCGACTGCTCACACCGATTGGTGGAGGAGTCACTCTCCGTCCTCACCAAGCACTTGAAGAAGCAAACGTGATGGCAGACGAATCGGACGATGTCGCCAACGCAGGCGAAGCGATTACCCTACCTGAAAATCGCTGGTGGTGGGATTGAAAAAATGTGTTTGACGATTGAGTGCGTCGAAATGATCACCGTCTATTCCTTGACGCGTTCAACATATTCACCATTGCGAGTATCGATCTTAAGAAGATCGCCCTGACTGATGAATGCTGGAACATGAACTTCTGCACCAGTTTCTAATTTTACAGGCTTGGTGAGATTCGTTGCAGTGTTGCCTCGTACCGATGGTTCACAATATTCAACTCGCAGCAGCATGTGATTTGGAGGTTCCATTGAAATTGGATTTTCGTTGTAGAGAAGCATTGAACACACGGTCCCCTCCTTGATCCATTTCCATGAATCGGCGACCTGTTCCTTGGAGAGTTCGTATTGCTCATAGTTGTCGTTGTCCATAAACATGAACACTTCTCCTTGCTTGTAGAGAAATTGTGCATCGATTGTGGCAATGTCAGCAGCGTCAAGTGAATCGCCGCTTTTGTAGGTGCGATCAAGAACGGTGTTGCGAACTAAATTTCGAAGTTTGCACTTGTACAGTGACTGTCCCTTTCCGGGCTTCACAAAATTGCACTCGATCATGATGTATGGGTCGCCATCGATTTGGACTTTGAGACCCTTTTTGAATTCACTCGTGTTGTACGATGCCACTGCGTATCCTTCTTCGAAATGGGGACTGGCGGCTATTCTTTCCACGAGTTCCATATACCCCTGAGGGATCTCGTAGGATTGCCAAGCGTCTCCGGCAACCCCGAGCGTGTCAATTCGAGGCCATTCATGCCCACGCCATCCCTGTATCAGCCACATTCAGCATCGGGACAACCAGACGACATGATCGGTGAAGCTCCCCGCTGGCAGCGAGAGCTTGCCGACGCAGTGCGCGATCCATCTGAACTGTGTCGATTGCTTTCGCTTCCTGAGTCGATTGCCTCTGAACGGGCCGCCACCGTCTTTTCGCTGCTTGTGCCGAGAGGATTTATTGCCCGCATGCAACCTGGGGATCCGCTTGATCCGCTTCTGGTTCAAGTTCTTCCACAAGCCGTTGAGCTTGAAGAACGATCTGGATTTTCGATTGATCCACTTGGCGAAGCGGCAGGCATGGAAACTCGATCGCTTCTGCAGAAATATTGTGGACGAGTGTTGCTCCTGGTAACAGGAGTTTGTGCGATTCACTGTCGCTACTGTTTTCGACGCGAATTTCCATATGCTGATGTTGGAGCGGGAGTTGGATTCAATGAGGCGATCGATGCAATTGCCAAAGATGATTCGATCGAAGAAGTGATTCTGTCCGGAGGCGATCCACTGTCACTTTCCGATGATCGCCTCGAACGAATTGTGGATCGAATCGACTCGATTGGGCATGTCAGACGTTTGCGTATTCACACCCGTCTTCCGATTGTGATTCCTTCGCGAATCACAGAGGCTCTTTTGTCGCTCATCGCTCGAGTGCGAATGCGAGTGATTATGGTGGTGCATGCTAATCACGCTGCTGAAATTGATTGTGAGGTTGCAGCAGCCCTAGAGCGGCTCAGGTGCGCTGCGGTGATGCTGTTCAATCAATCGGTGTTGATGCGGGGAGTGAATGATTCGCATGTTATTCTCAAGCAACTTTCAGAGCGATTGATCGACGTGGGAGTGACTCCGTACTATCTTCATCTTCTTGATCCTGTTTCAGGAGCGGCGCACTACGACGTTCCGCACAAAGAGGCCGTCGAAATGGTCAACAAGCTCCGTGATTCGATGCCCGGGTATGCGGTTCCACGACTGGTTCGCGAAGTGCCAGGGGAGTCGTCAAAACACTGGATTCACTGAAAAAAAGAGGTCACTCGCACCCGCTCTCATTGCTGCTCGTTACGCAGGCGTGAGTCAGGTCTGAATAAAAAGACAACGGCGAAAGATACCGCTGTCGGTGAGATGAAAAAAATCAAAAGCTACAGCATGTTCATGTGGTTGTGATTGGTCGAACACCAGCCGACTCTCTGACCCGTTGGATTTTGGGAAGCACCTCCGAAGCTTTGATAATGCGAGCGAATTCGAGCGTGCTTGTCGTGCCCGCCGAAGTCTGAACATCGTTTAAGTTCGATCGACAACAGGAATACAAGTGCTTCACTCATAAACTACTTGTGCGCCTTCTGACGAGCAACAAAAGCGGCATACTCAGTCGGCGTGTCGATGCCACGAAAGCCGTGCGGTACGACTGTCGCTACGATCGGAATACCTGCTTCCACAAGTCGAAGTTGTTCGAGGCTCTCGTGGCTTGCCAGGCGAGAATGCCGAAGAGATTGCCATGCATTGAGTACCCACGGTCGATAAGCGTAAAGACCGATGTGCTGCCAGTACAGAGGAGGCGATGCCACAAGAAGTGAATCGTTCCAGTCGCGTGAGAAGGGCACCGCAGCACGGCTAAAGTAAATCGCTCGCCATGTATTTGGAACCGTGGGCTCACGTTGATCATAACGCTCACACCAAGGTGTGAGCACCGCTTTTACTGCAGAAGGATCGTCGAGGTCTTCACGCCGTACGATCGGGGTGACGAGTGTTGCCATGCCTGCCGTGGGAGTGCGCATGAGAAGATCGATCAAGAGATTGATGGCGTGCGGATCAAGTTCCGGTTCATCTCCCTGCAGGTTGACAATCACATCTGCATCGGGGAAATGCGGAAGAAGTTCAACGATTCGCTCCGTTCCGCTGGTGGCGGCCGGATCAGTCAAAACCGCCTTGCCGCCAAACCGTTCGACCTCGCGAAGAATTTCATCGGAGTCTGTAGCGATGATCACTCGATCGGCTTGAGCACTGGCGCATGCGACTTCCCACGTGTGCTGCACAAGCGTTTTGCCAGTGTCTCGAAGAAGCATTTTTCTTGGCAGGCGAGTGCTCCCAAGGCGAGCGGGAATGACAATCACTGATCGATCATGAGAACGCGTGGTGTTCACGAAAAAATCTTTCTAAAAAATTGAGTTGCCTCGAAAAGTGAGTGTGATTGCAACAAGTAATCTGCCAAAAGAGTCGCACAAAGTGTTGAAAAAGGCAGGTATTTTGAAGCTGCTTTGGTGCGTCGAGAGTGCTACTGTCTGCGGCTAAAAGTGTGTATTGGCAAAAGCGTGCTGTACGCGAACTGCAATCTATAGAGTCTACGGAGATTTTCACGATGTGTGGCATTGTCGGCTATATCGGTTTTCGTCGCGCAGGAGATTTGATCGTCGAGGGTTTACGAAGACTCGAGTATCGGGGCTACGACTCCTCCGGCGTCGCCACGCTTGCCTGCGATGGAAGCGTTGAAGTCATGAAGGCGGCAGGACGTCTCGAAAACCTTGAATCAATTTTAAAAAATGATTTTCCAGACAGCTCAATTGGGATCGGTCACACTCGATGGGCAACGCACGGTGCTCCGTCAGATCGAAATGCACATCCGCATCTTGGCGGCACTGGCACGCTCGCAGTAGTTCACAACGGTGTGATCGAAAATTATCGGACGCTCAAAATCCGGCTCGAGGCCGAAGGTTATGTCTTTCGCTCTGAAACCGATTCGGAAGTCATTGCTCACCTGATCGACAGTTGTCTGACGCGTCTCACGGCCACTTTGCCAAGGATTGCTGACGATTCTGCTGATTTGCCGCGGGTGATGGCGGTGCGAGAAGCAATCGCACAGCTCCGAGGAACCTACGGGATCCTTGTTCTGTTTCGAGATGAACCCGATCTCCTTGTTGCAGCAAGGCTTGGAAGCCCACTGGTTATTGGTGGTGCGGATGGTGAATATTTTATTGCCAGCGACACCAGTCCTCTTGCCGGTCATGCGGCAAACATTATTCGACTTTCCGATCATGAAGTCGCGGTTATTCAAAGAAATAATCTGCGAATTATTCACCGTGATTCCGGAAGGGTTGAACCGTTGACGATGCCTTTGAATCTGGAAGTGACGGATGTGACTCGCGGAGACTTTGAGCACTTTATGCTCAAGGAAATTTATGATCAGCCCGAAACAATCGCTGCAGCGATGAGGGGCCGTCTCTCTCACGAGGATGCTACGGCAATTTTTGGAGGTTTGAATCTCTCAGCCACACGACTGCAGGCCACTCGAAAAATCGTGCTGACTGGATGCGGAACCAGTTGGCATGCCGCAATGCTGGGAGAATATCTGATTGAACAATTTGCGCGATTGCCAGTCGAAGTGGAGTACGCAAGCGAACTGCGATATCGAAATCCGCCGCTTGAGGAAGGAACGCTTCTTTTTGCGTTGACACAATCTGGTGAGACCGCCGACACGCTTGCGGCTCTGCGAGAAGTGAAACGCAAAGGACATCCGACGCTGGCGATTTGTAACGTGGTTGGCAGCACGATAGCCAACGAAGCAGACGGTGGAATTTATCTGCATGCTGGCCCCGAGATTGGAGTCGCCAGCACCAAGGCATTTACAAGTCAGTGTGTCGTTTTGGCGCTTCTGGCATTGCATTTCGGTCGATTGCGTCACATGAGTTTTGAACAGGGACTCGAATTTATCGATCATCTTGAGTCTCTTCCTGAGTTGGTCACCCAGGCACTTGAGTCGAGCGAGTCGATACGACACATCGCCGAAAAGTATTGCGATTCAAACACATTTTTGTACTTGGGACGGCAATACAATTTCCCGATTGCTCTCGAAGGTGCGCTCAAGCTCAAGGAAATCAGCTACATCCATGCCGAGGGCTATCCAGCGGCAGAAATGAAACATGGACCGATCGCCTTAGTGGATGCGTTTACTCCGAGCATTTTTCTGATCCCACAGGGAAACGTTTACGAAAAAGTGGTCGTGAACCTCGAGGAGATCAAGGCTCGCGGCGGGCCAGTCATCGCGGTTGTCACTGCCGGAGATAGTCGAATCAAAGAGTTGGCAGATGACATCATCGAGATTCCCGAAGCACCAGAATTTCTTCAGCCGATCATTACGGCGATTCCACTGCAACTCTTGGCCTATCATATTGCAGTGTTGCGAGGATGCGATGTCGACAAACCGCGAAATCTTGCCAAGAGCGTGACGGTCGAATAGTGTCAGCAAAGAGAGAACGTCCTGTCGCCGTCGGTATGCTTGTGTCGATGTGACGAGCTTTGTAGCATTGGTGCGAGATGTGTAGAAACTAAAAGTTTTAGTTTTATACTCGTTCTCATGGCCCGCACGCTCAAAGCCCGAGTGGCGGAATTGGCAGACGCGCAAGATTCAGGTTCTTGTCCAGGTAACTGGGTGGAGGTTCAAGTCCTCTCTCGGGCATTTCTCTACCGGCTTTTGGTCGGTGATCGTGTGATGAATGTTTCTCAATGCGCGACAAAGGCGTAAGCGTACTGACCGGCTGTTTCCTACAATGAATGGAAGTTGCACGAGAACGTAGCTTGGATGAAAGTGCCCGTCTTTCATAAAAAAAGGCCCGAAAATCGAAGCCGCTGCGAGTTCTGCGCATTGTGACCATCATTGACCTTCTATCAGTACCTCTCAGGCAGGCTCATCATGCTAGAATTGCCTGAGCCGTTCCCGGTACAGTCGTCACCGATTTCTTTTATCCGTCGAGAAACCAGAGCGTTTATGAAAATGTCTATGGTGAGAGACCAAATCTATTTCTCCGCTGCAAAACGTTTCAGACCGCGATGGTTTCACAGGCACTGCGTCTTGATCTGGTGCAATATTCTGATCGCTTTTTTTCTGTGTGATATTTCCTGGACGGCAGAGACCCAGCCTTCGGAAGGCGACCTCGAATTTTTTGAGTCTAAAGTCCGACCGCTCTTGAAGGAACACTGCGGCGAATGTCACTCGTCCACGAAGGGTGATCCCGAGGGTGGGCTGTCCTTTGATACGCGAGGAGATTTTCGTTCGGCCGAGGGCGTAGTGGTGTCGGGAGAACCCGATGCCAGCCTGCTCATTCGGGCAATTCGGTACGACGATTCCGAGCTTCAAATGCCGCCGGATGGAAAGCTTTCGAACGAGGCGATCGTCACGCTCGAGGAATGGGTTCGTCGCGGGTTGCCGTGGACCGATGATGGAAGTGCCACAGCATCCAAAAACGTGTTTGATATTGCACAAAGAAAGGCCGCTCATTGGTGTTGGCAACCGATCACACGAAAAGCCCCACCCCAGGTCGCGCACACCGAATGGGCTCGCAGTGACATCGATCGATTTGTGCTTTCAAAACTTGAAGCGGTCGGACTCACTCCCGCTCCCGAGGCCGACGTGGCAACATTGGCACGTCGAGCAAGCGCTTGGCTCATCGGCATGCCTCCAGATCCTCATGCGATTGATTCACTTCTTGCCGATTCCGATCCCAATGCCTTTGAAAAATATGTTGATAGCCTGCTGGCGTCGCCTCATTTTGGAGAGCGATTTGGTCGGCACTGGCTCGATGTCGTTCGGTATGCTGAAACTCGAGGACATGAATTCGATAATCCCATTCCAAATGCATGGCGGTATCGAGACTGGGTTATCGAAGCATTGAACAATGACCTTCCGTACGATCAGTTTGTGCGAGAGCAGGTTGCCGGCGATCTGGTTCCTGTTGCCAGGCAGGATGCCACCGGTGCAAACCGATCGGTCGTTGGCACAGGGTTCTGGTTTCTGGGTGAAGAAGTTCACTCGCCGGTCGACATCGCTCAAGACGAAGCAGATCGAATAGACAACCGCGTCGATACGTTTGGAAAAGCTTTTCTTGGTTTGGCGATGGGCTGTGCCCGCTGTCACGATCATAAGTTTGACGCCATCTCCAACGAAGATTACTACGCAATTTCCGGCATGCTGATGTCGAGTGGATACCGTCAGGTGCCGTTTGAGTCACTCGAACACAACCGGGCGGTTGCCACGGATCTTCTTGAAAATTCTGCGATGGCGCGTCGCCAACTTCTTCCGCTCGTAGGAGAACGGCTTGAAGCGGCGATCGAATCATTCACGGTGCTGTTGCCGATAGCGGTTGATCTTGTCGCGCATGACGAACAGAAAGAGCCGTTGGAAGCGTCGACGAAAGCTACCGCAGAGGCTTTGAACGTGCATCAGGCCGATCTCTCACGACTTGTAATGCTTGTTTCAAACGCGAAAAAAGACCTGTCGCATCCTTTGCATCAAGCGGTCAATCTGTGTGGGGCTTCGGGAGTGATTCAGGCTGACCAGGCATTCGACGCGTTTATTGGTCTGGTGCAATCGAATGAATCGCCCAGATATTGCGCGAAGTCATCGAATGACTCGCCCTTCAAGATTGTTGCCGATTACGCCCTCGACGGATTGAAAACACCCATCTGGTCTGATGCGTTTGCATGGGGGCTCGCGGCGGTTCCTGCCGGACAGCCAATGCCGATTACACAATCGCCGTTTGTGCAGATTCTCAGAAGTACGGAAATCCGAAGCGAAGCCATCTGGGCTAAAGGAAAATCAACAGCTCAGAGAGATCCTGCGCCCCTTGGAGAATTTGATCGTGCGGGCAAAGTGCTGCGTTCTCCAAAGATCACGCTTGCATCGCCTTCGCTCTGGTATCTCATCAAAGGTCACCTGCAAATTTTTGCTGCTGTGGATAGTCATGTGATGGTGGCCGGTCCACTGCATGGTCGGACGATTCTAAGCGTCGACACCAAGGGCCAGTGGAAATGGCACAGACATGATCTGTCGCCGTATGTTGGACATCGTGTGCATGTTGAGTTTGCGTCTCGGGAAGGAGAGTCTGCCGTTGCAGCAGTTATTGATGCACGAGATGAACCGAAAACGATTGATCCACTGGCTTTGCTTCTTGTGTCGCAGTGCTGGCAGGCAAGCGGAGATTTCACAGGAGAAGGCCACACAAATTCTTTTCGACCCGATTCATCTGCGGTTTGTGCGTCACTTTCAAAGTTGCTTGTCGAGGCTACGAAAGCCTGTCGAGCCGGAACGCTTGCAGAGCATCCCACTGCCAGTGGTCTCGCGCCGCTCGTATCAAGTGTGCTGGAAAGCGAGATTGGAACCGTTCCTGTTCTAATACCCACTACCACGAGCCTGATGGACAGGCTTCGTGAGCAAGCGTCGTCCATTCACGGCCTGCGAGAACAGACTCTTTTGCGAGCGAAACTTGAGTCTGCGACGGCACCGGCAATTCTGGATGGCAATGGAATCGAGCAGGCAGTGCTCATCAAGGGATCTGCGGCGCGCCGAGGCGACATGGTACCGAGACGATTTCTTGAGGCCATCGACGGCCCCTCTCAACGACCGTGGCCCACGGATTCCAGCGGCCGAATGGAGCTCGTTGATCGCGTGCTTGATCCTGCCAATCCACTCACCATGCGAGTTGCAGTGAATCGAATCTGGCAACATCTATGCGGACGTGGACTCGTGCCAACCCCAGATAATTTTGGTGTACTTGGCGAAGCGTCGTCCCATCCGGAGTTGCTCGATTTCTTGGCGATTCGTTTTCGAGATGAGGGCATGAGCATCAAAAAACTTGTTCGTGAAATTGTTACAAGCAGCACGTGGCGGATGTCGAGTGTTCCCGATTTGAAAGCTCTGTCGATGGATCCAACCAACAAACTTCTGCATCACTCTACGATTCGACGTCTCGAAGGCGAAGCGGTGCGAGATTCAATGCTTGCGGTATCGGGACGATTGAATCCATTGGTGGGAGGTCCACCGGTCGAGGTCTATCTCACAGACTTTATGCATGGCCGGGGACGACCAAGCAGTGGGCCGCTCGACGGCGATGGGCGCAGAAGCATTTACACAAGTATTCGGCGAAACTTTTTGCCTAGTTTTATGGTTGCCTTTGACATGCCCAACCCATTTCAAGCAATGGGACGTCGCAACGTCACCAACGTTCCCGCGCAGGCACTGGTGTTGATGAACGATCCGCTGGTGGCATCGCTCGCGAAGACATGGGCAGAAAAAACGATTCTTGAGGAATCGCAAACTCCTCGAGAGCGAATCGAATCGATGTACCTCAGGGCATTTTCCAGAAAACCCCAGCTCAACGAAATGGATGACGCAAAAGTGTTTCTCGTCGAACAGGCGCAGATGCACGGAATAGATTTTGAAAAGAATCCTCGTGACTTGGCAGCATGGACCGATCTTGCACACGCTCTTTTTAACACCAAGGAATTTATCTTTATTCCTTAACATTGTGACCAGAGCCATCAACCCACCAAATATTCAAAAACACAATACGGAAGTGGTCCTTTCAACGAAACGTGAGTGGAAAAATTGATATGAATATCTCACGGACTCAGCCACAATTGAGCACATCGCATCGCGCCTCCAAAAGTCAGCATCACTGCGGCCGGTTTGCATCTTTTGCCACTCGTCGAGAGTGGCTTCGTCGATCTGCTTGCGGGTTTGGAGCGATTGCGGCCGGAGCTCTTCTTGGAAAATCGAGTCTGCAGGCTAGCGTGAACGGCGAAACAACTGGTGGAATACACCATGCAGCACGTGCCAAGAGCGTTATTTTTCTCTATATGGACGGCGGAGTATCCCAAGTCGATAGTTTCGATCCAAAACCGCGTCTGGATATTGACGGAGGAAAAAATCCGCGAGATCTTTTTAAAGTCGACGCTACTCAGTTCGATAGTGTTG
>Ga0194051_1000883_pt1 | contig 16607 bp, 18 predicted proteins | sample SepL2320m_MetaG_FD_161275 | JGI IMG/M metagenome (GOLD analysis project Ga0194051, IMG submission 161275) | Anoxic zone freshwater microbial communities from boreal shield lake in IISD Experimental Lakes Area, Ontario, Canada - Sep2016-L239-20m | ecosystem: Environmental > Aquatic > Freshwater >... | reverse complement strand
GGTGCCCCGCGGCGGAACCGCCCTACTCGATGCAGCGGGGGTGTTCATCACCGAGGTGGGCGATCAGCTCGCGGCACTGCCGGCCGACCAGCGGCCCGGCCAGGTGATCTGCCTGATCATGACCGATGGGATGGAGAACGCCAGCCACCGGTGGACCTGGGAGGCGCTCAAGGCGCTGATCATCCAGCAGCGTGAGGTCTACGGCTGGAAGTTCATCTTCTTGGGCGCGGATATCGACGCCGTTGAGGTCGGGGAGCGTATGGGTGTGGATCGGCGCTACGCGATGACCTTCGACAAGAGGTCGCATACCGGCAACCGCGCGGCCTACGCGCGGGCGTCCAGCATGGTTAGCGGATTCAAGCGTGACTACCTCGACGAGGGCTTCACCGAGGATGACCGGGCCCGGGCGATGGGTGAGACGCCGAATAAGAAGCGCCAGCGGGACGCCTAGCCCCGTGACGAGAAGTCGGCGTGCTGTCGCTGATGAATGGCGGCAGCACGTCGACGTCTCGGCTGTCCGGATCTGCAACAGGATTGGGGGATTTGTCATGGGTGTATCTGCTGCCGGCGAATCGAACTTTAGCGCCGTCATGCTCGGCGTCGCCTACGGCGACTCGTGGGGGTATCCCAACGAACGGCACAGCTATCGCCGGCTAACGCTGATGGACCTGCGGGGTCCGGACCTGCCCGAACGGCTGACCGTCTCCGATGACACCCAGATGACCCTGCAGCTTGCCCGGGCCCTCGATGGTGCGGCCGGCAAGAGTGCGGAGGAGTTGCAGTCGGCGATCCTCGCCGGTTGGCTGGCGTGGCTGCATGACCCGGATATGCGGGGATACGGCCGCACCACGATGAAAGCACTGTGCGCTCTCGACTTCGGTGAGCCCTGGTATCGGGCCACCGTGGTCGACAGCGACGCCTGTGGCGCCGTCATGCGCGTCTCGCCGTGCGCCTTTCTTGCAGATGGGTTGTGGCAGCCGGTGTCCGCATGGCAGGCCGCCACCACCCACGGTGGTCCTGCTGCGATCGCGTCGGCGTTACTGGCCGCCGCCGTGTTGCGTCGGGTCGTCATCGCCACCGATCCGCAGGCGATGGTGACCGACGGGCTGTTACGCCACGCGATCGAACTCAGCCGTGATGAAGGCTTGGTCAGTGCTGCTGCGCCGTGGCTGATCGACCATCCCCGCACCGGTACCTTCGACCTCGCAAGCGATCTCATTCGGATCGGAATGGCGACGGTGCGCGAGGCGCTGCAGCAAGCCCGAGACGTCACGCCCACGTTCCTCGCCGATCCGTGGATCGCGGACCCGTCCCTTCCGCATTACGGCGGGGAAGGATGGCGGTCGCCGCAGGCCCTGGCGTGTGGGCTGCTGTGCGTCGACATGCTGCCCGGAGAACCGGTGGAGGCGCTGCGCAGGGCGGCGACCACCGGGGGTGACAGCGACACCATTGCCGCGATCGCCGGCTACTTCCTTGGCGGTGTGTACGGCAATGTGTGGCCGAGTCACTGGCTGATCAGGTTGGAGCCCCGATACGCAGCGTGGATCATCGACGCCGAGGTGTATGCCTTCGACTGATGACTGGTCTCAGAACCAGTCCGGCCGCATCTCCACCGTGGTGCGGTCCAGTGCTTCGAGCAGGTCCAGTTGCGGGCCGGTGCGCGGCAGTTCGTAGCGGAAGAAGTACCGCGCGGCCTGCCGCTTGCCGTCGTAGAACGGGCCCGGGTTCGCCCCGGCTGCGAGGAACTGCTCGAGCCACATCCAGGCGATCACGATGTGGCCGAACGCCTCCAGGTAGATGACGCTGTTGGCCATCGCCGCCTCGGCGTCGCCGGAGGCGAACATGCCCATCGTGACAGCGACCAGTCGCTGCCACGTGGCGTCGAGGTGGGCGGCGAGTTCGGCGGATTCGCCGCCGGCGATACCCGCGGCGGCCACCGTCTGCGCGACGGCCGCGCCGAGGGCAACCAGGCCGGCTCCGCCCCGCTGGGTGACCTTGCGGCCCAGCAGATCCAGGCTCTGGATGCCGTGGGTGCCCTCGTGAATCGGATTGAGCCGATTGTCGCGATAGTGCTGTTCGACGTCGTACTCGCGGGTGTAGCCGTAGCCACCCATGACCTGGATCGCCAGGCTGTTGGCCTCCAGGCACCACTGCGACGGCCAACTCTTGGCGACCGGGGTCAGGATGTCCAGCAGCAGAGTGGCCCGGTCGCGTTCGTCGTCGGAGTCCGGGCTGTCCTGCCAGTCCACCAGGCGGGCGCAGTACAGCGCCAGCGCCAGTGCGCCTTCGGCATAGGACTTCTGCGCCAGCAGCATGCGCTTCACATCGGCATGTTCGATGATCGGCACCTGTGGCGACGATGGATCGCGGTTCGTCAGTGCGCGGCCCTGCGGACGTTCCAGGGCGTACTGCAGCGACTTGAGGTACCCGGTGTAGCCCAGCGACACCGCGCCCATGCCGACGCCCAGGCGTGCCTCGTTCATCATGTGGAACATGTAGACGATGCCGCGGTGCTCCTCGCCGACCAGATATCCGGTCGCCCCGTTGAAGTTCAGCACGGTGTTGGTGATGCCGCGCTGTCCCATCTTGTGGTTGAGGCCGGAGATGGAGACGTCATTGCGGGCGCCGATCGAGCCGTCGGCGCCGACCAGGAACTTGGGCACGATGAACAGCGAGATGCCCTTGGTGCCGGCCGGGCCGCCGGGGATCTTGGCCAGCACCAGATGCACGATGTTCTCCGACATCTCGTGTTCGGCGCCGGAGATCCACATCTTGGAACCGAACAGCCGGAAGGTGCCGTCGTCGGAAGGCTCGGCCCGGGTGACGATATCGGCCAACGACGATCCGGCCTGCGGCTCCGAGAGCGCCATGGTTCCGGTGAACCGGCCGGCCAGCATCGGCGTCACGAACGCCTCGATCTGCTCGGCGCTGCCGAACTTGGTCAACAGGTTGGCGTTGGCGATGGTCAGCATCAGATAGCCCGATGTGCTGATGTTGGCCGCCGAGAACCAGGAGAAGCCGGCCTGGGAGACCGTCATCGGCAGCTGGGCGCCGCCCAGGGAGGTGTCCATGCCCATGCCGATCAAGTCGGCGGCGGCGACGGCGTCCAGGGCGGCCTTGATCTCCGGGATCACCGTGACCGTGGTGCCGTCGAAACTCGGTTCGTTCTGGTCGCTCTTTTTGTTGTGCGGCGCAAAGTAGCGGGTCGCCAGTTCCTCGCACAGGTCCAGCACGTCAGAGAAGGTCTCGCGGGAATGTTCGGCGAAGCGTTCCCGCTTGACGAGGTCGTCGACGGCCAGCCACTCGAACAGCAGGAAGTCGAGGTCGCGCCGGGACATGATGGTGGACTTCATGGGCGCATCGTATGCCCCGGGCGCGGTGGTCTCAGGCCCAAAGCCGGGCGGTCAGTGTCGTCCCTGGCGCCGACGGCACCGGCGGTATCGGCGGCGTCGGAGTTCCGCGCGGCCACCACGTGCAGCGGACCTGCAGATCGTTGGCATACGGGCCTGCTGCGGCGATGGCCCCGCGGGCCGCGGCTTCCGGGCCGCCGCCGGAGCCTGCATAGATGCGGTTGAGTGGCTCGCTCACGTCCCAAGCGGTGGCGACGCAGTCGGTGCTCACGGCCAGGACCCGGCAGTCATCGGCCCGCTGCAGCACTGCGCACTGCGCCAAGACGTTGGCCTCGGCGGTGAACTGATCAGGCCCGTAGGCCCAATCCTGCTGTTCATGGTTCGGCGAGTTCGCCACCGCCACCCATCCGTCGTCGGCGATGGCACTCGGCGCCGTCCCCAATGCCGCAGCGCTGATCGCAACGCCGATGACACCGATCTGGCGAAGATTCCACGTCACGATCAGTCCCACAGGATCTGGCCCACGAAGGCGAGTCGGGTAACGCCGCACTTGGGACATGACCGCCCATCCCATCGCGGCGACGGCACACCGCACGATGGACACGGGTACTCCGTAGTAGCGGCATCCACGAGCGTGATCGGTTCGCCTCGCGCGACGTTGATTCCGGTTTCGGCGTCGCGCAGGCCGTGCTCACCGCAGACCACCGGTGTCACCACTTCACCGAGGAAGCCGTAGCTGAAGTCCTCGGAGGCGCTGAATTGATGTCCGCAGTCCTCACATAGATATTCCGCTGAAGTACCCATTCACCTCTCCCCTTCGTCCGTCGTCACGGAATCGGGCGGCCCGAGCTTGACCACTGTCCCCACCCCCCGTCTCGCCCGGCGAGTGTGCCCGGCGCTGTTAGAACGGATCGTAGGACGGACCTCTGACAAAAGAATCAGCGCAATTCCGGACGCCCAAGGAATCTGGTGTGCCACCGTAGAGAACTTGGCCCGGGATATGGCCACGGGGAGGTCGACATGAAACGTGTGATCGGGCCGTTGATAGGGGCGGTGGTCACCGCCCTTGCGTTAGCCGGCGCGGCGCAGGCGATACCAGAGCAGGGCACACCTGAATTCGACGTCTTTTTGCAGGCGTTGCAGCGCAACGGATTCAACCTCATCCCTGAAACCGCGTGGCGCGTCGCTCACCAGGCGTGCGAGGGCGGCTTTCCAGGGTTCATCGGATACGAGCTACTCGCTCAGGGTGTCATCGGCCCCGGAGCCCAACAGCGCCTGATGAACGTGGCGATGCAATACGCCTGTCCAGTCCAGTAGCCACTTGTTGGTTAGAGGCAACACCCCGGCCGCGGAGCGTTAGCACCTGCGCTAAAAACGACGGGTGGACCCGTTAGGGCCGTCATCGGGCCAACGGGACTCAACCCTCTTGATAGAAATGATTCGCCAGAAGGAGGCAGCCGCATGTCCGGTCAGCCAGCGGTAATCGTCGACGTCGACGACACACTCTGCGACGTCAGCGAGATCCGGCATCTCTACGCGGTGCCTGATGATTTCCGCGCTTTCACGGTCGCCAGCCGCGACTGTCCGCCCCGCAGGGAGGTGCTGGACTGGTGTCACCAGTTCCACGCGGATGGCCATGCAGTGCTGGTAGTCACCGGACGCAGCGACGAGTTCCGCGACATCACCGCGGAGTGGTTGGACGAACATCTGCTGGTGCCGCACGCCGGGCTATGGATGCGGCCCCGGAACCACTTCGGCTCAAACGTGCATGTGAAGCGTCAGATCCACCTCAAACTGGCGCGGTCGTTCGATATCCGCGCCGCCATCGACGACGACCCACAGATCGTGGAGATGTGGACCGAGTTGGGAATCGCTGCAACGCTGGTCCCAGAGGTGGGTGGCTGATGGATCCAAAGCCGTCAGCGGAAAAGTTCGACAACCTTGCCCCTGATCGCCCAGTTGTCATCGGTGGGATCAGCGGGGAGTAACTCGCCAGCCATGCACCAGTGGTCGGAGGGGTACCACTTCACGCCCGCACCGTAGGGGGCCACGAGCCGGTTCACGGTGTCCAGCACGGCCCGGTTCTGATCAAGCAGGTATCCTCTGATCTCGTCGCGATCAGCCTGAAGTTGTTTTGCCAGGATGGGCAAGACCTCCGGCAGGACCGACAAATCGGCGTGCGCCTGGAACGCAGAAATCACTCCGTCGAAGATCGGCTTCACCAGGTTGCCCAACACATACTTTTGCCCGCGGGGCGGTCGGATTTCGATGTTGACGGCGAACGCTGTAGCGGGATCAATTACCGGCATGAAGACCTTGACCTCTCCGGCCTTGAATCCGCGCGCAAGCGCCAACCACACCTGTGCCAGTTTCTTCTCTCCGGAGAACGCACCTAAATCGATCCAGTCGCAGTCGAATGACGCGAGGGTCCGGCATCGCGGCACGAGCGCATAGCGATAGCAGAATCGATACGTTGCCCCACTGGGTGCCGGCGGCGGTACGACGCCGTGTTCGAAGCGGATCCCGTTTCGACCGGCAACCGCAAAGGAGCCGATGTTGTAGAGCACGAGATTCTCTACGTCTGCGTTGGAAGGTTTGGGACCAAAGACTAAGGCTTGCAGCACCTGTCCCTCGGCCGGTTCGAGCAGCCTGCAGCGACGGCGAATCTCGTCCCGTCGTTCCTCTTGCCACGGGGGGAGGCCATCGAAGCGGATGTAGTCGTCGGCCCATGCCTCGACTATCGGGACGCCCTTCACCGGCCCGTGGATCTCCCAACGCGCCCCCGATACCGGGTCGTGGCCGAACTTGCTTTCCATGCCGGTTCCCCTCCCGCCTGCCACCGGAACGTGATACCAAGAATGACGCACCTAGCGCTTTGGCGGTCTCAATTGGCCTAGACAAACGGCACCTTGAGGCAGCGTCGCAAGCGGGACTCCGGGTTCAGAACGAAAGCACCCGACGCACCTGAACGAACAGGCCGTAAACCGGGTTGCTGCCACCGCCCTCGACGTATCGGTCGATGACGTTTCGGACAGATGTGGGTGTGAATCACCACCGGAAGCCTTGGGCGACGGGGTCCCTCGACGCAAGCCATTGAGGGGTGGTTAAGCACGTGTCCCGCGGAGCAGTCCGGACTTGAGGTCCGAGTCGGTTGCGTTGCGGCATAGCTAGGCCTTGGCGCGCAGGTAAGGCAGCACGGTAGCCCAGTCGGGAAAAGCCTCAGAGCCGAAGTGTATCCACTCTCCCTCAAACAGTTCGGCACCGTTGTTTGGCCGGTCATCGACGAGGAAGTCGCCGCGATTCAAGTTCTTGTGGTGAGTCAGGATGAGCCTCTTGTGGGCTGGCGATCCTTGGTTAACGCCAAGGTGCTCGTGCACCCATTCGATCTTGTGTTGCCAGGCGGATGGGTTCAGCCACGGCGCGGTGGAGAGAATGTACGTGTCGAACAGTTGGGACAATTCGGCGTAGGCATCTAGAGCGCCCGGCATCGACGGCATGAGTGCAAAAATCCCTGGCGCTTCATCCATGCGGCCTTCGTATCTGGCGAGCACGAGCGGATCAAGGCCCGCCATCCGCCTGCGGAAGTCGACCAAAGTGTTGTCGAGATCGATGTACAGAATCCTTCGGGCCGCTTTCACGCGTTCCTCCCCCTTATCGAAGTCTGAAGCTCGTACTTGTCGGGCCACGACATGCCGATCAATCGCTCCTGGCGGTGTTATGCGCATTCCGATGAAATCGTGGCTCCAAATGATGACATCATGATGCGGCCTTTCTGGCATTGATTCGCTGGTTCGTTGAAGCGCTAAGTCAACGCGACGGAGTCAGCGAGCAGAAATTGCTAGCTCTGTTCTGACCCTCGTGCTCCCAGCCGGTAAAGCAACTGGGCGACGAGATCCCATCCCTTGGCCTCCGAGACTTGGTCGTCGGTCTCAAGTTGGACGGCCAGCTTTCTGAGACTCTCGCGAAGCTTGGTGGTCGGTATGTCGTCGGCAAACAGGTCCTGGTAATCCGGGTGCAGAAGGTACGAACTCGATGCCGGCCCCTTCTTGGTCGCCTTCCAGGAGATTCGATCCAGGAATATCTCCAAGAGCCGCGCCGCCTCCTCGTCACTCGGGTCCTCGAGCATCGACACAACCCTGAAGCCGGCGTGCTCCATGACCGCTTGCGGGTGCAGAGCCAAGACGGTGGCGACATAGGAAGGATCCTGATCATCGGCGAGTGCGCGCACCGCGTTGACTCTCTTTGCCGCATTGAGGAAGTCGGCGTCGGACATGCTGAAACCCACGAACATGAGGTGGCTCGTCAGCATGAGGGACTCCACAATTGACTGGAGCGCACCATGTTCATTTTGGAGCTTGGTGTAGTCATCGCGGGTGATGACGATCGATTGCCTGCGGGTGACGCAACCGTGATACTTCAACAGCCACGGGTAAGGCTGCAAGGCGAGTTGCACTGTGAGAACGCGACATTCTCCGTCGACGGTCTTGCCGAGGGCGCGTTCGTAAGCGGCGTCGTAGTTCGTGGTCACGCTTTGGTCGACGGAGAGGGCGGCCAGCAACATATGCGTCGGTGCGACGCCCGGAACATCCACGTTATCGACGATCCGTTGTTGGAACTCTTCTTTACCGAGCTCTTCCTCGATCTCCTGAGCGATATCCGGCGCCTCCTGGCCGGCGAATTGCTCGATCTTCCCCTCGTCGACACGCGCGAGAAGTGTCTTCCAGTCCGGCACCCCCAGAGGAACGCTTACCCCGGACCCGAGGAACAGCGACAGCTCACCATGCGCTGCCATACGTCCTAACTCATCGGCGTCTTCGAGGCGCTTGGCAAGGTGGGGTCGCTCATTTTCAAATTCATCCCAGTACTTCGGCCCTCGGACAGCCTGCACGGCGGCGTGGTCCCGTCCATCGATCAATACGAGCGCGACATCGACATCGCGTTTGCGGGCAACCCTCTGTAACTCAGGAAGTAAAGCTTCAATAAGCACGCCACGTGTCTTATCGAAACCACCGAATCCAGTTCCAACGAGCGGTAGACCGATCAGTGGCTTCACCCGACCGATCGGAGGAATACGGCGCGTCGCCAAGTCCGCGATTGCGGCGACGACCCCGTCTACCACCCATCGGGCGATCTCTTCCGGGCTCTCGCGCTTGGACTGGCGAGCCGTGGCCACAAGGCGCCTCAGCTTGTTGCGATAGGAGCCCACGTCGGTGAATCGAACGTTGTCTGGACCACCGATAAGCCTCGCGCCGTAGGGAGGACCGAGCTCAAACCGCGTCCGGGGCAGGAGCCGGGACCAGTGTTTCCACACAACATTCCACTTGATGTCGCAGGGGATGAGGACTGCGCTGCAGTGAAGTTGCGTCAAATCGCCCCGTAGGACAAAGAGGTGCCCACCCATGGGCGTTCATTGAACACGGATCGGGCGGCTCGTTGGTGGATATCGCCCGAAGACTTATCTCCTGCAGTTCGCTCCGCCCCAGGCCGCGATCCCGATTTCTAGTCGCCGTCAGCTTTGCGGTGGAACAACAACGCGGGGCGCCCAAGGCCATCGCCCGGGTCGTACTCTTCGGGAACGGTCGGCTCGAGGTGTTTCTGCATGCGTCGCCGGAAAGTGTCGAGCTTCTCAGGTCCGATCGGCTCGCCGGCCACCGCCCCGTGAAGGAGTCGCAGCTGCCGCAGTGAGACGAGGTTCCCGAGCAGATGGTCTGGATCGGGTTTGTCTTTGTAGCGCAAACGAAGATCGCTTAGCGCCAATTCGATCATCTCTCGATGGTCGTAGATCAGCTCGCCGGGATTTTCGACAGGAACTAGTTGGGTGCGATCCGGGTCGCGCCCCGCGAGTCGGTCGACCGGGATGACGCAGACATGAGCCACAGACAACACCCATCCGCGGCTATCGCGGTCCATTCCGTCGAAAACCTGCAACTGTCGAGGCTTCAGGCCGTAGACACCCGCCTTCTTCTGCAGTGCTCGTTGCACCGCATCGGCCAGCACCTCACCCGGGTAGAGGAACGTGCCGGGAAGAGCCCATCCGCCATCGGGCCGCTTCACTTCCAGGACTTCTAGGCCTCGGTTCTCGTCGTAGGTGAGCGCTATGGTGTCGACAGCGACATTGGGGTGCGGATACTCGGCGAGGGTCTTGCCGGAGCTGTCGCGATACTCAGCTTTCTTCACGGGTGGGACTGTACCGCTTGACAAACCTCAGATCTGAGTTATGCTGATGTGCAACATGAAAGGGGATTTCAGATGAGTTCATATCAAGATAGAGTGGAAGGGGTTCTACTAGCGACCGCAGCGGGCGATGCTCTCGGAGCACCCTACGAGTTCAAGCCGCCGCTGCACCCGCAGGAGAGCGTCGAGATGAAACGCAGCTCGCTGTGGGCTGCCGGGGAATGGACCGACGACACCTCGATGGCGATCGCCATCGCCGAGGTAGCCGCTCTAGGCCTGGATCTGCGCGACGAAGCCGCCCAGGACGCGATCGTCCAGCGCTGGCATCTGTGGGCGCAGACCTCACCCGATGTCGGCATCCAGACCCGCGAGGTGCTGGCGCGGGCTGCACGCAATGGCACGATCACCGCTGCCCGCACACGCAAGGAGTCCGAAGCGTTGCATCGCGAAACCGGACGCACCGCGGGCAACGGCTCACTGATGCGCACCGCTCCGGTGGCACTGGCTTACCTTAATGATGAGGAAGCCATGGTGGCGGCGGCGCGCTCACTGAGCGAGCTCACCCACTTCGACCCGCAAGCGGGCGAGGCGTGTGTGCTGTGGTGCTGCGCCATCCGGCACGCGGCGCTGACCGGCGATATCGACGTCAGGGTAGGACTTGGGCACCTGGCTCCGGATCGCCGCGCCGTGTGGGAAGACCACATCCTCCGTGCGGAGTCCGCTGTGCCGGCCGACTTCGAGAAGAACGGCTTTGTGGTGCAGGCCCTGCAGGGTGCATGGTCGGCAATTCACGGCACCCCGGAACCCGAGGACGACCCGGCCCGCGGCATCTTCCGTGCCGATCGACTGCGCCTTGCACTGGAGGCCGCGGTACGCGGAGGTCGCGATGCCGACACGGTGGCTGCGATCGCCGGCGGTCTGCTCGGCGCCGCCTACGGCGCATCAGCGGTACCCCTGCACTGGCGAGGCATGCTCAATGGCTGGCCGAACGCCACCGCACGCACGCTGGTCGAGTTGGCCTCGGCCATCGAACGTCAAGGCGCTCCGGACGACTTCGATTACAGCTACCCCGGCTCGCCGGTCGACACCCTGGCCCGCCACCCCTACGACCCTCAGGTCGTGCTGGGCGGTATCGGCGTGCTGCGACACCTCCCCGACGACGTCGACGCCGTGGTCTCCATGTGCCGGCTGCGTGACGAGGACATCCGCACCGACATGCCGCACCTCGAAGTCCGGCTGATCGACCGACCGGAGCACGAAGAGAATCCACACTGCGATTACGTTCTGCTGGAGGCGGTTCGGGCCGTTGAGCGGTTACGGGCCCAAGGCCGTACGGTGCTCGTGCACTGTGTTGGTGCATTTAGCCGAACCCCCACCGTGGGGACGCTCTATGGCCTGCGGCTGCGCGGGGTGAGCGCCGAGCGGGCCCTGAGCGACGTGACAGCGGTGCTTCCAGGAGCCCATCCCAACCGGGCCTTCCGTGCGGCTCTGAACCGCGCCGAGCACTGGCCTGCAGCAGGGGCGGTGGGGCGATGACGACGCGTGACACCGAACAGACCGAGTTCGTCTGGAACGGGGTGCTTGACCCCACCCAGTACAACGCGGACGCGCTGGCGGCACGCCACCGGCTGGCCGATGCCGCCAAAGCCGGCGACTGGCCAACGGTCCTGCGCCTGCTCGACGAGCGGGGCGGACCGCTCACGGCTAACGACTGGCGGCCCGGCGGGACTGCCTGGTTCACTCCCCTGCACCAGGCAGCCTGGCATGGCGCACCGTCCAGCGTGGCCACCGAGCTCATGGCGCGGGGTGCCCTGCGCACGTTGACCGACGCCCGGGGGCGTACCGCCCTCGACATCCGCACCGAACGGAACTTCGCCGAGCGGGTGGCCGCCAAGGGGGCCGGTACCGACAGCCATTTCGCGCTGCGCAGCGTGCTGACGCCGCCGCCTTCGCCGCTCTCCCCCACCCGCATCGGCGCCCTGGATTTCCATCTCGGCGAGCTCATCGACAGCCGAGTGAAGGACGTGCTCTATGACGGGCGCGACCCGCGGACCGTCCTGCGCTACCCACCGGTGGCGATCCTGCACGAGACGCCGGACAAAAGGCTCTGGTTTCCCGTACCCGGCATGTACGGAGGCTTCGACATCCATTTACGCGACGGCTACCTCGAGGTGGCCAGTTGGTGCCGGGTGGTCGGCGGTTCAGGCCAACGTCACGTGATCACCGAAGGTGGGGCGACCCTTGTTGATAATGGGTTCGTCTGATCAAACAGCTCGGTAGGTCAGAACGGATCGTAAGGCGCGACACCAACGCATTTCAGAACGAGAGCAACCGACGCATCTGGTTGAACAGGTCATTCGCCGGATTAGCGCCGCCGGCCTCGACCTCCCGCAGCGCCTTCTCGTCCACGACGTTCTTGAGTTCCCGGAAGGCCTGCACCCGGGCGGCGATGGCGTCGGCGGTATCGGAGTGCCGGGCCGGGCTCCGCACCTCGGCGACGTAAAGTTCGGCGGCAAGTTGGCGGCGGGCGGCGGCGCGTTGTTTGTCGAACTCCTGCTGTCGACGTTCCTCGGCCAGTAGCCGGTCGATCTCGCGGGCCTGCTTGACGCAGCCCTCGACGATTCCGACGCGGCCCTTTGCGTCGGTGCGCAATGTCGTCATCGTCTTCTCGGCGTCGCGCAGCATGACGACGTCCTCGGGACTCGGGTCGGGGATCTTCTTACTGCGCTGCACCACCTTCTCGATGCGACGGGCCTGCAGCAGGGCCTCAGAAATGAAGGTCAGGTCGGCGGAGAAGTCCATATCCGCCTGATCGCCAAGCCAGCCGTCTCGGGCCGCCTCAGTGGCGCGCACGGCGCTGACGGCGGTGCGAGCCTTGGCCATCAGGGCAAGGCCGTCTTTGGTGAAAGAGTCGACACGCTTGCGTTCGGCGATCGCCTTGCGGGCCGCCGCACGCTTCTCATCCTGCTCGGCCTGCGCGCGTTCGACAGCCTCGCGGACCTTGCGCTGTTCCGGTGTCTCCGTCAATTCGGCGCGGTGGCGGATGCCGTACACGGCGACGAGCCACGCCACCACCGGCATCCACGCAGCGCCCGGGGCGACCGACCCAAGCGTCAGCGTGGCGACGAACGCCGCGATACCCAGCCCGGCCATCGTCGCGGCCTCAGCCGGGGTGGACGATTCGCGATCCGTGGCGTACACCACCGCGACGATGCCGGTGATGATCCCGCCGACCAACAGCGCCGCTAGTACTGCCAGCAGCCCCAGCACGCAGAGACCGACCGCGATCACACCGAACATCAGAACCTCCCCCGTTCAGATCCCAGGGTAACCAGGGGTGGGGACACCGGCCAGTGCTCGTTTCACAGCTCCCCGCCGCGCGGCCACCGCTGGATCCGGTGGAACACCTCGGTGGACTCCGGCCAGTGATAAGCCCAGCACGACAGACCGCCGACGTCGATGACGACTCGTTGGAACAGTCCGCCGTCAACACCCTCGACCTCATCGAGGCTCGCCAATGCCTCCTCAAGCATTTCGGCGTGAATCGCGACCACAACACCCGGCACTTCCTCCGCGGCGTCCGCGTCAAAGACCGCGGCAGGCCAGCCGAAGCCGGTATCGAAGAGCGCACCGCAGGCTCGCGCCAGAGACCCGATCTGGGTGCCGAACGGCGACAGCAGTGGCCAACGCGGCTGTCCTGGTTGCAGGGTGCCGTAGACGAAGACCCTCGACGTCACCGTTCGACCATTCCGTCGATGTCGGCGTACCCGACATCGGCGCACAACACGGGGCGCCCATCGACTACGTGGACAGGGCGCTCCTCCGGGGTGCCGAGGTAGACCTCCACGCGCTCCGCTATCCACCGACCGGATTCCCACTGAAGGAGGTTGTGGTGTGTGGTTAGGCGATAACAGTCCGGGTCACCTTCCCAGCGATTCATCAAGCGCAACTGATCTGCCGTGAGAGCCAAGACCGGGTGCACCTCCACCCGGCCGGGGGCACGCGCCAGAGTCGCCACCACCGTGCCGTCACCTCGGCGCGCATCACACCAGACTGCGGCCCAGCCGAATATCGCCGCCCGCAAGCCGTAGACACTGTGTCCGCCGAGAAAGCCCTCTTTCGTCAATAATTTGTGCGGATCAGCATTCGACCCGTAGGCCAACACAAACTGCCGGTCGGAAAGGTCGACGGGTTCACCTGTGTCACGGTGACTCCAGCTCAGTTCGTCCGGATCCAGCCCACGAAGCTCACCTTCGGGGTCCAGGCGCCAGGACCCGATCGGCCGCAGGCCGGGGTAGTCGGCGCCGGCGTACCGCGTTGCCGGGTGGCTGGTCCAGGTTGCTGGTGGAAACAGATCCACGGATTTCTCGGTGCCGAGGCTATTCATGAGATTTCCTGCCACCTCGCCAGGGCCGACGCGGGGAGCCCGGTCGCGGGGACGCTAATCGTCCTCGCAGTCCGGCCCGTCGGAGGCGATGTCGGCGAGGTATTCCGTGGACGCCTCGGCGCGCGCGTCGCGATAGCGCTGATCGCGGTCCCGCTTCTGCTCGTCAAGATTCTTCCCGAACCGGCTGTTACTGCTCCAACTAGGCATTGCGCTCCCCTTCGTCTACGTACCTTCCATTCTACGAAGGGGGTCTGACACGCGCGGAAGTCATCAAACTGCCTGGGAGGGGCCTAATTGTGGTTCTGATCTCGGACGCGTGACTTCACAACGGATTGAGCAGGGGCTTGCCGATGCTCAACGCGCCCTGCTGAACCGCGCGCTCCAAGACGCGGGCTGCCTTGCCGTCTGGCGTGAGTGCAAATCGGTAGTCGTAGCGTTCGCGAATGTGTTGCCGAGTCCTTACGTTCAACAGTCGGAGATCGCCTTGGCGGATCGCATCACGGTCCTCCTCGCCTAGTGCCGCTAGGACGAATCTGTCGCAGATGTAGACGCAGAATTGGTCTCCGCTTCTTGCTCCGGACGCATGACTGTTCAGTCGATCGCGGAGCCCTATCGCTTTTCTGAGGCTGTTTGCCTGGGCAATATCTCTAACGGTCAGCTTCATGCCGGCGAATCCGACGTAGACGAATTCATCGCCTTCCCAAACTGTGTAAACCCCCGCAGCAACCATTGGTATCTCAGCATTCGGCCAGTCGGCAAACCGGTAGCGCGGTCCGAATTCGAGAGGCTCCAAGAACTCCTCAACCGCGAACGGTGCAGGTCCATCATGGCCGTCAGGAGACGTTGCCTCGAGGCATAGGCGCGAATCAAAGCCACCACGCGTCGCGCGCTTCGCATCGGCTGCGCGGATGACCTCGCTGAGTTCGTGGCCGTGGACGAACGCTATTGCGCGAATAACTTCGAGGACGTCGGCGGCTTCCTCGAGCACCTCGTCGGCAGTTTTCGCATCGCAGAGTTCGGTAGTTTCCTCTACGAGCTTGTCGTGCAAAGCACGCTCGAAGGCCTTTCCGCGGAGCTGTCGGACCTGGGCGCCTCGGCCTGATGCCTCGATAATCTCGGGAATCTTATCCCTCACGAGCTTTCCCAAGATGTCCCTCCCAATTGCCATACTGAACTAATGCTGTCTTTCTACAGGGATGATCCGACACCGCGGACCTCCTGGCGTCAAGCGATCTTGATGGGCGCTAACAATCGAACCTACAAGTTCCCGCTAGGAGCGGCGCTTCTCGACGTTGCGACCTCTGGCCGGGACGCGGTACCGCTAATAGAGTTCGCCTCAATCTATGCGACCTACCTGGTGAACCGAACAGGCAACTTTCCGCAAGCATCTTCAGCGCTCGAACTCAGCGAAACTGATTTCCTATCGATACTCGGACGAGAACGCGAAGAGTCGATCATGAGCGGAAAGCCGACCGTGTCGGTTCCGGTCGAAAAGTGAGCAGGTGATTCCGGTCGAAAAGTGAGCACCCTTCGATTGGAGAGTGATCACTGTGGAGGATTGGGCGGAGATTCGTCGGCTGCATCGGTCGGAGAAGTTGTCGCAGGCTGCGATCGCGCGGCAACTGTCGCTGTCGCGAAACACCGTGGCTAAGGCGTTGCGTTCGCAGGGTCCGCCTCGATACGAGCGGGCGCCGGTGAGGGCCTCGGCGTGGTCGGCGGTGGAACCGGCGGTGCGGGCGCTGTTGATGCAGCATCCGAGAATGCCGGCCTCGGTGCTGGCCGAGCGGGTCGGCTGGGTTGGCGGGCATTCCTGGTTTTCGGAGAACGTGGCCAGGATCCGCCCGGAGTACGCCCCGGCCGATCCGTGTGACCGCTTAGTGCATCTGCCGGGCGAGCAGGTGCAGTGCGATCTATGGTTCCCCGGCCAGCTGGTCCCGGATCACGGCGGGGTGTTGCGGTCGTTTCCGGTCCTGGTGATGGTTGCGGCGTATTCGCGGTTCATCGCCGCGGTGATGATCCCGTCGAGGGTGACCGGGGATCTGCTGGCCGGTATGTGGCTGTTAGTGGCTCAGCACATTGGTGGTGTGCCGCGGAGTTTGTTGTGGGACAACGAGTCCGGGATCGGCCAGCGTGGCCGGCTGGCTGAGGGGGTGGCCGGGTTCTGCGGGGTGCTGGGAACCCGGTTGGTCCAGACGAAACCCTATGACCCCGAGACCAAGGGTCTGGTGGAACGGGCCAACGGCTATCTGGGGACCTCGTTTCTGCCGGGCCGGGGGTTCACCTCGCCGACGGACTTCAACGCCCAGCTCGGCGGTTGGTTGACCGAGGTTGCCAATCCCCGCCGCCATGCCACGACCGGCACGATCCCGGCTCAGGCCTTGATCGGCGATCGGACGGCGATGGCGGAGCTGCCGCCGATAGCGCCGACGGTTGGAACCACCGTCATCACCCGGTTGGGGCGTGACTACTACGTCAGCGTGGGTGGCAACGCCTACTCGGTGCACCCTGAGGCCATCGGACGGATGATCACCGTGACAACGAGTCTGGAGCGCATCACGGCTCGTTGTGCCGATCGGGTGGTCGCTGACCATCAACGGCTCTGGGGCAGCGCCGGACTGGTGCGTGATCCCGGCCATGTTGGGGCCGCGGCGGTCCTGCGTGAGCAGTTCGCACATCGGCCCGCCGCCGGCCGGCAG
>Ga0194051_1000882_pt1 | contig 16611 bp, 10 predicted proteins | sample SepL2320m_MetaG_FD_161275 | JGI IMG/M metagenome (GOLD analysis project Ga0194051, IMG submission 161275) | Anoxic zone freshwater microbial communities from boreal shield lake in IISD Experimental Lakes Area, Ontario, Canada - Sep2016-L239-20m | ecosystem: Environmental > Aquatic > Freshwater >... | reverse complement strand
CGGGAGTCCACGGCATCGGCACCACTGCCTGCACCGTACGACTGCCGATTTACCGAAGAACCAATCACAATCGACGGCAAACTCGACGACCCGGCATGGAACCATGCAGCTGTCATCGATCGCTTTCAGATGCCTTGGCTCAGACAAAAAATGAGCTTAGCACTCAAAGCAACGCGAGCCCGTCTCCTCTGGGACAGAGCGTGCCTCTACATCGCAGCCGACCTCGATGACGCCGACCTGTACGCCACGATGACCGAGCATGACGGCAACACGTGGGAGAACGACGTCTTTGAATTGTTCTTGAAACCAGCCGTCGACAAGCCGTCGTATTATGAGTTTCACATCACCCCGGCGAACACAATCTTCGACCTCTTTCTGCCTCGTCGGGGCCACGTAGCCCGCTTTCGGCGGGACCGCGAGTTTCACATCGAGTCGGCAGTCTCGCTGCGCGGCACGCTCAATCGCTGGACGGACCAAGATGAGGGGTGGTCGGCCGAAATGGCAATCCCATGGTCAGATCTCATGCCCACAGGTGGGCGACCGGACCCTGGCGACACCTGGAGATTTGCGCTGTGCCGCTACGATTTTGACATCGCACAGGAGAAGCCCGAACTCTCGACCTCTGCCCCCTTGGCATCAAAAACATACCCCGATTTCCACTCCCACGAAGACTTCGCCCCAATTCATTTCACGATGCCGCCAGCCCACAATGCAACTCGCCCCTACGGTATTCCGCGGTATGTGCCGGTCACCACATCAAAGGTGGTGGGCTCGCCCGACTTGCCCCTGCCGTACACGGTCCAACGAGTCTTGCCAGCGGCCCGTATGCCGTGCCCGATTACGGTGGCTGCACAGCCAAGCAGCGATCGCCTGCTTTTCGTCACGGAACCGGCGATGTACCGACCCTCCAAAGTCATGCGAATGCGTGACGACCCAAACAGCTTCGAGCCAGAGACGCTCATCGACGTGGATGATCCCGATCTCAAACTGGGCACGGTACACTATTCAATCGTGTTCCATCCCGCGTTTGCCCAAAACGGTTACGTCTACATCGGCAGTAACGGTCCTCGCAGGCCCGGCGTCGCAGACGCCTCGGTCGGGCAACCCGGCGTAGCCAATAAGATGACGCGGATCACCAGGTATGTGATTGACCGCGAACCGCCCTACACATTTCATAACGATTCTGCCGAAGTCATTATTGAGTGGGATTCCGACGGCCACAACGGCGGCGACATGGCGTTCGGTCCAGACGGAATGCTCTATGTGACCTCCGGCGACGGCAGTTCCGACTCCGACGCCGATCACGCAGGACAGGACCTCACCCGACTGCGGGCCAAACTGCTTCGCATCGATGTCGATCACCCGGACGAGCAAACACCGGGAGACGGCCGGGCCTATTCCGTACCCGCCAATAATCCGTTTGTAGATTCACAAGAGTCATCCGACGGCCTAAAAACGGCGATCCGGCCAGAAACATGGGCCTACGGCTTCCGAAACCCATGGCGCATTGCGATCGACCCTACCAACGGGCACATCTGGGTCGGGAATAACGGCCAAGATCTCTGGGAGCAGGTCTATCTGGTCCAGCGAGGCGCGAACTACGGTTGGAGCCTCGTGGAAGGGAGCCACCCGTTTGCGCCCCAACGCCCTGCTGGCCCGCACCCGATTTCAAAACCAATCGCCGAACACTCGCACGCCGATGCGCGTTCGCTCACTGGCGGCGTCGTCTACGCCGGAGAATTGCTGCCTGACCTGAAGGGGGCCTACCTCTACGGCGACTATTCGACAGGACGCATCTGGTGCATTCGGCACGATGGCGAAAAAGTCACGAGACACGACCTCATTGCCGACACAACGCTTCAGATCACGAGCTTTGGCGTCGATAGCAAAGGTGAGCTCCTGATCACCGACCACCGACCAAACGACGAGGGCGGGTTCTACCGTCTCGTTCTGAGCCCCTCTCAGCAGGAAGTGCGTGCGTTCCCACAGAGGCTTTCAGAAAGTGGTCTTTTTGCATCCACACGCGATCACACGATGGCTCCAGGCGTGATTCCGTATCTTGTGAATGCACCGTTCTGGAGCGATGGCACACACAAGGCAAGATTTTTTGCGTTACCGCCCTCCAAGGACGACCGTGGGGCCGACGTGCCAACAGGAATCGATGTAACCGACTCAGGTGGCTGGAATTTTCCCGACGGCACCGTATTGATCAAATCGTTCGCGATCAATGAGGAGGAGGAGAACCCCGCCTCGCGACGTTGGATCGAGACTCGCTTCATGCTCAAGGAGGCAGGAGAGTGGGCTGGGTACAGCTACGAGTGGAACGACGCACAGACCGACGCGGTGCTCGTGGCGGGCTCTGGAAAAGACCGTGTGTTTCGGATTCAAACGGCACAACTCGACAAGCATCCAGACGGAGTGAGAGAACAGGCATGGCGCTACCCATCGCGAACTGAATGTATGGTGTGCCACAGCCGCGCCGCCAACTACGTGCTAGGCCTGTGCACGGTGCAACTCAACCGCGACTTCGACTATTCGGCTGCATTAGGCCAGGGGCATGCCACCGACAATCAACTCCGCACGCTTGAAAGGCTGGGAGTGCTCCGGGTCAACTGGTGGGGGAGCGCAGCGTGGTCGGTCACCGATCAGGTCAAACAAGAAGGATTGAAGGGAATCGCGGCACAGCAACTCGTTGCCGAGAGGCTCTCCCTGAGCGAGGCCAATGCATCGAAGTATTCACAACGACGCTCTACCCTTCTGCTGAAGGGCCCGAACGCCACCAACCATCTCGTAGACCCTTACGACAGTGCTCAAGACCTCAACGCAAGGGCTCGTTCCTATCTGCAGTCCAACTGTTCATACTGCCACATGCAAGCGGGTGGCGGCAACGCGATGATTAATCTCACATACCTCGGAGGCTACGGTGGCAGCACCTCTGCCGGCATGAAAGCAATTGATGAGAAGCCCATGCACCATACGTTTGATCTCTTCGATGCCCGAATCATTGCCTCCGGCCACCCGGAGCGGTCGGTGCTCCTTTCGCGGATGTCTCGCCGTGGCGCTGGGCAGATGCCGCAACTGGCCACTTCGGTTGTGGATGCGCAGGCGGTGCGGATGCTTGGCGAGTGGATTGAATCACTGGACGGCTCGCTCAATCCATCGCTCAACGCCTCGCCGAAGTAGAATCCTGTTGGATCGGCTCACTTGCAGCCGGCTTCTTCGGCCGCATGTGATCGATTTTTATGCCGCGTGGAGGCAGAGCCGACGCTGGATGGTTTCGATGTCGTCTGGTAGGAGCGGTCGATCTGGATTGGTGGCGGCCACCACAGCGGCAAGCTCCGCCAAGCGAGTCGCCAGTGCTGGAATGCCCCCGGCAATCTCGTGGATGGTGCGAGCGACCTGATCCCGCTGCTGAAGCGATCCGGTTGCCGCAAGCATGGTGGCTACAAGCAGCCGAGATTCATCGAGCGTGAATGGGGGGAGCGTGGCCCGCAGTCGCACGGCCTGTTCCAGCCGGCTATCGCGAGCCACGAGCGATAGCAAACGCCCCTGGCCGGCCAGCACCAGGCCGGCTGTGGGTAGTCTGCTGCGTGCACGATCCAGCAGCTCTGTTAATTCTCCCTCACGTGCCATATGCGTATCATCGATCAAGAGAATGTGCGGCTGGAGCATGTCGGACTGGCCGGCTGGGCCAGAGTCGGCAAGCATGGCTGCCGCTGAGGCAAGCGTTGTAAGAATCATTTTTCGCGGATGCAACTGCCGTGCAGCCGCCACATGTTTGAGCACGAGCGTTTTGCCGACGCCCGCTGGACCGCACACAAGCACAAAGGTGTTGGGCTGCTCCACTGCGTAGGCCACACGTGCCACGGCGGCCTGCTGCGGCAATGTCAGACGCTGGGGGGTATGAACGATGTCCATGGTGTCAATGATGAGGGAACTCGCGTGTGTCAGCTGCGTGTCGAGCGTCTCGTGAAGGGGCTGAGGCAATGAATGGCAGGGGAGCCGCAACGGCCAGGGGAGCCGCAACGGCCAGGGGAGCCGCAAACGTGACGGCTTCGCCCAGAACCTTGAGCCCCAGAGACTTGAGCACGTCCTCGTGAACAATGCACGGGGACTGATCGGCACGGCGTACAAGGAGTACCGCATCGCAGCCACATGCCATATTCGCAATCCGATTTCTCCGCACCGGCCCAGGTGGAAACCAGACTCCCGCATCAACCAGAATCACATCCGCAACCGCATCGCTGCGGAGTTCCTCGAGAGGAGGCTGCTGAACGCAAGCAACTCGCCAACATCGGCTTTCGAGCGTTCTCGCGATCCCGTGGACGAGTGTTGTGCGGCCCTCGCCACGCCGCCTCCCAGCCACCGCCACCACTCGACTCCCACGAGCGAGTGCTTGCTCGACGCAGTCGGCCAATTGCCGCCACTCGTTGGGCACATGAATCAAGAGTTGCTCCAGTGTGCATTGATCCTCTGCAGAGCCTACCAGCGTCGCAGCAACCGGCTTCATTGTATGCCTTTGGGTAAACGCAGCGACACTCTCCACGCATGGCAGAATGTTTGGCTGCGCAACAGTCTCCGGGCCATCAGATGGATCGCGCGGCGAGTCATCCACGGCAGCCACATCCCCAGCAAACCGATCTAGAAAAGCCAGATCGAGCCGATCCAGTGTCATGGAAGAACGCTCCTGGTATCGCTGCTGGTCGCCGAAAGCTCTCTGGCCACACGTTCTGAGCGATTTTTGTGCGCCATAATTTCCTGATCGCGATTCCAATCCATCCGCCATGCGGCCATCCAGCACGCCGCCGCCACAACCGAGAGCACGAGAATCGAGCGAGCTGGAAACCGCCCAGAAGCGATGGGTTTTTCAGCCCGTTTGTCTGGCTGGGGCCGCGTAGGCACGGGCTGGATGCCAGCGACGCTTGCCCGCTGTGGCAGCGGCTCTGGAATGAGTTCTGGGCTCCTTCTGAGTTCAGGAATGCTGGCAATCACCGCCATAAGCCACTTCTCTCACTTTGCAGGCAGAGCGTAGGCACCCGAGCCTTAAAGCCCCGTAAACCACACCATTTTCCCACACGCTCGATTTTTATAAATCGTCGTCAGCGATCTGCATTCTTGAGCATTCGGGATTCCACGAAAGCCGCCTCTGTCACAGTCGCCGCAAGCCGTCCAGAGGCCCATTCCGGTCAAATTCGCAGTATGCCCGAAGCGCCCAGTCACCTATCATTGAGGCTCACCGCAGTGGTGTCAGCGAAGCAACCGCCCACCTTCCAAAGCCCTTTTTTGCGATACCTGAATGCCCACACAGCCTCGACCCGTCCGAATTGAAGCGTTTCACACCCTCCTAGCCAACCGCATTGCCGTACTGGACGGAGCCATGGGAACCATGGTTCACGCCCTTGCGCTCAACGAACAAGGGTTTCGCGGCGAGCGTTTTTCCGCGCACCCGAAAGACCTGAAGAACTGCATCGATGTGCTCACGCTCACGCAAGGCGACGCAATTCGCGGCATCCACTCCGCCTATCTGGAGGCCGGTGCCGACATCATCGAGACCAATACGTTTGGGGCGACACGTATGGCTCTTGCCGATTTCGGCCTGGCCGACCATGTTCGCGAAATCAATCTTACGGCAGCCAAACTGGCGCGCGAGGCGGTGGATGCCGCCACGGCCAAGTCGCCTGATCGTCCGCGATTTGTGGCAGGTTCCATTGGGCCCACAAACAAGCAGCTTTCGATCGCAGGGAACGTCTCCGATCCAGGCCATCGGGATGTGACGTTCGACGAGATGGTGGCAAACTACCGCGAGCAAGTCGAGGCGCTCTTGGACGGAGATGTCGATCTCCTGCTTGCCGAAACAGCCTTTGACACGCTCGTGCTCAAGAGTTGTCTCTACGCTATCCAACAGGTCTTTCAAGAGACGGGTGTTCGGATTCCCGTGATGGCCTCGTTCACCGTTTTTGAAGGGGGCCGCACGCTCTCAGCCCAAACGGTTGAAGCCTGCTGGATGAGCATCGCCCATGCCGACCTTGTGAGTGTGGGAATCAACTGTGCGCTGGGCCCAGAAAAACTCCGCTCCCATCTGGCCGATCTGGCCCGGATAACACCGCTACCCACGAGTTGCTATCCCAATGCCGGTCTTCCGAACGCCATGGGCGGCTTCGACGAAACCCCCGAGATGATGGCGAAAGTGCTCGGCGAGTTTGCTGCCGAGGGCTGGCTCAACATCATCGGTGGCTGCTGTGGCACCACGCCGCCACACATCCGTGCCATTGCCGAGGCCGTGTCGAAGCATCCACCGAGAGTACCCACCCCGCCGCCAGTGCGATCCAGGTACTCCGGTCTCGAAATGCTGGAGATCCGTCCTGAGAGCAGCTTCACCATCATTGGCGAACGCACCAACGTGACAGGCTCTCGCGCCTTCGCGAGGCTGATTCGCGAGGATCGTTACGAGGAGGCGCTGACCGTTGCAAGGCAGCAGGTTGAGGGGGGCGCTAACATCATCGATGTGAACGTCGATGAAGGAATGCTCGACGGGCCCGTTGTGATGACCAAGTTTCTTACACTGATCTCCAGCGAGCCAGATGTGGCCCGCGTGCCAATCATGATCGACAGTTCGCGATGGAGCGTGCTGGAGGCCGGACTCAAGTGCCTTCAAGGCAAGGGGATTGTGAACTCCATCAGCCTCAAGGGAGGTGAGGAAGAATTTCTTCGGCAGGCCCGGATCGTGCGTCAGTATGGAGCAGCGGTCGTCGTCATGGCGTTTGACGAGGAAGGGCAGGCCACGGAAGTAGACCGCAAAGTTTCGATCTGCTGCCGGGCCTACGCCCTGCTGACCGAAAAGGTTGGATTCCCACCCGAAGACATCATCTTTGACCCAAACATTCTCACCGTCGCGACAGGAATCGAGGAACACAATCGCTATGCGATCAACTTCATCGAAGCCACGCGGCGAATCAAAGCGCAGATGCCACTTGTAAAGGTGTCAGGCGGCGTGAGTAATATCTCGTTCTCCTTCCGCGGCAACGACGCAGTGCGAGAGGCGATGCACTCGGCCTTTCTCTACCACGCGATCAAAGCGGGCATGGATATGGGCATTGTCAACGCAGGACAACTGGCCCTCTACGAAGAAATCGAGCCGCAATTGCTCGAGCGCATTGAAGATGTGCTCTTCGACCGCCGGCCGGATGCCACTGACCGGCTCACTGAATATGCCGAAGGTGTCAAAAAACGCGACCCTGCCGACACGGCACGGGCGGATGCCTGGCGCAGCCTCGACGTCGAAGGAAGGCTGTCACACGCGTTAGTCAAGGGGCTTGTGGACCACATTGAAGCTGATGTCGACGAGGCTCGCACAAAATATGCCGTGAGCCTCGACATCATTGAAGGGCCTCTGATGCAGGGAATGCAGGTCGTTGGCGACCTGTTCGGCCAAGGCAAAATGTTTCTGCCACAGGTTGTGCGAAGCGCCCGAGTCATGAAGAAAGCCGTGAACCACCTCCTGCCCTTCATGGAGCAGGAGCGACTCGCGCAGGGTCGGGAGCAAACCAGCCGAGGCCGCGTGCTGATCGCGACCGTGAAGGGCGACGTGCACGACATCGGCAAGAATATCGTTGGTGTCGTGCTTGGCTGCAACGGCTACGAAGTGATCGATCTGGGCGTGATGATCTCCTCGGCTAAAATCGTCGAGGCGGCCCAAGAACACAAAGTTGATATCGTGGGCCTGAGCGGCCTGATCACGCCAAGCCTCGACGAAATGGTGCACGTGGCCGAGGAGTGTGAGCGTGCCCAGTTCACGGTGCCTATTTTAATAGGTGGTGCAACGACATCTGCGAGGCACACGGCCGTCAAGATCGCCCCAAAATATTCGAGCGCCGTGGTCCACGTGCTCGATGCGTCCAGGGCTGCAGGCGTGGTGGAAAAACTTCTCAATCCGGCGACGCAGACAGCGTTTACAGAAACCAATCGGACAGAGCAGCGACGGGACGTCGAAAACTTCAAGCGGCGGCAGCAGACGACGCTGGTGCCCTACGCCGCTGCACAAGCAAAGCGATGGACGACCGACTGGGCTCGGGCGCCGATTGAAACACCCGAGTTCTTGGGCGTTCGGGAGCTTGCAAACGTGCCTCTCGAAGAACTCGTCGATCTGATCGATTGGTCGCCATTCTATATGGCCTGGGAACTCCAGGGGAAGCATCCAGCGATCTTTGACGATCCAGTCGTCGGCACAGAGGCAAGAAAACTTTTTGCCGATGGCACCGCGATGCTTCAGAAGATCATCCACGACAAGTCGCTCATCGCCAAAGGAGTCTACGGCTTCTTTGCCGCCAATTCCGTCGGCGATGACATTGTGCTCTACAGCGACGATACTCGCTTGCAAGAAGTTGGCCGCGTGCACACGCTACGGCAACAGTGGGAGCGAAAGGGGCAGGACACGTTCTACGCGCTGGCAGATTTTGTGGCCCCGCTGGAGAGTGGCCGCAAGGACTACCTTGGCGCATTTGCCGTCACGGCTGGCCATGGCTGCGAGGCGATCTGTCATCACTACGAGAGCGACCTCGACGACTACTCCTCGATTATGGCCAAGTCCATTGCCGACCGACTTGCCGAGGCCTTTGCCGAATGGCTCCACCGAAAAGCCCGCTGCCAGTGGGGCTACGGCCGTCATGAAAATCTCTCCTTAGAAGATCTTATTGAAGAGCACTACCGTGGCATCCGGCCTGCTCCTGGCTACGCAGCCTGCCCTGATCATACGGAAAAGCGGGCGTTATTTGACTGGCTCGGCGCTGAAAGTGCTGCAGGCATGTCGCTCACTGAAAACTATGCCATGCTGCCGGCAGCCAGCGTCAGCGGGCTCTACTTCGGTCATCCAGACAGCCGCTATTTTGCGGTCGACCGCATCACGCGAGAGCAGGTTGAGGCGTATGCCGCCCGCAAGGGGATGCCTGTGGCCGAAGCCGAGCGTTGGCTTGCGCCCAACCTAGGTTACGACCCGTAAACCATCCTACGGGATGAGCCCCTGCAGCGAACGTCTCACGACACAATGCCGCACAAGAAGCCGTTACCCACTGGCTCGCCACCATCTGCCAAAGAGCCTTCCCTCGCAGAGACCGCGGGGAAGGGCTCTGCTCGTGGAAAGCGCACCCGACGCATTCTGGATACCGGTCCTGCCGCACCGGCCGGGCCAGCCTCGACGGTATTATTTGTCCAGCGATTTCTCGACTACGTACGCCATGAGCGAGCACTTTCCGCAAATACCCTGGCTGCATACCAACGCGATCTGCGAGAGTTTTCGAAGTGGCTCAATGGCCGAAACTCCTTGGGGCTTTCGGTTCGCGACCTCGGAGATTATTTCTCGAACCTCAATGATCGCGGGTTGGCCAGGGCAAGCGTAGCCCGCCAAGCTGCAACTCTGCGCACCTTTTACGCCTTCCTCCAACTGGAGGGAATGCTGACGCAAAGCCCAGCTGAGCTGATCTCGGCCGCCCGACGCGACGACGCTATTCCCGGCACGCTCTCCCAGGCACAAGTCGAAAGCCTCCTGGAAAGCCCGGACGTTACAACCGCCACCGGACGCCGCGACAAGGCACTCTTGGAACTGCTCTACGCCACGGGGTGCCGAGCCTCTGAGGTTGCCTCGTTACGGCTCACAGATATTCACTTGGGCGAAAGCTTTTGCACGTGTCGCGGCAAGGGAAATAAAGAACGCGTGGTGCCACTGGGTAGACGGGCGATCGAAGCGTTGAAGAAGTGGATCGATGGACCCAGGGAAGGCTTTGCCTCGCATGCCAGCCCGAGGCCAGCGTGGGTGCTTCTCTCATCGCGTGGCAATGGACTTTCGCGAATGCGAATTTGGGAAATTGTGCGACTGCATGCCGAGAAGGCTGGCGTGCAGCCCAAGATCGGCCCGCATACACTCCGCCACAGCTTTGCCACGCACTTGGTGGCCGGTGGCGTCGACCTCAGACACGTGCAGGAAATGCTCGGCCACTCAAGCATTGCCACCACGCAGCGATACACGCACGTTGACGCCAGCCGCCTTAAGAGCGTGCACGCTAAATTCCATCCGCGCAAATAAAGGCTCCTTCTGGGGCATCCAACTCCAGAGCGAGCACGCGTCGGTTACGAGCCACCCTTCTTTGGCGGCGTGAACTTGATCTTTTTAATCAACTCCACAATCTGGCCGCCCTGCACCTTGCCAGAGACCGCAGTGATGGCCCGGACGACGTTGGCATACTTGAGCGAGTAGTCGCAGTCGAGTTCAACCTCCGTCTTCTCGGCCAGTGAGTTGGGCCCCGTATCGGTCCCAACAAGCGAGATGACCTTCCGCCGAAGCTCCTCAAAATCCGCAACCGCACTGCCATTCATTGCAATGGAAGCCAAACTCCCGTCTGCCCCTGCCGACAGCTTGACCCGCACCGGCGGCACTTGCTGATCGTCGGGCGCTGCTGCCGCTGCGGCAGCCATTGGCATCCGAACATTGAAATCGCCCTCAGGCGTTACAACCTTCAACGTGCACATGAAAAAAGACATTAATTGAAAGACAACGTCGATCATCGGCGTCATGTCGATTGCGATCTTATCGGCGAGCTTTGATTCGCGGCGTGCCATGCAATCACTGTCCTTCGTCGTACTGGGCCCTCAGGGCAAAACGCTCAAACCCCTTTTCCTGACAGGTCTGAATAATTTTTTGGACCTCACCAGTCTTGGATCGGCCATCGGCCCTCACAATCACCGTGGCCGCGTTTGGCTCCTTGCCGGACTCGAGCATGACCGTTTTTTCTCGCTCTAAATACGCTCCAATATCGGCCACAGCCACCTCTTCGCCTGCATAAACGATGGAACCCTTGTTCGTGAGTTGCAGCGTAATCGGACTCTCCATCGCGCCCTCAACGGGCTTGGCCAACTGGCTGGATGGGAGCTGAATGCGATCATCCTGCTCGGCCTCGGAGAAATTCATAACAAACATAAAAAACGTAATGAGCTGAAACGTCATATCGATCATCGGTGTCATATCGATGTCGGTGCTGGATACTTCGCTCTCTTGTTTCCTACCCATGGAAGATTACTTCTTACCCATATTCTGAAAGCGTGCCATGAGCCGCATGGCCTCGTCGTCAATATCGCCATTCAATGACTGAAGCCAGTTTTTGAAGATCGCAAAACACGCAATGGCAGGAATGGCCAGCCACAGCCCGATCAGAGTTGTGATGAGTGCCTGGGAAATACCAATGGCAAGCGCCGATGGCTTTGGTGCCGTCGAGGACTTCGCAATGATCATGAACGCCCCGACCATCCCGTCAACCGTGCCGAGCAAACCAAACATCGGTGCCAATGCGCCTATGAGCGATACGTAGCTGATCTTATGCTCCAGCTTCATGGCCTCCTCACCCTCGGCCTCCTGCATGGCTTCAACAGCCACCGGATAGCCAGATTGGAGCTTGCCCATGCCCGCTGCGAGCACGTGACCGATGTATGAGTCGTCGCTCTTGGCCAACTCGAAGGCCGGCTGATATTCCTTGCTATCCAAATGCGCTTCAAACGCTGCCAGAAAGGCTGGTGGCATCAGAACCGCCTTGCGGATCTGTAAAAAGCACATGACCAAGAGTGCGACCAAACCAAAGGAGAGTGCTAAAAATATGACCACGTAGCGAATACCGAGAGCGTTGTAATAAAAGACGAGCATGCTCTCGCCCTCTGCCTCGGGCTCATCAGTGGCGGCCTGATCGTCCTGTGCCACGGCGGTGCTGGGAAAGACCACGACAGGTGCGATGGTCGCAACGGCCAGAGGGAAGATCATGGCAAATCCCATACTGAATCGGCTGGCGGTCCACAGGACCATTCCGAGCGTACGTGGCCGAGACACCATCGATCGAACCCGCTGCATGCTATTCTCCTAAAAAATTGGACGTTTTAACAATCTTAAGCCACAGACACTTATCTCGCAAAGGCCTTATCGTTGGAGTCAGGATTTTTCCGTCGAGGCGGGTTTCTTAGCCCACTGGCTGCCGGGGTAGCTCGCCTCCAAATTCTGCCGTGCCTCTCTGGCTCGTTCAGGGTTTTTTCCACTTTCCCAGAGTTCGCTCAAATTGGCCAGCGCTTCTGCATGGCTGTCGGGATTGGAGTTGTAGACAAGATCCACTGTGAGAAACGAGATCAGTGCGTCTTGATCCTTGCCTCCGAGCGTTCGGTAAGCCCCTCCGAGCACATTGTAGGCCCTTGCAAGCAACTCTTTTTCCTCTGGATCGGCCTGCTTGATGATCGAATGCACCAGAGCAATCGCCTCATCATTTTTGCCAAGCTGAGAGAAGCACTTGGCCTTGCCTAGCCCCGCCCCTCGCTTCTGGGCCAAGCTGGCGTCATCCGTGGCATCAATTTGAATCGCGGTATCAAACTCGTTGAGTGCCTCCTGATATTTTTTCTGATCAAAAAACATTGCGGCCTTCGCCGAAGCGGCTCGCACCTTGAACGCCGGCGGCCCCTTGTCCAACTGCGAATAGGCCGCCAACGCAGGCTCGGGCTTGCCGAGGCGGGCCAAGAGATCTCCAAGCAGTTCTTGAAGAGCATAGAAGTGGTGTGTTTGAGGGTGTTTGGTGAGAAAATCATTGACGAGCTTGCCGGCTTCCTTAGGATCAGCGCCAGATCGCAGCGACGCCCGGCCAGCAGCAGCTGCCTTCACGAAAGCAACGTCGTCGACCAAGGTTGGCTCGGCGCCCTCGAGTTCGGTGGGTTCGATCTTTGCCAACTCCTCGAGAGCTTCGGCGGCCCGCCCACGAAAAAGCATTCCACGAGCCGACTTCAACGACTGTGGCTCATCGGCAAACTGCACCTCACGAATCTTTTCAATCGGAACTTTCTTGACCTCGCCGTTGCGATCTTCGATGTCAACCGCATTCGCTGATGTGGCAACGATCTTTCCCTGAATCGTACCATCGGTGGAAATCACCCGGTCGACGGATTGCGCGACGCTCGCGGGCGCACACATGAAGCTGCTCACCACAATCGCGCACGCAAACACGGTCGTGCTGAACAAAGCACCGGTTATTCTGGCGACACTGTCTCCAAATGGCTGTGCAATCTGAAGTGGATTGGCTGGCATCACGGTTTCATCCCTTGGGTTTTGAGTGCGCGTCACTATTTTGTTTTCGTGCCTGGTGGCTTGAATGGAATCGACTCGTCACGACCCTGCTGCAGGAGCGGATGGCACTGCCCCTGCGTCAGATTCTTCGAAAGCAGCCCACCCGTTCGTCTTAGAACCCATCAGTTTTTGAATTTCTTTTAGGATTTTTTCAAACTGTTTCGTCATCGAAGGCCCGCCAAGCTCCGGATAGAGCCTGACGGTTACACGAATATCGTTGACCGCCATCTCGAGCAGTTTTTGGCGATCCGATGCCGATGCCTCAGCCCGAGCCAGTCGGCACTTGGCGACGTTCAGCCGAGCGTTAAAAAACTTTTTTCGAGCTTCGAGAGACTTTTCGTCAGACCCAGAAAAAGCCTGCCTAGCCAGCTTGTTAGCAATACCTCCCCACCCCCAGACCACAACGGCGGGCTTGCCATTCACGCCGCCGCTCTTGCGGCCCACGATCGCCTCCTTGAAATACTGGTCCGCTTTGGCCTTGTCGGCCGATTTTTCTCCTGCGGCTTGGAGCAGTTCCGCGGCCTGAATCTGAGTGTCGAGTGAATTCTGTCGCTTGGGATCGGAGAGAATCCAATCCAAGTGCCCCTGCGCATCGTCCCACTTTCCAAGTTCACCATACAAAGCCGACATCTTTAATCGAATCGAGGGCTCGAACTTTGAAATTTCCTCGCCGCCTTTTTTCAAAAGCTTCTCGTAGACTTCAGCCGCCCGAGCCAGATAGCCCTCTGCCTTTGCTTTAGGCACCACGGTGCCTGTGCCCTTTCCAGACCCCAAGGAGAGGTAGGTTGTAGCGACCCACATCTGGGCAGGCACCTTGGGGTCGCGAGCCTCTACGCCATCCAGAAACTTTTCAAAGCCTCCCAGAATTGCGGCTGCTTTTGCTTCCGATTCGGGCGTGCCCGAGCGGTCGCCGGCCCCCATGGCAATAAGCTGCGCCTGGAGATCGCGGCCCATCGACTGATACATACCCGTCAGCTTGGCCGAAGCTTCCTCGCCATCACCGGCAACTGTCTCGAGCTTTTTCATCGCCTCCTGCGCCTTATCAATCTGCTCCGCCTGAATGAAGTATCGCAGCGCTACAGTCAAAATATTTTCCGCCAACTGCCCTTGGGTAAACCCAGGGTCGCTTCCTTTGGCGACAATCCACGGACCATAGCTGGGGTCGTCGAACAAACTGTTGACTAATGCGTTGTCGCCATCCTCGATCGCCATCTGGCAACGGGCCAGCGCCGCTGCCACGGTTGTCTTTGCGGGCGTCGTGCCCGACACCATTGGCGTTGGAGGGATAGCTTTTAAGCCATCGTCGATCGCATCGGATGCCTTTTTCTTCCAGTCTCTCAACACTTCCTTTGTTGGCCGCACGCCCTCTTCGAGGCGTCGCTTCTCGAGCACCTCTCGCCACAGCGCACCGCCAACCCGCATCAGCACATCCGCGCGGCGAGGCGAGGCCGCAGGCACCTGAGACAGAATCGACAACAGCCTATCTGGATCCCGAGCCTCGGTGGCCGCAGCAATCGCGATCATGGCAGCGTCGCCGCCTTCAACGTCATCGGGCCACGTACGCATGATCAGTTCGACGACGTCGGCGCACTGAGCCTTGGCACCAGAACGCCAACTCTCCGGGCCATCCTTCGCCAACTGCTGCCAACTGGCCATTGCGATCTTAGCTGCCTGCCGACTCCCCTTCGCATTGGGGTATCGCTCGGCTAGAAATGCGCCCAATGTGGCGGCATCGTGGAGCCGCCGGGAATCGTACAGAAGGAATGTCAGCAGGTAGCGAGCCTGGTTGAGGGCGTCTATATCTTCCGCACCCGCCAGCGGAATCGCTTTACGAATCGCCTCGATCGTCTTGACCCGGTCGGCGGCCGACGCGATTTTCGCAGCCTCCGCGACCTCTGCCTTCCCTGAGGCCGTTGCCAACTTGGCTTCACCTAATTTTGTCTGCATCGACGCGAGCGAGAGCTTGGCCGCATCCATCGCAGTTTCAAACGAGGCCGCCCCTCCGTCCGCGTCCTCAGGCATCTGCTTTCCGAGTTGCTCCAACAACGCCCTTGATTCTTTGCTGAAATCTTTTCCCGCTTTGGCCACCTCAGTCGCGAGCTTCTTCGCATCACGCAGCTGTAACCCCTTCTTTATTTTTTCCTTCTCGGGCAGAGCGTCCGACCGTCTTTCCAAAAGCACCGCCGCGCGATACTTCATGCCGAGCCAGTCGGCATCTATTTTTTCAATTTTCCCCAACGCAATTTTAAGCAGCCGCTCGTCAAATTCTTCGTACTTTTTTGCCTCCAGCCAGCATTCAAGCGACGTGTTGATTGCCTTGGCTCGCAACCCAGGCACAAACCCAGGCCCATCCAACACCCGCACATCGCCGAGCGTCACGAGAGCTTTTTCGAGGAGCTTTTGCTTCTCTTCTGGCTTGGCTTCCGCCTGCGCCAGCACCGCATAGTTTCGGCCCTCGTAGTAGCGAGCAAAGAGGCCGGCGCCACGGGAACGGTATTTCTCGTAGAGTTCCCTAAAGTCCGCAGCAGATTTTTCAACCGTTGCCGTCCATTCCTTTGACTGTGGCTCCATTGCTTTTGATTTTTCAAAATAGGCCGCGGCAATGAGGAGCCGCGTCGACAGCAACTGCCCCCGCAAGAGGTCCTGCTGCTCTTCCAGTTGCTCCATTTTTTTTGTGACCGCCGAAGACTTTCTCTTTGGAATCACCTTCTTCGGCTTTCCAGGCCCCCCCTTCGGCGCATCGTCGCTGGGCTTTGGCTCATCCCCTTGGAGTTCTTTGAGTTCGGCATCGACTTTCCGAAGCGATTCCAGAACGGCATCCTCCGCGTTCTCGACGCTGACGATTTCCTCTCCAGGCTTCCGCTTCGGACCCTCTAGGCTTTTGATTGCGCCATCAAAAAAGGGGAGCGACTCTGCGAGGAACGTCTTGGCATCTTCGCCTGGTCGCTTGGATTGCTCAACCTTTGCCCGCCCCCGCTCGATCAGCAAATTACCTTTTTGTGTATACGCCGCGATGGCTTGGTTCCCCGTCGGCTTCCCTTGTAAAAATCGGTCGACCTCTTTTTCGGCCTGATCAAAAATCAGCGTCCGCTTTTTGCTGTCCGACTCCTTTCGACTCGTGCCCACCAAGGAAGTGGCCCGTCGAAATGGCACTTCATCTTTTAGCGCTTTCGAAAAGCTTTGACCGTCTTCGATCCGCTTCAACACCCACAAGCTCACATCGGGCATCTCCCGCTCCTCAAGCGCATCAAGGAGACGTCGAGCCGTCAGGTCTGCTGTGGATTCTTTTGTCTGCGGTCCGGCAGGATCTTGGGCACAGACGGCATGGCCGATCACGAAGGAAGCGATGGCTGCAGCACTCACGAGCGTGCAACCAATTCTGGAGCGGATGGTGATGCTGCGAGAAAACATTCAGAACGGATATCCAGTGGGGTCGAAGCCGAACTGCAAGGCACTCGGGCGATCTTTCGGACATG
>Ga0194051_1000881_pt1 | contig 16614 bp, 13 predicted proteins | sample SepL2320m_MetaG_FD_161275 | JGI IMG/M metagenome (GOLD analysis project Ga0194051, IMG submission 161275) | Anoxic zone freshwater microbial communities from boreal shield lake in IISD Experimental Lakes Area, Ontario, Canada - Sep2016-L239-20m | ecosystem: Environmental > Aquatic > Freshwater >... | reverse complement strand
AAATCTTTTGAGGACGCATCCGCCGCGTTCACGTCTGAATAATAAGTACTCAAAACAGAAGCCAGAGCCGTCACGAAGATCGCACAGAACTTGGTTACGAACGAGAAAGGGTGGCGGTGCACAAGACGAGTCCTTCATAGATGGGAACGACGTTGAGAGACCATACATCATACCATGCCGTCACCATGTTCAAGGTTTGAGGCAAGCATCAAAAAAAAGAGACATTTTTTCGAGTGCCTCAGACGGTAGGGAATGCCCCTGACGATGATTAAAAAAACCGATCCGAGCTTTATTTTTATTCAGACGAGAAACTGCAATCGCGGATTCAACGTACGGCCATGATCGATCTCCATCGGCGGCACCCGCTCCTGATTCACCAGCGACAACGAGTATGCCTCTCGGTGCAATCATTGCCAGAAGCTCATGATGGTTTCGGAGAAATTGCGGTTCTTTCACCGCACTGCCGAGGTACCAGGGATCAGACCAATTCGTAAACGTCAGACCGATTCCTCCTTCACTGGCAACTGCGGCCTTCACCCTCGGGTCGAACGCGGATAAATAGAGCGTCTCCTTCGCCCCAAGAGAGTGTCCAACAGCGCCAATATTTTCTGAATCAACCCCGGCTATCGCAGAAATCACATCGACAGCTCGCATGGCATCATAAAGCATTTTATGCATGCCAATGGCCCCGGGATGTCTCTTATGAAAATCGGCGACGGGTTGTTTCACATCCAGAACGTGCTCTGGAGACATACTCCAAAGAAAACATCGCGGACAGATAACCACATATCCTCGCTTGGCAAAAAAGAGCCCTAGCTGATCGTTTGGATTTCCATTGAATCCCGCTACTTCCTCGATACTTGTTCGATTCGTTGCGTGAAATACGACAATCGCTGGATGTCGCAGAAGGGGCTCACGGGTCTTTGAGTGCGCAGGCCAAAGAAGATATGCCTCCACGGTTTCTCCCGGTTCGCTCTCGTAGCGAATCAACTCCCTGCTGCAGCCATCAATCATATCGGAGGAAACTACAGAATATGTATGTGGCGGCGGAATAACATTGATCGGTCCAAGAAAATCCCGCCACTGACTTTCGATCCACGATCGTTCGGTGAGCCAGTGCTGCCAGGATGTAATCTGGTCGCCGCTGCGATCGAGTAGCAGTGGACGCAGCGCCTCCGTCAATGGTTGAACGCCTTCTGGCGGATTTTGGAATGTGGCAAACCACTGCTCCTCAACTGCTGCAGCCTTCGGCAGTGCACAACACAAAGAAATAATGACGACCGCTACCGACTTGCATGTCGACAGGCAACCGCATGCAGACGCGATTTTCCCAAGGCTCAAATAAAGTTTCACTCGAGCGATTCTCCGCTCCTTATCTCGTCGCTGCATTCTCTTTGGAACGACTTTCTGATGGTCCAGTGCGAGAGGGGCCAGCACGCTGTATTGCCTCAAGTACCTGCGACTCGCTGAGAAGATCCCGCAGAATAATTGGTTCATCAAAACGGTTGGCAGGAAAGATCGCAAGAACTGGTATTGATTTACTCGATAGACTTTCCAGCATGCTCTTGATCTCGGCCGACTCCTCGGTCCAATCTGCCAAAAGAGGAACGACCCTATTTTCCTCGATGAGAGCCTTGACTCGCTGGGTCTCAATGGCTGTAGCGAGATTAAGTTTGCAGGTCAGGCACCAATCCGCTGAAAAATCGACCATCACTGTCGTACCCGCTTGTTTTAATTCCGTGAGGCGACTTCGTGAAAAAGGTTCCCACTGAAGAATCGACTCAACGGGTCCTAAAAACGTAAACGATGCCATGCTCATTGCCACGGCCACCGTCACTCCTTGCAGCCATGTGCGGAGCGTGGGATTCGAACCTGTATGTTTTGAAACGCGTCCGACCCACCAGCATGCCGCCCAGATGCCGATGAGCATTCCAAATGTTGCAACGACGTAATCCTTGTCGAGAAACGTAAAGAGAAACACAACCGTTGTCAGCATCACAAATCCGAGAATTTCCTTGAGCGTCTCCATCCATGCTCCAGGCTTGGGCAAGAGACGGGCCAGACCCGGCATCATTCCCACCAGCAGATAGGGTAACGACATTCCTGTGGCGATCGCTCCAAAGACTGCGTACGTCACAACCGTCGGCTGAGAAAGCGTAAAACCAAAAACCGGACCGAGAAATGGTCCGCTGCAGGGCGTGGCCAGAACGGTGCTGAGCACACCTTTGAGAAATGATCCCAAAGGGCCCTCGCGAGTTTGAATTTTTCCAGCACTTTCGCCAATAAATCCAGGGACAGGTATTTCCCAAACGCCAAGAAATGAAAGTGCCATCGCAAATACAATTCCACTCATCGCAACATTAAACCGAGTGCTGGTGAACTGCTCTCCCCAAGCAAGATTCTGACTTCCAATTCCAATGTTGGCCGCTACGCTCGCCGTAGCCAACAACATGAAAACTGCAAACAAACCCGCGACATACCACAGATTCATCTCAATGACATGACGGCGATCCTGACCGGCCTGTTGAGCAAACGACATCAACTTGAGACCAAGCACCGGCAACACGCAGGGCATCAGATTTAAAATCAGCCCCCCGGCAAGTCCCATGAAGAGCACTGTCACCAGCGAGAGGCTTTTCGGCGCAGCGGGTGTTCTTCCGTCAGAAGATTCAGCAATTGTCGTCAACTGATCTGAAGCACCCTTTTGTTCCGGAATGACTGCAACGGGATTGATCGCTGCCTCAGCATATTTCGCATCAGAAATCCCAATGGTCGTCTTATCTTGAACGCCAATGCCGAACGCCACATCGATTCGAATGCCCCAAGGTTGATCGCACGACTGTGCGGTGCATGTTTGAAATCCAATCAACAACTGCAGCGTTCTTTTCTGGTCCAAAGAAACCATCGACTCAGTGGCTATTCGTAACGTGATCGGACCATCCACAGCAGTCGACTGTTTTCCATCAACAAAAAGCCCCTCAGAGGGATTGGCCGAAGATCGAACCGATGTCACCGTGAGGGCGTCGCTGGCTGAAAGTGAAAGAATGGTTGGCTTGCCCTCTCCGATACCACTGCGATCGGTGTCGGCAACACCGTAGAGATGGTGTCCTTCGTCGGGAACAAGGTTAATAACAAGTTCGCCAATCGTCGATGCACCGTCGCTCTCGGCAAGCTCAACATCAACCTGCAACCGGCCTCGCTGCGGACGATACGAAGCTCTTGCCGTTTCGATCTTTTTTGCGTCATGTGCCGGTTTGTTTGTCGCCGAAGAACTTTCATCCACTTGCTGCGTGCTAAAAGAGACCGTGGCAGGCGGCATGCATGAGGAGTCTCGACACGCCTGAAAACTTACCGTGCCCGCAATACTTCCCGAAGTGCGATCGGGGTTTTGTCTCAGGGGAACGCTCCATCGCACCGTTCCTGAATGTTCCTCGAGAATCAAGCCCTTCCAACTTGGAATGTCGTCGACTGTGTGGGCGCGCGCAGGAGTCTCAGGCGCGAAATCACCCTCGGGAAGAAATGGGCTCGACGGATCGACTACGATTCGAGTTGGCTTAGGACCCCCAGACTTTTGAGTGAGTGAATAGATATGAACGCCGCTCTCGACGGATGCGGTTACAACCAGGTGGTCTTTTCCAGTTGTCGCATTTTTTTCAACTGCCGCACTCACGCGGACAGGCCCCCCTTTGAGTCCTGAGGCTGTCGAAATCCCGAGAAGATCATCCAGCGGATCAGAAGACGAAGTGCTCGCCTCAGGTTCTGCGGCAGTGACGGGTGTTTGACATACGCCAATCAGACCAATAACAAGACACACCATGAAGCATGTCGTCTTTGAAAAACTTTGCATAAAGATGCTTTTGCGCCGTAAAATTTGTATCGTCACTCTATTGAGTTCCTTGCACTGGATTCATTTATTTGTTCTCTGAATCAAAGTCTAGAAAACAGAGTTTCTAAAGGTCAATCCGAAGCAATTGAGACTTTTTGTTTTCCAAAAATACACTCTGACCATGAACCTCGCGTTGAACCTATTCTGACGATTGATTCGCAATAAAGTCTTACTGACTGCGACTGAGTACCTCGATCGCTGAAGGAAGTCGTGAGATACTCTTTTGGATTCGTGACAGTACGAATGCCCAGTTTGGAAAAAGTCGATTTTCATCGAGCGTCCAGCGAAACCAGTGATCCAATCCAAGCATGACACCGCTTGAGTCATAGAGACAGACAAGCGACCTTTCCCGGGAGGTGAGCGGCCTTCTCGACGCATAGGCCTCGAGCATAACAGACCACGCCTCGGGCGACTCGTCGTTGGTTGCTCCAATCCAACTACCAAACAGGCGGGCGATATCTGCAGCCACGGTGTCGATGCCGGCAGCATGATGATCGATAATTCCGCAGACGACATCTTCTTGAAAAAGCATGTGATCGCTCCAGATATCGCGCCACACTGCCTGAGGAGAACTCCATAATTCAACTCCTTTGAGCAAAACAAACCGATTGATCTCGCTTCTTGTGCAAGACCTCAGAATCGTAGCGGCATCGTGGGCAAGCGACGCAATCGCCTGTTGTTCTGAATTTGCATGAACGGCAAATCGGTCCCATCGGTCCGAGTCTGCGAATAACTTTTGAATCTGATTTTGTCTTCGAACGATCCCCAAAGATCCATCGCTGCCTGGAAAAGGTTTTGAGTACAAAGCCGCACTGAGATGAACTCTTGCAAGCGATTCTGCACCGGCTACACACTGAGCGTGGGAGGGAGATACAACTGCAGTGCCTTGCATCCATTCACAAAGTTCCCAGAGCATGCCACGCGAATCCCGCACGAACGATCTGCCGTCAAGTGTCTTTATCGGTTGAGGAACAAGTCGTTTGTGATGAAGACCTATTGTTAGAAGCAATTCGTGAAGCCATACAACTCGCTCGGGCGTGCTGCCACTGGAAAAACTCTTAAGTGCGAAACATGGTTGGTCAGCAGATTCCAAATCATCCGACTGAGAGATACCGTTTTTGGAGGTTGACGGTCTTGCGCATATCCGCACCACGGTGCTGCCACTTTGCCCAGCATTCATTTCCGTGACGTGCAGCACTTCATGTGGCAAAAACCACTGCGAAAGGACCTCCTTCGAGAGAGAGAGACTCCCCTTTTCAGGAAAAACAGCCATCGTAGAAAGACATCCCAAAAAAGCGGTGTTCCGGCGCTCGTTCTTTCAATAGATTCCCCGCACAACCCGCACGTTCGGGTCAACTGGGATCTCCAATCAACACCACGTTTGTCAAAAGCGAATCAAAGTGGTGACGTCGATCTCGCGATGGTACCCTTTTCTGATCAGGGTTCATACGTTCTTTCTGTTGCTCATGGTCGTTTTGAAAACACAGAAAAAACATTGATTACCAAACCCCTTTCCACCACAACTCTGTTGACTTTATTTTCTAAAAACCCGACAGGGCATACACTCTCTTGGGCCTGTTTCCTATTTCGTATCTTTCCTCACTGGATTGCTGAACCAATGCACTTCTTGAAACGTCTCTTTCGTTGCAATCGCTGCTTTCTATGCATGCTCTTTTTGCAAACCTCTTCAGGAATTCTTCTTGGAACAGATGCCCGGCAGACCACCGCCGCAGAAGCCCAAGGATCTGAAGCGACTGGGGAGTCTGACTCTGAAAATTCGACTGACCCAGCCGTGAAGGCTGACTCCACACCTCCCGCGGCGCAGCAAGGGGGGCAATCAGGAGCCAGTGCAACTGCTTCTTCGAGACCTGACAAGCCAACTTTTGATGTTGTTTTAAAAGATGCACAGCGTCTCGGCGGACTCATTCCGCTGTATCGCAAGGATGAAAAACTGTTTGCTGATCTCGGTCCGGGTCAACTCGGACGAGATTTCTTCGTTCTTATTTCCATTGCCCGTGGGATCGGCGATCGATCAATTCTTGGCGGCATGAGCTGGGGCGACGGAGACGATTGGGTCTGGCAGTTTCGGCAGGTCGGTGACAATGTTCAAGTCGTGCGACGAAATGTGAGATTCTTCGCCGACAAGGGAAGCCCCGAAGAAAAAGCTGTCGATTTTGCTTACACGGATAGCGTTTTATTTAGTCTTCCGATTCTCACCAAAGGCCCCTCTGGCGGCCTGATCGTTGAATTGACGGGCATCTTTTTTAGCGATCTTCCCCAGATTTCAAATCAACTGGCTGGATTCTCATTTGCCGCCAATCGTTCGAGCTGGGCAAGCATTAAAGGCTTTGCCGACAACGTCGAAATTGAAGTTGCAGCCACGTACGGTTCTGCCGGAACCACCACCATCGACACCGTTCCTGACAGTCGAGGCGTGACGATCAACGTTCATTATTCAATCAGTTTGCTTCCTCAAAACTCATACCGTCCCCGTCTCGCTGATGATCGAGTCGGCTATTTTGTGACGGCGCTCAAGGATTTTTCACAAAAAGTCGACGAAGATCGGTTCGTGCGATACGTCAACCGATGGAATCTCGAAAAAGCAGACGGCTCGGCGCCTCTCTCGCCCCCGCGAAAACCGATTGTTTTTTGGATTGAGAAAACTGTTCCATTCAAATACCGTCAACCAATCCGGGAAGGAATTGAAAGCTGGAATTCTGCGTTTGAAAAAGCAGGATTTTCAACCGCAATCGAAGTGCGTCAACAACCCGATCAGACCGATTGGGATCCCGAAGACATCAACTACAATACCTTTCGTTGGATCACAGCCGGCGCCGGATTTGCGATGGGTCCATCGCGAGTGAATCCTCGTACCGGTCAAATTCTCGATGCGGACATCATCTTTGACGCAGACTTTCTCCAATTTTGGAGAACGGAGTACGAAACATTCACTCCCCAGGCGGTTGTCGCTCTCACTGGCGGTGATCCTGCCAGAGCAACTGACTCTCATGGTGTCTTCGAATTTTCGACGGGCTCCCGCGCATGCAATCACTGCTCACTGGTACATGGTCATGCTCGCGAAACCGCGCTTGCTGTTACCTCCATTGCGGCAATGGGTGACGGCCCTTTATCAGAAGTGCAAAAAGAAAAACTCGTTGCACAGGGCCTGAAGCTTGTGACCATGCACGAAGTAGGACACACACTCGGTCTGCGGCACAATTTTAAGGGGAGCACAATGCTCTCACTCGCAGATGTAAATGACGTCAATAAGGCCTCCCAAAATGGGGCATCCATGAGTGTGATGGATTATATGCCAGCCAATATTATGCCCAAAGGAAAGACTCAGGGCGACTACTACACCGCGAAGCTTGGTCCCTATGACTACTGGGCCATCGAATATGGTTATCGCCAGATTCCGGCAGCCTCGCCGGAATCCGAACGCGTAGAACTCGACAAGATCGCTTCGCGAAGTGGCGAACCGATGCTGGCTTATGCAACTGATGAAGACACGGTGGCCGGTGCTCCCGATCCACTTTCCAATCGATTTGATCTTGGAAACGATCCTCTTGAATTCGCCCGCACTCGAGCGGAACTCGTCGAGCAACTGATGCCCTTGATTGTTGAAAGAATGGTATCCAAGGAGACCGGGTACGAGCGAGTCAGGCAGGCATTTGGCGTTCTTCTTTCCGCCTATGGTCAGTCGATGTACACCGCATCAAGGCTCGTTGGAGGGCTCTACACCACCCGCGCTCACAAAGCAGACGCCAACGCACAGGCACCTTTTCGCGTCGTAGAACCTCAGCGGCAACGAGACACGCTGACTCTGCTTGAAATGCAGATGTTCAGCGAAAAGCCGTTTCTTTTTTCGCCTGAACTCTACAACCAGCTTGCTGCCACGAAATGGCTGCACTGGGGCATGCCATCGATCAACCGCGATGACTATCCTGTACATGAAGTGATTCTCTCTTGGCAGGATCGCGTTTTATCTCGCCTGCTCGATCCATTAACCCTTGAACGCATTCGGGACAACGAATTGAAGGTGCCTGCCGATCAAGATGCTTTCACAAGCGCAGAATTACTTGATCGACTCACCAAATCTGTTCTCTCAGAACTCGAGACCGTACAGCCCGGCGAGTACACCGTGAGAAAGCCAGCCGTCAGTAGTCTGCGACGAAATCTTCAACGAAAATATGTCGCTCGTCTCGGTTCACTCGCCATGGGTTCCACTGCGGCGCCGGCCGATTGCCAGTCGATTGCGTCCGTACAGTTGAGAAATGTCAACGCTCGGATTGCTGTTCTTCTGGCAAATGAACAGGTGAAACTTGATGATTATTCCCGCGCTCATCTCCTTGAGACACAGGGACGGATTCAAAAAGTTATCGATGCGAGCCTCGAGCTTCCGCGTCTCTAAGCCTCAATGAGCGTAATGAAGGAACTGCTATGCGTTTGGTGGTTGCTGTCCTAGAGCCTTATCAGCTTGATTCCGTGCGACAGGCCTTGGCGGAAGTTCACGTAACGCGGTTGTCGATTGCTGATGCTCACGGTTACGGAATATGCCACCAGTCCATGCTCTCTCAACAGGTTGTCATTGAGGTGGCCGTCAACGATGATTTTGTTGACCGAACGCTGAGCACCATTCGTGCGGCTCTTGTGACAGAACACTCGCTCGGTTCTGATCGCCTCTACACACTTCCCATGACAGACGCAGTGCAAATCTATCGCGAGGTGCGGGGGCCCGAAGCCATTTAAAAAGTCGGTCCTCACGATTCTCACTCAGAATTATGAATGTTTGTGTCTCCTGAAGTTTCTTTAAACTTTTACACCTTGGATACCTCTTGTGAACGATTCTCGTGTTCAGATTCTTCTTGTGTCGCCGGATCTCTTGGCTATTAGTCGCCTGTCTGGACTTGCGAAAGAAGCAAATGTGCATGTCGAGACACTTCGATCGCTCGATGCCGTTCCCGAAGGAAAACAGTTCAACCTTGTGCTGCTCGATATCGGTTCGCTTTCCGGAGACCCCGCCACACTGCTTTGCAGTGCGCGTGACCTTGTCGCGATTCGCGGTGGCCCACCAATTGTCACATTTGGACCCCATGTGGCAAAAGATCGATTCGCTGATGCGATCGCCGCGGGTGCAGCGGCGGCACTCAGCAGGGGAGAAGTGCTTGGAGGACTCACCGAAATCGTGCGTCGCTATGCAACAAGCTAAAAAAATCTAGGCACATGAGAACGGCGAGAACGATGAGACTATGCAGAAGTCGCTGAGGAGGCTTCTTCAAGGACCACCTCGTCAAGCTCAGTGCCGTCGACATCACGCCGCAGCAGAAGGTAGAAAGCCGTCACAACCGCCCAGAAGTATCCAACACCGAACGATTGAAGAATCCCGTCGATGCACTGCCGCCAAAAGAGGAGCAGGTCCATTCCGAGGCTGCCTTTTGTCGATTCAAGATTTGTCAGTATTTCCACGGTGCGATCGTGTCCCATTCCCCAGCTCGCTGCCCACATTGCAAGTGATGTGGTTACGTCACCAAAAAGTGCCACAGCGACCAACGCAGGCAAGGCAACAACCAGTGCTACTGTGCCATAGAAAAAAAGATGCAAAGGACGTTGATACAGATACGAAAAAGAACTTGAAATCGCTTGGAAACTATCTCCACGTTCCACTGCAACCGTGGCTACCATCAGCGGCCAACCCACGATAACGCCAATCGCGAGAATCGAGAGCACCAGTGAACCTGCCAGAACCACCGGCCACAAAATTCCGACAAGCATCAGGCCGATATCTGTTCTCATCGCCAATCCTAAGAGAGCACCTGGAATGGAGAGGGCAAACATGCCGAGCAGAACAAAAATGACGGAATTAAACGATGACATCCAAAAACCCATACCGAATCCGAGTGAACCAAACAGGCCCGGGGATTCCTCGCCCGCGAGTTGAAGCGACACCGCTCTGGTAATCGCTGTTCCAAAAATAGACCAGACCAGTACCACCCAGCCAATTCTAGCGAAAGCCGAAGCCATTTCTCTTGTTGTGGCAGTCGGTGAAAATGGGATCGATACCAAACGCACTCCATCGGAAAGAAATCCTGGGAGTTTCATTCCGAGAGCAGCGACCCCGGGCATCGCTCGTTGCGATGGACGAAGTCCAAAAACTCCAGCATCCGGTACCGAATCCCCAGCAATCACAATCAAGGCTGGATTATGTCCGGCAAGACCAATCCTGTCAGCCAACGACAGTCCTGCCCAAGTTCCAAGTGTGCCAAGCGAAGCCAAAAGAATAATGGTTGGGGAAAATGAACGTCCAGCAGCACGGAAGATAATCCACCACGAAAACGCATCACTCCAACGAACGTCGGTCACAGTCTGACTCGAAGCGGATGACATAAACGATTCTCCGTGGCCTACTTCTTTGTCTTTTTCCAATGATCACCACACGCACTTATTCCTGTTGTGATCTTTTGAGCGCGGAGTATACGGTCCCCATGGCAGCTTCGCGAGTCCTCCCACAAAAACGCGATGCTATTCTTCAACCGAATCTGCGTCTTGAGATTGAAAATCGGCCTCTTCCTCGTCGTCTTGAGATCGTGGCAGTGACGGCACGCTGTACGACTCCGTGAGCCAGCGGCCGAGATCAATGAGACGACAACGCTGACAGCAAAACGGAAGCCACTGCTGTAAATCAGGGGCTTGGGTGCAACTCTTTTGACATGTCGGGCATGTTGCCATCTCCACGCCCTTCCTTCATGAAGTTGCTTGAGGACTGCTCGGGGTCGTTGGCGCGGAACCACCGGAATCTTTTTTGGAGGAGCTTGAGTCGCCGCTGGAGGCTGGCTTATCCGCATCGGCACTTTTTTGATAGGAATCGCTGCGATAGTCTGTTTTGTAGAACCCCGATCCCTTGAACATAATCGCGCCGCCAGCACCAATTAATCGTCGCAGCTTTCTTTTACCGCACTTCGGGCACGTCCGCTTTACTCCATCACTCATCGCTTGGAATAGTTCGAAGCTGTGATTGCATGCATCACACAGGTAGTCGTATGTAGGCATATGTTTATGGCTCCTTGGCAACAATCACTTGCGCGGGCCGCACGACTCGGTCATGAAGCATGAATCCGCGACTGGCGACTGCGAGAATCGCTCCCGGCTGACTTCCGGGAACTTCCTGCTGTAAAATTGCATCGTGCATACTGGGATCAAACTGTTTTCCATCCGTCTGAATTGGCGAACATCCGTGGCTGGCCAATACTTTTAACACTTGCTGCGATGTCATTTCAAAACCAGACACAAGACTTTCGACATCGGCTACTTTTTTAGAGGCCTCGATCGCCCGCGAGACACTGTCCAAAATAGGAAGAATGTCCCGCAAAAGATCCATCTCCCGATAGCGAAAGTTTTCTTCAATCTCGCGGCGAGATCGCTTGCGAAAATTCTCAAGTTCTGCCTGTGTGCGCAAGAGCTTGTCTTCCAGTTCCGCAATTCTGATTTGATCTGGAGATGGTTCCTCACAAGGAGATTCAACCTCATCGAATGAATCTGGTTTGTGAATCTGTGGATCAGACATCATTCTTTCTCCTCAGCGCTCTGATGACTCGTAAAGTACTCTTTCATTTTTACAAAGAAGCTTTTATGGGCCGGGCTCACAAGGGCATGTTCCTCTTCGGCGAGATCTCGCAGGAGTTGCTCTGCTCGCGGCGAGAGTTTGCGTGGAATCTCAACATGTACTTGCACGAGTAAATCGCCAATGCCACGCCCTCGAACTTCCGGCATTCCGAATCCTCGAAGCCGAAGAACATCGCCTGGCTGCGTACCCCGAGGCATCTCGACGGCATGGGTGCCATCAAGAATCGGAACTTCGACGATCGCTCCCAAGGCGGCCTGAGAGATGGTAATGGGTACTTGGCAGGAGAGATCTCGACCACTTCGCGTGAGAAATGGATGTTCTTCGACGCCAATGACACAGTAACAATCTCCGGGCGTTCCACCGTTGCCACCAGGTTCACCTTCGCCGGCGAGTCGCACCTGCACGTCGCGATCAACGCCTGCAGGAATTGTCACACGCTTTTCCACGCGTTCGAGTTTGACACCATCGCCACTACATGCCGAACACTTGTCGCGCACAATCTTTCCTGTGCCGCTGCAGGCCGGACAGGTGGCCTGAAGTCGAAATGGACCCGCAGATTGAATTACCTGACCGCGACCCTCGCAGTAATCGCATCGCTGTGGCTTGGTTCCTTTACGCGCTCCCGTGCCATTGCACTCACCGCAGGCCTCATGCCGAGTGAACTCAATCGATTTCACGACACCGCGGGCGGCTTCTAAAAGCGTGAGTGAAATCGTGCAAAAAACGTCCCGTCCCTTGCGTCCTCGAGCAGTTCGATTCTGAGCATTCCCAAAGGCATCTCCAAAAATGCTGCCTCCAAAAATGCCTCCGAAGGCCTCAAAGATATCGGAGACATTTCCAAAATCGTGAGCGCCTCCTCCCTGAATTCCAGCATGACCGTAACGGTCATAACGCGTTCGGAGAGCCTGATCCGAAAGCACTTCAAAGGCTCGTGCTGCCTCCTTGAAGCGATCCGAGGCATTGGCATCACCCGGATTGCGATCGGGATGATACATCATCGCGAGCTTGCGGTAGGCATCCTTAATTTGCGCATCAACGGCGCCTCGTTCAACGCCAAGCACCTCGTAAAAGTCACGTTGCTCGGCCATACAATTTACGAACCGATTCGGTCGCCTCCGAGCACACGCTTACCGTACACCCGGCAGCTGAACCGAGTTCCTGCGACTTATCGAACGCTACCCTCGATGCGATGCTTCTTCGCGTCGTCTTTGTCAAGATTCGTTACAAGGGCTTCTGTCGTCAGAAGCAATCCAGCAATGCTTGCCGCATTGGTAAGCGCTACGCGAACTACTTTGACAGGATCGATGATCCCAGCCTTTAGCATGTCGACGTATTCGCCTCGATTGGCGTCGTAACCGATATTTACATCCTTGCGAGCCACTTCGTCAGCAACAACCGATCCATCGATTCCACAGTTTTGTGCAATCTGACGAATGGGGGCCTGCAGCGATTTGAGCACGATGTCAACACCGATTCGCTCATCTCCCTTGGCTTGCTGACGAGCTTTTTCGACAGCCTGCTGGCAGCGAAGCAAGGCCACGCCACCTCCTGGAACAATTCCTTCTTCGACTGCTGCTCGAGTGGCATGCAATGCATCTTCAACGCGAGCTTTTTTCTGTTTCATTTCAACTTCCGTGCCGGCACCAACTGAAATGATGGCCACACCACCGGTAAGTTTTGCAAGACGTTCTTGGAACTTCTCGCGATCGTATTCACTTTCAGTTGCGTCGATCTGATTGCGAATCTGTTGCACCCGAGTCTGAACGTCGGCAGGCTTTCCAGCCCCCTGAACAATGGTTGTTTCGCTCTTGTCGATTGTAATTTTCTTCGCTTTTCCAAGATGAGAAAGGTCGAGGTTTTCGAGCTTTAATCCAAGATCTTCACTCACCAAAGTGCCACCGGTCAAAGTCGCAATATCAGCAAGCATAGACTTGCGTCGATCGCCGAATCCGGGTGCTTTCGATGCACAAATATTGAGAACACCCCGCAACTTGTTCACCACAAGTGCCGTCAGAGCATCACCGTCAATATCTTCAGCAATAATCAGCAGCGGCTTTCCTGACTGCGCCACTTTTTCAAGCAACGGAAGCAATTCTCGTAAATTTGAAATCTTTTTCTCGTGAATCAAGATCAGGGCATCCTCAAGCAAACAATCCATTTCGGCGGTTCGATTGATAAAGTAAGGAGAGACGAAGCCCTTATCAAACTGCATGCCGTCAACAAATCGAACAGTTGTTTCAGTAGTCTTGCCTTCCTCAACAGTAATCACGCCATCTTTTCCAACCTTCTGGAGGGCTTTGGCCAAGAGATCACCGATCGAGCGATCGTTGTTTGCGCTGATTGCACCAACTTGAGCAACTTCTTCAGGACGCTCAACTTTCTTCGCCATTTCAAGAAGCCTGCCCACAGCGGCGGCAACGGCTTTTTCGATTCCACGGCGTACGGCTGTGGGATTCGATCCAGCGGCAACATTTCTTGATCCCTCACGAAAAATCTCTCTCGCCAGAACGGTGGCTGTTGTGGTTCCGTCGCCCGCAAGATCAGACGTCTTTGAGGCCACTTCATTCACGAGTTTGGCACCCATGTTTTCAAAGTGATCTTCAAGATCGACTTCTTTGCTCACAGTGACGCCGTCCTTGGTGACCGTTGGTCCACCAAACGACTTGTCGATAATTACGTTTCGACCCGTAGGCCCCATCGTTACCGCCACGGCGCTTGCAAGTTTTTCGACACCCTTGAGTAGTTTGGCTCGGGCGTTGTCATCGAACAGGAGTTGCTTGGGCACGTCGAAATCTCCCTCGTCATAGGCGGCACTATGCACCGCCGGATAAAGTTGCTCAGAACAATAGAAACACTCAACAACACAAACCGACAAAATTGAATTGGACTTCTAAGGCAGTTCGAGAACGCTTGCTCTCAAACTCCGTCGTTAGCCGACTACTTTTGCCAGAATGTCGCTCTCGCGAAGAATCTTGACATCATGGCCGTCGACTTCGATATCACTTCCGGAGTACTTCCCGTAGATCACTTCGTCACCAATACTCACCGAGAGGGGAGCACGATGACCGCTGTCGAGAAGTTTCCCTGGTCCCATTGCCATGACATGACCACGCTGTGGCTTTTCTTTGGCAGAATCTGGCAGGACAATTCCTCCTGCAGTGCGTTCTTCGGCTTCAACCGGCTCCACCACAATACGATCATCAAGCGGTCGAATCTTTAGATTTTTCATTTTCCAAAACTCCTCAAAAGGTTGCCCAAACTTATTTTTCAATTCTTCTGTTCAACACGTTCATTGATTTCACATGGACTCGGGGCCTACATCATGCCGCCCATGCCGCCCATACCACCCATGCCTGGCATGCCACCGCCCATACCGCCCATGCCACCACCCATGCCGCCCATGCCACCGCCACCCATACCATGGTCGTGATGATCGCCGCCAGCACCCTCTTCCTCTTCTTTGGGCACATCGGTAATAAGCGATTCAGTCGTCAACAAAAGAGCAGCAACGCTCGCAGCGTTTTGAAGCGCTGTTCGCACCACTTTGGCTGGATCAATAACGCCCGCAATTACAAGATCACAGTACTCCTCTTTGTCGGCGTCGTATCCGTCGTTCTTTCCCTTCATCTGTCGAACGCGATTGACGACAACCGGTCCATCGATACCGGCGTTGGCGGCAATTGCCTCAAGCGGATATCGCAAAGCATTTTTAACGATCAATGCTCCGAGTTTTTCATCGCCTGAAACTTCAAGTTTTTCAATCACTTTCTCGCTTCGCAGAAGAGCGACGCCTCCGCCTGGAACAATGCCTTCGGCCAGTGCAGCCTGAGTAGCACTTCGGGCATCCTCAATGAGCGCTTTTCGCTCTTTCATTTCTGTTTCAGTCGCTGCACCAACGTTGATTTGTGCAACTCCGCCAGCAAGTTTTGCCAGACGTTCTTGCAGTTTTTCACGATCGTACTCGCTATCAGTCGATCCAATCTCTGATCGAATTTGATCGGCACGACCGTCGATGGCTACTTTCGACCCAGCACCGCTTACAATCGTTGTATTTTCCGCATCGATGATCACTTTTTTAGCACGGCCCAAGTCCGAGATTTTTACAGCATCCAGTGCGATACCGAGATCCTTAAAAATCGCCTGACCACCCGTGAGCACCGCCAAGTCGCCCATGATTGCCTTGCGACGATCGCCGTAGCCAGGAGCTTTCACAGCCACCGACTGAACGATGCCTCGCAATTTATTCACCACCAACGTTGCGAGCGCTTCGCCTTCAACATCTTCGGCAATTACCACGAGGGGCTTTCCCGATTTGCTGATGGCTTCAAGCAACGGCACAAGAGCCTTCGCACTCGATATTTTTTCTTCAAAAAGAAGGATGTAAGGATTTTCAAACGAGCAGCTTTGTGAATCCGCATTCGTAACAAAATGCGGGGACAAATAGCCTCTGTCAAACTGCATACCCTCAACCACATCGACGCTCGTCTCAGACTGCTTGCCTTCCTCAACGGTAATCACACCGTCTTTGCCAACCTTCAAAAAAGCTTCGCTCAGAACATTGCCGATCGTAGGATCATTGTTTCCTGCAATCGTTGCAATCTGCATCAATTCCTTTTTATTTTTCTCGTTGATAGGGGTTGCCATATCAATGATCGCTTTGCTGACGGCGTTCACTGCTTTGTGAATACCACGCGAAAGCGCCATCGGATCGGCTCCGGCAGCGATCATTTTTAGGCCCTCGCGAAAAATTGCCTCTGCGAGAACTGTCGCCGTTGTCGTACCGTCGCCAGCGACGTCATTCGTTTTGCTGGCAGCTTCCTTCACCAGCTGGGCGCCAAGATTTTCGTACGGATCTTCAAGATCAATATCCTCAGCGACAGTCACTCCGTCTTTGGTCACCTTGGGAGAACCCCAACCTTTGTCGAGCACCGCATTTCGACCACGGGGCCCAAGAGTGCTTCGCACAGCACGGGCAAGTTTTGAAACTCCAGCAAGCAACGCCTGTCGGGCGACATCGTCGAACACCATTTGTTTGGCCACAGCACACTCCTCGACAAGGAAAGGTCTTGAAAATATTCAGTCAGCTTTTTTTCCGTCTCTGTCCGAA
>Ga0194051_1000880_pt1 | contig 16623 bp, 28 predicted proteins | sample SepL2320m_MetaG_FD_161275 | JGI IMG/M metagenome (GOLD analysis project Ga0194051, IMG submission 161275) | Anoxic zone freshwater microbial communities from boreal shield lake in IISD Experimental Lakes Area, Ontario, Canada - Sep2016-L239-20m | ecosystem: Environmental > Aquatic > Freshwater >... | reverse complement strand
CGGAGGGCACGGAGATGGTGATGCCGGGCGACAACGCCCGTCTGATCGTCGAGCTGATCCAGCCGATCGCGATGGACGAGGGCCTGCGCTTCGCCATCCGCGAGGGCGGCAGGACCGTCGGCGCCGGCGTCGTCACCAAAGTCGTAAAGTAAACAACTGACACGACGGACAAGCATCATGGCCATGGACAACACAAACATCCGGATCAGGCTGAAGGCCTTCGATCATCGCGTGCTCGATTCGTCGACCAGCGAGATCGTGAGCACGGCCAAGCGGACGGGCGCGCAGGTACGCGGGCCGATCCCGCTGCCGACGGGGATCGAGAAGTTCACGGTCAATCGCTCGCCGCACATCGACAAGAAGTCGCGCGAGCAGTTCGAAATCCGCACGCACAAGCGCGTGCTTGATATTGTCGATCCGACGCCGCAGACGGTGGACGCGCTGATGAAGCTCGACCTCGCCTCGGGTGTCGACGTCGAAATCAAGCTCGGCGCCTGAGCGAGCAGGGATAAGGGAAGAGGAACAGACCATGCGTTGCGGTCTCGTCACCCAGAAGGTCGGCATGACCCGCGTCTTCAACGACGCCGGGGAACACGTGCCTGTCACCGTTCTGAAGGTGGAAACGCTGCAGGTTGTCGCTGTCCGCTCGGAAGAGAAGGACAAGTACACCGCGGTGCAGCTCGGCTACGGCAAGGCCAAAGTGAAGAATGTGACCCAGCCGATGCGCGGTCACTTCGCCAAGGCCAAGGTCGAGCCGAAGAAGAAGCTCGTCGAATTCCGCGTCGCCAAGGACGCCGTCCTCGAAGTCGGCGCCGAGCTGGTGCCGAGCCACTTCGTGGCCGGCCAGTTCGTCGATGTCGTCGGCACCACGATCGGCCGCGGCTTCACCGGCTCGATGGTGCGCTGGAACTTCCACGGCCTCGAGGCCAGCCACGGCGTGTCGGTCTCGCATCGCTCGCATGGTTCGACCGGTAACCGCCAGGATCCCGGCCGCACCTTCCCCGGCAAGAAGATGGCTGGCCACTACGGCAGCGAGCGCGTGACGACGCAGAACCTGAAGGTCGTCGCCGTTGACGACGAGAAGGGCATTCTGCTGGTCTCCGGCGCCGTCCCCGGCGCGAACAACAGCTATGTCATCGTCAAGGACGCCTCCAAGCGCGCCCGTCCCAAGGATGCCCCGTACCCGGCCGGCCTGCGCAAGGCAGCCGAGGCGGCAGCTCCGGCGGTCGAGGCAGCTCCGGCGGCCGACGCCGCTCCGCAGGCTTAAGGATCAGATCATGAAGATCGCGGTCAAAACCATTGAAGGCGGCAGTGCCGGCGAGATCGATCTCGCCGACGCGGTGTTCGCCGTTCCCGTCCGCAAGGACATCCTGCATCGTTGCGTCGTGTGGCAGCTGTCGCGCCGCCAGCAGGGCACGCACAAGACCAAGGGACGCGCCGAAGTGACGGCGACGGCCAAGAAGATGTACGCCCAGAAGGGCACCGGTCGCGCCCGTCACGGCAACGAGGCAGCCCCGCAGTTCCGTGGCGGCGGCAAGGCGTTCGGTCCGGTCGTGCGCAGCCATGCCAGCGATCTGCCCAAGAAGGTCCGCAAGCTGGCGCTCCGTTCGGCGCTGTCGTCCAAGGCGGCCGAAGGCAAGCTGATCATCGTCGAGGCGGCCGCCCTGGCGGAGCCGAAGACGGCCCAGCTGACGGCCCATTTCGGCAAGCTCGGCATCTCGAGCGCGCTGATCATCGCCGGCGCCGAAGTCGACACCAATTTCGCGCGGGCGGCCTCCAACATCGCCCACATCGACGTGCTGCCGCAGCAGGGCGTCAACGTCTACGACATCCTGCGTCGCGACACGCTCGTGCTGACGCGCGATGCCGTCAAGCATCTCGAGGAGCGTCTGCAATGAGCGCCAAGCGCTACAAGGCCGAGACCGTCTCGCGGGCGCGCATGTACGAAGTGATTCGTGCGCCGCTGATCACCGAGAAGACGACCAACGGCTCCGAGCACAGCCAGGTGACCTTCAAGGTCGCCTCCGACGCGACCAAGCCCGAGATCAAGCAGGCCATCGAAGGCCTGTTCAAGGTCAAGGTGAAGGCGGTCAACACCGTCACCGTAAAGGGCAAGAGCAAGGTATTCCGCGGCCGACCGGGCGTGCGGAGCGACTGGAAGAAAGCGATCGTCTCGCTGGTCGATGGTCACAAGATCGACGTGACTACGGGCCTGTAGGACAAGGGAACGAGACATGGCACTTAAAACTTACAAGCCAACAACGCCGTCGCTCCGACAGCTGGTCATCGTCGACCGGACGGGCCTCTGGAAGGGCAAGCCGGTCAAGGCGCTGACCGTCGGCAAGCACAACACCGGCGGACGCAACAACCACGGCCGCATCACCAGCCATCACATGGGTGGCGGGCACAAGCGCCGCCTGCGCATCATCGATTTCAAGCGTCGCAAGTTCGGCGTTGTCGGCACGGTCGAGCGCATCGAATACGACCCCAACCGCACCGCCTATATCGCGCTGATCAAGTACACCGACGGTGAACTGGCCTACATCCTGGCGCCGCAGCGCCTGAAGGCCGGCGACCAGGTCGTCTCGGGCGAGCGCGTCGACATCAAGCCGGGCAACGCCATGCCGCTCGGCAACATGCCGGTCGGCACGATCGTCCACAATGTCGAGCTCAAGAAGGCCGGTGGCGGCCAGATGGCCCGTTCGGCCGGCAACTATGCCCAGCTCGTCGGCAAGGACGCGGGCTATGCCCAGCTCAAGCTCAGCTCGGGCGAACTGCGCCTCGTGTCGGGCGAATGCCTGGCCACGGTCGGCGCGGTCAGCAACCCCGACAACCAGAACATCGTCATCGGCAAGGCCGGTCGCCAGCGTTGGCTCGGCCGTCGCCCGCACGTCCGCGGCGTCGCCATGAACCCGGTCGACCATCCGCACGGCGGCGGCGAAGGCCGCACCTCGGGTGGCCGCCATCCGGTCACGCCGTGGGGCAAGCCGACCAAGGGCGCGAAGACACGCAAGAATAAGGCGACGGACAAGTACATCATCCGCAGCCGTCACTCGACACGCTGACGGTAGGAGGCAAGTAAAGTGGCACGTTCCGTTTGGAAGGGCCCGTTCGTGGACGGGAGCCTCATCAAGAAGGTCGAAAAGGCGAGCCAGACCGTGCGCAGCGAAGTGATCAAGACGTGGTCGCGCCGCTCGACGATCCTGCCGCAGTTCGTCGGTCTGACGTTCGCCGTCTACAACGGCCGGAAGTTCATTCCGGTGAACGTCTCCGAAGAGATGGTCGGTCACAAGCTCGGCGAGTTCTCGCCGACCAGGACCTTCACGTCCCACTCGGGCGACAAGAAAGTCTCCAGGGATTAGACGCGATGAGCAAGCAACCCACTCCACGCCGTGAGGCGGACAACGAGGCCAAGGCCGTGCTGCGCGCCGTTCGCGTCAGCCCGCGCAAGCTCGACCTCGTCGCCGCCACCATCCGCGGCAAGAAGGCCTCGCAGGCCGTGAACGAGCTCACCTTCTCGAAGAAGCGCATCGCAATCGATGTGAAGAAGGCGCTGAACTCGGCCATCGCCAACGCCGAGAACAACCACAATCTCGACGTCGATCGCCTGATCGTCGCCGAAGCGTCGGTCGGCAAGGGCCTGGTCATGAAGCGCTTCCAGACGCGCGGCCGTGGCCGCTCGGCTGGCATCATCAAGCCGTTCGCTCATCTCACGATCGTGGTGCGCGAGCGCGCCGAGGCGGAGGACAAGTAAATGGGTCAGAAGGTCAATCCGATCGGCCTGCGGCTCGGCATCAACCGGACCTGGGACTCGCGCTGGTACGCCGAAGGCGCCGAATATTCGAAGATGCTCCATGAGGACCTCCAGATCCGCAAGGTGCTGCGCAAGAAGCTGGCCCAGGCGGGGGTGGCGAAGATCGTCATCGAGCGTCCGGCCAAGCGCGCCCGCGTCACGATCCACACCGCCCGTCCGGGCGTGGTGATCGGCAAGAAGGGCGCCGACATCGAGAAGCTGCGCAGCGACCTCGCCAAGATGACCAAGGGCGAAGTGGCGCTCAACATCGTCGAGATCCGCAAGCCCGAGATCGACGCCACGCTGATCGCCGAGAACATCGCCCAGCAGCTCGAGCGTCGTGTCGCCTTCCGCCGCGCCATGAAGCGCGCCGTGCAGTCGGCCATGCGCCTGGGCGCCGGCGGTATCCGCATCAACTGCGCGGGCCGCCTGGGCGGCGCCGAGATCGCGCGCATGGAGTGGTACCGCGAAGGTCGCGTGCCGCTGCACACGCTGCGCGCCGACATCGACTACGGCATCGCCACCGCCTTCACCACCTTCGGCACCTGCGGTGTCAAGGTCTGGGTGTTCAAGGGCGAGATCCTGGCGCACGATCCGATGGCACACGACAAGCGCGCCGAGGAAGCCGCGCCGCAGCGTACCCCGGCCCGGGTCGAGCGCACCGAGCAGAGGGACGCGTAAGACGCCATGCTGCAACCCAAGCGCACCAAGTACCGCAAGGCCTTCAAGGGCCGCATCAGCGGCGCTGCCAAGGGCGGCTTCAACCTCGACTTCGGTTCCTACGGGCTGAAGGCGATGGAGCCGGACCGCCTGACGGCGCGCCAGATCGAGGCCGCCCGCCGCGCCATCACGCGTCATATGAAGCGTGCCGGCCGCGTGTGGATCCGGGTGTTCCCGGATGTGCCGGTGTCGAAGAAGCCGGCCGAAGTCCGCATGGGCTCCGGCAAGGGCGCCCCGGAATTCTGGGCGGCGCGCGTGAAGCCGGGCCGCATCCTGTTCGAGTTGGAAGGCGTGCCGGTACTCGTCGCCAAGGAAGCCCTGGCGCTCGCTGCTGCCAAGCTTCCGATCAAGACGCGGTTCGTCGCCCGCGTCGGCGTCGAAAGCTGAGGGAGTTGGACATGAAAGCCAGCGATCTGCGTCCCAAGACCAAGGACGAACTGAAGACTGAACTCGGCAACCTCCGTAAGGAAGCGTTCAATCTGCGTTTCCAGAAGGCCGGTGGCCAACTGCAGAAGACCGCCCGCGCGCGCCACGTGCGACGCGACATCGCCCGCATCAAGACGGTGCAGGGCGAAAAGGCCGCCGGTTAAGGAGCTATAAATGCCGAAGCGTATCCTGGAAGGCGTCGTCGTCAGCGACAAGATGGACAAGACCATCGTCGTGAAGGTCGAGCGGCGCATTCAGCACCCGATCTACAAGAAGTTCATCCGTAGGTCGAAGAAGTATCACGCGCACGACGAAACCAATGTCTTCAAGGGCAAGGTTGGCGAAATCGTGCGTATCCGCGAGTGCCGTCCGCTGTCGAAGACCAAGAGCTGGGAAGTTCTTGTCGAGACGGCGAAGGCCTAGCGGACCGGAGCACAGATCATGATCCAGATGCGAACCAACCTCGAGGTCGCCGATAATTCGGGTGCCCGTCGAGTCCAGTGCATCAAGGTGCTGGGCGGCTCGCGCCGCAAATACGCGAGCGTGGGCGACGTGATCGTGGTTTCGATCAAGGAAGCCATTCCGCGCGGCAAGGTGAAGAAGGGCGAGGTGCATCGCGCCGTCGTCGTCCGCACCTCGTTCGCGCTGCGCCGCGCCGACGGCAGCGCCATCCGCTTCGACCGCAATGCCGCGGTGCTCATCAGCAAGCAGGATGAGCCGATCGGAACCCGTATCTTCGGACCAGTGACGCGCGAGCTGCGTGCCAAGAAGTTCATGAAGATCATCTCGCTCGCGCCTGAGGTGCTCTAGCCATGGCAAACAAACTCAAGATCAAGAAGGGCGACCGGGTGAAAGTCATCACCGGTGGCAGCAAGGGCAAGGTGGGAGATGTACTCCGCGTGCTTCCAAAGGAGCATCGGGTCGTCGTCTCGGGCGTGAACATGATCAAGCGCCACACCAAGCCGAGCCGGGCCGAGTCCGGCGGAATCATCGAACGCGAGGCCACGATTCACGTCTCCAACGTGGCCCTGCTGGATCCCAAATCGGAAAAGCCGACCAAAGTCGGGTTCCGGTTCCTTGAAGACGGCCGTAAGGTGCGCTTTGCGCGCGCCTCCGGCGAGACCATAGACCGCTAGGAGAACGGGCCATGCCCGCGCGACTGCAAGAACACTACACCACCACCCTCCGCAAAGCGCTGATCGAGGAGTTCTCCTACAAGAACCCCTTCGAGGTGCCGAAGCTGGAGAAGATCGTCATCAACATGGGCGTCGGCGAAGCCGTCAATGACCGCAAGGCCGTCGATGGCGCGGTTGCCGACCTGACGGCGATTACCGGCCAGAAGCCGGTGGTCATCAAGTCGCGCCTCTCGATTGCGACCTTCAAGCTGCGCGAGGGCATGGCGATCGGCACCAAGGTCACGCTGCGCCGCGACCGCATGTACGAGTTCGTCGATCGGCTGATCAATATCGCCCTGCCGCGCGTCCGCGATTTCCGCGGCCTCAACGGCAAGTCGTTCGACGGCCGCGGCAACTTCGCCATGGGCCTGAAGGAACAGATCGTGTTTCCCGAGATCGACTACGACAAGGTCGACCAGGTGCGCGGCATGGACATCATCATCTGCACGACAGCGAAGACGGACGCGGAAGCCCGAGCGCTTCTCCGCGGTTTCGACTTCCCGTTCGTGAACTGAGGCCGGAGAATCAAATGGCCAAGACGAGTTCGATCGAGAAGAACAACCGGCGCGCCAGGATGGCGAAGCAATTCGCCGGCAAGCGCGCCAAGCTGAAGGCGATGGCGGTCGACGACAAGCTGTCGCCGGAGGATCGCTTCGGCGCCCGGCTCAAGCTCGCCAAGCTGCCGCGCAATTCTTCGCCGACACGCATTCGCAATCGCTGCGAGCTCACCGGCCGTCCGCGGGCGGTGTATCGCAAGTTCAAGCTCTCGCGCCTCGCGCTGCGTGAGCTCGCCTCGTCGGGCGCTCTGCCCGGCGTGGTGAAGTCGAGCTGGTAACGGGGGACCGTAGACCATGATGACAGATCCCGTCGGCGACTTGCTGACACGCATCCGCAACGGCCAGTCGGCACGCCTAGACAGCGTGACCGCGCCTGCCTCGCGGCTGCGCTCGAATGTTCTCGATGTGCTCCAGCGCGAAGGCTATATCCGCGGCTGGTTCGAGGAAGAGCTCCGCCCCGGCGTGAAGGAACTCCGCATCGAGCTGAAGTACGACAACGGCAAGCCGGTGATAAAGGAGATCAAGCGCGTCTCCACCCCGGGCCGCCGCGTCTACTCGAAGATCCGTGAGCTGCCGCGCCACTTCAACGGTCTCGGCATCTCGATCCTGTCCACGCCGCGCGGCGTCATGTCCGACGCCGAGGCGCGCGCCGCCAATGTCGGCGGCGAAGTCATCTGCAAGGTGTTCTGACCATGTCGCGCGTCGGCAAAAACCCGGTTCCCATTCCCGCCGGTGTCACGATCGAGCTCAAGGGCCAGCATCTCAAGGCCAAGGGCAAGCGGGGCGAATTGCAATTGATGGTCCATGACGACGTCTCCGTCGCCAGGGAAGGCGAGGCGCTGGTCTTCAAGCCGCGCACCGAGAGCCGCCGCGCCCGCATGCAGTGGGGCACGGCACGCAACCTTGCGAGCAATGTCGTTCGCGGCGTGTCGGACGGCTTTACCATCAACCTCGAGATCAACGGCGTCGGCTATCGCGCCCAGGCCGATGCCAAGGTGCTGAAGCTGCAGCTCGGCTTCAGCCATGACGTCGAAGTGCCGATCCCGGTTGGCATCCAGATCAGGGCCGTGAAGCCGACCGAGGTCGAGATCACCGGCGCCGATCGTCAGAAAGTCGGGCAGCTGGCGGCGAACATCCGCAGCCTGCGCCCGCCGGAGCCCTACAAGGGCAAGGGCATCAAGTATGCCAACGAGAAGATCCGGCGCAAAGAAGGCAAGAAGAAGTAGAGGCGAGACCAAACATGTCCGATCGCAACGCTCTATTCGCCCGCCGCCAGCGGCGCACGCGCTACGCGCTGCGCCAGGCCGCCGGTGGCCGTCCTCGCCTCAGCGTGTTCCGCTCGGGCAAGCACATCTACGCCCAGGTCATCGATGACCGGAAGGGCCTGACCCTGGCTGCCGCCTCGTCGCTCGACAAGGACGTCAAGGGCAAGCTCAAGACCGGTGCCGACAAGGGTGCCGCCGCCGAGGTTGGCAAGCTGATCGCTCAGCGCGCCGTTGCCGCCGGCGTCAAGGAAGTCGTCTTCGACCGTGGCGGCTACATCTATCACGGCCGCATCGCGGCCCTCGCCAACGCCGCCCGTGAGGGCGGCCTGTCGTTCTGATCGGGAGTTAGCACATGGCTCGTTCACCCGGCGGTTCCGGACGTTCCCCTCGCGATCGGGGCCGTGACCGCGACGAGGACAACGAACTGACCGACAAGCTGGTCACCATCAATCGCGTCGCGAAGGTGGTGAAGGGCGGCCGTCGCTTCGCGTTCGCCGCCATCGTCGTCGTCGGCGACCAGCGTGGTCGCGTCGGCCACGGCGCCGGCAAGGCCCGCGAGGTTCCCGAGGCCATCCGCAAGGCGACGGAAGCCGCCAAGCGCGCCCTGATCCGGGTGCCGCTGCGCGACGGGCGCACGCTGCATCACGACGTGAAGGGCCGGTTCGGCGCCGGCAAGGTGACGTTGCGCTCGGCTCCGGCCGGCACCGGCATCATCGCCGGCGGCCCGATGCGCGCGGTGTTCGAGACCCTCGGTCTCAAGGACATCGTCGCCAAGTCGGTCGGCACGTCCAATCCGCACAACATGATCAAGGCGACCTTCAAGGCGCTTGAGCAGCTCAACTCGCCGCGCATGGTCGCGACCCGCCGCGGCAAGAAGGTCGGTGACCTGCTCGGCCGTCGCGACGAGACCGTCGTCGAGGCGGCGTAAGGAATTCGACCATGGCCGACAGCAAGAAGATCAAGATTACCCAGACGGGCAGCCACATCGGCCGCACGGAAGACCAGCGCGGTACGCTGATCGGACTGGGCCTGAACAAGCGTCACCGCACGCGTGAGCTCGTGGATTCACCCGAGGTGCGCGGCATGATCAACAAGGTGCGCCATCTCGTGCGCATCGAAGACGAAAAGCGCTAAGCGTTACGCTACGGCAGCGCAGGGGACCGAACGATGAGACTGAACGAAATCGCCGACAATCCCGGCGCCCGCAAGGGACGGATGCGTGTTGGCCGTGGCATCGGCTCCGGCAAGGGGAAGACCGCGGGTCGCGGCGTCAAGGGTCAGAAGTCACGCTCCGGCGTCGCCATCAAGGGCTTCGAGGGCGGCCAGATGCCGCTCTACCGGCGCATCCCCAAGCGCGGCTTCCGGCCGCCGAACCAGAAGACCTGGCAGGTGGTGAATCTCGGCACCTTGCAGAAGGCGATCGACGACAAGAGGCTCGACGCCGGCAAGCTGATCGACGCCGCCGCGATGGTTGCCGCCGGCCTGTTCAAGAACGCGTCAGATGGCGTGCGTCTCCTTGGCAAAGGCGAGCTCAAGACCAAGATCGAAGTGAAGGTCGCAGGCGCTTCGGCGTCGGCGATCACCGCGGTTGAGAAAGCCGGCGGCAAGATCGAACTGCCGCCCAAGCCCGTCGCCGAGGCGGCCTGAGCCAGACGGCGTCAATGGGGGCGTCGTCTCCCCCTTGTGTCGTTCACGCGTGAGGTTCCATGGCATCCGCCGCCGAGCAACTTGCATCCAACCTGAACTGGGGCGCGATCGGTAAGGCGACCGAGCTGAAGAAGCGCCTGTGGTTTACCGTGGGTGCGCTCGTCGTTTTCCGTCTCGGTGCCTACATTCCGGTGCCTGGTGTCGATCCGCATGCTCTGGCCGAGATCTTCGCCCAGAACGCCGGCGGTATCGCCGGGCTCCTCGACGTATTCTCCGGCGGCTCGATCGGTCGCATGTCGGTGCTTGCGCTTTCGATCATGCCGTACATCTCGGCCTCCATCATCATGCAGATCCTGACGACGGTCGTGCCGTCGCTCGAGGCGCTTAAGAAGGAAGGCGAGGCGGGCCGCAAGAAGATCAACCAGTATACGCGCTACGGCACGGTGATCCTGGCAGCCTTCCAGGCCTATGCCATCGCAGCCGGCCTGGAGAGCCAGGTCGCCGCCGCGGGGCCAGTCGTCATCGACCCGGGTCTGTTCTTCCGCTTCGTGACCGTTGTCACCCTGGTCGGGGGAACATTGTTCCTGATGTGGCTGGGCGAGCAGATCACCGCCCGCGGCGTCGGCAACGGCGTCTCGCTGATCATCTTCGCCGGCATCGTGGCGGCCCTTCCGGGCGCCCTGATCCAGACTTTGGAACTCGGCCGCACCGGTGCGCTGTCGGCGCTGTTCATCATCGCCCTGATCGTCGGCGTGGTGGCGGTGGTGGCCGTCGTCGTCTTCGTGGAAACCGCGCAACGGCGAATTGTCGTCCAGTATCCCAAGCGACAGGTCGGCAACCGCATGTATGGCGGCGAGGCCTCCCATCTGCCGCTCAAGATCAACACTTCAGGCGTTATTCCGCCGATCTTCGCCTCGTCGCTGCTGCTCTTTCCGGCGACAATCGCCTCGTTCCAGGGCAATACCGGCGAGGCGGGCTGGGTGCAGTGGATCGCTACCTGGCTCGGTCACGGCCAGCCGCTCTATCTGCTGTCCTACGTCGCCCTGATCGTCTTCTTCTGCTTCTTCTACACCACTGTCGTCTTCAATCCCGCCGACACCGCCGACAACCTCAAGAAGAACGGCGGCTTCGTGCCGGGCATCCGGCCGGGCAAGAACACGGCCGAGTATCTGGAATACATCCTCAATCGCCTGACGGTGATCGGTGCCCTCTACCTTTCGGCGGTCTGCATTCTGCCGGAACTGCTGATCGCCCGGGGTGGTGTGCCGTTCTACTTCGGCGGCACCAGCCTGCTGATCGTGGTTTCCGTGACGCTCGATACCGTGACCCAGGTGCAGTCGCATCTGCTCGCCCATCAGTACGAAGGCCTCATCAAGAAGGCGCGCCTGCGCGGGAAGGGTCGATGAACATCATCCTTCTCGGACCTCCCGGCGCGGGCAAGGGCACCCAGGCCCAGCGGCTCCAGCAGGAGCGCGGCATGGTGCAGCTTTCGACCGGCGACATGCTGCGCGCCGCCGTGGCGTCGGGCAGCGACCTCGGCAAGAAGGCCAAGGGCATCATGGAACGCGGCGAGTTGGTATCGGACGAGCTGATGGTGGGCCTGATCGAGGACCGCATCGCCCAGCCGGATTGCGCCAAGGGCTTCATTCTCGATGGATTTCCGCGCACCCAGGCCCAGGCCGAGGCGCTCGACCGCATGCTGGCGGCCAGCGGCGCCAAGCTGGACCGGGTGGTCGAGATGGAAGTCGACGAAGCGGTGCTGACCGAGCGCATCGTCGGCCGTTTCAGCTGCGCCAAGTGCGGCACGGGCTACCACGACACGTTCAAGAAGCCAAAAGTCGAGGGTGTCTGCGACGTCTGCGGCAACAAGGAATTCACCCGGCGCAAGGACGACAATGCCGAGACGGTGAAGACCCGCATGGCCGCCTATCGGGCCCAGACGGAGCCCCTGCTGCCCTACTACGGCACCCGGGGGGTGCTGCGGAAGGTCGATGGGATGGCCCCGATGGATACTGTTTACCGTCAAATCTCCGCCGTTCTGGCAGGGACTTGACAAGCGTGAGTTCCGTTGACTCGGGGGCGCAGGTACCTATAATCGCGCGCTTTTCCGGGGCCAGCGGAACATCTGACGGGCGCGCACGAGCGCGCCGTAAGTCTTTGAAGGAGTTGGGATTTTGGCTCGTATAGCCGGTGTGAACATTCCGACCGCCAAGCGGGTGGAAATCGGACTGCAATACATCCACGGGATCGGTGCGGCGAAAGCCAAGGAGATCTGTGGAAAAGTGGGGATCGAACTCGCGCGCCGCGTGAACACGCTGAGCGACGACGAGGTCATCCGCATCCGCGAGACCATCGACCGCGACTACACGGTCGAAGGCGACCTGCGTCGTGAGGTGGCGATGAACATCAAGCGATTGATGGATCTCGCCTGCTACCGCGGCCTGCGGCATCGCCGCGGCCTGCCGGTCCACGGCCAGCGCACGCATACCAATGCGCGCACCCGCAAGGGTCCGGCCAAGCCGATCGCCGGCAAGAAAAAAGTGACGAAGTAAGTCGAGGGAAATCGGATCATGGCCAAGCCTGCAGCCGCTGCGAGTGGCACCCCCGCCGCCGCGCGTCCCCGTCGCAAGGAACGCAAGAACATCATCGCGGGCGTCGCTCACGTGAACGCCTCGTTCAACAACACGATCGTCACCATCACCGACGCGCAGGGCAACACCATCGCCTGGTCGTCGTCGGGCCAGCAGGGCTTCAAGGGCTCGCGCAAGTCGACGCCGTTCGCCGCCCAGATGGCGGCCGAGGGCGCCGGCCGCAAGGCCATGGAACACGGCATGCGGACCCTGGAAATCCAGGTGCGCGGCCCGGGTTCGGGACGCGAGTCGGCGCTGCGCGCGCTGCAGGCCGTCGGCCTCGCCGTCACTTCGATCCGTGACGTGACGCCGATCCCGCACAACGGGTGCCGTCCGCCGAAACGTCGTCGCGTATGAGCCGTCGGCGCGTTTGATTTCCTTACCGGGCGGCCGGCTCCCTCGCGGGAAACGGGCCGTCCAGTGAATCGCGGCAATCGCCGCCGATTCCGAAAGATGCAATCGCGGGCCCCCAGGCTGTTTGGGTTGGTCCGCAGAACACCGGTCTAGAGAGGTAGCCCACGTGCTTCAGAAGAACTGGCAGGACCTGATCAAGCCGGAGAAGCTTGTCACCGAGGCCGGCGTCGACCCCGGTCGCACCGCGACCATCGTCGCCGAGCCGCTGGAGCGCGGCTTCGGCCTCACGCTCGGCAATGCGCTCCGTCGCGTGCTGTTGTCGTCGCTGCAGGGCGCGGCCGTCACGTCGATCAAGATCGACAACGTGCTGCACGAGTTCTCGTCGATTCCCGGCGCGCGCGAGGACGTGGTCGACATCGTCCTCAACATCAAGGCGATGGCCGTGAAGATGCAGGGCGATCGTCCGCAGCGTCTCTATCTGCGCGCTGTTGGCCCCGGCGAAGTCACCGCCGGCATGATCGAACTGCCGGGCGACGTCCAGATCATGGATCCGAAGCACCTGATCTGCACGCTCGACGATGGCGCCTCGATCTCGATGGAACTGATGGTTGCCACCGGCAAGGGCTATGTCCCGGCCTCGGCCAACCGTCCGGAAGACGCGCCGATCGGCCTGATCCCGGTCGACTCGGTGTTCAGCCCGGTCAAGCGCGTCTCGTACAAGATCGAGAACAGCCGCGTCGGCCAGGTCACCGACTACGACAGGCTGTCGATGACGGTCGAGACCAACGGCACGACGATGCCGGCCGACGCCGTGGCGCTGGCCGCCCGCATCCTGCAGGACCAGCTCCAGCTCTTCATCAACTTCGAGGAGCCGCGCGAGGTCCGCAAGGAAGAGCAGCAGGACGACTTCCCGTTCAATCGCAATCTTCTGCGCAAGGTCGACGAGCTCGAGCTGTCGGTCCGTTCGGCCAACTGCCTGAAGAACGACAACATCATCTACATCGGCGATCTGGTTCAGAAGACCGAGGCGGAGATGCTGCGGACGCCGAACTTCGGCCGCAAGTCGCTGAACGAGATCAAGGAAGTGCTGGCTGGCATGGGCCTCCACCTGGGCATGGAAATCCCGGGCTGGCCGCCGGACAACATCGAGGAAATGGCCAAGCGGCTGGAAGAGCCGTACTAGGCCGGCTGGAAGGATATTAGGTCATGCGTCACGCTAATCGCGGTCGGAAATTCCACCGCACCTCCGAGCATCGCAAGGCGATGTTCATGAATCTCGCCGGTGCCCTCATCAAGCACGAGCAGATCACGACCACGCTTCACAAGGCGAAGGACCTGCGTCCGATCGTCGAGAAGCTGGTCACGCTGGGCAAGAACGGCAGCCTGCACGCCCGCCGTCAGGCGATCGGCTTCCTGCGCGACCCCTATGTCGCCGACAAGCTCTTCACGACGCTCGGTCCGCGCTATTCGAAGCGCGCCGGCGGCTACCTGCGGGTGCTGAAGGCGGGCTACCGCTTCGGTGACGCGGCGCCGATGGCCGTGATCGAATTCATCGAGCGCGATACGACTGCCAAGGGCCAGGACAGCGGCCCGTCGGGCGATACAGCCGAGCAGCAGGAAGCGGCGTAAGCCTCTTCCTTCACGATCTTCGAAAACGCCCGGTGGCACTGCCCCGGGCGTTTTTCTTTGATAGGCTTTCCGCCATGGCATTGACGTTCAGGAAGGCAGTCCCGTCGGAACGCGATGACGCTGAGCGCGTCCTGCGGACGGCGTTCACCCCCTATATCCGCGACCTCGGTCGCGAGATCACAAGCCGCCACTACGCGTTCCTCGCCGCCGCCATCGAGCGCGGCGACGTCTACCTTGCGCTGGATGGCGAGGAGATCGTGGCTGTCGCCGCGACCGAGCGGCGCGACGACGGCATCTACATCGACCGGCTGGGTGTTGCGCCGGCGCGCCAGGGCACCGGGCTGGGCAGCTTCCTGCTGCAGCGGATCGAGGAAATCGCGCGGTCGGGTGGCCTCAAGGGACTGTCACTCGAAACGGCCGAGATGGCGGAGGGCAACATCCGGCTTTATCGCCGGCATGGCTTCGAGATCGTGCGTCGCGGCCTGCCGGCTCACGGCATGGATGCCCATGTCAGGGTCCATATGGTGAAGTCGTTCTAGGCGCTATCGGGCTCATTTGATCAGCCCGCCATGCACCAGGCAGCGATAGACGACCTTGCCGTCGAACAAGGCTTCCTCGGCGCCGGAAAAGTTCGCGAGCCCGCCTTCGACGGCAAAACGATATTGCCGGTTGCCCTCGTCGAAGCGGCGAGGCCCGCGCACGGGAATGATGTCGTTGCAGGGCTGCATCAGGGCGGTGCGCAGGAATGCGTAGACGTCCTTCTCGCTCACCTGATCGTCGAGAACGAAGCCGAAATAATTCATGCCCCAGGCCGGCACGTCGTTCTCATAGACGACCTCGGCGCCGATGAAATCGCGAACACCGAAATAAGTGTCGTGATAGATCAGGCCGTCCTGTTCGAAGTGATAGTCGAGCGACTTCGCGCGCGAGGAAGGCGCCTTGGGCATCGTTCGGTTGGCGTAGGTCGCCTTGTTCGCGGCGTCGAGGAAAGCCGCCAGACTCTCGAGATTCATGATTGTGTCCAGGCGATGGGATAGCGGTTGAAACCGCGGAAGCGGGCGCGGCCGCCGCGTTCCGGCGCCCCGTCGCGGCAGAGGCCGTCCAGGCGGTCGACCAGCCGCCCGATGGCGATCGTACCCTCGAGGCGCGCCAGAACGGCGCCCAGGCACATATGGACTCCCGAGCCGAAGGCAAAATGGCGGTTGGGATCTCGGCCGGCATCGAAGCGGTCGGGGTCGGGGAATTGCGCCGGGTCGCGATTGGCAGCGCCAATGCCGATATGGATGTAGGTGCCGGCCGCAAGGTGCTGACCGCCAATCTCGAGATCGGCCGTCAGCCGGCGATTGCCGAGCTGGTTGGAGCTTTCGAAGCGCAGCCCTTCCTCGATGCAACTCTTGAGCAGCGCCGGATCGTTCCGCAGCCGTCTCAGCTCGTCGGGAAAGCGCAGCAGCGCGTCGACGGTGTTGCCGATCAGGTTGGTCGTGGTCTCGTGTCCCGCGTTCAGGAGGAAGATGCAGTTCTGCACCAGTTCCTCGTGGCTCAACCGCTCGCCGTCGACCTCGCCATGGATCAGGGTTCCCAGGACGTCGCGATCATCGGCGGGACGCTTGCGCCGCTCGGCGACCAGTTCGTCGAGATAGGCGGAGAACTCGCTCACCGCTTCATTGCCAGCCGCCAGCTGCTCGGGTCCGGTGACGGGTTCCAGGGCTCCCAGGATGGCCAGCGAATAGCGGCGGAAGGGCGCGCGGTCGCCCGCCGGCACGCCCAGCATGTCGCAGATCACCTCGACGGGAAGACGGAAGGCGAAATCCTCGATCAGGTCCATGTGTCCGCGGTCGGCGTTCCGGGCCAGGAGATCATCGACCACGGCCTCGATGCGCGGCTGCATCGCCGCCAGGGCGCGTGGCGTGAAGGCGGCGGCCAGGAGCTTGCGCACCCGCGCGTGCAAGGGCGGGTCGTTGAACACCAGGCTGGTCGTGTGATGGCGATGGAGCGGCGTGCCGACGCCGAATTTGGGACCGAACTCGGTCTTCTTGTCGGAGCTCATGCGCGCGTCGCGATAGCAGACGGCCACGTCGGCATAACGCGAAAGAAAGACGCTGCCGTCGGCCAGGCGCTTCAGCGGCGCGAAGCGGCGCAGCGCGTGATAGTAGGGGAAGGGATCGTCGAGAAAGGCAGGCTCCAGCGCCGCGAGATCGAAGCGCCCGGCGAAGGCCCGGGCCTCGTCTGCCGGCAGCTCGATGAGGCTCGCGCTCAGAACTGATCCTCCCTGAGCGCGAACACTGTCCGGCCGGCGGCTTTTAGCGGACCAAGCTGGGCCAGCGCCGGAGGCAGGATGACCTCGGCGTAGAAGCGTGCGGTGATCAGCTTGGCTTCCAGGAAGGCGGGATCGCCATCGCGGGTCGCGAGCCGGGTTTGCGCGACCAG
>Ga0194051_1000879_pt1 | contig 16634 bp, 16 predicted proteins | sample SepL2320m_MetaG_FD_161275 | JGI IMG/M metagenome (GOLD analysis project Ga0194051, IMG submission 161275) | Anoxic zone freshwater microbial communities from boreal shield lake in IISD Experimental Lakes Area, Ontario, Canada - Sep2016-L239-20m | ecosystem: Environmental > Aquatic > Freshwater >... | reverse complement strand
CGACATCTCGACCTCCTAAACGACGCTGTCGCTTCAAAGAATCGAGCCCCGACCTCCAGCGCAAATCACATAAGAGTCATCGGTTCAGACGGTTGGTATGAGCTCTAAATCGCCCGCGTCGCCTCGGCGAGCCACGCGCGCGTCGCTTCGTCGACCTCGGGTCCTACCGCCTCGCGCACGCGGCGGTGATAGGCGTTCAGCCATTCCCGCTCGGGATCGGTCAGCAGGCTCGTGTCGACGCAGGCGAGATCGATCGGCGCCAGGGTCAGAGTCTCGAACTCGCAGTAGCGGCGATCGGCGCCCTCGATTGTGACCTCGCGCACTGCCACCAGATTCTCGATGCGGATGCCGTAGGCGCCGGTCTTGTAGTAGCCCGGCTCGTTGCTGACGATCATGCCGGGCATCAGGGGCACATTGTTGGCCATCTTGGAAATGCGGTGCGGCCCCTCGTGGACCGACAGGTAGGCGCCGACTCCGTGGCCCGTGCCGTGATCGTAGTCGAGGCCGGCCTGCCACAGGTGATAGCGCGCGAGCGCGTCGAGCTGCGAGCCGGTGGTGCCGGCCGGGAAACGCGCGGAGGCAAGCGCGATATGGCCTTTCAGCACACGGGTGAAGCGGTCGCGCATCTCGGGCGACGGCGTGCCGATGGCGACGGTCCGGGTGATGTCGGTGGTGCCGTCGCGGTATTGCCCGCCCGAATCGACCAGGTAGAGGCTGCCCGGCTGCAGCACCCGCTCGGTCGCCTCGCTGGCGCGATAGTGCACGATCGCACCGTTGGGACCGGCGCCCGAGATGGTATCGAAGCTGAGGTCGCGCAGCTTGCCCGTCTGCTCGCGCAGCGCCTGCAGGCGGTCGGACACTTCCATTTCGCGCAAGCTTCCGGCCTTCGAGTCGCGCGCCAGCCAGCCCAGGAAGCGGCTGACCGCGGCGCCGTCGCGATGGTGCGCGGCACGGATACCGGCGAGTTCCACGGTGTTCTTGCAGGCCTTGGGCAGGGCAACCGGATCGGCCTCACGCACCATCGTGGCGCCGGCCTGTTGTAGGCGGGTGGCGGCCCAATGCGGCGCCGTCGCGCTTTCGATCATGACGCGCTTGGACATCTTGCCCAGCATGTCGAGCGCGCTGCCCAGCTCCTGGGGCGGCGCCAGCGTGACGGCATTGCCGAGCCAGGCGAGCGTGCGGTCGGGGATCTTGCGACGATCCATGTAGAGATCGACATGGCCGTCGCCGTGCAGCAGCGCGAAGCCCAGCGCGAACGGCGTGCGGGGCACGTCGCCGCCGCGGACATTCAGCAGCCAGGCAATCGAATCGGGCGCGGTGATCAGCGCCACGTCGGCGCCCTTGGCGGAGACCATGGCGGCCACGCGCGTGCGCTTGGCTTCGCTCGTTTCGCCGGCGAATTCGACGGGATGCGGCAGCACGGGCGCCAGCGGCGCCGGCGGACGGTCGCGCCACACCGTGTCGATCGGGTTGGAGTCCAGCGGGACGAAGGAGCCGCCGGCGCGCTGGCAGGCGCGGGCGAAACGCTCGTGGCCGTCGACGGTCTGCAGCCAGGGATCGAAGCCGAGCTTGCCACCCTTCGGCAGGTTCTCGGCAATCCAGGTCTCGGGCGATTCCTCCGGGATCTGATGAGGGGCGAACGCCGCGATGTCGACCTGGTCGCGCACGGCCAAGGTATAGCGGCCGTCGATGAAGATCGCCGCGCGATCGGCCAGCACGATGGCAAGGCCGGCCGAGCCGCTGAAGCCGGTGAGCCAAGCCAGGCGCTGGGAGCCGCGGGGCACGTATTCGCCCTGATGCTCGTCGGCGCGCGGGACCACGAAGCCGTCGATGCCGCGGCGCGCGAGTTCGGCGCGCAGCAGCGCCAGGCGCTCCGGCGGCGCCGGTGCCGTGTCGAGGCCGTCGCCGGCCGCGACAAGCTCTGCCCGCCACGCGGTCAGAGCCTTGGTCAATTCGGCATCGGGATCGGGGGCGATCAGTTCGACCCATTCCGGGCCTGCCAACCCCTCCGGGGCGGCGGCCACGCCGCGCATCAGGGAGGCCAGGGCGGAGGGGTCGGTCTCGCGGCCACGCTGGCGCAGGAGCTGGAGGACGTCGTCTGGGGCTGAACTCATGGTTGGCCCGACCCTACGCGGGGCATCGAAAGGAGGCAAACCGAGCAAGATTTGTTCGTTCGCACCTGCGAAATGCTAAATTATTGCGCCCTATGCGTCTAGCGCATATCAGGAAGTCGACCTGTCGACTTATCGTTGTAACTCAAGGCTCTATATTTGCTTAGTGCGATGCAGCATCGCGTACCGCGTCGCACTATAGAAGGAGAGTACTATGATGACCCAGCCGATTCAGATGTTTGAAAATCTGACCAGCGAAACTGCGCCGGCGGGGAGGAAAGATATCGCAAAGGTCGGTTTTTCCTTTGAGGAACGCCGCCTCCTCGAGCTGCGGGCCCGCTACGCCCGCGCCGAGTTGATGGCCAATTCTCTCGGAGATGCCGTCCTGTGGGTAGGCCGCCAGTACAGCCGCCTCGTGGCGGGGTTCAAGGCCGACCTCAAGCTGCGTGCCGCTGAGGCCCAGCTGCTGCGCATGACCGACCGTGAACTGGCCGACCTCGGGCTTGCTCGTGGCGATATCCAGTTCGCCGTTCGCGAAGCCGCCGAAGGCGTCGCCCCGCAGTTCGACACCGTCACCGGTGGCATGATCGCAGCGAACCAGAACCTGCATCGCGCCGCCTAAACTTTCAGCGTAGCGTAGCGTAAGCGTACAAAGGGCCGGCGAAAGCCGGCCCTTTTTCGTTGCCTGCTTTCGTCGGTGATCGGTGCTTGCACTGCCAGCACTTGCTCACGCGGATGTGATGAGCAGATTCAGCAGAGTTATGCTATTGCTTCAGGCAGGCTGGCGGTGGGACCGCCCCAGTCTTTCCACTTAGGACATGACCCTCCCGCGCACGCCGCGGGCAGACGCTCGAGGGCGAGGGTGTAGTTCACACGGATGGTACGTCACGCCAGGCCGGCACGAGTCCGCATTTGAGCCCGTCCCCACTGAGCACCCATAAGTATCGGAACGGACACATGGCGCTGCCTGTCACAGGCAATACCGGGCTGGTGACATCTGAAGAAGAAACGACGTCTAAAAAAGCCCGTGATTCCGGGCTCGGCCCGGACTCCGGGCAGGTGCGTGTCACAACATTTGTCTCAACTTGGTGTGACACATTGGGATGTGACACGCGACCAGGACAACGGCTCCCCGGCGTGCGGGGAACTGGCGTTTCTAGCGGGACTGCAGCCGCTGCACCGTCTCGGCCGAGGGATGGCCGTCGGCCGGCAGGCTGGTCTGCTGCTGGAACAGGCGCAGCGCCGAGCGGGTCTTGGGGCCCAGAAGCCCGTCGGACTCGTCCTTGTAGAGGCCGAGCTTGGCCAGCCGGTTCTGGATGTCGATCACGGTGTTGCGCGACAGCGGCTCGTCGTCGGAGGGCGGGGCCTGCATGACGCCCGGCCCGCCCGCGATCTGGCGGGCGAGGATGCCGACCGACAGGGCATAGAGCGTCGAGCGGTTCCAGTTCATTACCGCCTTGAAGTTTGGATAGAGGATGAAGGCGGGGCCTCGGAAGCCGGCCGGCAGGATGATCGACGAGGGCTCGTCACTGGCGGGGAGCGCACCGCCGCCTGCCTTCTTCACGCCCAGCGCCGCCCAGGCACGGACCGGCTTCTCGATCGTGGAATCGGCCTGGTCGAGCGCGAAGCCCTGGGGCAGCATCACCTCTTCGCTCGACGGCAGCCCCGGCTTGAAGCCGATGCCGCGCAAGAAGTTCGCCGCCGAAGCGAAAGCGTCGGGCAGGCTGTTCCAGATGTCGGTCTTGCCGTTGCCGTCGCGGTCGACCGCCCACTTGGTGAAAGTCGAGGGCATGAACTGCATGTTGCCCATGGCGCCGGCCCACGAGCCGCGCATCTGGTCGCTGGTCATGTGGTTCATGCTGAGGATGCGCAGCGCCTGGACGGTCTCATTCGAGAAGAAGACCGTGCGCTTGGTCATGCAGGCGAGTGTCGCTACGGAGCGCACGACGCGGAAATCGCCCATGAAGCCGCCGTAGTTGGTCTCGATGCCCCAGAAGGCCATGATGTATTGCGGCGGCACGCCATATTCTGCCTGCAGCGCATCGAGGAGCGCGCGGTGCTGCGTCATGCGCTGCTGGCCCTTGACGATGCGGTCGGCGCTCACGGTTCCGCCGACATACTTTGCGTAGGTCAGCGAGAATTCGGGCTGCCGCCCGTCGAGGTCGATCACCTTCTGGTCGGGCGTCAGGCCCTGGAAGGCCTTGTCGGCGACGGCGGCGGGCACGTTCTGGCGCATCGCCTCGGTCTTGATGGTCTGCAGGCAGTCGCGGAAATCGCCGCCCCCTTGAGCAAATGCGGGGGCGAAGGCCGGACCGGCCAGGAGCGCCGTCGTTGCGGCGAGGATCGTTATTCTGGAGAGAGGGGTCATGCCCCGGAGATTATCACGAGCCGGCGACGGTCAGCCCCTCAATTCTCACCGTCGGCGCGTTGGTCGAGCCCTTGAATTGCAGGTCGCTGGCCGGGGTCATTTTCAGGAACATGTCCTTGAGGTTGCCCGCCACCGTGATGCCGCTCACCGGCCAGGCAAGCTTGCCCTTCTCGATCCAGAAGCCCGAGGCGCCGCGGCTGTAGTCGCCGGTGACGCCGTTGATGCCGAAGCCGATCAGGTCGGTGATGAAAAGGCCGCTCTTGATGTCGCCGATCAGCTCGTCGACCGAGAGCTTGCCCTTCTCGAGATAGAAGTTCGACGTGCTGGGCGAGGGCGGTCCGGAGACGCCGCGCGAGGCATGGCCGGTTGGCTTGAGGTTGAGTTGGCGCGCGGCGGCGAGGTCGAGCAGCCAGGTCGTGAGCACGCCGTCGTCGATCACGGCGAGACGTTTGGTCGCCAAGCCCTCGGCGTCGAAGGGGCGGCTGCCCAACCCGCGCTTTCGCAAGGGATTGTCGAGGATGCGGATGCCGTCGGCGAAGATCCTGGCACCCATCTTGTCTTTCAGGAACGACGTGCCGCGCGCCACGGCGCGGCCGTTGATGGCACTCGACAGGTGGCCGATCAGCCCGCCCGCGACGCGGCGGTCGTAGACCACGGGAACGCGCGCGCTTTGTGCCTTGCGCGGATTGAGGCGGCGGACGGCGAACTTGCCGGCGTTGCGGCCGACCCTCGCCGGCGACATCAGGTCCTCGAAGTGGACCGCGCTGGTCCATTCGTAGTCGCGCTCCATGCCGGTGCCTTCGCCGCCCACCACCGAGCAGGAAAGCGACCAGCCGCCGCGGCTATAACCGCCGGAAAAGCCGTTGCTGGCGGCCAGCATGACGGAGGAGCGGCCCCAGCCGGCCTCGGCGCCCTCGGAATTGGTGACGCCCTTGACCGCCCGGGCGGCGTCTTCCGCTTCGGCGACCAGGCCCAGCAGCTTCTTCGCAGAGGGGCGGCCCCTGTCGTCGAGATCGAGGTCGGGCCAGGTGCGCGCCAGCAGCTCCTCCGGCGCGATGCCGCAGACCGGGTCCTCCGGCACGGCGCGCGCCATGTCGACGGCCCGCTGGGCCAGCGTCTTGAGCGCCGCGGGGGCAAAATCGGTCGAGGAAACGAATGCCTGGCGCTTGCCCACGAACACGCGCAGGCCAAGGTCGCGGCCCTCGCTGCTCTCGAGTTTCTCGCGCCGGCCCAGCCGCTGGGCGACCGAGATCGATTCGCCGTGGACGTAGAGCGTGTCGGCCGAATCGGCGCCAGCGGCCTTCGCCCATTTCAGCAGATCGGCGAGGAGATTGGCGTCGGGGAGGTTCTTGGGGGAAGCGGACTTCTTTGCTTTGGCCATGGCGGCCGTTCTACGCGCTAACGGGTCGTGTCGTCGAGATAGTACGAAAAGAACAGCACACCGGTGACGCCGATCCCGAGCAGCCAGAACAGGGCGCGTACCGCGTCGGCGACGGCGGCCGTCTCCGGCCACAGGCGGGCAATGGCATCGGCGGCGAACTGATGGCCGAGCAGCGCGATCATGGCACCCAGCATGAGCGAGATCGCCACGTTCCAGACATGGCGCACGCCGCGCATGACTGGCCCCTCCCGCCGCCGGAGCGGCGAGCTGGGATCGGGTGGGACCGCCAGGTTAGAATTGACGGCCGGCCGCGGCGAGGCGTGAAGCGGCATGCTCGATGCTCTAGTCGCCGGCGTAGTTCATGCCGAGCTGGGTCTGGTTGATCGCCTGGTCGACAAAGCCGATGGCGCGCTCGCGATGGCCGCCCTTGTTGGGGCGGGCTTGGATCAGTTCGGCGCGTGCTGCCTGCAGCGAACTCAGCGCTGCCTGCATGTTCGGCTGCTGCGCCGTCGCCACGAAGGCGCCGCCCGCACCGATCGTGATGCCGAGGAGAAGGGTGAGGACAGGCTTCCGGATGGCGACGCGAGACATGAAGATTTCTCCTGATCTAGTGCGCGCGGAAAGTCCACCCGCGCGACCACGATGCTATCGCCCGCCGTTGCGGTACGGTACCGCTATTTGGCGGCGACTGCGCGGTTGGCCGCGCACGACACCGCCTTGAGCGAGGCGGTGACGATGTTGGCGTCCATGCCCACGCCCCAGAGGACGCGTCCGTCGGCGGTCTCGGCCTCGATGTAACTCACCGCGGTAGCATCGGAGCCGGCGCCGGCAGCGTGCTGATGGTAGTCGCGCACCTTGATCTTCACGCCGCAGTTCTTGGCCAGCGCGTCGACATATCCCGCGATCGGTCCGTTGCCGCGGCCGCTGATCGTGGTCGGCTGGCCGTTGAACGTCACCTTGGCATCGAGAAGACGCACGTCGGGATGGCCGGGCTCGGGCACCGTGGTGTGGCTGATGAAATCGACGGGCTTGGCGTTCTCGAGATACTCCTTGCGGAAGGTGTCCCAGATCAGCGCCGGCTGGATCTCCTTGCCGGTCTCGTCGGCGATCTGCTGGATCACCTTGGAGAACTCGACCTGGAGGAGACGCGGCATGTCGATGCCGTAGTCGCTCTTCAGGATGTAGGCGATGCCGCCTTTGCCCGACTGGCTGTTGATCCTGATGATCGCCTCATAGCTGCGGCCGAGATCGGCCGGATCGATCGGCAGGTAGGGGACCTCCCAGACCTTGCTGTTCGAGGACTGCAGTGCCTTGAAGCCCTTGTTGATCGCATCCTGGTGCGAACCCGAGAAGGCCGTGAACACCAGGTCACCACCGTAGGGATGGCGCGGATGGACAGGCAGCTGGTTGCAGTATTCGACCGTCTGGCGGATCTCGTTGATGTTCGAGAAATCGATCTCGGGATCGACGCCCTGGGTGAACATGTTCAAGCCCAGCGTCACGAGGTCGACGTTGCCGGTACGCTCGCCGTTGCCGAACAGGCAGCCTTCTATGCGGTCGGCGCCGGCCATGTAGCCGAGTTCCGCCGCCGCCACGCCGGTGCCGCGGTCGTTGTGCGGATGGAGGCTCAGAATCATCGAATCGCGGTACTTGAAGTTGCGGTGGCACCATTCGATCTGGTCGGCATAGATGTTGGCCGACGCCATCTCGACCGTCGCCGGCAGGTTGATGATCATCTTCTTCTCGGGCGTCGGCTTGTAGACGTCGCCGACGGCGGCGCAGATGTCGCGCGCGAACTCGAGCTCGGTGCCGGTGAAGCTCTCGGGCGAATACTCGAACACCCATTCGGTCGCGGGATCGGCGTCGGCCAGCTGCTTCACCAGCTTGGCGCCCGATACGGCGATGTCGATGATGCCGCCGTAGTCGAGGCCGAACACGACGCGTCGCTGCAACGTCGAGGTCGAGTTGTAGAGATGGACGATGGCGCGCTTGGCGCCGCGGCAGGCCTCGAAGGTGCGCTCGATCAGCTCCGGCCGGCTCTGCGTCAGCACCTGGATGGTGACGTCGTCGGGGATCATCTTCTGCTCGATCAGCTCACGCACGAACTCGAAATCGGTCTCCGACGCCGCCGGGAAGCCGATCTCGATCTCCTTGAAGCCCATCTGGACGAGGAGCTTGAACATCCGGGTCTTGCGGTCGGAATCCATCGGCTCGATCAGCGCCTGGTTGCCGTCACGCAGGTCGACCGCGCACCAGATCGGCGGCTTGGTGATGACCGCGTTGGGCCACTTCCGGTCGGGCAACGGAACCGGCTTGTAAGCGACGTATTTTTCGCCGGCGGTCGGCATCATGGGCTTCTGGGGTGACATTACGAACTCCTCGCGCCGCGCACGGCCATAAGGCTCTAAGCGAACACTGCGATGGAAAAAAGGGTGGCGGCGACTTGATGGTGGGATGGGACGAACGACAAGCGATCCGCAAGGGCCCCGGAAAACCGGGGCGGCGGATCAGCCAATAAGTCGAAGCGTCGTCAGTCGCAGCATGTTGGACGCGAATTTCCCCGATTTGACGGCGTTCGTCAACCGGAACCGTTGCCATGTTCCGCAGCCGGGCATCGGCGATCTATGGTAGTCGGGAAGAAATCAATGGGAGGAAGCAGCGATGGCGGGTCCGTTGGCCGGCGTCAGGATTCTCGATTGCACGACGGTGGTGTTGGGACCGTGGGCCGCTCAGCAGCTGGGCGATCTCGGCGCCGACGTGATCAAGATCGAGCCGCCCGAGGGCGACACGACGCGTCAGCTCGGGCCGGGGCGCAATCCCGGCATGGCCGCCTTCTATCTCGGCTGCAATCGTTCCAAGCGCTCGATCGTGCTTGACTTGAAACAGGACTCCGGCCGCAAGGCGCTGTTCAAGCTGGCCGAGACCGCCGACGTGCTGATGCACAATTATAGGCCCGAGCCTGCCAAGCGTCTGGGCGTCGAATACGAAGCCTTCGAGAAGATCAATCCGCGCCTGGTCTATCTCGCCACCTACGGCTACCGCGCCGCCGGCCCGATGGGGCCTAAGGCCGCCTACGACGACATCATCCAGGCCGGCTCCGGTCTCGCGGCACTCCAGAGCGTGGTGGCGGGCCAGCCGCGCTTCCTGCCCACCATCGTGGCCGACAAGACGAGCTCCAATGGCGTCGTCTCGGCACTGCTCGCGGCGCTCTATGCGCGCGAGAAGACCGGCCTCGGTCAGGCGGTCGAAGTGCCGATGTTCGAGACACTGGTCTCGTTCGTGATGGTCGAGCATCTCTACGGTGAGACCTTCCGGCCGGCGCTGGACACGGCGGGCTACAAGCGCGTGCTCAACAAGGAACGCCGCCCCTATCCGTCGAAGGACGGCTACTTCGCGTTGCTGCCCTACACCGACGGCCACTGGAAGGAATTCTGCGGCCTGATCGGCCGGCCCGAGCTCGCCGCCGACCCGCGCTTCACCTCGCTCGCTAACCGCCTAAAGAATGTCGAGCATTACTATTCGACGCTGGCCGAGATCTGCGCCACGCGCACCAACGCCGAGTGGGTGGCATTGCTGGGCAAATCCAACGTGCCGCACGGTCCGGTCAACACGCTCGACGACCTGTTCGTCGATCCCCAGCTCGAGGCTACCGGCTTCTGGAAGGAAGTCGATCATCCGACCGAGGGCCGCCTGCGCATGCCCGATATCCCGCCGCGCTTCAGCAAGACCAAGCCCGAGGTCACGCGCCTGCAGCCGCGGCTGGGCGAGCACAGTGTCGAGATCCTGCGCGAGGCAGGGTTTACGGCCGGCGAGATCGACGCCATGCTGACGACCGGCGCGACCAAGACGGCATAGACCGTCACCAAAATTAAGGAGCGCCCTCAGAGGGGAGAGGCGTCCATGATCGTTCGGCGTAACCTTTTGCGCATCGGTGCTGCGGCGGCCGTGCTGCCGGCCCCCGCCATTGCCCAGGCCTGGCCTGCCAAGCCGATCAAGATCATCTGCACCTATCCGCCAGGGGGGCTCACCGACATCTACTCCCGCGCCTATGGCGAGTTCGTGTCGGCGAAGCTCGGCCAGCCGGTGGTGGTCGAGAACAAGACGGGTGCCGCGGGCGCGATCGGCGCCGAGATGGTGAAGCAGGCAGCCCCCGACGGTTACACGCTGATGTTCACCAACTCGACCACGATGGTGCAGAACAAGGTCCTGTTCAAAAAGCTGCCCTACGATCCCGACAAGGATTTCAGCCTCGTCGCCTGGTTCAACACCGGCCACCTGCCGACCGCGGTCAACAACGACGTTCCGGTGAAGAACATTGCGGAGTTCCAGGCCTGGGCCAAGGACCGCAAGGTTTCGGCTGCGACCTACGGCATCGGTTCCTTTGCCCACGTGGTGTGCGCGACCCTGAACAAGAACCACGGCTTCAACATGGAAGCCGTGCACTATCGCGGCGAAGGCGCGATGTGGCAGGACGTGGCCTCGGGCAACGTCCAGACCGCGACCGGCAGCTACGCCTCGCAACTGCCCTTCCTGCAGCAAGGCTCGGTCAAGGTGATCGCCGTGCCGACGCTCGAGCGCATGAAGAAGCTGCCCGACGTGCCGACGTTCTATGAGCAGGGCCTGACCGACAAGGCCTTCCAGGTGCGTGGCTGGGTCGGCTGCGCGGCACCCGCCGGCACGCCCGAGGCAATCGTGCAGAAGCTCTCCGATCTCATGGTCGAGGGTGGCAAGACCGAGCGCGTGCTGAAGATCAACGACCAGTTCGGCATCGACGAAGGCGCACGCGATCGCGTCTATTTCAAGAAGGTCCTCGACGAAGAAGGGCCGGTGGTGCTCGAGGTCATCAAGAGTCTCAACATCGAGCCACAGTAGCGAGCGAACCGCAGTAGCGATTGCCACGGATCCGCCGTGAAGCTGCCTTTACGGCTGCCTAAATCGCAGCCATGCTGAACGTTGGCGCGCTCCAGACGGCATAGACCGTCGTGACAATAGAGGGCGCGCCGCAGGGAGGAAGAAATGACCGTTCGTCCATCGCGGCGTGAAGTGCTGCGCTTTGGTTCTGCAGCCGTCGCGGCCAGCACCTTGTCCGTGCCTGCCATCGCCCAGGCATCTTGGCCCAGCAAGCCCATCCGCATCATCGTCGGCTATCCGGCCGGTGGCCTCACCGACACCTTCGCCCGCGCCTATGGCGACTTCATCGCGCAGAAGACTGGCCAGCCGGTCTCGGTCGAGAACAAGGCCGGCGCCAGCGGCGCCATCGCCGCTGAGCAGGTGAAGAGCGCGGCGCCCGACGGCTACACGCTGATGTGGACGATCTCGACCACGATGATCATGAACAAGGTGCTGTTCAAGAAGCTGCCCTACGACCCGGACAAGGACTTCGCCCTGATCTCATGGATGGACGCGGGGCACCTGCCGCTGATCATCAACAAGGACGTGCCGGCCAAGAATCTCAAGGAATTCGTCGAGTATGCCCGCAACAACAAGGTCAGCCTCGGCACCTACGGCGCGGGCTCCTACAGCCACGTCGCCGTCGAGGCGCTGAACCGCCACTACGGGCTGAAGATGGAGGCCGTTCACTATCGCGGCGAGGCGCCGATGTGGACCGACGTGATGTCGGGCGCCATCCAGGGCGGCAGCGGCAGCTATGCGGCCGCCACCAGCGTGCTGCAAAGCGGCAACGGCCGCGCGATTGCCGTGCCGACCAAGGAGCGGATGAAGAAGCTGCCCGACGTCGGCACTTTCTACGAACAGGGCGTGACCGATGTCGCCTTCCAGGTGCAGGGCTTCATCTGCCTGGTCGGCCCGATCGGGATGCCCAAGGAGATCGTGAAGAAGCTCTCCGACCTGATGGTCGAGGCCGGCAAGAGCGAGCGTATCCTGAAGATCCTGGACACGTTCGGCATCGACCGTGCGGCGCAGGACCAGGCCTTCTTCGAGAAGATCATGGCCGAGCAGGGTCCGATCTGGATCGACCTAGTGAAGGGCCTCAATCTCGAGCCGCAATAATTTCGGGATTGCGCCACATATTCGTCTGAAAGAAAATCCATATTACAATGCTACCTGAAGTAGCAAGATCATATGGAGGACGTGTATGGCCCTGGACGTCTACGTCGGACCGCTCACGCTGTATTACGCAGGGCAGTGGGAAAACGTCGCGCAAGCGGCGGCGCGCGAGCGGGGTTTCCAATATCATATCATTTCCACGCGCGGTGAGGACGACGCCGTAAAGGATCCGGCAAAGATACTTCCGATGATCGCCGACTGGCGGGCAAGCTTGAGCGATGCTCTAGGAGAGAACATCCTTGAACCGCTGGGCTGGGACGAGTCGTATGAAGATTACATGACCGGCCGGCCTGGCTGGGGTGGTTATGGCGCACTGATTCTCTGGGCTGCCTATGTCGAACATCCCGACTTGGCGCGGCCGCCGCGCTACGTCGAGCATTGGGAAGATCTGGCCTACAAACGCTCGACAGCCGCCGATGCGACAAATTTATTCCCACATGTCATACGCAGCATCGAGTTCTGGCTGCCCGCTGCATTCGGTTTCACTTTCAAGGCGAATGCGCCGAATGACGACATTGTCACCTTCGGCTCCACGGCGACTCTTTGGGCCAACCTCCAGGCCCTGAACGACATGACGTGGCAGGCAGACAGGGCCACGATTGAAAGATGGGGTGAGTACGCGCCCGCCGGCGATGCCGCACTTGAGGACTTGGCGAAGTACGGCTTCTCCGAAATGTTCTTCTTGGCGGAGTATGCGTGCCAACATCGCCTGCCGATGAAGCTCGACTATTAGCCGACGATCGTCGGACCGCGGATAAATACCGTTGCGGATGTTCGCGGGAGTGACATATACATTAAGCAACTGAGGGTAGTGGGACGCCACGGCGTCGGATGTTGGCAGGGGGAGTCAGTCGTACATGGCCCTCGACGTCTATGTCGGATCGCTCACGAATTACTACGCACGCGCGGCCGTCGAGAGAAACCCTGACCACCTTCTACCGGCCATCCTCACCTGGCGTAGCGGCTTGAGTGAAAGACTGGGTGACACGATCGCCGGAACGCTCGATTGGGACGAAACGCCCGGCGCGCCGCACTTCAAGGGCCGGCTGGGATGGGGCGGTTTCGCCGCCCTGGTCCTGTGGGCGGCCTACGCCGAGCATCCCGGGCTCGGCCGCGCCAGCCTCCTGCCCGACGACTGGGAACACGATCCGGCGCTGGCGCGCAGCAACGCCGAGGGTTTCCGGTCGCGCTATTCCCATCTCGTGGGCAACGTCGAGCTGTGGCTGCCCAGCGACTTCCCCTTGACGTTCGAGAGCGAAGGCGTCGGCGGGCACCGGATCGTCATCGGCTCGGTGCCCCTGCTCGGGCGCCAGCTTGCCGATCTCAACGACGCGACCTGGAAGGCCGACGACGCTGCGGTGAAGGAATGGGTTCGCCGGTCGCCCTCCGACGAGGCGCCGCTGGAACTGCGCGCGCGGCATGGCTTCGCGGCGCTGATGGAAGCCGTGCGCCAGGCGGCCAGATATCGCCTGCCGATGAAGCTCGACTACTGACACGAAACCGCCCGCAACGCGGGCGGCGTTGCGGGCGATCGGTTCCTCCCAATCAGGGAGAAGAGATCAGGCCGTGGGCGGGACCGCCGGCGGCGTGCTGGGCTGGGGCGCCTCGGGGCGGTTGCGGCGCTCGGCCATGAAGTCGTCGAACTCGGCACGGTCCTTGGCGGCGCGCAGCCGGTCGAGGAAGTCGCGGAACTCGCGCTGCTCCTCGTCGAGCTTGCGCAGCGTCTCCTCGCGGTACTCGTCGAAGGCGACGTTGCCCGAGCCGCCTTGGCGGCCCCAGCGGTGGCGGCGGCGCCAGGCGCGGAATTCCTCGCGCGCCTCGCGGCCTTCGGAGCGGCCGTCGGGCGTGTTCCAGGCGCCCCAGCGGGCGTGGCGAGAGCAAAACATGCGTCCACTCCATTTCAGGTAGATGAGAAGGGCGAGGCCAACCGGCCAGAATACGATGAAGCTTATGACCACCAGGGCGATCCAGGCGGGCCGGGGTATGTCGTCCAGTCTTTCCATCAGGCCCGTCATTACGGCCTCCAGTGAGAGCGTTAACGATGTAAATGTTAACGACATTTACATTGGGCATTCGACCCCAGGGAGTCAAGGGGTCGCCTAGGTCTTCTGTGAAAAACCCAAGCCCTGCAGATAGATCAGCATGGCCGATTCCAGCAGTTCCTCGGCGGTCATGGGCAGCGTCCGGCGCCCGGCGTCGCCGCGGCCGAACAGGGAGGCGATGCCATGCGCCATCGACCAGATGTGCAGGCTCATCATCAAGGCGGGCGGCCGTTTGCCGGCCGGCAGAAGCGCCACCACGCCGTCGGCCGCGGTGCGCAGCATGCCGAAGGCCCGCTCCGAGGCGGCGCGCAGGTCGGGACTGAGGTCGGGTGGCAGGCCCGATTCGAACATTGCCGCATAATACGCGGGCTCGGCGCGGGCGAAGGCGAGGTAAGCCTTGCCGACATTGTTGAACGCCGTCATCGCGTCGGGCTTGCCGCCGTTCCAGCCGTTGGCGAGCATCGCTTCGAACCGCTGGAAGCCTTCGCGGGCGACATCGGCCAGCAGCGCCTCGCGGTCGCGGAAGTGGCGGTAGGGCGCGGCTGGACTGACGCCCGCCGAACGCGCGGCATCGGCGAAGGTGAAGCCCGCCGGGCCCTTCTCCTTGATCAACTCACGCGCGGCCTGGATCAGAGCCTCGCGCAGATTGCCGTGGTGGTAGGCGCCCTCGGCGCGCTTTTTCCAGCTCATGTTAATGGAGTTTACATCAAAGGCTGCAGCGGCAACAGGCGGCGTTATCGCGCCACCTCACCGACGAGGATGTCCTCGGTGACCTTGCCGGCGAGTTCTTCCTCGGGCTCGATCAGGCGCTTCTTCTTCCAGTCGCCCTTGGCGTAGAGACCGATCGTGATGAGGGCGGTGACGACATTCGAGATCGGCAGCGCCCACCAGATGCCTTCGGCGCCCAGCGTGGTGTGCTTGGAGAGCACGTAGGCCAGGGGAAACTGAAGAACCCATTGCGACACCAGCGTCAGCACCATGGTCACCACCATGTTGCCCGACGCCCGGAATACGCCGGTCAGTGCGAACTGCACGCCCATGAAACCCCAGGCGAGCGCCATGATGCGCAGGAAGCCCGCACCCGCGGCGATGACGCCTGCATCGCTGGGCACGAAGAACGCGACCAGATGGGGGGCGAACAGAAAGACGATGAGTCCGAGCGTCGTCAGGCCGCCGAAGCCGAGGGCCGCCCCGAGCTGCCCGATGCGCGCCGCGCGGTCGATGTTGCCGGCACCGATATTCTGTCCGACCAGGGTGGAAACGGCCATCGACAGTCCCATGGCCGGGATCGTCACCACCTGGAGGATGTTCGATCCCACGCCGTAGGCCGCGAGCGTGAGCGTCCCGAAGCTCGCGATCAGGAAGGTCATCACCATCAGCCCCAGCGCGCGGGCCGACAGCTCGATCGAGGCGGGAAAGCCCAGGAAGAAGGCACGCTTGATGTAGCCGAGGTCGGGAATGAAATCGCGGCGCCGCACGTGAATGCCGTGCATCCCCAGGCGCAGGATGACGATGCCGATGACGGCGGCGATGCTCTGGGTGGCCAGCGTTGCGATCGCCGCCCCCATGACGCCGTAACCCGGGACCGGACCCCAGCCGAAGATCAGCAGCGGATCCAGGACGAAGTTCAGGCAGACCGTGCCCAGCACGATGTAGACCGGCAGCATCGGCTTGCCGATGCCGCGCATGATCGCCTGGAAGACGAAGAAGGTGAAATTGAAGACGAGCCCGATGAAGGACACGCGCATGAACCCGAGCGCGCCGGGGTAGACGTCAGGGGCAACACCCATGAGGCGAAGCAGCGAGGGTGCCGTGAAATAGCCGACCGTTCCCAGGACGAGGGAGGCCAGCACCACCATCAGCAGGGTCTGCCCTGCGACATGGGCCACCATCTTCTCATTCCGCGCACCGACATATTGCGCGATGAGCGTCGAGCCTGCGATCGACAGGCCGGCGCCGACCGCGAACATCAGGAACATCACGGGAAAGCTGAGCGATACGGCGGCAACCGCCGCGCCGCCCAACCGCCCCACCCAGAAGGCATCGATGATCTGGTAGGCCGATTGCAGGATGTTCGCGGCCACGATCGGCACGGCGAGCGTCAGCAATGAACGAAGGATGGGTCCTTCGAGGAGCTTGTTTTCCGGGCCGGTCACCGGCTTCATGTGGGGCGGCAATGCGACCGTTTTAAGAAGAAGGGGACGAAACGTGCAACTCTGGACCACGGGCGTCGCGTCGGCGCGCGGCGCGGCGCGCACCGCGCAGGAGATCGAGGCGGCCGGCTGGGACGGCATGCTGGTGGTCGATTCGCAGAACCTCTCCGGCGATCCCTACGTCTCGCTGGCGCTCGCGGCGACCGTCACCACGCGCATTGGCCTCGGCACCGGCGTCACCAACTCGGTCACCCGCCATGCCGCGGCGACCGCCACCGCCATCGCCAGCGTCAACCGCATCTCCAACGGCCGTGCCGTGCTCGGCATCGGCCGCGGAGACTCCGCACTCGCCCATCTCGGCCGCGCGCCGGCGCGGCTCGCCCAGTTCGAACGCTACCTGCGCCACCTTCAGCTTTAGGGCTCGTTAAGGAATAATCGCTCTATCTTACGATGAGTTCGGGGCGATGGTGTAGTTCCAATCGCCGTGGAATTGGTGGCGAGAGAGGTTGATTG
>Ga0194051_1000876_pt1 | contig 16648 bp, 15 predicted proteins | sample SepL2320m_MetaG_FD_161275 | JGI IMG/M metagenome (GOLD analysis project Ga0194051, IMG submission 161275) | Anoxic zone freshwater microbial communities from boreal shield lake in IISD Experimental Lakes Area, Ontario, Canada - Sep2016-L239-20m | ecosystem: Environmental > Aquatic > Freshwater >... | reverse complement strand
CACGGTAAGCGGCCCAAGGGAGTGGCTCGAGCCGTCCGCAATCGCCGCGGAACCGGCCTGTGCGTCGCCCCGGGCATCGATGAGCGTCACGGTGGTGCTGGCCATAGAGTGAATCGCCTTTGCTTTTGGAGCGGCGCGGTGCCTTGAAACAGATTGCAACTGGTTGAAACGATCAGTGGAATCTGAGCGTTTCACGGTGGGTCCTTCAAGGGCGGAAAATCCGCGTAAACTTCCAGATGCCGTGCGGCTCTGGATCGTCTACAGTTTTCCCGTTTGAAGCGTCGGAGATCCTTCGAGAGACTTTCACTATGCTCGCTCGCCATGCCCTGCCACCCACGCCTCCATTGTCCCAATCGGCCCATGCCCCGATTGCAATTGTTTTGGCTGCAGGGCGAGGCGCACGCATGGGGGGCGACCTTCCGAAGGTGCTTTTTGAAGCTGCGGGAAAGCCGCTGGTGGAATGGGTGCTCAAGGCGCTCGATGCCGCCGGAGTCCACGAAAAGATCGTGGTGGTAGGGTATCGGGCAGATCTCGTTGAGGCAGCCCTGCGAGGCATTCCTGGCGTGTCGTTTGCGCATCAGAAAGAACAGCGTGGCACGGGTGACGCCGTGGCTGCTGCAGCCAGTTTGATCGAGTCTCGATTGCACGCAGGGGCCGACTCGCATCGGCCTATCGTGGTCGTGTGTGGCGATTCTCCAATGCTGCGGCCCCAGAGCGTGACGGGCTTGCTGGGGCAGTGGGCCGATCGACAGGCAGCGTGCCTGCTGGGCACAGCCATTACTCAAGACCCCACGGGGCTCGGCCGGATCGTCCGGGACTCCCGAGGAATTTTTCAAAAAATCGTCGAACACAAAGAAGCCACAGCCGACGAGTTGGCGATTTGCGAGGTGAACATGAGCACGTATGTGTTTGAGGCCCGTGATCTGCTGCGCAGCCTTGTGCAGCTCCAAAACGCGAACGCTTCGGGCGAATACTACCTCACCGATTGTCCAGGTCTGCTGCTGGCCGAAGGGCTCACAGTGGATGCGGTTGCCTGCCTGGATCCCAGCGAGACGCTCTCGGTCAATACGCCCTCACAACTCGCCGCTGTGGCCGAGGCCCTGCAACGCAGGGAGGGCTTGCCGAAGCCCTCCTGACGTGGGCGAGATAGCCTGTCACCCTTGAAGATGCGGCCCATCCCGATCACAGTGATGGCCTTGCACTTCCCGCCCCCTTGCTGGTGACCTTTCATGAACGACCTTAAAATCTTCAGCGGCCCGGCCAACCACCCCCTGGCCGAAGACATCTGCCGCTATCTCAACTTGCCGATGGGCAAGATCTCGTTGGGGAACTTTCCCGACGGCGAGATTTCATGCAAGATCGACGAAGACGTTCGCGGACGCGATGTGTTTATCGTGCAGCCTACCTGCCCGCCGGTGAACGAGCATCTCATGGAGTTGCTCGTGATGATCGATAGCTTCAAGCGGGCCAGTTCCTACCGTCTCACCGCGGTGATCCCGTACTTCGGCTATGCCAGGCAAGACCGTAAAGATGCTGGCCGCGTGCCGATCACGGCCAAGCTCGTCGCGAATTTGATCACGCGTGCCGGAGCCGACCGCGTGCTGGCAATGGATCTGCACGCCGCCCAAATTCAAGGCTTCTTCGACGTGCCCGTAGACCACCTCTACGCGGCTCCCGTGCTCAATAATTACTTTGAGTCGATGGATTTGCCTCGCGATGGGATTGTGGTTGTGAGCGCCGATGAAGGGGGCATCAAACGCGCACTCGGCCACGCCAACCGTCTGGGGGCGCCTCTGGCAATCGTAGATAAGAGGCGACTCAGTGCCGACACAACCAAGAGTGCCAACATCATCGGCGCGAGCGTGGAAGGGAAGACCGCCCTCATGTTCGACGACATGATCAGTACGGCCGGTTCGATCTGTTCGGCAGCTGATGTTGTGCACAAGCACGGAGCCAAGGCGATTTACGCCGCAGCCACGCACGGTCTGCTCGTAGGTCCGGCCATCGAGCGACTCAAGGCTGCTCCCTTTGCGGGCATCATTATGACCGACTCCATTCCACTCCCGCCGGAAAAAACGCTGCCCAATATCACCGTGCTGTCCGTGGCCAGTTTGTTGGGGCAGGCGATCAAGCGGATCCACCGCAATGAGTCGGTGAGCATGATGTTTCAGTAAAAAGTTTTCTTCCGCGCGGCCAGCCGAAAATCTATCGTGCTTGCATTTCGAAGGCGAAACGGCCCGGCAGACTCTCCGGAGAGGCTTTTTATCGCGTTCGGCTTGCGAAAATACTGGTCTGTGGCACACTGGGCCCGATTCTCGAAAGGAGTTTTCATGAGCGATTCAATTGAGGTTTTATCCCGTCAGGCAACCGGCACTCAGGCCAGTCGTCGCCTGCGCCGCCAAGGGCTTGTTCCAGCGATTTTGTACGGCCACGGTGAGAAGTGCATCGATCTTTCTACGAAGCGAGAGGCGCTCGAACTCATCGTGCGACACGGGAGCCGAGTCGTGGAGTTGACAGGCGCCGTCAAAACCAGCGCATTGGTGCGTGAATTGCAGTGGGATACGTTCGGCGTCGAGCCGATTCACGTCGACTTCCTGCGGGTCAGTGCCTCCGACCGCATTAAGGTGAAGGTGCCAATCGATCTCAAGGGGGAATGCCCAGGCCAGCGTGCCGGAGGTGTGGTGTCGCTTCTGATGCACGAAATCGAACTGGAGTGCGAGGCTGCGTCGATCCCGGAAAAAATTCACGCTTTAGTCGGCAAGTTGCAACTTGGCGGCGTCATCAAGGTGCACGACCTCGAATTGCCCAAGGGCGCAAAGTCTGTCGCCGAAGCGGATGAAACAGTGGTCACCTGCATTTTGCCTGTTCAGAAGGGCGAAGAGGCTGCTCCTGGAGTGGGTGGCGTAGAGCCCGAATTGATCGGTCGCAAGCCGGCCGAGGAAGGAGAGGCAGAAGCAGAAACGGAAGCCTGACCCAAGACTTAACCAACTGCCTAGCCGACGGCGTGCTGAAACTCTGCGCGTGCTGCTTGCGTGGCGTTTGGCGTGCGGAACCCCAAGGTCTGACCTACGGCGAGCTGAAAGCCCAGACACGTGAAACTCCTAGCAGGGCTGGGCAATCCGGGACGCGCCTACGAGGGCACTCGCCACAACGTCGGTTTCGATGTTCTGGAGATTCTGGCTCGAAGGGCAGGCCAACCCGTTCGCCGGCAGCGTTTTCAGAGCGAAACGGCACAGGTTACGATTCGAGGCTGCCCCTCGCTTCTGCTGTGGCCGCTGACATGGATGAATCTGAGTGGTGCGGGAGTTCTAGCCGCGCGAGACTTCTACAAGATTGACACTGCCGATATTTTGGTGATTTGCGATGACTTCCAACTTTCAACCGACACTCTCCGACTTCGTAGCAGCGGCACGTCCGGTGGCCAGAATGGCTTGGCCGACGTGCTGGCTCGGCTTGGCACAACGGCAGTCCCCCGCCTGCGTCTGGGCATCGGACCGGTGCCTGCCGGGTGGAAATCGGCCGATTTGGTGCTCGGACGCATTGCTCCAGCCGACAAAGCCGGGATGGATGTGCTGCGGGAACGGGCGGCCGACGCAGCAGAAGAGTGGGTGGCGATTGGCATCGAAGCGGCCATGAACCGCTATAACTGACCGCACGAATCTCTCAAACGGGCCGATTGAAAACAAACGTGACATTCAAACTTTAGAAACTGAAAACAGGAGCATGAGCGACATGGTGGTGTACGAAGGGATGTTTATTCTGGACGCGTCGAAGTATGCCCGCGACCCAGCGGCTACCTCGCAGTTGGTGACCGACATGATCTCGCAGCACGGTGGCACCATTCTGGCCTCCCGACTGTGGGACGAGCGAAAGCTTGCCTACCCGATCAAGGGCCACAAAAAAGGCATTTACTGGCTCACGTATTTCCGGATGGACGGGGGCAACATCTCACCGCTCGAGCGGCAATGCGAGATCACCGACGACATTATTCGCAAACTCATTTTGAAGGTCGACGCAAGGATTGCCGACGCCATGGTGCAGCATGCCTTGGCCGGCGGCGAGGCAGTCCCCAAGCGAGCTTCGGTTCCCCATGCAACTGGGACTGCAGATCAGGTGGCGGGGCCTGCCTGAATGAACGATATCGGTCGGCGAACCGGCTGTTAAACCATTTGAAAAACCCAAGGCTTGCGTCCCGTCCCGGGAAGGGGTAGCCTGAGGCAACGTTGTACAGGCGTTCAGTATCTTCCGCACGAATTTCCTGAGGAGGCAGAGGCCATGGCCAGTTTCAATAAAGTGATTCTTTTGGGCAATGTGACTCGCGATCCAGAACTGCGATATATCGCCAACGGCACCGCCGTGACGGATATCGGACTGGCGGTCAACGACCGGCGCAAGACAGCCACAGGCGAGTGGGTTGAGGAAACGACATTCGTGGATGTCACGCTTTGGGGTCGCACGGCCGAGGTTGCCGGCGAGTACGTGACCAAAGGCTCGCCTCTCTTGATTGAAGGCCGGCTCAAACTCGACACGTGGGAAAAGGACGGCAAGAAGAACTCTAAACTCCGCGTGGTGGGCGAACGGATGCAGTTGCTTGGCAGTCGGTCTGGCGACGGGCCGCGAGGCGAAGGCGGTAAGTCAAAGCCTCGTGCTGGCGTCCGCGATGGGGCCCCCTCGGGATCAGGTTCCGGCCAACCGCCAGCCGACGAATTTGAGCAGTCTGGCGGGTATGATCCTACTGTTTCCAGCGGTGTAGACCATTCCGGATCCGTTGGCTCCGACGACGATATTCCATTCTGAGAGCGTAAGCCATACTCTGGGTCAGTTTTGAACACAGCGAGTAAGAAGAACACAGCGATTCAGAAGAACACAGCGATCTAAAACTTTTTGTAGGAGATGTCGATGTCCCCCGAAGCCCCTCTCGCAGCACCACTCGCAGGTTCGCAGAAGTCCAAGGCTCGCCGTTCTGGCTCGCAGGCCAGTCGATCGCCAGTGGATCGAACGCATCCGTCCAGCGCGAAAATCGCCAGTGCTGCAAAGGCCGGACCCCGTCTTCCCAGGCTACCCAAGGGCGAGCGAGGCGGCATTGAACTCCTCTTGGTGCACACCGTCGAGCACCTCGGAAAGCAGGGCGAGGTTGTGGAAGTGAAGCGGGGCTACGCGTTTAACTTTCTGCTGCCTCAGGGTCTTGCTACGATTGCCACCGACCACCACAAGCGGATGGTCGAGAAGCACCGTGCGAAGCTCGAAGAAATTTCCCGCGAGCGGTTGGCTGGACTGCGAAGCGTGCTCGAAGAGCTCATTCGCACGAGCGTCACGATCGAGGCCAACGCCAATGACGAAGGGCACCTCTACGGTTCCGTTGGAGCCACGGAGATTTCGCGTTCGCTCAAACAGCAAGACCTGATGGTGTTACCCGAGCAGATCATTCTGCAGGGACCGCTCAAGGAGGTGGGCCTCTACACCGTGCGGGTGCGACTCTCTGCCGAAGTGGAAGGCGATCTGAAGGTGTGGGTTGTGCCTTCCAGTGGCGATGGCGGTTCAAAGTAGGCGTAAAAGGCAAACGGAAGTTGGATTTGTCCGAGTGTGTTTCGTCGACAGTGGTGGTGCCTTGCCGATGATGCGACGGCAGAGTTTGTCTGCCAGAGGCATGTCGGGCATGTCTGGCATGGCTGGCTGCAGGGAGGCCCGAAATCAATGGCTATCTTCAAAGACGCGGGCACGAAGGATTCTTCCCGACAGAAGTCGCAGCGGCCGTATGAGTCGGGTGCCGCTCGCTCGCCTAGCGGCAGTGCTTCGAGTCGAAGCGGCACCGCCTTGGAAGCCCGCGACCGTCCTGCCAATAGTGATGCCGAGCGGGCCGTGCTGGGGAGCATTCTGCTCAAGCCTGATGTGTGCGACGACATCGCGCTCATCGTTCGGCCCGAAGACTTCCACGACGAGTCGCACCAGTTGCTCTACCGCCATTTGTTGGAGTTGCACGATTCCGGCAAACGAATTGATATCACGATTGTCCTAGACCGCCTTCGCACGAAGGGGGATCTGGAGCGAATCGGCGGTGCCGCGGCGCTGGCAGAAATTGTCGAAGCAGTTCCCCATGCGGCGCATGCCACCTACTACGGTCAGATTGTGCGAGACAAGGCGATGCTGCGTTCGCTCATCGACGCAGGCACCGACATTCTGAGAGACGCCTACGATTCGCCCGATGAACCTCGGGAGTTGGTGGCACGGGCAGAAACGAAGATTTTTGCGATCCTTGAGCATCGCAGTTCCGCCGAGGCCAGGCCGATCCAATCGGTGCTGGAAGATGTGATGGTGCGCATGGATGCGCGAATGAAGCACGAACACACGTTGGGTGGAGTGGAAACAGGCTTCACCGATCTGGACAGCCTCTGCGGTGGGTTGCACAACTCCGAGTTGATCATCTTGGCTGCCCGTCCCAGTATGGGAAAGACGGCCATGGCCATGAATATGGCCGAGCACATTGCCATCGTTGTCAAGCAACCGGTGCTCTTTGTAAGCCTTGAAATGGCCTGTCTGGAACTGGCCGACCGCCTGCTCTGCTCGGCCGCGCAGGTCAACGGCCACCGGCTCCGCAACGGTACGATTTCGCAGGAAGACCGGCGGCGTCTGGTTCAGAAATCGACTGAGATCAGTTCCGCCCCGCTCTATATCGACGACACACCGGGTCGCACGCTTGTGGAGATTGCAGCGGTGGCCCGACGGCTCAAACGCAAGCAGGGCCTCGCGTTGATTGTGATCGACTACCTTCAGCTCATCGAGCCCGACAACCCTCGCGATCCGCGACAGGAGCAGGTGGCCCGGATTGCACGGCGTTTAAAAACGATGTCGCGCGAGCTGGATATCCCCGTGCTGTGCCTGGCTCAGCTCAACCGGCAGGCAGAGGCCTCGCGAGACAACCGTCCGCGTCTCAACCACCTCCGCGAATCAGGTGCCATCGAACAGGATGCGGACGTTGTGATGTTTGTGCATCGCGAGGAGTACTACCAAACCAACGACGAAGACCGCGAACGCGTGAAGGGGCAGGCCGAAATTATTATTGCCAAACAGCGCAACGGCCCCATCGGCGACATCAAGCTCCTCTGGCAGCACGACTACACCCGATTTTGTAATTTGGAGCACCGGCCTCACGACGAATTCGAGCAGTTCTCAGGGTTTTAGAAGCATATCCTTCTTGTCGAGAGCGGCAGAAAGCCTCTTGGGGCTTCCAAAGACGCCGCTTCGAACCCAGCACTCGCTTACGTGCGATGGGCAGCGCTGCGATCGGTGCCTGGAAATACATCCAGTTCGAGGCCGTCGTTCTGGCCGCGTTCCAGCCGCTCCCACGCAATGGCGCCCATCGCCGCGTTGTCGGTGCAGAGCGATCGGGGCGGCACAAACACTCTCACGCCATGCTTCTGGCCGAGTCGCTCGATGGATTCCCGTAAGAGCGTGTTGGACGCCACCCCGCCGCCAATCGCCAGAGCCCGGCAGCCGGTGCGAGCGAGTGCCAGTTCCACCTTGGTTAGGATTGAATCGATCGCGGCCTGCTGAAACGATGCGGCCAGATCGGCCAGTCGCTGGCCCACAGGGGGCGGTGTGTCTGCCGGCGCATTCGGTGGCCGCACAAGGTAGCGAAGCGCCGTTTTTAGGCCGCTAAAGCTCATGTCCATGCGGTCGCGTTCTTTGGCCAGCGGCCGAGGCAGCCGGTAGGCCTTGGGGTTGCCGCCCACAGCAGCCTTTTCGATCTGCGGGCCTCCCGGATAGCCCAAGCCCAAGAGGCTGGCCGCTTTGTCAAACGCTTCTCCGGCGGCGTCGTCAATCGTGCCACCCAATCGTTCAAGCTCCAGCGGCGACCGCACGTGGAAGAGCGATGTGTGGCCTCCGCTGGCCACAAGGCCCACGCAGGGATAGATCATGGCCTCGCCGTAAGCCAGTCGGCAGGCGTAGAGGTGCGCTGCGATGTGGTCGTAGCCCACGATCGGAATGTTGAGTGCAGCAGCAATGCCCTTTGCTGCCGAAAGCCCCACCAGGAGCGAGCCAACAAGGCCAGGCCTCACCGCCACGCCCACGGCCTCCAGTGATGCTTTCGAAACGCCGGCCTTTGAGATCGCCTCGTCGATCACGGGAATGATCCGCTCCAGATGAGCCCGCGATGCCACTTCCGGCACTACTCCTCGCCAGCGGGCATGCAACTCATCTTGGCTGGCGACTACGCTGGAAAGCACATCGCGCGAGCGGGTGACGACCGCGGCGGCGGTCTCATCGCAGGTGGTTTCGATCGTGAGCAGAGGCATGCACAGGCTCCCGAGTACAGGCTGCACCGCCGTGGATGCACCAGAGCATGGACGGCCGTCAGCCCATCAATCGTTCGTCAATAGTCGTACCACATTCCAACACCGCAGCGATTCTGATTGCTGTAGACAAACTCATATTGCGGATCTGAGCCGTAGAGATACTCAAATCCGATCCGGTAGAGCTTTTCGCTGCGTCTGCCGCGCCAGGCCCAGCCTGCCTGCACGCAGACGTTGCCGCCCCAGTCGAGTTCTTGCCTCGACATACCATTGACGGCTAGGAACGGCGCGCCCCTGCCCCCCGTGGGCCGAGCCTGAATCAATTCCGTACCGAACTGAAATTCCCACGGCTGCGAGCCGCCAGCATTGTAAAAAGCGTAGCCCACTTCGCCGTAGAGTCGTAGCCAATCGTAGGCATAGTAAGAATTTCCCCACACCATACAGTCGCGCACATAATTGATGCGGGGGAACGTTGGATGCTTGATCATGAATTCGTCGCCCAAGTGCGCGCTGTTGTGATAGTAAGCCAGCTTGGTCTGCCAGCGGCCGACGCCGTAGACGATCGGCACTCCGAAGCGATAATCGGAGGAGCGCAAATCGCGCTCGCTTTGGGGATCGAGCCGCACAAAAGCCGCGCCCTCGATCTGCACTTCAAGGCCCTGCGGATGCACGACCGAATCGGAACCGTATCGCAGGATTGAGGCCCTGCCGCCGAGCGTGGTGTCCCAGAGAGTGCCTTCTTGGATCGACGGGTTGTCCACAGCCGGTGCGGTGTCGTTGTAGACGACCGACCCGATGCGAGACTCTTTTGGTCCAGCCAGGTAGCTCGTGTAAATCAGGTTGTTGGGCATGAGTTGCCAGAACCACGGCCTCGGTGACCAGAGGTCGTCAAAGCAGGCAGGAAAACCGGCGCCCGGCACGATGCAGTCATCCGGGCACGACGGCAATTCTTCGCAAGGCACGTCGAACATGACAGGCCCCTGCGGTCGGGTTGGCGGCAGATTACAGGCAGGCGATTCATACAGGAAGTCGCCTCCAATGGGATCGGTTTCCTCTTGAATCGGTGATGGAATCTGAAGCGGTTGCGGCATGTCATCAGCACGGCCGGGCATCGAGCACACGATCAAGGCCACGCAGCACACGGCTTCGATCACTCGCACACACAGCCACGCGCGGCCGATCCCCGCAGGCCGATTGCCTGCGAAGAACCCAATCGGCATGGCCGATTCAATGGTGGCTGGGGCTGGTGGGTTGGGCATGAAATCCATCTGGGAGGCGTGTGTGGCCGCACGCCTGCTGCGGAGACGCTCTTGATTCAGGAACCAGCAGCATGCCACACAATGCTGCACGAGTTGCGTGCGCAGGTTCTGGCTGCAACACTCTAGGAACTTGCGGCTGCGTAACCCCAGAGAGATCGGCTCACTTCGACCACTTTCAAAAGTCCGTCTGCCCGAGCGTTTCATTTCAAATCGCGCGGCAGTAAGCGGGGCAATCTCGCGAAATTGTGTTTGCCCCACGCTGCCCAGTCTCACTCGATCGCCTTTATGACGCAGACTCAGCCAACGCCCGAGCCCCGTGCAACACCCCCCATGCCCCGGTCGAACGACGTGCAACAGGTTGCAGCAGGCGTTGCACCACAGCGTGCGGAACAAGAAGCGGGTATCGCGGCAGTACTCGGCAGAATCCCCAGCGGCTTGTTTGTGATCACGTGGCGAGACGACGCCCGCGACCGCGGCATGCTTGCCAGCTGGGTGATGCAGGCCGGCTTTGATCCACCCTTAATTACGATTGCTGTCGCGACATCGCGCGATTTGCTCTCCACAATCGCAGAGGGCAAGAGCTTTGTCGTGAACGTGCTGGGTGAATCGCAGCGTTCGCTCCTAGCACGGTTTGGCCGTCCGCCAGCCGTTGGGGAGGATCCATTTGCGGGCCTTACAATCACACGAACCGACTGCGGCGCGGCCGCCATTACGGCTGCCACCGGCTGGCTCGAATGCCGCAGGTGCCAAGCAGCCAGCGGGTTGCCTGGAGACAGTGTTGTGGCTGCTGCCGGAGGCGACCATACCGTTGTGCTGGTGGAGGTTCTGGCGGGCCACCGAGGTTCCGAAGAACCGCCTCTGGTACACCTGCGTCGCAATGGGCTACGGTATTGAGCCAAGGCGACAGCGCCCGCAGACGAAGCCCACTCCCACACACACGACACAGAGAGAATTGTATGAATCGCCCTGGCAACCAAAGAGCCGTCCGCACATCTGGGTGGTGGGTTCTTGTCTCGACGTGTTGTGTGGCGGCATGCCTTGTGGGCTGTGCTCAACAGTCGTCCCCGAGTGGCTCGCAGGCCGCTGGCAAGCGATTCATCTTTCTCACCAACGGCGACGATCCATTCTGGGATGCATGCAACGCGGGCCTCATTGAAGGCGCGAAGCAGCAGGGGCTCGATGCAAAGGGCGTGCGCGTTGTGATGGAAAAAAATAACGGCACCGCGCTGGGACAGATCGAAAAACTCCGGCAGTTTGCCAGTCAGTCGGATGTGGCTGGCGTGGCCATCTCCGTGATCCAAGCTGAAAACATGGTCATCGTGGAAGAGATGAAAAATCTGGCCAGCAAGGGAGTGAAGGTGATCGCGGTCGACGGCGACGTCAATCGCGAAAAGTTTCGGGATGCCCGCGCCTGGTACATCGGCACGGACAACATCGTCGCCGGCCGACTGTTGGGCCAGGCTGCGGGCAAGATCCTGAAGAGCCGTGGGCAGGCTGCCGGGGGCTATGTGCAGTTTGCCGGATTTACAGACAACGGTAATGCGAGGGCCAGAATGAACGGCTTCAAGGAGGCGGTTGGCGAGGGCTACCAAGAAGTTGATCGCATGAGCGACGAGATGGATCTTTCAAAAGCCCGCGATAATGTTCGCAGTGCGCTTGGGAATCATCCCTCGCTGGTCGCCCTGGTGGGCATCTGGGCCTACGATGCGCCGGCTATCGCTGAGGTGGTGAAGGAGCGGGGCGTCGGCGACCGCATGACGGTCGTCACATTCGATGCGCAGGCCGCAGCGATCGAGCACATGGCAGGCGGCAGGATCGATGCGATGGTTGTGCAGAATCCGTTTGAAATGGGGATTCAAACGGTGCGACTGCTCTGGGCCATGCATTCTGGAGACGACGCGACGGTCGCAGAGATGTTTCCTCAGGCGAACACCCCAGATGGCGACATCTATATCACCGGCCTGCGTTTAATCGTACCCGACAAAGGGTCTTCCCTTACGCCGCACGATGTGGATGAAAAAGGCATCGAGTTCATGACGCTCGCGGCTTTCCGTGAATGGCTGGCCCGCTATCGCCTGTCGAGTTCCTAAACGCTTCAGTTTCATGATTCCGTGCACATCCCAATGTGATCGCACGCACCGTTGTGCCGAGAGCCAGTCGAATGCCCCCACATCAGGACTCTTTTCGCCAGCCTTTTCTGCTCCGCAGAAGTGAATGGGCACTCGCGTTGGCAATTGTGGTGGCCGTCGGACTCACGGCACTGCTGGACGCCAACCACAGCTACGCCACCAGGCCGCTGGAAAGCCTCCGCGACATCGCTCGCAATACGGCGCTGCTGGGCATCTTTGCGTTAGGGGCCACGGTCGTCATCATCGCAGGTGGCATCGATCTATCGGCTGGATCCATGATCGCGCTCTCGGGAACGGTCTGTGCGACAACCATGCTGGCCCTTGCGCCGGTGGAGATGATGGGTTTCAAGCCGGTCGGGCCAGCGGTGGTGGCGGTGGCCTGTGCCGCCAGTTTGCTCGCGGGCTTTCTGGTCGGCACGCTCCACTCGTGGCTCATCACATCTATTGGCCTGCCTCCATTCATTGCAACCCTCGCCACGCTGGTGGGCTTGCGGAGCTTTGCCCGCGCCCTCTGCGAAAGTGCCACATCGGCCCTCACGCCCACCAAGAGCGCACTGGTCAATGTGGCCGATCCGTTCTTTAAAACCGTCCGCGACAACGTGTGGATTCCAGTGGCTGTGTTTGGGGTGCTGGCGTGTATCACGTGGCTCATACTCACACGCACCGTGCTGGGCAGGCACATTGGGGCGTTGGGTGGCAACGAGCAGGCCGCGCGGCTGGCGGGCATCCGCACCGAAAACGTGAAGTGGTTTGCGTATTGTTTTGGTGCAATGACAGCGGCTCTGGCAGGACTCTTTTATGTGGCCAATGAGTCGGTGGCCGCACCGGTCAACCAAGGCCGCGGCCATGAACTCAATGCGATTGCTGCTGCGGTAGTGGGTGGCTGCTCGCTGGCCGGCGGCGTTGGCACGGTGCCCGGGACGGTGCTGGGTGCCATCTTCTTGCGAGTGGTGATCGATGCGGTTTCCAAAATCATCAAGACCGGGGCTGATGTTTACGAAGGGCTGATTGTGGGAATCGTGGTTGTGATGGCCGTCACGTTGGGGCAAGTTGGGCAGATGGCCAAAGGCGGACGAAAGTTGTTGCCGGGATCGCTCGGACTGTGCGCGATCCCCACGCTGGCGATCCTCTCAGGCGCAATCGTCTCCATGACGGCCGGTCCGCGGGCCGGCGCCGCCGCCGCTGGAGCCTCGCTTGTGCTGCTCTGGCTGCTGCGAGCGTGGGAAAATTCTCGCACGCCGGCAAGCTCGATGTGAATCATGCCTCATGAATCATCACAACTATGACAACGATGACGACCATGACGTGAAGAAACACGCAGCCCCTCACGCGGTGTGCATGCGGGGCATCACCAAGCGGTTTCCGGGCGTTGTGGCGTTGGAGGATATGTCGCTGGACGTGCGTCCTGGGGAGTTGCACGCCATCTGCGGCGAGAACGGCGCAGGCAAGAGCACGCTGGTGAACATTCTCTCCGGCGTGTATCAGCCCGATGGAGGCACACTTGAGATCGGCGGTGAGGTTGTTCGCTTTGCCAGCACCCGCGATGCCGAACGTGCTGGCGTGGCGATCATCCATCAAGAACTGGCGTTGGTGGAAGAGTTGTCGGTGGCAGCCAATGTATTTTTAGGCCGCGAGAAAAGAACGGCCTTGGGTTGGATCGATGACCGCGCGATGGCCGCCGAGTGTGCCCTGTTGCTCGACTCGCTGGAATGCCGCGTCGCCCCTGATGCCCGCACAGGTCATTTGCGGGTGGGCGACCAGCAGTTGGTCGAAATTGCCAAAGCCCTCTCGCTGGATGCATCCATTGTGGTGATGGATGAGCCGACCAGTGCTCTCACGGAGTCTGAATCGGCTCGGCTGGAGCGTACGATTGCAAAGCTGCTTGCCCGCGGCACCACGATTCTCTACATCTCGCACAAGATGGGAGAAGTTTTCAGGCTAGCCGATCGGATCACTGTGCTGCGGGATGGCCGTCACGTGCGCACGGTGAACCGCGACGACACATCTCCCGAGGAGATCACTGGCTGGATGGTCGGCCGAAAGATCGCTGATCGTCCTGCGAGTGGGCCGCGCGTGCGCGGAAAACAACTGCTTGAGGTGCGCAACCTCTGTCTCGAGTGGCCCGAACATCCCAGGGGCTACCGGCTGGCGGATATTTCGCTCTCGCTGTGTGCCAACGAGATTCTTGGGGTGGCAGGGCTGATGGGGGCGGGCCGCACCGAACTCTTGGAAACGCTTTTTGGTGCCGGACAATCCAATTGGACGGGCGACATTCTGCTGGAGGGGCGGCGGGTGCGATTTTTACACCCGCGCGAAGCCTGCGATCACCGCATCGCGATGGTGTCCGAAGATCGCAAGCGACTGGGGCTGTTTCCCGATCTGGATGTGGCGGGCAACGTGAGCGTGTGTGCCCTGCACGAGGCCTTGCATTGGGGCCTTCTTAGCCGCTCTAGCGAAGACGCGCTCGTGGCGGGTTCTGTGCGCCAGACGGGCGTCAAAACTTCCAGACTGCATGCTCCGATGATGGGACTCTCGGGTGGCAACCAGCAGAAGTGCATCATCGGACGGTGGCTCCTCACGCGGCCAGATATTCTGCTCCTGGATGATCCCACTCGCGGCATTGATGTCGGCGCAAAGGCGGAACTGTACGCGCTCATCGATCAGCTTTGCCGAGAAGGAATGGGCGTGATTCTGACGTCGAGCGAATTACCTGAGCTCCTCTCGCTGGCCGACAGAATTATTGTGCTGGCCGAGGGCCGGCTGACTGCGGAGTTTTCTCGAGCCGAGGCTACCGAAGCCAAGATCATGGCCGCTGCCACGGGGTAGCGACGGCACGGAATCGGTAAAAAGCAGACTGGATGGCTCTGGATGAGGGCGGCGTTTGCCGTGAACTGCTGGGCGTGGTAATTTAGAGGGTAATTACGTACGCACGTTTCACCGCAGGTGTTTCGCCACGCGACGGGCAACAGGATGCTCGCGGGATGACGCGAAACCAGACGGAAGGGGACGAGGAAAAACGAGGACCAAGAGTGTTTGTGGAACAAAGCGGCGGGCACCCGACGGAGTCGGGGCAATTGGCCGCATCGAATTCGGAGGCGACGGTACGCGCTGCCCCGCAGCCAGCAGCCCACGCGAATGGCGACCAACTCAATCAACCAGCGGATAGCTCTCCAGAACCAGCCGGCAGCTTCCGAGAGTTGGGGCTCTCCGCCGAAACGCTGGCCGCTTGTGAACGAGCTGGCTATACGATTCCAACCCCTGTGCAGGCGGGGTTGATTCCGCGAGCGTTGGCTGGCGTCGACGTCCTAGGCCAGGCCCGCACCGGCACGGGTAAAACCGCAGCGTTTGTGTTGCCAATCTTAGAACGCATGACACAGCCACACCGTGGCGGTGGCCCGCGGGCCTTGGTGCTTGTGCCCACGCGGGAGTTGGCCGTGCAGGTACGAGACGAATTCGAAAAGCTTGCGCACGGCTCACGGGTGCATTGCGTCGCGGTCTACGGTGGCAAGCCGATCAAGGGCCAAATTGACAAACTCGCCAAGCACCCGGCTGTTGTGGTTGGAACGCCCGGCCGTGTTTTGGATCACATGAGCCGTGGCACGATTTCATTTGGCGAAGTCGAGATGCTGACGCTCGATGAGGCCGATCGCATGCTCGATATCGGATTTCGCCCGGATATCGAAAAAATTCTACGACGCTGTCCCGAAAGCCGACAGACGCTTCTGCTTTCCGCAACAGTGCCGCCTCCCGTGGCGAAGTTGGCCACACGCTACATGCGGGATCCTGAAATCCTCGACTTTTCAACGCATGAACTGGCCGTCGAGACCATCGTACAGTTTTATTTCACGGTCGATCCGACTCGCAAGTTTGAGCTGCTCGAGCGGCTTTTGCAGCGTGAGCAGCCGAGGCAAGTGATCGTGTTCTGTCGCACAAAACGTGGCACCGACAAGATCTACGAGCGTCTGTCGCGAAAGCGTTCTCAACAGTCGGGCGAAGAAGTGGCCTGCATCCATGGCGATTTGTCGCAGAACATTCGCGATCGCGTGATGCGGCAGTTTCGCGATGGCACAGTGAAAACGCTCGTTGCCACCGACGTGGTCGGGCGTGGTATCGACGTCTCAAGCGTGTCGCACATCATCAACTACGACATCCCGGAGTTCTGCGACGACTACGTTCATCGCGTGGGCCGTACCGGACGCATGGGGCGGGAGGGAGTGGCGTACACGTTTGTGGCGCCCGACGAAGGGCCGCAACTGACCCGCATCGAGATGCGAATTGAACGGCTTCTAAAGCGGGATGAGATTCCAGGCTTTGAAGCATTCGACCGCCGCCCCAAGCCCGGGCCGCTTCAGGTTAAGATCGGCTTGGATGGCAGCACCAGCGGTGGAGAGGCAGGACAGGACGCCGCCGCAGAGCCCGCGCCGCCGAAGCCACCATCGTCAGCATCGCTTTTGGGAAAGGGTCGCACTCCCAAGCGATTTCGACGCGCCCTCTAGAACTTTTCTCTCGCTGTGACACTCACCCGCGCACCAGAGCGGTGAACGCAAGCGTTAAAAAAGAGCCGCGACACTTCCCGCTGGCGATGCCATGATGAAAGACACCCAACACCAAAGCCCACCTGTGCCTTTGACTACGGGAAAGGTCTCGGCCAAACGGCTCAGACAGCAACTCGAAAGCCTTTCCGAGGCGGGTGTCTTGGATCTGCCACGCTCCAAGAAAAAGCAGTCAGCCCCAGTTGAGCGGCCGCAGTCCGCAAGCAAGGCCGGCGCATTAGGCAGAGTTTCCGGGCAGACGCTCGAACTCCTGCGGGAGGAAGTGGCCTCCTGCCGTCTTTGCGAGTCGCTTGCGTGCAGTCGCACGCAGACGGTCTTTGGCGTCGGGCCGACCCATGCCAAGCTCTGCTTGCTGGGGGAGGCACCCGGGGCTGACGAAGACGCCTGTGGCATTCCGTTTGTGGGCCGTGCTGGGC
>Ga0194051_1000875_pt1 | contig 16657 bp, 18 predicted proteins | sample SepL2320m_MetaG_FD_161275 | JGI IMG/M metagenome (GOLD analysis project Ga0194051, IMG submission 161275) | Anoxic zone freshwater microbial communities from boreal shield lake in IISD Experimental Lakes Area, Ontario, Canada - Sep2016-L239-20m | ecosystem: Environmental > Aquatic > Freshwater >... | reverse complement strand
AGGCGTAGGCGGCGCGCGATTCGGCATCGGCCAGCTCGCTCACCACCTCGCGCCACGTGCCGCGCAGGGACTCGACATGGGCCCGCGCCGTGTCCAGTTCGGCCTCGGCACTGTCCAGCGCCAGCTTGAATGGCCGGGTTTCCAGGGTGAGCAGCGTATCGCCGGTCGAGACGCTGGCGTGATCGAGTACCGGCACGCGGCGGACGGTGCCGGCCACTTCCGGCGCGATCTGCACGATGTGCGCCTTCACATAGGCATTTTCGGTCGCCACGTAGCGACCACCCGACAGCCACCAGTAGCCCGCGCCGACGATGGCCAGCAGCGGCACTGCCACCAGCAGGACCAGGCGCGGCAGGGCGGCGCGGTCGCGGCTCATAGGGCCGCAGCGCGGCGTACGCGCGGTGTGAGGGGTTCGGCCGTCTCGGCAACGTCGGTGCCGGCCATCGACTGCAGCCGCTCCTTCACCCGGGCCGCCAGCCCGGTGAAGCGGGCGCGTTCCAGCGGCGACAGCGGCGTCAGGGCATCGTCGACCGTTGCCTCGGCGATCGCCCACATGCGGGCGTGGACGCGCCGCGCTTCGGGCGTGAGGAAGAGGCGATTGATCCGCCGGTCGACGATGTCGGCTCGGCGCTCGACCCAGTGGCCTTTTTCCATGCGGTCGATCATGCGGCCGGCGCTGGCCCGGTCGATCTCCAGCATGTCGGCCAATTCAGTCTGGCTGGCGCCGGGCCGCCGGTAGAGTCGGGTGAGCACCAGCCACTGGGCACGCGTCAGGCCGATGTCGCGCACGCGCCGGTCGAACACCATGCGCATCAGGCGGGCCACGTCGGATAGCACGTAGCCGATATAGCCGTCGTCGTCGGGACTCAATCGAGGACCCTCCCAGGGCGCCGCGTCGAAGGCGGTTGGTCGAATATTGTTGTCTAGGCTACAATAGCCTTGGCCATGAGTTCAAGCGCCTCCAATACCGCCACCGCAGGTTCGGTCCCCGCCACCGCGGCGCCGCCGGCGAGCCCGGGCGAATCCTATTCGCTCAGCCGGCGGGTGCTGATCCTGGTCACGGTGGTGCTGGGCTCGACGCTTTATGCCACCACGCTGCTGATCGCCTCGACGCTCCTGCCGCAGATGCAGGGCACCATGTCGGCGACCCAGGACGAGATCGCCTGGGCGATGACCTTCAACATCCTGGCCACCGCCGTGGCGACGCCGATGACCGGCTGGCTGGCGGCCCGCTTCGGCCGGCGCCAGACCATGACCTGGTCGGTCTTCCTGTTCACCCTCACCACCTTCATGTGCGGCGCCGCCGATTCGCTGGAGGCGCTGGTGTTCTGGCGGGTCCTGCAGGGCGCGCTGGGCGCTCCCGTGATCCCGCTGTCGCAGACCATCCTGCTCGACAGCTTCCCCAAGCGGCAGCAGGGGCTCGTGACCTCGATCTTCGGCATGGCGGTGGTGATCGGTCCGGTGATCGGCCCGACGCTGGGCGGCCTGCTGTCGGAACTTTATAGCTGGCGCTGGGCCTTCTACATGATCGTCCCGGTGGGCTTCGTGTCGTTTGCGGGCCTCCGTCTCACCCTGCCGCACGACAAGCCGACCGGCCGCACGGCACTCGACTGGACAGGCTTCCTGTCGCTCTCCGTCACCATCGCCTGCATCCAGCTCGTGCTGTCGCGCGGCCAGCGGCTCGACTGGTACGACTCGGGCGAGATCATCGCCGAGACCTTCATCGCGGTGCTGGCGTTCTGGATCTTCCTCGCACACAGCCTCACGGCCAGGCGACCCTTTCTCAACCTGCGCCTGCTGCTCGATCGCAACTATGCGCTCGGGCTGGTGCTGGTGCTGATCTACGGCATGTTGAACTTCACGCCAATGGTGCTGCTGCCGCCGCTCCTGCAGCAGCATGCCGGCTTCCCCGATCTGCTGATCGGCGAGATCGTGGCCGCCCGCGGCGGCGGCGCTACGTTGGGCTTCTTCCTCGCCATCTTCGTCGGCCGCATGGATCCGCGCGTCGGGCTGATCGGCGGCTTCTCGCTGCAGGCCATCTCCGGCTTCTGGCTGATGGGGCTCGACCTCAATGTCGGCACCGGCACACTGATGGCCAACAGCTTCGTCCAGGGCATCGCCATCGGCGTCATCTGGGTGCCGCTCACGCTGGTGACGTTTTCCACCATCGGCGCCGCCAACCTGGCCGAGGGAACGGCCGTCTACCATCTGTTGCGAAACATCGGCTCGAGCTTCTTCATCTCGATCTGTGTCGCCGAGATCGTCCGCGCGACGGGCGCCAACTACGGCCGGATGGTCGAACTGGTGAACCCCTATAACAAGGCGCTGGCGCTGCCCTGGGTGACCGGCGGCTGGGATTTCGACACCGTCCAGGGGCTTGCCCGCCTGTCGAAAGAGATCAACCGCCAGGCCGCGATGCTGGGCTACATCAACGCCTTCGGCTTCTACACGCTGTGCTCGGCGCTGGCGGTGCCATTGGTCCTGCTGATCGGCCGCCGGGTGGTCCGGACGGCGTGAAATTTCCTGTCATGGAGGGCCTGTCATGCAGGGGATGCGTTGCAGCCCGACGACGGACGCGGGTATCGATCGTTGGTGTGCTAACGATTTCGGTCCTATTATTTTTTCATGACAGCCGCCGACGATCCGTCCTACCGCTTGGGGCTTGCCCTGGCCGAGGTTTCCCGGCTGTGGCGGCATGTGCTCGATGCCCGCCTCAAGCCGCTAGGCCTGTCCACGGCGCGATGGGTGGCGCTGGTCAACCTGTCGGCCCATCCCGGGGGCATGACCCAGAACGCGCTGGCGCTCAGGGTCGGCATCAAGGGCTCGACCCTGGTGCGTCAGCTCGACCTGCTCGAAGCCGACGGCTGGGTCGTGCGGCGGGCGCAGCCCGGTGACCGGCGGGTCAAGCGCGTGTTCCTGACGCCCAAGGCGCGCCCGGCGCTGGCGTCGATCGCCGCGGTTGGCCGCAGCCTGAGGCGCGAATTGCTGCGCGACTGCAGCGAGGCCGAGATTCGCACCTGCAACCGCCTGCTTGGGCGCGTGAAGTCCCGCCTGCAGCCGCTCGCCGATCCTTTCGCGGCGACCGACGATCGCGCGGCACCACGACTGGTCGCGGCCGAGTAGTCCCGTGGATCAATCCATTCCGCAGTCCACTGCCAACGGCCCCCTGGTCAAGCCGGTCGTCGCACGGGCACCAGTCACGCCGCCGCCAGCCACGCCGCAGGTGGGTGCGCCGCCGCGGCAGCGGCAGTGGTCAATGGGTAGGGGGCGGGCCCTGCTGCGGCCGCGCAGCTTCGTCATCGCCGCGGTCCTGCTGATGGCGCTGGCCTACGGCGGTCGCGAACTCTACATGCGGTTCACCCACGTCTACGAGTACGACGCCCGAGTGACCGCCGACATCGTGACGATCTCCAGCCGCGCCGACGGTTGGCTGGTCGAGATGCCGGTGCGCGAGGGCATGCAGGTCGAGGCCGGCCAGGTGCTCGTGCGTGTCGACGATCGCATCGCCAAGCTGCGGGCCGATTCTTTCCGGGCGCAAATCGAAGGCGTTCGGGTCGAGCGGGCACGGCTGCGCGCCGAGCGCAAGCTCGACAAGAACCAGTCGGACGCGGCCATGCGCACGCGGACGTCGAACGTCACGGTCCGCGAGAAGGCGCTGGCGGCACTGCGCGCCGATCTCGATTTCGCCAAGCTCGAACTCGAGCGCAGCCGCTCGCTGTTCGCCAGCCGCGTCATCAACGAACGTCAGCTCCAGATGGCGCAGGCGGCGGTGACCAAGCTCGAGATCCAGATCCTGCAGCTCCAGGCCGAACATGAACAGGCCGAGGGCAGCCTCGACGAGGCGCGGGTCGGGCACGACAGGCTGGGCGTGATCGACGCCCAGATCGAGGCGCTCACCCACCAGGTGGCCAATCTCGCGGCCCAGCTCCACCAGCAGCTGGTCGATGTCGAGGATCGCACCATCAAGAGCCCGATCCCGGCCGTGATCGATCGCACCTTCGTGCTGCCGGGCGAATACGTCGCCGCCGGCCAGCGCATCCTCTTGCTGCACAATCCCAAGGAAGTCTGGGTCGAGGCCAATATCAAGGAGACGCAGGTGAGCCGGCTCAAGCTCGGCCAGCTCGTGCATGTTTCCGTCGACGCCTATCCCGACGACAAGTTCATCGGCCGCGTCGCCCGCATCGGCAGCGCCACGATGGCCCGCTTCGCGCTGATCCCGACGCCCAATCCCTCGGGCAATTTCACCAAGATCACCCAGCGCGTGGCGGTGAAGATCGACATGGTCGACATGCCCAAGCCGCTGACGCCGGGCATGATGGTCGAAGTCGACATTGACGTCCGTTAACGAGCCACTCAGGGGTGAACGGTCGGGCGGCGGGCCGTTGCCCGGCGCGCCCGTCCAGAACGCCGCCTTCCTGGCCGAGCGCTATGGGCCGGCCTACCGCTGGCTGGTGACCATCACCGGCATGGTGGGCGTGGTGTCGATGGTGCTGGCGATGACCACCGTCAATGTCGCGGTCCCCGACGTCATGGGCGCCTTCGGCATCGGCCAGGATAAGGCGCAATGGATGTCGTCGGCCTATATGGCGACGATGACCGCCGGCATGCTGCTGAACGCCTGGGTATCGGGCGTGCTGGGCGAGCGCCGGACCTTTATCGGCGCGCTGTTCTTCTTCTCATTGGGCGCGCTGCTGGGCGGCATCGCCCCCAATGAGGATGTGCTGATCTTTGCCCGTATCCTCCAGGGTTTTAGCGCCGGTATCGCCCAGCCGCTGGTGATGGCCACCATCTTCACGGTCTTCCCAGCCGACCGGCGCGGCTCGGCGATGGGCATATTTGGCCTCGGCGTCGTGTTCGCGCCGGCGATCGGCCCGACGCTCGGCGGCCTGATGATCGAGTATTTCTCGTGGCGCTACGTGTTCTATATCTCGCTGCCGTTCTGCGGGCTGGCGGCTCTGATGGGTGCCTTCTTCATGCCGACGCGGCCGATCGCGCGCGAGATCGCCCCCTTCGACTGGCTGGGCTTCGCGCTGCTCTGTGTCGGTTTGTGGGGCCTGATGACCGGCATCGCCGATGGTCAGCGCGAGGGCTGGAGCTCCGACGTCATCGTGTTCCGGCTGATCCTGGGCACCGCGGCGGCCGTGGGCTTCGTGCTGTGGGAGCTCCATACGCCACGCGCGCTGCTCGACATGCGCATCTTCGCCAACCTCGAATTCGCCTCCGCCGCGGTGATCGCCTTCATCTTCGGCGCCGGCATGATGGGCTCGACCTATGTCATCCCGGTGTTCGTGCAGACCATGGTGGGCTTCACGCCGCTGCTCGCCGGTCTGATGATGATGCCGGCCGGGCTGATGCTGGCCTTCATCTTTCCGCTCGCCGGCCGGCTGTCGGACGCCATGCCGGCCTCCATCATGATCATCGGCGGCCTGCTGCTGTTTGCCGCCGGCTTCGCCCTTATGGTGGCGGCCGACGCCGACACCACCTTCTGGACGCTGGTCGGCATGGTGATGGTCTCGCGGCTCGGCCTCGGCTTCATCAACCCCAGCCTCAACGCCACGTCCTTGAAGGCGCTGCCGCCCGACAAGGTGCGCCAGGGCGCCGGCGTCGCCAATTTCATGCGGCAGCTCGGCGGCGCCTTCGGCATCAACCTGATCGTGGCCTTCTTCGAGGTCCGCACGCGCTTCCACGCCGATGCGCTCACCGCGACGCAAGACTGGGGCAATCGCACCACCGAGCGCCTGCTGGTCCTGATGGAACAACTGATGCAGCGCTCGGGCCTGCCGTTCCAGCAGCAGAAGGCGGCGGCGCAGGAGTTCCTCGGCAACATGATAAACGCCCAGGCCCAGATGCTGGCCTTCTCCGACACCTTCATCATCATCGCCATCGTGGCGCTCCTGGCCCTGATCCCGGCCGCCATGCTGTCGCGCTCGCAGCAGAAGGAACGCCGGGCCTGGCGCTGAGAGGTGCCGCTCCGTTCTATCGAATGGAATTGTGCCGCCGGAGCGAGAAGCTCCGGCGGGCGATCAGTTGCGGCGCGTGCCGTTCTGCGGGCGAAGCCCCTGGGCGTCGCTGAAGATCACCATGAACAGCTGGCGGAACAGCTGATCGACGCTGCGATCCTCGGGAAGGGTTGCGGGTGTCGTCGCCGTCTTCATCGACATGACCATGTCGTTGCGACAGTAGACCGCGAAGATGTTCAACAGGCCGGGGGTGCCGGCCTTGAAGCGCGTTTCCCCCTGGCAGACGCGGTCGCCGGTGAGGTCGTTGGCGGCATCGAAGACCAGGACCAGCCGATAGTCGGGTCGAGGTTCGATGGCGGGCTTCTGGTAGGTGAAAGTGAGGGCCGGACGGGGCTTCGCGACCTGCATGACAGGTAAAAGCCGTTGTGCGGCGTCGTTCTCGGCCAGGGCGGGGAAGGCATTTCCCGCCAGGACGACACGGAAATCCTTGCCGTCGGTCGCGGTCCAGAAATCCTGAAAGTCGTATTGCGGGGCATAGTACGCCCCGCCAATGGTTGCGGCCCCTGCACCGACCGGTGCCAGCAGGGCGGCAGCGATGGCCGCAAGCCTTGTCATGAAACGCATGCGCGACCTCCTGAAGGAGAAGAAAGCGTGTGCGCTACTATACCCCAAATGATCGAAACCCGATGAGCCGGCCGCGATCTATCTGCTGCGCATGCCGGGCGGAGGGCCAGGAACCGGACGAACCTCGGGAGTGGGCAGCTGCGCCTCGTTCGGCCGGCGCATGATCTCGTCCATCTGCTCACGGTTGCCCGGCAGGGGACTGACCGACAGGTTGCGATAGTTGGGACCGGTGGTGGCCCCGCCGCCCGACACCACCGCCGGCCCTGACAGGTCAACTCGCGGCGTGGCCGGACGTTGCATGCCCCTACGGGAAAGGCCAGCTGGCGCTGATCCGGCCGCGCTGCTGTCGCGCTCGCGGCAGAGGGAGCGGCAACTCGCCGGGCGCTGAGACGCCGGGCTAATATGCCTGCCGCTTCCTATGCGCCCGAAAGTGCTCAAGTCTTTCAAACTCAGGATCGAACAGATGAAGCAGATTCCGCTGGGCGCCACAGGAACGGCGACATTGCGCGTGCAGCCCGAACACCTCGCCAATCGCTTCAAGGACGCCATGTTGCCGCAAGTGTTTGCGACGCCCATGATGATTCTGGTCATGGAGAACGCCGCCCTCAATGCCATCAGGCCGTTTCTGGAGGCAGGCGAAAGCGCCGTCGGTATTGCCGTGGATGTAAAGCATCTCGCCGCCACGCCGGTAGGCCACGATGTACGCGCGACGGCCGAGGTCACGGGCGTCGACGGAAAGCGAATTGACTTCAAAGTGTCGGCGCGCGACGGCAAGGAGGAGATCGGCAAGGGAAGCCACCAGCGAATCGTGATCGATCTTCGTTCGTTCAACGAGCGACTTGCCAAAAAGAGCCTGCCGTAACCGGGCCGTCACAACGTCAGGCTTCGCTTCCCCGTCTGGCGATGCTGCGCAGGATGAAGATCGCGGCCACCGCCAGGATCGGCACCATGCTCAGCGCCACGCTGGCGCCCAACGGGAGATTGCCGCCCATGATGCCGATGCCAAACGCCGCCGTGCCCAACAATTGGGTTGCCCCAAGCGGACCGCCATTGGTCAGCACATTCACGATCGTGAAGCCGGCAAAGCAGCCGATCAGAAAGAAGATCATGGTGACGGCGATGACGTTGCGCATCATCGGCAAGGTGATGTGCCGCATGCGCTGCCACCAGGTGGCGCCATCGATCGACGCCGCCTCGTAAAGCTCCTCGGGCACCGACTTCAACGATGCCAGGTACATGACCATGAAGAACGGCGCGCCCGACCACACGGTCACCAGGATGACGGAGAACCGCGCCCAGCCGGCCTCGCCGACCCAGAAGATGCGGGCCATGCCCAGATACTCGAGGATCCAGTTGAAGGCGCTGAAGGAAGGATCGAACAGCAACCGCCAGGCGGGCACACTCATGGCCAGCGGAATCACCCACGGCAACAGAAGCATGCCGCGCCACTTGCGCTGGCCCTTTGCCGGGATGTTGTGCACGAGATGGGCGACCACAAAGCCCAGGATCGCACTGAGGGCGACGGCGATGAGGGCATAGAGGCAGGTCTGGGTGACGAGCATCCAGAACCTGTCGCCGCCGGCCAGGCGGGCGAAGTTGGCGAGCCCGAGGAACTTGGTCATTTTCCTGTCGAGCATCGAGAGATAGATCGCGTAGCCCGCGGGATAGGCCACGAGCACGGCGATCAACGTCAACAGCGGCAGGGTCATCAGGAAGGCGATGGTCGATTTGCGCCGCATCAGCCTGTGCAGGCTGCCGCGGTTCATTGGTTCTTTTGCCGATGCACGCTTGCCTTCCATCCCAGATTGGGGAGCATAACATGAAACTTCCAGAGGGGCTGCGGTCACAGGTATGAAGAATGGCGGCATGAAGAACGACAACGTTGCGATCGGCATCATCGGCGCCGGCATCATGGGAGAGCGGCTGCTCAACGCGATTCTCCAGCAGGATCCCGACCTGGTGCAGGCCTGCGGCATCTGGGATCCAGCGCCGGCCGCGATGCAGCGCATGGCAAAGTCCTTTCCCCAGGTGCCGCGCCTGGCGGATGCGGCGGCAGTCATTGCGGCCAGCGACTGCACCTACATCGCTTCGCCCCCGGCCTCGCACCTGGAACACGCCCGCGCGGCGTTGGCGGCCGGCAAAACCGTTTTCAGCGAGAAGCCGCTGGCGGTCGATGTCGCCGACGCAGCTGCGTTCGTGGCGGAGGCCGGCAATCGCGGCGCGGTAAACTTTCCTTTCGCCTCTTCTCCTGCCGTGTCGACGATCCGGCGCTGGATCGAGAGCGGCGAGATCGGCACGCCACGGCGCATCGCGATCGAGGTGGGCTTCGCCAAATGGCCGCGCGCCTGGCAGGCGGATGCGGCGGGCTGGCTGGACAGGCCGATGCAGGGCGGTTTTACGCGCGAAGTCGTCTCGCATTTCCTGTTTCTGTCGCGGCGGCTCGTCGGGCCTTTGCAGGACTTGAGCGGCAAGGCGTCTTTCCTGGAAGCCGGCAAATCCGAACGACGCATCACCGCGACACTTCAGGCGGGCGATCTGCCGGTCACGCTCGCGGGAGCGGTCGGCGAGACGGCAAAGGACGATCACAACATCTGGATGCTGGAAGGCGACAAAGGCGCGGTACGGCTCTGCGATTGGTCGATTGCGCAACGGCGTATGCCGAATGGCACATGGCAGCCGGCGCCGGATGCCCTGCTCCAGGAGCAGGCCCGGCCGCTGGCTCTGAAGCGCCAGCTCGAAGGCGTGGCAAAACTCGCCCGTGGTGAGCCGCATCATCTGGCGACCCTGGCGGACGCCCTCAACGTGCAGGAGATCGTCGAAGGCATTCTCGCCGGCTGAGCAGGTCAGATGCGTCTCGCGGCGACCTTGAAGCCACTGGCCTTCTTCGAGGCGCACGCGCGACCTCGGCTGAGGGTGCCTTAATCCAAAGACCGGATGATGCCTTGTTCCACAAGGTCGGTGACCGTGACCGGAACGAGGTGTTTGGGCGGCCAGAGCGCGTAGGTGTTTGCTGCCGCAGGATCCGCCGACGTGTGATCACGTCGTTCGCCATTGTACGTGCCGGGTTTCAGCAACACTTCACCGGCTACACAAGGCGCAATGACCTGCATGCGCGTTCTTCGAGCGACCATCGACTATCTCCTTGGCTGCACCCTTACATTCCATCCTGACGGAAGCCTTACGTTCAGAGCCATTGGCTGGGCGCGTCAGCGGCGGGAGCGGCCCAGGACGACCTGTTCCGAACGATCCGACCGGTTCGCGCACGCAGAGCTTTGGTCGTCAGCGGTACGAATTCCGGCTTGAAGTTCGCCAAGGCTTCGGCCGATCTTCGCTTGGCTGGCAACTCCGCCCATATCATCGAACGCTCGCACCGGGCGAAGTGGAATTTCTCCAGCGCCCGCGCGGCCTGAAGGACATGCTCGGATTCCCAACGATCGGGATCGCGGGGCCAAAGTTTCAGCACCTCGACGAAACGCTCGATGCGCTCAAGGAGAGTGCGATAGGTCGCGGCTTGGGAGCTGATCATACCGGACGCCAACGGTGCCGAGGCCGCAACGTTGCATGCCGCGGGAGAAAAATATCCCGCGGCTGCAACCGTGCAGCCGAGCGTGTCGGCCAGCCGGCCCGTTCCGAAGGGCGGTCCGCTGGAGAGGCTGGTTCATGGACGCCGGGTCGGCCGGGCACCTTGACCGGTTGGGGGCATCGGCCCGAGGGTTGGGCCATGACTGTCGCGACGCCTGCCTTGCCCGTCCGCGCCGAGCGCCTGTGGGCGGCGCTGCTGGCGGCGACGCTGATGAACCTGCCCCTGGGATCGGTCTACGCCTTCAGTGTGCTGCTGCGCCCGATCGAGCAGGAGCTGGCCATCCCGCGCTCGGCGCTCTCGCTCGTCTTCGGCCTGTGTACGGTGGGCTTTACGGTGGGCTCGGTCGGCGCCGCCTTCCTCTATCGCGCAGCCCCCGCACCGGTCCTGGTGCTGGCGAGCGCGCTGTTCGCCGCCGCCGGCATCGCGATGGCGGCGACGGCGAACGGGCTCCCGCAATTGCTGCTGGGCTACGGCATCGTGTTCGGCACCGGCGGCGGCGCGGCCTACACCCTGCTGCAGCAGGGCGTGAACATGCTGGTGCGGCGGCGCCAGGGCCTGGTGAACGGCTATATCGTCAGCCTCTATCCTATGGGCGCCATGATCGCGACGCCCGCCTTCCATGCCTGCAACGAGGCCTTCGGCTGGCGCACGACGCTGGCGGGGCTGGCGGCCGTGCTGGTGGCGAGCGGGATAGCGGCGGCGCTGCTCGCCCGGCATGGCGGGGCGCGTCTGGTCGCGCCCTCAAGCGGTGAGGGGGGGAGTGGTGAGAGGGCCGGCAGCGCGACGACTGGCAGTACCGCAACGGGGCCGGCGATCCTGGGCCCGACCTTCTTCAAGCTTTCGGCGACGTTCTTCCTGGCAGCCTCAGCCGGGCTGATGGTGCTGAGTCAGGCGCGCGAGATCGTGGCCGCCTATGGCGGGGCGGCGGCCCTTGCGGTGGGCGCCACGACCGGCCTCACCGGCGCCATTGCGCTCGCGCGCATCGGCGGCGGCTGGCTGGTGGATCGCTTCGCGGTGCCGCACGTGATGTGCGCGGCGCACGGGCTGGCGCTGGGCGGCGGGTTGCTCGTGACCCTCCTGCCGTCGCCCATCACCGCGGTTGCGGGATTGGGGATGGTTGGCCTCGGCTACGGCTTCGTCTCCGGCGCCACGGCCGGCGGGATCGGCCTCTACTGGCGGCCCGCCGACTACGGCCGGGTCGCCGGGCGCACCTACGTCGCCTGGTGTCTGGCCGCGGTCAGCCTGCCGGTCCTGGCCGGCTACCTGTTCGACGTGACCCGCGCGTATGACACGGCCGTGCTGATCGCCGCCGGCGCCAACGTCGCCGGCATGGCGATGGCGCTCACGATACCGAGACGCGGTTGGCGGCAGGGCGGCTGAGTGTTCTGCAGGCCGGGCAACAGCGTCACCAGCGCCATCGACAGGGAAGGAAACATCAAAATGAAATTCGTTAAATCGATCGCGGTCGCAACAATGCTCCTGTGCGGCACGGCAATGGCGCACGCGCAGGACTATCCGAACCGCCCCATCACGCTGATCGTGCCGTTCGCCGCCGCCGGGCCAGGCGACATCATCGCCCGCCTCGTGGCGGACGCGATGCGGCGCAGCCTGGGGCAGGAGATCGTCGTCGTGAACGTCGGCGGCGCCGGCGGAACGATCGGCACCGCGCGCGTGGCACAGGCTAAGCCCGACGGCTACACGATCCTGCTCGGTCACGTCGGCCAGTCGACCATGACCAGCCTGTACAAGTCCCTGCCGTATGATCCGGTCGAGAGCTTCGAGGCCATCGGCCTGATCACCGACGTGCCGATGACGATCGTCGGCAAGTCGGGGCTCGCCCCGAAGGACCTGAAGGACCTCGTGGCCTACGCCCGCGAACGCCCCGACCAGATCAACTACGCCCATTCGGGCCTGGGCTCGGTGGCGCATCTCTGCGGCCTGATGTTCATGAGTGCGACCAAGACCAAGATGACCGTCATCCCCTACAAGGGCGGCGGCGAAGTGATGAAGGACCTGCTGGCCGGCACGATCGACGTCTATTGCGAGCCGGCGACGGGCACCACCGCCAACATCCAGGCCGGCAAGATCAAGCCCTATGCCGTCACGACCAGGCGCCGGGTGTCGACCCTGCCGGATGTGCCGACGACGGCCGAGGCGGGCTTTCCCGAGATCGGCATCACCACCTGGTACGGGCTCTACGCGCCCAAGGGAACGCCGGCCGCCGCCATCGACAAGCTGTCGAGCGCGTTGCAGGCGGCCCTCAAGGACGGCAATGTCGTCACACGGTTCGCCACACTCAGCATGGAGCCGGTGCCGCAGGACCAGGCGACGCCTGCCGGCTTGAGCGCCAAGCTCAGGGCGGAAGTGACGTACTGGTCGGCGCTTCTCAAGGAAGCGGGCGTGCAGCCGGAATAGGCGAGGCGATCGCAGCCACGGCGGGTGCTGTCAACGCTTCAAGGCGGTGTTGCCGAGTCGGCGCGCAGGGGCCACCTTCAGGGTGGGAGGCGATGAATGATTGATTTGATCGTCACACTGCAGGTGAAGCCCGGCATGGAGGCGAAGGTCGAGGACCTCATGCGTCAGCTGGAGCAGGAGACCGCGGAGAACGATCCGGGCTGCCTGCGTTACCAGTGGTACAGCGCCCACGAGCAGCCGTGCCTCTACTACCTGCTGGAGCGATGGACCAACCAGGAGTCCCTGGAAGCGCATTTCCAGGCGGCGCACATTAAAAGAATACTGCCGCAGCTCGCCGACTGCGCCGTGGCGAAGGTGACGACCACGAAGCTCACGCGGCTGGAATAGCGGCCTCGCTTCACCGCCGCTGCTGTGCCCGCCATTCCCACGGCGGCTGGCAACGGTGGCCATGAACCCCCAGTTTGGCCACCTTGGCATCGCGTTCTTCCGGTGCGTATCGATCGCTGTTGCGCACAAAAGCCCAGGCCCAGCCCGCGGACACCATCTTGGCCTGGAGATCGTCGTCGCCGACGAAGCATTGTGCCACCGGGGGATTGGACTTCTGATCGTTGTCGACCAGCCGACAGGTGACGGGCCGGCCGCCGATAAAGCGCTCGAGCGCCCGCTTGGCCAGTGGTGCCGGCCACCATGCGTCGTCGTCGCAGGCTTGACCCTTGTCCGGCGCATCGATGCCGAACAACCGCACGAGCTGGGGACCAAACTTCACCGTATCGCCGTTGATGACCTGGAAGCGCGGCTTCGGAGGTTCCGTGGTGATGTCGCTGTCCGAGGCGGATTGAGCGGAGGCGGGAAGGGCCCACAGGAGCGTCAACAGGAGTGCAGTTACCTTCATCCTGCGTACTGTATCCAACTTTGGCGGTGCGTGGCACTCGAACGGTCGCGACCAAAAGGCCGCCCGGTGGAGGCGCGGCCCGTCGATCCAGTGGCAGAAGGGCCGTTGTGCCCGACGTCGAGGCGAGGGGCAGCGCCCGTTCCGGCGTCAACCCTTTTCGATCAGGGCCCGTAGCGCCGGGAGCAACGCGGGAAGCTCCTCCTGGGCGGTCTTCCAGACAATGCTGCGATCGATATCGAAGTATCCATGTATCAGGCGATTGCGCATCGACACGATCGATTGCCATGGCACATCGGGGGCGAGCGCCCGGCTCTCCGGCGAAATCCTGGCGGCAGCTTCCCCGGCGACTTCGATGGCCCGAACGATCGCGAACAGCAGCTGGCGATCGCTGTCCAGGTCGCCACGGTTGCGGCCGTCGATGAAATCGCTGGCCGACTCGATGGCTTCCATCATGTGGAGGACTCTGATGCGGTCGTCAGGCCGCATACTGCACTTCGGCGGTCCGCAACACTTCGCCGCGGAAATGCGGACTCAGATCTTGCGGCGTGCGCAGATCGACGCGCCTGCCTCCGAGCAAAGTCGAAAGGTCGGCTTCGATAGCCGCAAGGCCGATCAGTCCCGGTTCCCTGCCCGCCGCGAACTCGACGAGAATATCGAGGTCGCTATCCGGCCGTGCGTTTCCATGCAGTACCGAGCCGAAAAGGGACAATCGCTCGATGGAGTGCCGTCGACAGAATTCGGCAAGTCCATCGCGATCCTTTGTCAACGCATGAACCACGGCGCACTCTCCTTGGCAGCTTGGTAGCAGTATGCGTCAACTCGGCCGCATTGATAAGAGCGCATGCCACACACGCCGGCGTCGTCCGACGCTGCTATTCGATCTTGATTCCGGCCGACTTGATCAGGGGCCACCACAGCTTGATTTCCGACTCGTGAAGGGCGCGCAGCGCCTGCGGCGTCTGTTGCGCCGGCTCGGGGATCTCCTGGCCGAGCGCCGCGAACTTCTCGCGGACCTGCGGATCGGTCAACGCTTCCATGATCGCGGCCGTAAGCCTGGCCGCCACATCCTTCGGCGTGCCCTTCGGCGCCCACAGCCCGTGCCAGACCGCTATGTAGAGACCGGGCAGGCCGGCCTCGTCGACGGTCGGGATGTCCGGCATCGCCTTCAGGCGTTCCTTCGCGGTGACCGCGAACGCCTTGATCTTGCCCGCCTGGATCTGGGGGATCGAATTGGCGGCCTGGTCGAACATGATGTCGATCTGGCCGGCGACCACGTCCGCCAGCGCCGGGCCGCCTCCGCGGTAGGGAATGAAGCGCAGCTTGACGCCGGTCTTCTGCTCGAAATAGAGACCGCCGATGTGGGACGCGGCGCCGACACCCGCCGTGCCGGCCGTGACCTTGTCGGAATTGGCCTTCGCCCATTCGATCAGGCCCTTGAGGTCGGTGACCGGCAGGTCCTTGCGTGACACCAGCAGCTGCGGATTGGTGGCGATGGAAGCCAGCGGCTCGAGATCGTCGAGGATGTTGAAGGGGAGCGGATAGATGGCGGGATTGACGACGTGCGTGCTCCAGTGGCCGATGCCGATGGTGTAGCCGTCGGGCGCCGCGCGCACGACGCGCGCGACGCCGAGCGTGCCGGCGGCTCCCGTCGTGTTGTCGACGATCACCGTCTGGCCGAGCGTCCGGCCCATCCGCTCGGCCAGGATGCGCCCCAGCGTGTCGGTTGGACCGCCGGCGGTGAACGGCACCACCAGCGTGATCTGCTTAGAAGGAAAGGTCTGCGCCCCGGCGCGACCGCTGGCGAGGCCCGCGCCCAGCATCAGGCCCGTGATGTATCTTCTGCGCATGGTCGTTTCCCCGGCGTTGGTGCCGGCATCCATTGGAGGAGCGGCCTTTAGGATCCAGCTTGTGCGCGAATCGATGTGAGTTACAAGCTCCGGCGTCCAACCCACGGGGCGATGTCCGACCTCAAGGGGCGCATCAGCGCGATACTGCGGGCAGGCGATCTGCCGGTAACTCTCGCGGGAGGCGCCGGCGGCCTTGCCCCAGGAGCGGGCCCGGCCGCTGCGCTCAAGCGCCAGGTGGAGGGCGTCGCTAGGCGAACAGGAAGTCCGTGTCGGAGAGGCTCGCCGTCTGCACGCCGATCAGCGTGATCGCGCTGGTCGTGCCACCATTGGTGTAGAACAGCGTCGTCGAGTTGTAGCCCAGGCCGAGGGGATCCCATTCGTAGGTCGTGAAGTCCGAGAACGAGTCGATCGCCGCGACCGCCGTGAAATCCAGCTTCTCGCCGTTGAAGTCGAAGGAGTGGATCGTGTCGGAACCCCAGGCGGTGGCGGTGTAGACGTAACGGTCAAATCCCGTCTCGCCGATCATCGTGTCGTTGCCGGCGCCACCGGTCAGGATGTCGTTGCCTGTGCCACCGGCGATGTAGTCATCTCCCAACCCGCCGGTCAGAACGTCCGCGCCGCCCCAGCCATAGAGGAAGGTGTTCACGGTGTTGCCGGCGCCGTTGAGATTGTCGTCGCCGACGACGGAGCCCTGTACCCATTCGATCGAGGCCGTCGAGAGGTTGAGCGTTACGCCTGTGTCGGACCAGACGAACAGCGAATCGAAGCCGGTGCCGCCGTCGATCACGCTGTCGCCCCCCAGTTCGATCAGGGAATCGTCGCCGCCCTGGCCGCGCAGGATATCGGAGCCGCCATTGCCCAGCATGAGGTCGGCACCGCCGCCGCCTTCCAGGGTGTCGGTGCCGTCGCCGCCATCGATATAGTCGCCGAAGGCCGAGCCGGTGAGCGTGTCGTTGCCGCCCATGCCGTAGATATAGACGGCGCTGCTCTGGGTCGCGGCGTTGAACGTATCGCCGCCATCATTGCCTTGCGCCCATTCGATCGACGCCGTGCCCATGTTCAGCGTCACCGCCGTACTGGTCTGCACGAACGCCGAATCGAAGCCCGCGCCGCCATTGATGCTTGTATCGGCGGCGTCAATCAGCAGGTAGTCGGCGTTACCGCCGCCGGACAGCGAATCGGCGCCAAGACCGCCGATCAGCACATCGCTGCCGGCACCGCCGGTCAGATTGTCGATGCCACCGCCGCCGTTCAGCGTGTCGCCGCCGTTGCCGGCACCGAGGAAATCGTTGCCGGAGCCGCCGGTCAGCACATTGCCGCCGAGATTGTCACCGGC
>Ga0194051_1000874_pt1 | contig 16685 bp, 7 predicted proteins | sample SepL2320m_MetaG_FD_161275 | JGI IMG/M metagenome (GOLD analysis project Ga0194051, IMG submission 161275) | Anoxic zone freshwater microbial communities from boreal shield lake in IISD Experimental Lakes Area, Ontario, Canada - Sep2016-L239-20m | ecosystem: Environmental > Aquatic > Freshwater >... | reverse complement strand
GAAAAAATGGCTGTGTTCCCCTAGATGAGCCTGTTATGCAACCGGATTTCGGCTTCCTTGCCGATCCCGTGGGCTCGTTCTAAGATGAATAGCTGCGAGATGATCCGTTGCCTAAGTGCGCTAAAAACGCTCGTTTCCGAGGATTTTTGGCAGGAATGGCCAGCCGAGCGGCCACCGGACAAGTGGCTGGTTGGCTTTGGACCATAGGGGCCAAAAGTGGATTGGCGTAGGAACTGTGGGGTAAAGATGTTGCGTTTGATGCTCTTGGACTTCGAACCCCGTTGCCGATGTCTGATTCACTTTTTTTTGATTGCAGTGTTGGGCACCAACACTGTATTGCTTTTGAGTCATCTTGCTGCAGAAGTTCCACCGCCGCCGGAACGGCGAGTTGAGGGAGGTCTGCAGGTCGTACAGGCTCGGGGAAAAAAACCACAGCCCAACGATTTTGAAGGAGATGAATCCGAAGACTTGGACGATGAGGGCGGGATTTTTCTGCCCACGGATCGCCTCAAGCAACGTCAACTCGACCGCGCACGCAAACTGATTGACGAAAGCCGCTGGAGTGACGCTGCAACACTTCTCGATGAAATGCTGGCCGGTGACCGCGACTTTTTCTTTCGTCCCGATCAGCAGCAACGTACGTGGAAGAGTATCAAGGCCGAGACTGTTCAACTCATTGGTGAACTCGCTAAACCTGGGCGGGATGCTTACGAGCTTCAATTTCGTTCTCGGGCCGATCGCATGCTGCAGCAAGCAGTGGTAGCAGGAGATGCCGCGGGCGTTGTCGCTGTTGCTCGGCGGTGGTTTCACACGCCGGCTGGACACCGAGCAACGCTCCTTGTTGCCATCAATGCGCTCGAATCTAATCAGCCGCTGGCTGCAGCAGCATGGCTCGACCGCCTAGCCTTATCCGCTGAAAGCGCCATCTATGAACCGACTCTTGCAATTATGCGAGCTGTGGCCTGGTTTCATGCTGGAGACCCGTCGGCCGCCGTTGCCATTCTCGAAAAAGCCCGCCGCTTGAGTCGCACGACTGCGCGAGTGGGCGGCAAGGACGTCACGGTTTCTTTTCCAGCTGGTGAGGGCCTTGCTTGGTTGCGGCTGCTAACCGGTGAACCGCCACTGATGGCAGGCCGCAAAACCAGCGAGTGGTGGCTGCATCGTGGGGACCCCGCCCGCAATGCCATCTCCACTGCCTCCCGTCCACTGCTTGTACCGCGTTATCGCGTGCCGCTCACTCGCCATCCTGAGGAATCACGGTTGTTGGAAAAACGCCGCAAGCTTTTTGCCGATCAAGAAAATCCGCTCCTGCCGGCCGGCACGCCGTTAGCCGTTGACGGCTCAATCCTTGTGCACACTCCGATGGGGCTATTGGCTATCGATTTTGAAACTGGCAAACGCATCTGGCTGCAAACCGGTGGAGCCGCCGCACCTTTTGGCGATGCTCCAGTTGGTCGAACTGCTGCTGATGGAGAGAACGGTGATAACGGACATGATCTTGACGATCGCCGTTCAATTGATGGGGTATTTGAAGATTCCACCAGCGGAACAATGTCGAGCGACGGGAGCTTGGTGTTTGTGGTCGAAAGTGACCCCAATGCTCTCTTATCGCAAAATCATGTTGGCAGGAACGGCGTTTTTCCGCAGCAGCAGCCGTCTTCCGGATGGAAGGGCGGCAATACTCTTTCGGCCTACGGTATCGCTTCCAAGGGCAACCTTCGCTGGCGACTGCCTGCGAAGGTTGCCCTTGGTGAAACAGATAAACAAGCCGCTCCAAGCTGGTACATGGGCGCACCGTTGCCAATCGGCGATCAACTTTTTGTTCTCCTCGAAGAGAAGGGGGAGGTGCGATTGGACGTGCTCGCTAGTGCCACAGGTAAGCTCGATTGGTCGCAGCCGCTGGCTGAGCTTGATGAAAATCAGGCCATTGATAACCGCGAGAGTCGACTGCGACGCATCGCTGGTCTTTCACCGGCGATGGCTGACGGGGTTTTGGTCTGTCCAACTGGTGCGGGAGCTGTGATTGCCGTTGATCTGGCAACTCGTATGCTTCTGTGGGCCTACAATTACCCGCTGCCTAAAGAGAAGGATTTTGTCCTCCTGCCCAACGGCGTCCGTATGCGTCGTGGGGGCGGGAACGCCGGTGCCATCATTGTCAACGGCCAACTTATTGGTGGGAATCGCAACGCAGCAGGGCGTTGGCGAGACACAAGCCCAATCTTGGCAGCGGGGCGCGTATTGTTGACCCCAAATGAGTCGGATGAGCTCCACTGTCTCGATCTTCGACAGGGCACATTGCTCTGGAAAATCCCTCGGAAAGACCATCTCCATGTTGCCGGAGTGCTTGATGGAAAGGCGATTCTTATCGGAAGGCAAAACGTTGATGCTCTGTCTCTTGTAAATGGTCAGAGCGTTTGGGACCACGCGGTGTCACTCAACAACTCAAGCCCCAGTGGACGTGGCATCGTGGCGGAAGGGCGGCTTTTTTTACCGTTGGACACGCCCGAAGTAATTGAAATTGATGTCACCAAGGGGCGCATCGCCGGCCGTTCGCCGTCCCGAGGTAAAGCAGTTCCGGGAAACCTCATTGCATATCGCGGTGAAGTGATCTCGCAGGGAGTCGACTCATTGGATGTATTTCACCAAGTATCGCCTCTGGAAACACGCATTGAGACGGCAATGCAACGCGATGAACGCGATCCGTGGGCGCTGGTGTGGCGTGGCCAAATCGACCTCGATCGCGGAAACATCTCCAGCGGAATCGCACGGGTGCGTGCAGCACACAAGGCGCAACCGCAGCGATTTCCGCAGGAAGTGGTCGCTGATGCCATTGTCTTTGCGATGCGTCGGGATTTTGCAGCCGCAGCACCGCTTTGGCGGGAAGCAGTCCGCGTGGACGATCTAGCCGCCACTCCGTTTTCAGCGGCTCAGTCTCAAATTGTCCTACGGGTTGTGATTGATGGATTTTTAAAAATAGGCGACCTGTCCCAAGCATGGGAGGCCTGCTTGTGCTTGCTTTCACAGCAGCGATCGACCACCGAAAGCTCGTTTGAATCGACTGCACTTATTAGCGACGCATCTGATTCCCGTCTGGCCTCGACCGAGAACCGCTGGCTTCAAGGGCGATTGGCCGAACTCACAGCCAGAGCAGAGCCGTTGCTCAAAACCGCCATTGAGGCATACGCTGAAAAAGTGTTGGAATCGGCTACAGCATCAAGTGAATCTGCTCATCGTGCCAAGCAACTCACTTCTTTTATCGATCTCTTTGGGCGCTGTCCCACAGCCATGCGGGCTAGAAAAATTCTAGCTGAAGAACTCAGCCGGATGCTGGATGCAATCGGCACACGCACCGATGCCGGCCGCGACATCACAGTGCGTAGAGACTTTATTCTACTGGAGCTACGGCACAGCCAAGCCGTTGAGGAACGGGAGGCCAGTAAGCAACTGCTTGATATCGTGCGCACAAGTCTGCGTAACCCCAACGATGCACATGCCGCTTTACCAAGCGATGACCTTGGAGCATCTTGGCCAATCGGAAAAGTTGTGCCGCAGCGCAAGCCCGGGTCGCGCGGACAAGCAGACGAACACGTGCGGCTCGCCCGTCTGCTTCCGATTCCCGTCGAAGCCGATACGGACGCCTTTCTGCCCGGACTGCAACTAGGGTATGACATGCAGCAACCGTCGCTCGTGGTCACCGATGGATATGGCCGTCGAATCGGGGAACCAATGAGCCTCGCGGAGGGGAATCGTCCCAACGGTTTGCTTCCCATTTTTCAGCCCATGGGGCCAGAGGCCTCGACAATCGGCCGCGTGGTGGTGGTGCGATCAGGCGCACTGCTAGCCGCTTATGAACTAGCTGCACACAGCGGTGAACAAAATCGTCGGCTGTGGGTGCTTTCAGACAAGGCCGAAGCCGGTGCCGACATGCCGGGCGTATTCTTTGGTGCTGCTCCATTTGGTGCTGCTCCAGGGGGTCGCATTGGTCGCAATGGTAACGTTCCGCTCGGAATGCGGATTTCTGAGCCAAATGAAGCGTCTCCAGCCGGGCTTGTGCACGGGGGCCGAGCACGCGCAACAGGGGTGCCGGTCTTTGTCAACGGCTCACTTCAACTGCATGACACCACCACCGGAGTTATTCTCTGGGAGCGACACCGTCTCCCGGCTAGCTGTGAACTCATCGGTGACGACGAGGTGCTTTGTGTGTGCCCGGCAGACGGTAAACAAACTCTCGTTCTCTCTATGGCCGATGGCCGACTCGTAAAAACCTGTGATATCCCCCCGCGCGAGCAGCGTCTTTTTACATCCGGGCGACGCATTGTGGCGATTCGATCACTCCTTCAACAGCCCGGCCAACAGGGGGCAGCAAAGGTTCGTCTGGAATTATTTGATCCGTTGCTCGGCCTAGAAAGTCTATCGCTGGGGGAATACTCGGCTGAGGCTCGAGCCACGCCTGCTGGCCCCGATAAACTGACGGTGCTAGAACCCTCCGGTGCTCTCACTCTGCTCGATGTGGCTCTGCAGAGGGTTGTCTTTCAGACAAAGCTCACAGGCATGCCACCGCTTCCCAGTACGCCACTTGGAATTGAACAATTGCAAGTAATGGCTTGGCAGGACCGCTATCTTGTTTTTGTTGGCCGACACGAAACACCTGAAGAACAAAAACAGCTTGAGAGAATTGGTACGATCTCGCCGCTTCAGCAGATGGCACCAACTCGAGACTTAACCCAGCCAGCCACAGGATCGCTGTGGGCCGTTGACCGCACTTCCGGCGAAATGCTTTGGCCGGTTCCGGCGACGATCCTACGACATTGTCTGCATCGCAATCAGCCCTGCGAACTGCCCGTCCTGCTATTTGCCAGACAGATTCAACCCGTGGCTGGTAACGAACGGCCCACTTTGAGCGTACTTTGCCTAGACAAGCGAACTGGGTACGCCGTGTATGCAGACGACAAAATAGTCGTTCAGCCGCAGATGCTTTTTGGCTGTGACATGGTGGGCGATTTAGAAAAACACACCATTCGGCTCACGCGAAGCGGGGGTGATTCCTCGGAACTCACACTCGAATTCACTGGGGGACCAATGGCTCCTCGACCTCCTTACCAAGCGACTGCTCGACCGGTTGTTTCACCGGATGTGATGACTGATCTCAAATCCTTGCTGCAAAAGGCGCTCCCATTCCCACTTCCTTTTTAATTTTCATGCGGCTGGCTGCCCAATTGCTACGCGCTCTCACGGTCCTCGTTTGCTTGGCCTGTGTTTCAGCTTCTTTTCAACAGGCGGCCTCTGCCGCTGAAGATAGCAACCAACCCACTGATGAAAAAGTTGGACGCGCGATCACTCGGGGACTCGACTGGCTCGCGAGCAAGCAGTCGCGCCGGGGCAGTTGGTCGGCGAACGAAGGACGTTATACAACGGCAATGACGGCACTGGCGGGTACGGCGATGCTGATGGAGGGCTCGACACCCATTCAGGGACGGTATGCCGAATCGGTGCGTCAAGCGGTCGATTGTCTTGTAAGCCGCTCCCGAGGCAATGGACTGATTGGTGATCCCAAGGGCGACGATCGTTACACCTACGGCCATGGGTTCTCTATGCTTTTTCTTTCGCAAATACTCGGCGAAGAAGAGGACGAGCGCCGACGGGATGAGATCATACGCGTGCTGGAAAAGTCCGTGGAGTTTTCCGGTCGTGCGCAAACATCTGATGGAGGCTGGGGCTACGTGAGCGCGAAAGACGGCAACAACTTTGATGAGGGTTCCACTACAATCACACAGGTGCAGGGGCTACGTGGCTGCCGCAACGCTGGCATCGCCGTACCACGTGAGATTATCGACAAGGCAATTGCCTACATTCATAAATGCACGATGTCCGATGGCGGCGTGCAATACAGTTCGAAGGGAGGTGGCGGGCGACCGGCCATTTCTGCTGCTGCAATCGCTTGCCTCTTTAACGCCGGCGAATACGACGACACCCACGTGCCACGCATGCTCGACTACGCCGAAAAGCACCTCAGCAACATCGCGAACAACGGCTTTGGTCACTGGCATTACGCACATTTTTACTACGCTCAAGTGATGTATCGCGAGGGTGGAAAGAAGGGCTTGGCCTACCGCGAACAGATCGAAAAACGACTCCTCTCTGAAGCCCAGTCGGATCGCGAAGGTCTGTTCTGGCCGCAGGGCTACATTGGTCCTGTTTACACAACCGCCACAAACCTGACGATTCTTCAACTGAACAAGGGTACGCTGCCAATTTATCAACGCTGAAGAGGGAGTGCTGGCTGTTGTCCCGTTTTGATGCATTGACCAAGCAGCGTGCCTTGCAGACCTTATTGTACGAATTCCTTTTTAGATTCGCCCGTCCTTGGAGCGTTGCATGATCCCAACAGGCCCTGCTACTTCTGCTTTAGAAAAACTCCATCAAGCTCGCAACCGCATTCTTGAACAACTCTCCCGTGTGATAGTTGGCCAACATCAAGTTGTTGAAGAATTATTAATCTGCCTTTTCAGTCGCGGCCACTGCCTGCTAGAGGGTGTGCCGGGATTGGCTAAAACGCTGATGGTCAGCACTCTTGCCAAAAGCCTTGATCTGTCATTCAGTCGGATTCAATTCACGCCCGACTTAATGCCGGCCGACATTCTTGGCACCGATGTCCTCGAAGAGGACCGTGCGACTGGCAACCGACAATTACGATTTCTTGAAGGACCGCTGTTTGCCAATATTGTGCTGGCAGATGAGATCAACCGCACGCCGCCAAAAACACAGGCCGCACTCCTGGAAGCGATGCAGGAACGGCAAGTGAGCGTGGGTCGCATACGACACCGACTTGTTGATCCTTTCTTTGTGCTTGCCACCCAGAATCCTATCGAGCAAGAGGGAACCTATCCGCTCCCGGAAGCCCAGCAGGATCGATTCATGTTTAAAGTGTTTGTGCGGTATCCCACCTTTGATGAGGAGTTTGAAATTGCTCGTCGCACAACGGGTGTGGCTACGGATGATGCGGAGCCTATCCTAGCGGCAAGCGATATCATTGCTCTGCAAAAAAGCGTGCGCGAGGTACCGGTCAGCGACCATTTAATCCGTTATTGCCTAGCCTTGGTGCGACAGACTCGGGCCGGCGAGCGCGGAGTACCCGACTTTGTTTCCGACCAACTGTCTTGGGGAGCGGGCCCGCGAGCCGTGCAATTCCTTGTTGTTGGTTCAAAAGCCCGCGCACTCTTGCAGGGGCGCAGCCACGTTACAGCTGAGGACATTCAGGCTTTGGCTGCTCCCGTACTGCGACACCGGATAGTGGTGGGCTTTGCGGCAGAGAGCGAAGGCGTGACACCCGACACCGTAATTAAACGAATTATTGACACGACCCCCAGCCAAGAAGATGAGTTAACCCGTGACGCCCGCTTCCAAACGATTTTTGCATCCTGAAGCGATTGCGAGAATTGCCCGGCTCGAAATGCGCGCGCGGGCGGTGGTCGAGGGTGTGCTCGCCGGGCTTCATAAAAGCCCCTACAAGGGGCAGTCGGTGGAGTTTCTGCAACACCGCGAATATGTCCGCGGCGATGATTTGCGTCGCGTTGATTGGAAGGTTTGGGGCCGGCAGGATCGACTCTACGTCAAGGAATTTGAGGAGGAGACAAACCTTCGCCTTTCGCTGCTGGTTGATGGTTCTGCGAGCATGGACTATCAATCGCACGTGAACGGCAAGAGATCTGCTCAGAATCGTACGCTTAGTAAATACGATTATGCTGCCACGCTCGCCGTGAGTTTGGCGTGGCTAGCGCTCTCGCACGGTGATGCAGTTGGCTGTGCGGTGTTCGATGATAAGGTGCGTGCACGCGTTCCAGCACGGACAAAAAGGTCCCACCTCTCCAGTCTTATCGAGGTGCTCGAGGCTCCGCGGATCGGCCGGCCAACGGCTTTTTTGCCGGTGCTGCGATCACTCTCCGAAACCCTGCCGCGACGCGGAATGGTCATCATCGTTTCCGATTTGCTCGGCGATAGCGATGGTGTGTTTCAGGGGATGCAGTTTCTCCGACAACGCGGCCACGATATCGTGCTCCTACACGTAATGGATGACGATGAGCTCAACTTTCCATTTGAGGGACCGACGCAATTTGAAGGACTCGAACTGCCTGAGCATATCGCCTGCAATCCTCGCGCACTCCGCGCAGGCTACATGACGGCGCTCGAGGACTTTCTCACCAATGCGCGCAAGCGTTCAGCGGCCGCGAGGTGCGACTACTCGCTGATCCCAACCGGTGAACCGGTGGACGCTGCGCTTGTGAAGTTTCTCTCGCGACGCTCGAGCATGGCCGTCTAAGGCGAAAGGCCCACACCATGCCGACATTCGATTTTCTATCGCTTCTCTGGTGGGGACTGCCTCTGGCGACTGCCCCTATCATCATCCATCTCATCAACCTGCTGCGGCATCGCAAGGTGCAGTGGGCGGCAATGGAATTCCTGCTGGCCAGTCAACGCAAATACCGTACGCGTGTACTCCTCAAGCAAATTCTTCTCTTATTGCTGCGCGTGGTTGCAGTGCTTGGAATCGTGCTGGCTTTAGCGCAACCGCGTCTGCGCAGTGCTCTGGGACAAATGCTCGGTGGCACGCGGACAGCACATGTCGTCTTGCTTGACGACAGTTATTCCATGAGCGATCTTTCCACTGGGGGACGCATCGGTAGCGCCAGTGCCTTTGACCGCGGCAAACTGGTGGTGGAGCGAATCTGTCGCGAAATAGCCGGAGTGCAAGGCCGACAAGAGCTGACAATCGGACGGTTTTCGGCACTCACCCTTGCACCGCCGAACTTTGACATACCACGACAGACGTTGACGCCACAGGTGGTCCAGGAGGTGTGTGACGAACTGGCGACTTGGCAACCGACAGCAAACGACTGTGGGCCACGCGAACCGCTGGTCGCTGCTGCTGAAGCCGTAGGAGCCGGCACGGGTGCGACCAACGTTGTCTGGCTCGTGACTGATTTTCGAACGCGCGACTGGAAAGTGGCCGACGAAACCGCCGACCTGCTGCAGCGGCTGTCAGATGCGGGCGTGGAATTGAGGCTGGTCGACTGTGCTGCTGGTTCTCTGGGAAAAGGCAGCCCGGTACAGTCTGCTGGAAACCTAACGATCGAACGGTTGGAGGTGGTGGGAGGCGTACCGGCAACGGGCGTGCTCGTACCGCTGGAGGTAGCGGTTCGAAACAACTCTGAAAGTACTATTCGCGACGTACAGGTAGACCTGCAAGAGGATGGTGCGATCCGTCCTGGCCTACGACTCCCGGAGATCAGTGCCGGTGCCGTTGCCGTGCAGCGATTCGATGCACGGTTCACAAAGCCCGGCAGTCACGTTGTCGATGCTCGTATTCCGTCCGATGTTCTGGCTATCGACAATGTGCGCACGGCTGTCATAAACGTAGTCGATCGCGTTGATGTACTCATTATTGATGGAGATCCTCGAGGAGGCGCGCGGGCGGGAGACGCCTTTTATTTGAGCGCAGCGCTGGCTCCAGGCTCTGGTGCTCCCACTGGTCTGCGGCCGCGCATTGAGCAACCGCGTGCGCTGACAGCACTGAGTCTCAGTGCATTTGACTGCATTTGGCTGCTCGATGTGGAGCGACTGGATCCTCCCGAGATCAAGGCCTTGGAGACGTTTACCCGCTCCGGTGGAGGCGTGGTGTTTTTCATGGGCCCGCGCACCAAAATAGACGAAGTGAATCGAACGCTTTATCGCGATGGCAAAGGGCTGTTTCCACTATCGCTGGCCGGTCCGGTTGACCTGTTGGTAGAGCGGGATAATCAGCAATCTGTACCCGATGTCATCGTTGAAGAGCATCCGGTGGTGGCCGTACTCAGCGGCCAACGCAACCCCCTTCTGGATGCCGTGCGCATCGATCGTTTCATGGCTGTCGACCGTGATTTTACAAACTCGAGCACTGGAGTTCCGAGCCATTCAAGGGTGCGTCGTCTGCTTTCGCTGCGCACACGTGCGCCGCTGATCGTCGAGCGGCCTTACGGTGAGGGGCTTGTAGTGGCCGTGCTCACCACAGCGTCGCCCAACTGGAATAACTGGGCGCGTGCCAATCCGAGTTGGGTAGTGGTTATGCTCGAACTTGAGAGCCATCTTGCCCGCATTCGACGTCAGGCGGAAACACTTGAGGTCGGCGACGCCGTGACGGTCAGTCTGGAAGCTGGCAACGATGAGATCGATGTTGATTTCATTGTGCCGCCCGGCGGAACCATCATCCACCAAACGGCTGTTGTGACGCCCACGGGATCCCTTGCAGCCTCTCTTTCAACAACACACTCCGCCGGTGCCTATGCGGCACGGTGGCGACGACTCGACGGCACCCAGCGCGAGCAGATCGTTGCCGTTAATGTCGATCCCGATGAGGGGCGTCTGGAACGCATCGGCCGGGAACAACTCGATCAAACTCTAGCCGGCGTAACGTTTCAGTACGATAATGCAGAATCACTGCAACCCGATGCCAATATCTTGGCCGGCGTATCACTGGTAACGCCACTGCTTCACGCACTGCTACTGGTACTCCTGTTGGAGCAATTGCTCGCTTATTTCAGCAGCTACCATGCTGCCATCGCACGAAAAAGCCGTCCTAGCCTTTGACACTCACATGCTGCACATGCCAACTCCCAACAGCCTGCCACTGGTGAGCCTGCTCGCCGCCACCGAAAGCGTGCAACACCGTATTACTAGCGGTTTCATTGGCGGATTCTCACAGTGGTGGCATATGCCAACGCTTGTGGTTTTGCTGGCGACAGTCGTGGTTTTCATGCTCTGGCTCTACCGTCGTGATGCTGGCGAGTTACCGCCTCAGGTCGGCCTTTTGCTGGCTACCCTCCGCATTGGAGTGTTTGCCGCTTTAGTCGCTGCGTATCTCGATTTTGAGCGAACGGCCGAGCATGAGCTTATTTTTCCATCGCGTGTTGCTGTTCTCATCGATGCCAGCGCTAGCATGACGCTCGATGATGCTTTCTCCAGCAACGCAGAAAGTGCGCTCAACCAATCACTAAAGATTGCGGAGCCTCTTGCGAAAAACGGTGCACCAGAAACACCACTTAGAGCCGTAACTCAAACGCGATCACAGCGGGCCATTGATATCCTCGACGAGGGTGGATTGCTCGCCGCATTGGCCTCGAGGCACGAGGTTTCGGTGTGGCGTTTTGAAACCGAAGCCGAACCGCTCCTCGTTTTACCAATGACCGATCCTCTCGCTCCTCCCAGCATTGGCCACGAAAGCCTTGTTGGCAAGACGGTTGAAGGTGCAATTTCAGACGGCGGCTTGAGCGCTGTCAATGTACAACCACCTGCCTCCTCGGCAGACGGCCCATCTGCAGAGGACTGGCGCAGGCGTCTGACACCTGAGGGGTTTGAAACACGGATCGGCGAATCCCTCATTCGAGTATTCGATCAAGAACCCGCTGGTGTACTGGCAGCCGTGCTTATCCTCTCCGATGGATCCAACAACGCGGGTATTGATCCAGCAATGGCAGTAGCTGCACTTGCGAAGGCCGGGGTGCCTGTGTTTCCAATTGGGATCGGTTCCGATCGGCTCCCCACAAATGTGCGTGTGAGTGATCTTCTGGCCCCTGTGCGTGTGTTTCCTGGCGATCGTTTCGCTGTCACTGGCTATCTTCAATCGCAGGGGCTCACCGGCCAGACCGTTAAGGTGGAACTGTTTGAGGCAGACTCCGATGAGACAGAAAACTCTTTGCAAGAGACGCCCGACAGCCAGTCCAAGACGGCCCCAAGAGCGCGCCGCCTCATCGACGATGCCGAAGTCGTGCTCGGAGCCGACGGCGAGTTGTCAGCGGTGCGGTTCGACGTGCCGGGGCTCGAGTCGCCGGGGCGCTGCAACCTCCTGCTGCGGGTGGTACCCCCAGTAGCCGACCGAACCGTCGCCGATAACCTGCAACTGGCTGAAATCGAGGTTGTCGATAGGGTCACTCAGGTGCTTCTAATGGCGGGTGGACCGAGTCGGGAGTATCAGTTTATGCGAAATGTACTCGATCGAGACAAAAGTTTTGCGGTGGATGTTCTGCTTGGCACCGCAAACCGAGGGAGCTCACAAGATGCACGCAGCGTTCTCGAGTCATTCCCTGCCACGGCCGAAGCACTCGCTGAGTATGATGTTGTCGTTGCCTTTGACTACGACTGGCGGCAACTCGATCCAGCGGCACAGTCTCGACTCGATCGTTGGGTGTCACGCGATTCGGGAGGACTGGTGCTGGTAGCCGGCAACGTCTTTATGGATGCGTGGCTCGCGGATCCGCAGACATCTGTGATCCGCAACCTTCATCCGGTGGAGTTACGAAGACCAAGCCTGCTTATGCATGAAGAACTGGCTGGTTTAGAAGAACCTATGCCACTTATTTTCACACGCGATGCACAGGAAGCGGAGTTTCTCTGGTTGGGGTCCAGTCGCATAGCCAGCCAGACTGTGTGGAGCGATTTCAAGGGCGTCTTTTCCTGTTTGGATGCGACTATTGCTAAGCCGGGGGCGACGGTTTACGCCCGCGCATCCCACCCGCATGCAACAGCCTCGCAGGACGTCGCACCCATTTACTTCGCTGGTCAGTTTTTTGGTTCTGGAAACGTATTTTTTTTGGGGAGCGGCGAAACGTGGCGACTGCGTGAACTGGATGACAGTTTGTTTGAACGACTCACGACGCAACTTATTCGGCATGTCTCCCAAGGGCGACTCCTGCGTGGATCACGCCAAGCACGCGTGTTGATCGACCGCGATCGCTTTGCCGTTGGATCAAACGTCGTTGTGCGGGTGGTGGCTGCAGAAGGCAATACAGAAACGGCAACCTGTCAGGTTGTAGGCCCTGATGGCACGATGCTGCGGATCGCACTCACTGCCCAACCGAGTCAACCGGGGGTGGTACAAGGAGCATTTGTGGCCTCACGTGAAGGGACATGGCGCATCGATGCTGAGCTTGGCAACGGTTCTGGAGAAAAGATGTCTCGCCGGATTCAGGCCCGTTTACCCGACAGGGAACTGGCGCGACCCCGGCTTGATCGGCGTCTCCTGGAGCAAGTAGCAGTGATTTCTGGATCTCAGGCTCACTTTCTCTGTGACCAAGCGTGGACAGTCGACGCATCACAAACGCTAGCTGAAAAAATCCCTGATCGCTCACGACGTGAATTCGAAACCGGCGTACCAGACGGTGCTTTCAAGCGCCAACTCAACACAATTTTATTGGCATTCGCCGCTGGATTACTCTGTGTGGAATGGGTTGTACGCCGGTTGGTAAAATTAGCCTAAGTCCGTAGAAAACTCCGCGAAACTTGGACCGCAGATAGATAACTCTCGTTTGCCTAATCATTTTTGCTTCTGAATCACACTCAGCGCTCTTTTACCACTCCTTGAGGAAATGACTGCTCTCCAGTGTCGCTCCTTCTTGATCCACCGCCGACAGACCTACTGACAGATACCGTCATGCGCCGTGCTGATGAATCTGACATCACTCCTCTCCTACGGATGTTGGAAAATCTGCGCAGACAGACGCGTCGCTGGATCTGGGTGGAGTCGTTGGCGCTTATTGGTCTGTTAAGTGCTACCGTTTTCTGGGGTCTACTCCTGCTGGATTGGAGCATTGAGCCGCCTGTGTGGGTGCGCATTCTGCTAACGACTACGGCTTTTATTGGGTTCTCATGGATCGTCGTCTGGAAACTTCTTTTGCGTCTTTACACACCGCTTACAGACGGGGCCCTTGCAATTGTTATCGAGCGCGGACACGCCGGCTTCCATGACAGTCTCTCCACCGCGATCCAACTCGCCTCGCAACCCCGAGAAGACGTTGACCCAGCACTGCTTGCCCGCACCACTGCTGAAGCGGTTGTGATGCTCCGCGAAGTGCGGACGGGGCAACTTTTTCGCTGGCAGAAACTGACGACGCTAGCAGTTCTCGGACTCCTTGCAGCCGCCAGCATTGCGGCAATGGCGACCTTACAGCCGGCAGTTGCGAATCTGTGGATACGGCGACTAGCGCTTTTCAGTGACGATCACTGGCCCCGTCGCGTGAGCCTTGCGATTGACGACTTTTCAGATGGCTTCCGCAAGGTGGCTCGCGGCAGCGATGTAGACGTGATCGTTCGAGTCCGCTTGAACGGTGCGGCCGAATTAAGTGATGCTGATTATAAAAAAAAGCTTCCTAGCATTATTGATTTGCGTTCGCATAGCTCTACTGGTTGGCGCAGCGAGCGCATGGGCATGCGCGGTGGCACCACCGATAAAGAACAGGCATTCGGTCATGTTCTGAAAAATGTCGGTGAAGATCTTATGCTAGAGGTGCGCGGCGGCGATGCACGGATCAGTAATCTCAGTGTAAAAGTCATCGATCCGCCAAGCCTAGAAAAGCTTTCTATCCACTACACGCCGCCGACTTACCTCGGTGGTGGCAAACGGCAGGTGCCTCCATCGCGGATCGTACAAGTTCCGCGCGGATCGAGTGTCGAGATTGAATGCACCTCAACCAAGCCACTTTCAGCCGCCACTCTGCTGGCAACAATCGACAAGAGTCCCTCCGATAAGACCGTAGGCCCTCAACAAACAGAAGAGGTGCTCAGCACTCTGACTGCAGAAAACTCTCCTGCCACTAGCATCGCGTCTCGTTCCCTTGCAGGCCGGATTGAATCGCTCACTGGTGACCGCACCATCATCGCAAGGTTTACCGACTCTGATCAGCTAGTCAATCGTGAGCCCATTGCATTTGTGCTCTCGGCTCTTCCGGACGATCCACCTCTAGTGACAGTGCGGATGCGGGGCATTTCGACGGCTGTTACCCCGCGAGCGAGGATTCCGCTGGATGGCACGATCGTGGACGACCATGGGTTGGAAGAGGCAGTTGTTCGCCTGACCGTTGTTGATGGCGCCGAGACGGCATTCCCAATCGCTAGACTCAAACGCGGTGCGTCGCTCATAGATCTACCGACAGATGCACCGGAGGTGGTGCCACTTGAAGCACTTGCTCTTTCAGTAGGCAGTGCCCTTAAGGTCACTGTGACTGCCGTTGATGGCTGCACCCTGGACGGCGCACCAAACAGCGGCACAAGTGACGTATGGTCACTCGATGTGGTTACTCCGGAGTTGCTCTTGGCGATGCTTGAGGCGCGTGAGATCCTCCTCCGACGCCGCTACGAAAGTTGTATCGCCGACTTTACGCAGACTCGCAACCGCCTTGCCGCAACGACTGGCAGTACTCCTAACGAGCCTGATGCTAAAGCCCTCACCACCAGCGATGACGGCGATCTGCCTGCCGATACAGCGATGCTCAGCGAATCGACCTCCCGCGCACGGGGCGAAGTTGACGAGATTGCCACTGCTTTCCGGGAGATTCATCGGGAACTCGACAACAATCTGCTCCTGACACCCGAGTTGGAACTGCGGTTGATTGTGCAAATTGCTGATCCGCTGGCTGCCATTGCCACCAAGGACCTGCCAGACCTTTCCCTTGCGTGTCGCAGCCTTGCTGACCAACTCCTGATTGGCAATCGTGCTAGCCTTCTTGCGCGGGCCGATCTGGTGCTAGCCCGTATGCGTGCCGTGCTTGATAAGATGATGGAACTGGAGTCATTCAACGAAGTGATTGAAATTCTGCGCGGCGTGATCCGCACGCAAGAGGAAATCAAGACCAATACGCTTGAATGGCAAAAAAAGCGGGCACGGGAGGCACTGGAGCGGCCATGAAGCACTTTCTGCCGGTAACGATAGCTGTGACTGTTTTGTGGTTTCTGCCCTTGAGCCGTTGCCTGATGGCCAGCCGCTTTGAAGTCACTGAAATAGAATCTTCCTCCGCACCCATCAGCACCAGCGAGAGCCTTGTTGATCGTGAGCAGGATCTGTTGCGACAGTTTCGTGACTTAGAGAAAACGTTTCTACGTTTAGCAGATCTGTTAGCCACAAGTGATCCGCGACGGTCAGCACTGCTCCGTAGTGTCTTCGAGCAGGCCCGAAACGAGGAACTAGACAATCGGCTTGATACGATCGTGACACTCCTCGCAGAAGAGCAGTTGCTAAAGGCCGGCAACCGTCAGTCGAGTGCCATTGATGCACTGAAACAACTTCTCGATCTCCTCGAATCAGGTGATACCGATCGCCGCCTTGCCAACACAAAGGAAGAGGTAAAACAGTTTCTTGCACGACTTTCAAAATTGATCTCCCGTCAACGAGACATTGAAGGTTCAACCGAGGCCGGTGGCAAAGAGCCGCAGCTATCGGACCGACAAAATACGGTAGCCGATGAAACGCATCGTCTGTCTGACGACGTTGATGGCTTTGCCAAACGAATGGAGGCCCGTGACTCACCCACTGCTAGGCAGCAGTCAGACCCCAGTGGCGATGCGAACAATTCAAAGAACTCTGATGCAAAGAACTCTGATGCAAAGAACTCTGATGCAAAGAACTCTGATGCAAAGAACTCTGACGCAAAGAACTCTGATGCAAAGAACTCTGACGCAAAGAACTCTGACGCAAAGAACTCTGACGCAAAGGACTCTGACGCACCGTCGCAGACTTCGGAGGGAAGTGCCGGTGATTCCAGCAAGGGCACCGCCGACGACAAAGGATCCGAGAGCGAACCGAGCAACGAGTCCTCGACTGACAAACAGGAGGAGGCTGCAGACAATAACGGTGACGATGAGAGCTCCCGGGCACGGCGCACGAA
>Ga0194051_1000871_pt1 | contig 16707 bp, 13 predicted proteins | sample SepL2320m_MetaG_FD_161275 | JGI IMG/M metagenome (GOLD analysis project Ga0194051, IMG submission 161275) | Anoxic zone freshwater microbial communities from boreal shield lake in IISD Experimental Lakes Area, Ontario, Canada - Sep2016-L239-20m | ecosystem: Environmental > Aquatic > Freshwater >... | reverse complement strand
GGCCAGTTTCTCCACGAGCTTGCCCAATCGCGGGCCAATTCCGGGCAGCGATGTCACTTGGGCGAAAAGTGGGGTCAGGCTTTGCGGGCGCATCCGTGAAATATGGGGCGTGGGGCAGGCTTTGGGGCCGCGTGACTCCGCCATCGCCGCCGCCTATATGCTACGCCCCTTTTCGGGTCGGACCTGGGGAAAAGATGGGCGGCGAGGCGGATATCGAGACCCGGCGCAAACGGCTGCTCTATCGCAGCATCTACCGTGGCAACAAGGAGAACGACATTCTCCTTGGCCAATTCGCGCGCGCCAATATCGGCTCTTTCGATTCCGCAGCCCTCGATCAGTACGAGCGGCTGCTGGATACCGGCGACAACGACATCTTCGACTGGATCTCCGGCCAGGCCGACGTGCCGCCCGAAGCGGACACGCCCGTCCTGCGTCAGCTCATGGCTTTTCGGGTGAAATTTTAACGTGACTCTAATCAAGCGAGAAAACCTCATGCTGAGGAGGCCGCAGGGCGGCCGTCTCGAAGCATGGGCGACAGCAAGACTGGTCCCATCCTTCGAGACGCGGCCTCCGGCCGCTCCTCAGGATGAGGTGGTTTTGTTTCAGCCGGGAAGGTTCTGATGACCTCGCCGCTCGCCGATACGCTGGCTGCGATCCATCGCAAGTCGGGCCGCTGGACCATCGCCGGCCTGCCCGAGGGGGCCGATTCGCTCGTGCTCGCGGACCTGGCACGCACATCAGGTGGCCAGGACATCCTGCACGTGGCGCGCGACGGCCAGCGGCTGGAGCGGCTGCAGGACGGATTGCGCTTCTTTACGCCCGAGCGCGAGGTCCTGGTCTTTCCGGCCTGGGATTGCCTGCCCTACGACCGTCTGTCGCCGCATCCCGACATCGTGGCGGAGCGTCTGACGACGCTGGCGAAACTCGCCGCGGCCAGGAAGCCCGGTGCGCCGGGCCGAATCATCCTGGCCTCAGTGGGCGCCGCCCTCCAGAAGGTGCCGCCGCGCAGCCTCTATGCCGACGCGGCCGTGGTCCTGCGCAAGGGCCAGACGGTCGATGTCACCTGGCTCGCGAAGTTCCTCGGCGAGAATGGATATGGTCGCGCCGAGACCGTGATGGAGCCCGGCGAGTTCGCCATCCGCGGCGGCCTGATCGATCTCTTCCCACCAGGGATCTCCGAGCCGTTGCGCCTCGACCTGTTCGGCGACTCCCTGGAGGAGATCCGTTCGTTCGATGCCATGAGCCAGCGCTCGACCGGCACGCGCGACGAAGTCGTCCTGTTGCCGGTGAGCGAAGTGCCGCTCACGCCCGAGGGCATTTCGCGCTTCCGCAGCAGCTATCGCGAGCTGTTCGGCAACGTGGCCGGCGACGATTTGCTTTATGAGGCTGTGTCGGCCGGCCAGCGCCACGTCGGCACGGAACATTGGCTGCCGCTGTTCCATGAGCGCATGGAAACGATCCTCGATTATTGTCCCGACGCGACAGTGACCTCTGATCACCAGATCGCCGAGGCATTCCAGGCCCGGCACGAGCTGATCGCCGACTACTACGATGCTCGCCGCAAGACCGGCGCCAAGGGCGGCATGAGCGGGGCGGCGGACTACAAGCCGATTCCCCCGGAGCTGCTCTATCTGAAACCGGCGGAATGGGACGGCCTGCTCGGCGCGCGCACCGTTGCCGCTTTCACGACCTTCGACGCCATGCCATCCGCCAGCAACACGATCGACCTGCACGGTCGCCGCCACGAGGGCTTTGCCCAGGCCCGGACCGGCCAGGGTGTGAACCTGTTCGACAAGGTGGCCGAGCATGTGACGGCGGCGAACCTCGCAGGGCGTCGCGTCGTCATCGCGGGCTACACCGAGGGTTCGGCCAGCCGGCTGCAACATCTCCTGCAGGAGCATGGCGCCACGACGCCCGTGCCGGTGCCCGACATGGCGACCGTCCAGGGCCTGCCTCCGGGCGTGCTCGGCATCGCGGTGTGGCCGCTCGAGCACGGCTTCGTGCTGGATGCCCTGGAAGTCATCGGCGAGGAGGACATCCTCGGCGATCGGCTGTCGCGACCGGCGAAGAAGCGCCGCCCGTCCGAGCGCTTCATCGCCGAAGCCTCGGCGCTCAGCGAAGGCGACCTGGTCGTCCATCGCGAGCACGGCGTCGGCCGTTACGAAGGGCTGGTGACGCTCGAGATCCAGAACGCCCGCCACGACTGTTTGAGACTGACCTACGAAGGCGGCGACAAGCTCTTCCTGCCGGTCGAGAACATCGACGTGTTGAGCCGCTACGGCGCGGCGGAGGAGGGCGCTACCCTCGACCGCCTGGGCGGCGTCGCCTGGCAGTCGCGCAAGGCCCGGCTGAAGCAGCGTATCGCCGACATGGCCGACCGGCTGATCAAGATCGCGGCCGAACGCGCCGTGCGGCGCGGCGAGACGATGGTGCCGCAGGACGGGCTGTACGAGGAATTCTGCGCCCGCTTCCCCTATGCCGAGACCGACGACCAGCTCCAGGCGATCTCGGACGTCCTGGAGGATCTCTCCTCGGGCAAGCCGATGGACCGGCTGATCTGCGGCGATGTCGGCTTCGGCAAGACCGAAGTTGCGCTCCGCGCCGCGTTCGTCGCCGCACTCTCGGGCAAGCAGGTCGCGGTGATCGGGCCCACGACCCTGCTGGCCCGGCAGCATCACCGCACCTTCGTCGAACGCTTCCAGGGGCTGCCGGTCCGGATCGGCCGCCTGTCGCGCCTGGTGACGGCGAAGGAAGCGAAGGAGACCAAGGCCGGACTGACGGAAGGCACCGTCGACATCGTCATCGGCACCCACGCGCTACTGGCCAAGAGCATCGACTTCAAGGATCTCGGCCTGCTGATCGTCGACGAGGAGCAGCACTTCGGCGTCGGCCACAAGGAGCGGCTGAAGGAGCTGCGCGCCGACGTCCACGTCCTCACGCTGACCGCGACGCCGATCCCGCGCACGCTGCAGCTTGCCCTCACGGGTGTGCGCGACATGAGCCTGATCGCCACGCCGCCCGTCGACCGCCTCGCCGTGCGCACTTTCGTGACGCCCTTCGACGGCGTCGCCATCCGCGAGGCGCTGTTGCGGGAGCAGTATCGCGGCGGCCAGAGCTTCTACGTCTGCCCGCGCATCGAAGACCTGGCCACGGTCGCGGCCGAGCTGCGCGAGCTGGTGCCCGAGATGCGCATGGCCATGGCGCACGGCCGCCTGGCGCCGACCCAGATCGAGAACACCATGCAGGATTTCGTCGACGGCAAGTTCGACGTCCTGCTCTCGACCAACATCGTTGAAAGCGGCCTCGATATCCGCAACGCCAATACCATGATCATCCATCGCGCCGACATGTTCGGCCTCGCCCAGCTCTATCAGCTGCGCGGCCGCATCGGTCGGGGCAAGACGCGCGCCTATGCCTATCTGACAGTGCCTCCGGGCAAGGCGCTCAACGAAGCCGCGTCGAAGCGCCTCGATGTGATGCAGACCCTCGACACCCTGGGCGCCGGCTTCCAGCTCGCGAGCTACGACCTCGACATTCGCGGCGCCGGCAATCTCCTGGGTGAAGAGCAGTCGGGTCATATCCGCGAAGTGGGCATCGAGCTCTATCAGCAACTCCTCGATGAAGCCGTGGCCGCGGCGCGAGGCCGGGTGGAGGAGGCCGAGAAGGCCGACTGGTCGCCGCAGATCAACCTCGGCATTCCGGTGCTGATCCCGGAGGAATACGTGGGCGAACTCAGCGTGCGCATGGGACTCTACCGGCGCATAGGCTCTCTGGAGAGCCAGGCGGAGATCGAGTCCTTCGCCGCCGAGATGGTCGACCGCTTCGGCAAGATGCCGGTGGAGGCCGAGTTCCTGCTCAATACTGTCGGCCTAAAGATCCTCTGCCGCGCTGCGGGCGTAGAGAAGATCGATGCCGGCGAGAAGGCGGTCGTGCTCTCCTTCCACCAGAACAAGTTTGCCCGCCCCGACAGGCTTATTGCCTGGATCCAGAAGAACGCGCCTTTGGTGAAGCTCCGCCCCGACCACCGCGTGATCGTGCAGCGCGTTTGGGTTGACGAGCGGCAGCGGATTTCCGGCGTGACTTCGATTTTGACCGCGCTCTCGAAACTGGCGGCTTGAGAAGCGCCTTCGTCGTTCGCCGTGCGCAGCGCAGCAGCCAGTCGGCGAGGGTCCGGTCGCCGGAGGCACGGGCGAGGATGACGGCGCCGATCGCCAGGATCGCCGCGGCCGTGGCATCGGCATCGAGCTTGCGGCGCCGGCCGCGGGCCAGTTCACCGATCGCGATGTGGAGCTGATTGGCGTAGGCGAGCTGGGCCGCCAGCGGGCCGCGCGCGACGTCGCCGGGCAAGGTCGCCAGGGCGCAGGCGCGTGCGTTCGCCACCAGCGAGTCCTTGTCGAGATAGTCGTCCAGGACGGCCCCGACTTCCCCGGCCCGCAACTTTGCCGGCAAGCCGTATCCAATCCGGATTGTCTCGGCGAACAGCTCGTCCTTCGACCTGAAATGGGCATAGAAGGCGCCGCGCGTCAGCCCCGCAGCCAGCATGATGTCGTCGATGTTGGTGCCGGCATGGCCACGCAGCCGGAACAGCCGGGCGGCATGGTCGAGGATTTCGGCGCGGGTGCGGGCCTTGCGAGCGGGGCTGACGGGCATCGGTGCCTCAAAATATGTCAATCAACATATGATATGTTGATCGACATAAGTTAGCCGACATTGTCATCCCGAGCGAAGCGAGGGATCCTTGAGAGGACATCGCAAAAGATCCCTCGCTTCGCTCGGGATGACAATATCTGCTCGGCATCTATCCGCGCTGGTCGAAAATCCCTAAGCCGTCGACTGCGCCGCGCTGGTGGCGGCATCGCGCTCGGCGAGATTGAACACCTCGACGAAGGCGGATGGCGGCTGGGCGCCTGACACGGCGTACTTGCGGTTGACGATGAAGCAGGGGACCCCGTTGATGCCGAGGCGCCGGGCGTAGACGTCGGAGGCGACGACCTCCTGGCGGCCCTCGTCGCTCATGAGAAAGCGCCGCGCCCTGATCTCCTCGATGCCGGACCGCACCGCGCATTCGACGAGCGTGTCGAGATCGCCAATGTCGAGCCCTTCCTCGAAGTAGGCCTTGAACAGCTCGGCCACGACCTCGTCCTGCGCTTCGGCCTTCGCGCTCCAATGGACGAGCCGGTGCGACAGAACGGTATTGGGCGTGCGCTTGATGCGGGAGAACTGGAATTCAATTCCCGCCTCGCGGCCGCTTTCGGCGATCGCCTGGTAGATCTGGCGTGGCCGGTCGCCGCCGCCGAACTTGGCGCGGACATAGTCGTCGCGCGTCATGCCCTCGGCCGGCATGTCCGGGTTGAGCTGGAACGGCCGCCAGGAAATCGCCACGTCGGTGCGGCCGCTCAGCGCCAGGGCGCGCTCGAAGCGACGCTTGCCGATGTAGCACCAGGGACAGATCGTATCGGAGACGATGTCGACGTAGATCATGGGGCGAGCTTACGCGTTTCGCGCCAATGCAGGAAGAGACCGGCGCCCGCCACCACCCCCAGCGCGACGGAGGTGAGCCAGGCGGCGCTCGGCCAGCCTGCCGCCGCGACCATCGCGCCGGTGATGGGCGGCCCGATCAGGGCGCCGATGTTGGAGCCCTGCATCAGAAGGCCGGTCGAGGCGCCGACGAGTTCCGGCCTGGGGGCGTGGACGGGAAGGGCCGTGAACAGGGCGCCCGGCACAACGCCGATCACAGCCGAATAGACGCCCGCCAACAGCAGGCGCAGAAGGTCGGGCACGCCATCGACGAAGATGCCGGCCGCACAGAAGGCCATCGACAAGGCGGCGCCGACGATGACGGCAACCCTGGGCAGGCCGTGGTGCATCAGCCAGCCGGCGCCGAGATTGCCGCCGACGTTCACGATGGTGACCACTGCCGTGACGATGGCCGCGGTCGAGGTCGCGAACCCCAGGCGCTCGACCTGCAGGGTGGGGAGGAAGCCGATGACGGCGAACCAGCAGCACGAATAGGCACCGAAGCAGAGCGCAATGGCGAGCGGGCCGCCGCTGCTCGCCACCTCGGCCATTTCATGCAGCACCGGCCGGCGCTTGACCGGCACCGGATCGAGTTCATGCCGCGGCAGGGCGCGCAACAGCAAGGCCACCAGCATGAGCGCCGAGGCGCCGGAGGCCACCAGCCAGGCGATGCGCCATGACGTGCCGGGCAGGACGACGGCGGCGATCAGCATCATCGAGCCGGCGCCGGCCGGCATGTAGGACGTCCACAGCGTCATGACGAGACGCTGGTCGGCTGGCCGGGCGATGCGCAGCAGCAACGTGGGCAGCGCCACCGTGACGGCGATGAAGCCCAGGCCCTCGAACACCCGTCCGACCAGGAGCGTGTCGACACTGCCGGCAAAGGCGCCTGCCAGGCTGGCTGCGAAGCACAACGCCGTTCCCAGCAAGACCAGTAGACGGTGGCCGAACCGATCGGCGGTGAGCGCAATCGCCATGCCGCCCGACGCCGTGATCAGGTTGATGGTCGAGAGCAGCCATCCGGCCTGGCCTAGGCTGGCATCGAGTTCCTCGCGGATCGACGGCAGCGCCGGCGGGACCTTGCCGACGTGGAACGCGGCCACCATGCCGGCCGCGACCAACAGGCCGACCAGCGGCCAGGGCGTGCGTGGTGTCGCGGTCAGTACTGCACCCGCGCCGTCAACGCGCCGTCGACGATGAAGTTGATGCCGCTGATGAACGAGGCCGGGGCGCCGGCGAGGAAGACGACGGCGGTCGCCACTTCCTGGGGTGTTCCCATGCGGCCCATCGGGTTGCGCGCCAGCATGCGCTTATAACGCTCGGCGCCGGCATCGCGCTGGCGTCCCCAGGTGTTGCCGTCCTCGAGGATCGTGCCAGGAGAAACCATGTTTACGCGGACACCCTTGGGGGCCACTTCGATGGCGATCGATTTCACCATCGGCACCAGCGCCGCCTTCACCGAACGGTAGGGCTGGGTCGGCCCGGCGATTTCGACCAGCGACGTCGTGCCGATGATCGTGAGCGTGGCGCCCTTGCCGCGCGCCTCGAGATGCGGCCGGACATGAAGCACCGCGTTCACCGTGGCCACCAGGTCGATCTCGATCGCCTTGCGCCAGCCCTCCGGCGTGTTCTCCGTGCCGAGCGCACTGACATTGGCCACGAAGTGATCGATGCCGCCGTCGCTGGCATAATCGTCAATCCACTTCTTCAAGGCTGCGTCGTCGGTGACGTCCAGTGCAGCACCGGCAACCCGGCCCTGCTTGCCCTGCCAATCCTTTTCACGTTCCTGGACCAGCGCCGCGTCGCGCGCACAGAAGCCCACGACGGCGCCCTCGGCCAGGAAGGCATCGACGATGGCGCGGCCGATGCTCTTGGTCCCACCGGTGACCAGAACGCGCTTGCCCTTGAGACCGAGGTCCATGTTTCCTCCTGATGCGTTGCCCGACTATAAGGCGAGCATGAGACAAGGGAGCGGTGGCGATGTCCAAGCGATTCGACCTTAGCGGGAAGGTGGCGTTGGTCACCGGAGCCTCGTCCGGACTCGGCGCGCATTTCGCGCGCTGCCTGGCCGGCGCCGGTGCCGCCGTCGTCCTTGCAGCCCGCCGCGCCGACCGGCTCGCGTCTCTTCAGGCGGAACTCAGCCAGCACGGAGCCACAGCCTCGGCTGTCGATCTCGATGTGCAATCGGGCGCCTCCATTGCCGCTGCCCTCGACGCCGCGGGTCCGCTCGATATCGTGGTCAACAACGCCGGCATCTCCATCGTCAAGCCAGCGCTCGACATGCCAGAGGAGGATTGGGACGCCGTCGTCGACACCAACCTGCGCGGCGCCTGGCTGGTGGCACAGGGCGCAGCCAAACGCTGGGTCGCCGACAAGCGACCGGGTGCGATCGTCAATATCGCCTCGATCCTTGGCCTGCGGACCATCGGGCAGGTGGCGCCCTACAATGCGTCGAAGGCGGGCCTCATCCACCTCACGCGCGCGCTCGCGATGGAGTGGGCACGCCACGACATCCGCGTGAACGCGATCTGCCCCGGCTATATCGAAACCGAAATGAACGGCCCGTTCTGGAAAACCCCGGGCGGCCAGCGCCTGATCGAGCGCATCCCGCAGCGGCGGATCGGCCGGCCCGAGCATCTCGACGGTGCCTTGCTATTGCTGGCTTCCGAGGCCGGCGCCTTCATGACCGGCAGCGTGATCACGGTCGATGGCGGCCACACCGTGAATTCGCTTTAGGCACTAAACTCAAATTTGCAGGTTTTGCAGGTTTTTGCTATATTTTAGATCACGCTGGGGAAGTGCAGGTTCGACGCCCGACGGAGAGATCCGGCGGGCGTTTTTCGTGGGCCATCGATTCTTTCGGCGCGCAGCAGCGGTACTCCCATCCCTGTAACGGGCGGGCCTCGGTGGCACAGTTGATCGGGGGGCGATTGCCGTTGCACCTCAAGGACTTGGCTGCGGTTCGTGGCACAGGCAGCGGGACACGGCGTGGCACAACGAGCCGTGCCAGAAATCGGCCGCTTACCAGCCGTTGATGCGGTCGTAGACGTCGACCACGGTGCGACCGCCGTCGAGCTCGCTGTCGACGACGTAGTAGCGGTCGTAGGCGGCGGCCGTGATGCAGGCATGGTTGGGCAGGATGCGGACCCGCGCGCCGACCGGTAGCTTTGCGTAGGGCAGAGGCTTGTCCGAGCCGACGAAGCCGTGCTCCTGCGAGCACTCCACCACCGCCATGCCGTCTGTCGACGTTCCGGCGATCGTTCCGAAGCCGACCTTGGGCTGGAATTCCTGGGCGCTGATGTCCTTGGACAGCGCCAGCGCGCCGGCGTCGACCAGGAGCTGGTTGCGATGCGGATAGTGGCCGATCACCGAGGCCAGCACCGAGAGCGCCAGGTCGCCGGCGCCGCAGGAGCCGATGAATTCCTGGTCGAGGTCGTTGAAGACATAGACGCCCGGCCGCATCTCGGTGATGCCGGTGAAGTCGCGCGAATGCATGGCGGTGGGCGTCGAGCCGCCCGACACGATCGGACAGGGGATGCCGGCCGCCCTCAATGCTTCGGCCGCGCCCACGACCGCGCGACGTTCCTGCTCGGCCACCGCCGCAATGCCATCCGGCGTGCTCTGATGATAGGAGTGGCCGGCGTGGGTCATGACGCCCGCCAATTCGACACCAGGAGCCGCGTGCAGGACGCGGGCAATGTCGAGCAGGCCGGGCATCTCGGGGAAGGGCAGACCGGCCCGGCCGGCGCCGCTGTCGATCTCGATGAACACGGAGAACGTGTCACCCGATGAGGTGGCGGCGGCAATGGCCTTGGCGACAGCGAGATTGTCCGTGACCATGCGCAGGTTGACGCCCCGACGGCGCAGTTCGGTGATGGCCGGCAACTTCGCCGGCACGATGCCGACACCGTAGAGAATGTCCTTGAAGCCGCCGTCAGCGAAGTAGCGGGCTTCGGCCAGGGTCGACACCGTGATGCGGCCGTCATGGCCCTCAACGGCCATGCGGCCGACCTGCACGGACTTTGCGGTCTTGAGATGGGGACGCAGCATCACGCCGGCATTTCGCAGGCGGTCGCTCATGCGCTTGAGGTTGCGGCGCAGGATCGCCCGGTCGAGAATGAGCGAAGGCGTCGGCAGTTCGTCGATGGTCTGGCTGGACATGGTGGCGATTCTAGCATGCCGATCGAAAACGAGCGCAAATTTGTCCTCGACGAGGACGGCGGGCTGGAAGCCGGATTGGCGAAGACGCCCGGCGTCGCGCGCAACTTCCTGCGCCAGGCCTATCTCGACTCGTCAGGCGTGCGCATTCGCTCGATCGAAGCGGACGGCAAGATCGACCACGTCTTCACCTACAAGCGCACGATCAAAGGCCAGGTCGTCGAGATCGAGACCGCCCTCAGCGCCATCGACTTCAAGCGGCTGTGGACGCAGCGTCGGGAGACGCTGCAAAAAGTCCGCTACTCTTGGAATGAGGGTCATTTCCATTGGGATGTCGACTTCTTCAAACGCGACGACGGCTCGACCTACTTCGCCATGGCGGAGGTCGAGATGCCCGAGGAAGACACCGAACCGCCGCCGCTGCCGGCGCACCTGTCGGCCCATCTGCTCGGCGTCGCACCGGCCGGCGACCAGAGATTCACCTCCAAGCGGCTTGCCGACCAGGCTCACGCCACGGCGCTGCTCGCCGACATAAGCCGCAAAGGACGCATCGAATGAAGATCGCGCGCATCGACAGCCAATCGATCAAGGTGCCGTACACCTTCGGGGGCAGCCATAAAGGCGAAGGCCTGCGTACCTGGACGACCAACAATATCCTGCTGGTGCGGGTCGAGACCGACACCGGCCTGGTCGGCTGGGGTGAGGCCTTCTGCTACGGCTGTACTGATGCGGTGAAGGCCGCGCTCCACAACATGGTGGCGCCCCTCGCGATCGGCCAGGACGCGCGCGACATCGCCGGCCTCTCCTACGACCTGCAGCAGAAGCTGCACCTGTTCGGCCGTTACGGCCTCACCATCTTTGCCCTGTCGGGGCTCGACATCGCGCTGTGGGACATTGCCGGCAAGGCGGCGAACCTGCCGCTCTATCGCCTGCTGGGTGGCGCGCGCCGCGACGGCCTGCCAGCCTACGCCAGCCTGCTGAAGTATCGCGATCCCGAGAAGGTCGCGGCGCGGACCGCGCAAGCGGTCGCCGAAGGCTACCGCCACATCAAGCTGCACGAGACCGAGGAAGCCGAGGTCCGCGCGGCCCGTAAAGCGGCCGGCGACGGTGTCGCGATCATGGTCGACACCAACTGCCCGTGGACACCCGAACAGGCACGCCACATGACCCTGAAGCTGCGCCCGTACGATCTATTCTGGCTCGAGGAGCCGATCTTCCCGCCGGAGGACTTCACCGCGATTGCGAAGTTGCGCACGGGAACGGGCGTCGCCATGGCGGCGGGCGAAAATCTCTGCACGTCGTTCCAGTTCCGCGACATGTTCGCGGCCGGCGCCGTCGACTATGCCCAGCCCAGCGTCACCAAGGTGGGCGGCGTCACGGAATTCCTGAAGGTGGCGGCGCTGTGTGACGCGGCGGGCGTCACGCTGATGCCGCACTCGCCCTATTTCGGGCCGGGCTTCCTCGCGACCCTGCATCTCCTGGCAGCGCGCGGCACACCAGGCGGCATGATCGAGCGCTACCACATGGATCTCGAGGCGAGCCTCTTCGGCGACCTCATTACGCCGAAGGACGGCAGCTTTGCGCTGCCGACGGGCCCGGGGCTCGGGTGCGATCCCGACCCCGATGTGATCAAGGCTTACGCGGCCTGATCCGCGGCACCTGGACCAGAGGCCACGGGTCGGGCAGTTGGCCGACCGGACAGTCGATCAGCATCGGGCCACCCTTGGCGATGCCGCGCGAGATCTCGGCGCCCAGTGCCTCCGGCGACTTCACCCGGACGGCATCGAGTCCGAAGCTCTCCGCCAGCTTGACGAAATCGGGATTGCGCAGGTCGCTGGCAATGGTCCGGTTGTTGAACGACTGCTGCTGGATGCGGCGGACATTGCCGTAGGCGCCGTCGCTGAACACCACGGCCACGACGCCGATACCGTGCTGCGCGGCCGTCGCCATCTCCATCGCCGTGAACAGGAATCCGCCGTCGCCGCTGATCGACACTACCGGCGTGTCGGGCTTGGCGCTCTTGGCGCCGAGCGAGGTGGCGTATCCCCAACCCAGCGTGCCCTGGTAGCCGGGCGAGAGGAACGTGCGCGGCTTGTAGGTCGGATAGGCGAGGCGGGCGGCGTATCCCATCTGGGTCAGCTCATCGACCAGGATGCCGTCTTCGGGCAGTGCCTTGCGGATGGCGTCCAGATAGGCGACTTGCGGCGCCAGCGTCTCGCGAATCCGCTTCGAGGCGGCAGCCTTGATCTCGGCCACGGCCTCGGCGCGGCCGTTCCGCTTGGCGTTGTGCCTTGCCAGACGATTGGCCAGCGCCTTCAGCGTTGCGGCCGCATCGCCCACGATGCCGATCTCGGGCTTGCGTTGGCGATCGAGCTCCTCGCTGTCGACATCGATGCGAATGATCTTGAGCGAATCGTCGAGGCCCCAATTCTGCTGCTGCGGCTGCAGACGCGTGCCGACAGCAAGCACGACATCGGCCTCGCCCCAGAAGCGATAGCCGGCCGGCATGGTGACCGACAATTTGTGCCGGCCATCCAGCACGCCCTGGCCCATGCGTCCGGTCATGACCGGCGCATCGAGCATTTCGGCGATCAAGCGGACGAACTCGCCAGCATCCTGCGCACCACCGCCGACCACGATCATCGGTCGCTCGGCGGCGCCCAGCAGCTTGGCCGCGCGCTCGACGGCCTCGTCATCGACGGGGCAGGAGTCGGCCTGGGCAGGCGTCGCGATCAGCTCCACCGGCGCGCGCCGCGCCCACGTGTCCATGGCGCACTCCAAGGCGACCGGACGCCGCCGTCCCGAGAGGAGGCGGCGGAACGCCTCGTTGATCAGGCCGGGCGCTTCGGCCGGGGCATGGATGCGATCGGCCCATTTGGTGAGACCGCGCATGATCGACAGCTGATCGGGCAACTCGTGCAGCAGGCCGACGTTGCGGCCGATCATCGACTGCTGGATCTGGCCCGTGAGCGCCAACACCGGCGCGTTGACGGCATAGGCCGTCGACAGTGCCGCCGTCGTGTTCAGAAATCCCGGCCCCGGGACCACGACATAGGCGGACGGGCCGCCGGTCGCCATGGCATGGCCCAACGCCATGTAGGCGCAGGCCTGCTCGTGCCGGGCATGGATCGGGCGGATCGCATTGGTGCGATCGTACAGGGCGTCGAAGAACGGATCGTTCTGAACGCCTGGCAGACAATAGATCGTGTCGATGCCGTTTACTTCCAGCATCGACACGACGGCTTGGGCCGTGGTGAGCGTGTTGTTCATCCGCCTAGTCTACACGGGCTCCCGACTTGCGGATAATCGGTGCCAACCGCGCTTCCTCCGCATCGCGATAGGCCAGCGTGTCGGCCGGCGATTGCCACCATGCCGTGGCGCCGAGATCCTGGAACTTGGCCTTCAGGTCGTCGCTCTCCAGCGCCTTCTTGGAAAGTTCCGACAGTCGCGTAACCACGCTAGGCGGCAACTTCGCCGGGCCCGTCAGGGTCGTCCACGAGACGATGTCGAAGCCGACAAGTGTCTCCGAGATCGCCGGAACATCGGGAGCGACCGGCGTGCGCTTGGCCGAGGTCACGGCGATCGGCCGTACCTTGCCGGCGCGGGTCTGGGCGAGCGAGCCCGGGATGTTGTCGAAAATCATGTGAACCTGGCCTGCCAGCAGATCCTGCATGGCGGGAGCCGCACCACGGTAGGGCACGTGCAGCATGTCGACGTCGGCGAGAATCTTGAAGAGTTCGCCCGACAGGTGAAGCGTGGTGCCGGAACCGGCCGACGCATAGGAGTACTTGCCGGGGTTCTTTTTCAGGAGCGCGATCAGTTCCGGGACGTCCTTTACCGGCACATCGAGGTTGACCACCAGCAGGTTGGGCAAAGACCACATAGTGGAGACGAAGGTGAAGTCCGTTCGGGCGTTGAACGGCAGCTTGGCGTAGAGCGTCGGCGCGATGGCATGGCTGGCGATACCACCCAGGCCCAGCGTGTAGCCGTCCGGCGCGGACTGGGCGAGGGCGTCCATGCCGACATTGCCACCGGAGCCACCCTTGTTCTCGACGATCCACTGCTGGCCGGAGAGTTCGGACATCTTGGCGCAGAAAATCCGGGAAAGCGTGTCGGTGGCGCCGCCTGCCGGGAAGGGGTTGATGTAGCGTACGGGCTTGTTGGGATAGGTCCCTTGGGCCCGGCTGATCGCCGGTGCGGCTACCGCACCAGCCAGCCCTGCCACCACGGCCCGACGCCCGATGGCCTGCTTCGCGTAATTCATTCATTCCTCCCGTTTTTCATTAGTCGTGCAGTTGGCGCGGCACTCGCGTCTTTTGCCCTTCCGTGCGACACTACGCCATCAATTAGCCACCTAAATTAAAGATGGCACCTTGTTCCGGTGCTTGAAAAGACGCCTGAATAGATATTATCACCTGCTCTGCAGAATTAGGGAGCTTTGGGACACTGTGCGGTGTGTCGAGGTCTTATTATGACGGTCTGGAAACGTCGCTTTGCGTCCGCCGCAGTTGCCGGCTGCGTCGTGGTCGGCTTGGCCGGCTCGTGGACCGCTGCGTTCGGCCAGGCAAAGCCCAAGGATGACAAGACTGACCTGCAGCCCGCTGTTCAGCACTACGTCGACGTCTGCCAGGGCCACACCGGCGCAAGCGCGCCGGACAAGGTGATCGCCTGCACGGAAGCGATCAAGTCGGGCAGGCTGACGGGCGGGGAGCTTGCCCTCGTCTATCTCAATCGTGGCCTCTCCGATGAAGGCAAGGGAAGCGACGTGCGCTCGAAGGCCGACTACAAGTCGGCAATCCGGCTCGTGACCGATGCGATCAACGGTTCGCCGACGAACGCCTATCTCTACATCCAGCGCGGCTCGATCTACCAGAGCATCGGTGAGGCCGATCGCGCGATCCTCGACTACAGCGACGCGATCCGCCTGGCGCCGAATCAGACTTATCCGCTGATCAATCGAGCGATCGTCCTCTACACGCGTAAGGACAACAACGAAGGCGCGATCGCCGATCTGACCGCCGCACTGCGAATCAACGCCAAGGAAATCAGCGCCTGGGTCAATCGCGGCATCGTGCATCGGAAGAAGGGCGATTTCGCGAAGGCGATTCCCGACTTCAATGAAGCCATCAGGCTCCTGCCGCCGAAGATCGAACCCGTTCAGACGAAGCTGGTGTCGGACGCGGCGTCCAGTCCAACCGGCAAGGCCACCATGGAGGCCAACCGGATTGCCCTGCTCGCCGCATTTTCCTACCTGCAGCGAGGCATGGCGCTTTACGACCTCAATGAATACGACAAGGCAATTGCCGACTTCAGTGAATCGATTCGCCTCAACCCGCTCAATGCCGCGCCATGGGCCAGCCGCGGCTGGGCCTACATGCGCAAGGAAGACCTGAAACAGGCGATCAGCGATTTCACGGCGTCTATTCGAGCCGCGCCCGGGATGGCTTCAGCCTACATGCAAAGGGGCATCGCCTATCATCGCGCCGGCGATTCCGACAAGGCTGTCGCCGACTATACGAAAGCGCATGAACTCACCCCCAAGGACCCGTTGCCGCTCGTCAATCGTGGAATCGTCTACTACACGAAGAAGGGCAAATATGACGAAGCGATCGCCGATTTCGACGAGGCGCTGAAGCTCAGCCCCAAGGAAATCACCGCCCTGGTCAATCGTGGCGTGACATACCGCCAGCAGAACAACCCCGATCGTGCCCTCGCCGATTTCAACCGCGCGCTCAAATTGGGCATGACCACCGCCGAAATTCTCAAAAGGCTGAAAAGGGCGGACGGCACTCGGGATCCGAAGATTGCCGAGGTCGCCGACCAGGTATCGCAAGCGCTCTACCAGCGGGGCATGGCCTACATCGACAAGCTGGACTTCGAGGCCGCCCTGGCGGATTTCGGCGATGCCGCGAAATTGACGCCGGACGATCCCCGACCGCTGCTCGGCAGCGGCGCGGCCCATCTCCGTCAAGGCAATTTCGTGCAGGCGATGGGAGACCTCGACGAGGCGATCAAACGCGCCCCGGGGCAGGCTTTCGTCTATTTCGAGCGCGGCACGGCCTTTCATCGCGTCGAGGACTACAAGCGAGCGATCGCAGACTACAGTGAGGCGATCCGGCTGGACCCCAAGGAACCTCTCACCTACATCAATCGCGGCATGGCGGAGACGTTCACGGGTCAGATCGATGCGGCATTAGCCGACTTCGATAGTGCGCTCGACTATGCACCCGACAACGTCAATGCCTTCATTCAACGCAGTTACGCCTATGCCTTGAAGAAGGAGTACACCAAGGCGATCGCCGATATAAATCAAGCCCTGAAGCTTACTCCTGAGAACCCGACGGCTCACTACTACCTCGGGCTGATCTATATCCTTCGAGGCGACAACGGCCGTGCGCTCGAGGAATTGAATACCGCAGTGCGTCTCGATCCCGACAATGGCCGGATCTATGCCACTCGGGCATCGATATACAGCGAGCTTGGTGACTACGACGCTGCGATTGAGGACTTCACCAAGGACATCAAGCTGAGGGCCAGGGATCCCGCACCGTACCTCAATCGCGGTACCGCCTTCTTCAACAAGGGCGACTATGCACGGGCGGTTGCCGATTATACGGATGCGCTTCGGCTGGATGGAAAGTTGACCTCGGCGCTCACCAATCGCTGCTTGGCGAACGCCATCATCGCGCAGGACATGACCCAGGCCCGAGCCGATTGCGCCACCGCCGAAAGGCTGGCCCCCGGCGACGCCGCCGTGCGCATCAATCTTGGCCTCATCGAGCTGAAACAGGGGCAGTACGCGAAGGCGGTTGCCGAGTATGACGCAGCGCTTGCGATCGATCCGCAGCGTGCGCGAGCGTACTACGGGCGCGGACTTGCCAGGCTCAAGATGGGCAATGTCGCCGGCGGCAATGTCGATCTCCAGACGGCCAGGGGAATGCTGCCCGGCGTTGCCGAAGAATTCGCCCGCTACGGCGTGAAAGGCCAATAGGCGCAGCGGCGAATGGCGGAGGGGGTGTCCGCCGCAAACAC
>Ga0194051_1000870_pt1 | contig 16732 bp, 14 predicted proteins | sample SepL2320m_MetaG_FD_161275 | JGI IMG/M metagenome (GOLD analysis project Ga0194051, IMG submission 161275) | Anoxic zone freshwater microbial communities from boreal shield lake in IISD Experimental Lakes Area, Ontario, Canada - Sep2016-L239-20m | ecosystem: Environmental > Aquatic > Freshwater >... | reverse complement strand
TGCTCCGAACTCCACCAAAGATCGCCCAGATGCGATCTATGCTAAGTATTTGTCGCTATTGGGTCGTGCCTTCAAAGGCCAGTTTGAAGGTGAACTGATCACTTTGGATCAATCAACTGGTTGCTGTGGCATTGCCCTGGGTGCACCCTTTGCCGCCCTGCCTCACCTCCATTTCTCCCCAACCCGACACGAGCGTAAACCGGCGGTAGGACGGCAGCTTCCCAAGCTGCATGTCGTGGGTTCGGTCCCCATCGTACCGCCATGGACCACACTCTGGCGCAACATATGCACTTGCATGTCCTTGGCGCCTTTGGGGACCCACATGACCTCTAGCGACAGGTCAGTGCTCCACGCCCGACCAGGCCTTCACATGCAAGTTCTGCCTCTCCGGCAAAGCCGCGGAACCGAGACTCCGAGGCACCAGTCGCCCCTATCTGCTCCAGCACCACGAACCCAAGTGCGACTGGCTGACGCCGTCCTCCACCAGCGCAGAGCCCGTTGTCATGCAGGCCAGTGACTGGGAGATCTGCGGGTCCAGTGACGTCCCCCAGGTGCCCACGACCAGCTGGCTGGGGCCGTCGTAAGCAATCGCGAGCGCTTCGAAGGCGTGGATGTGGCCCGAGACGACTTGCAGGGCCTGCATGCTTGCGGTTTCGATCTTCTGCCTCGCCAAGCGACGCATAGATATAACTACCTAAGCAATACTTCAGGAAGACGCGCTGATGAGCCTGTACTATTTCTATTCAAGAGTCATATATGTCTCAAGTAGCAGTGAATTGCGCAAACAGCTGTTTCGACAAGTCGGGCATACGGTAGATGCTGATCAAAATGCGCAGTCACACCGAATAGAAAGCAATTCGCTTGGACATGCGGGGATCGAAAATGCCTATCATTCGTGTCGAGAAATTTCTTGTTACTTATTCGCTCTCGCTTTTGGTTTCGCTGCTTGCACTATTGCTGCTGCCCCACCCGGCAACTGCGGCATCGAAGGCAGCTAAGCCGAATATTCTGATAATCTTCACAGACGACGTCGGGATCGACCAGCTCGATACCTTTGGCTATGGCGGGCTGGCTGCAACCTTGACTGGTCAAGCCCAGACTACTGCCGGAAATGCAGCTGCTACTCCAAACATTGATGCAATAGCCGATGCGGGGATAAGATTTAGAAATACATGGGCGATGCCAACCTGCACAGTCGCTCGATCGGTGCTGTATACGGGCCGCTATCCCTTTCGAACAAGTGTCCTCGCAGCTATTGGCCCAGAAGATCTTGCGAACTCGATGACCTCTCCGTTCGAAATGACGTTGCCAAAGATTCTCAAGAAAGCCGGATACACCAGCGGAATCTTCGGCAAGTACCATGTTGGTCTTCAGAAGAATAATCCGTACAAGTATAAAATGATGCGATCCCTTGGTTGGGATTACTTCGCTGGATGGTACGACGAGACAGGCGATCCGACTACAATTGATAAAAGTGCTGGCGGTGTAGGGGCAGACGGACAATATCCCCTCGGGTATGTGCCAGGTTCAAATAATGGCGGATCGGACAGTGGTGCTTGCTACACCAAAGGCACCATAAGAAACTGCAAGATTCTCAGCGCACCATATGGCGATAAGAATCCGCCAGGGAGACAGTGCCTAATCAGTGGTGGGATCTTTGTTCCCGGACAAGGATCCTGCACGGGACCTATTCCTCCGCTCAACTTCGACACCATCAATGCTCACTATGTATCCCCTTGGGGTATTGACAATGGAAGGGTAGTCACTCGGTTTCCATTGACAGCCCCAGACTCCCGTCAGTTTCGGAATGTTCAGGCTACTGATGCGGCAATAAAATGGATCAGGCGGCAGCAATCGTCGTCCAAGCCCTGGATGGCGACATTGGCCTACCCAGTTGTGCATACGCCTTTGCAGCCGCCACCGATCGATATGCTACCTCCCACCTCTCTTGACGCCAATGGTCTAGATGTAACTCAAAACTCGCTAGCCTACTACATCCTAGCCAATCAGATGATACAGGCAATGGATGTGGACATTGGTCGGCTGCTGGTTGAGACAGGCTTGGCGAAAAGAAAAACAGATGGCAGCATTGCTTATCAACCTGAAGCTACGAATACTCTAGTCGTGTATGTCAATGACAATGGCTCGTTTGGCAGCAATACGAGACTTCCATTTGACCCCCAGAGAGCCAAGGGCACTGTCTATCAGACGGGCGTTTGGGCGCCATTGATCGTTGCCGGACCAATGGTCAATCAGCCGAATAGATCAGTCGACGCAATGATAAACATTGCCGATGTCTATCAGTTGGCAGGAGAAGTCGCTGGGGTTGATGTCCACAAGGCGGCTTCACCGCGTACAGTAGATGCCCAATCCATGTTGCCCTATCTAAAGCAACCCAACCAGTTGAGTATTCGAAAAACGAATTTTACTCAAATCGGTCTAAATCGTATGATAAACGACACCATACAGGCGCCTTGTCAGTTTGCAAACTCGTGCTCCCATGTGCTTTTGAGCAAAGAAGTCTGCGAAGACAACCTAGGTGTTTGGTTTGGTGTTGACGCCGAGGGAACATACCCATCTAGCCCCACACAAAGCGTGCCAAATCCACCTGAGATACCGCAGGGTGGTTTTCAGTATTGTTGCCAGGTCCAGAATTGGCTCGTGAGTGAGGGCCAGCCGGCTGCGTCGGTCATCCCCCAGAATGCTTGGGCAATACGCAATGATGAAGGGTACAAACTGATCCGCAACAGCTGGAAAGACTACCAACCCACCAATCCGGATGCCACACAAGATGGTTGCGTCGACGTAACAACAGAAGAACTATATCAAGTTAATGAAGCAATACCAGTTCCTATGTTGGATAGGAACGGAACCCAGCTTGACCATTCAGTCGCGGGTTCCACAAACAATCAGATATACTCTTCATTAAAGACGGAGCTTGATGACTTGCTCTCCTCTCACGAGGACTGTCCCGGAGATGGTAATGGTGATGGATTTGTGAACAGGAAAGATATCGAGGATTATAAGCGCATGGTCAAAGTCTCGAAGGGAAAATCGAGTTGGTACGATTTGGATAGGAATGGCTTGACCGATGAAGTGGACCTGCAGACGATCAGATCAAATCTTGGGAAAGCATGTGTTCAATAGTCGTTGCCCATTGCCAGATACGTCACGAAGATGTTCGTCGTCAGACAATTTGAGACTTTCGGGCGTGTGATCAACGAATGAATATGCCGGGTCCGCCTTGCGGTCATCGTTCTTGATCGTCTGTTCGCCTCAGATGAGACCCCACGAATTGGGCCTAGCCTTGGCACACCACTCGCATGGCTTTCGACCAAGAGGCAACAGCACCTCCCCCCGCGGACGGAACTCTAGCCAGACAGAGGATAAATTGGGAATTTATACCTAAGTACGCGTATCGTGTAAATAATTACAGCGATATTTCAATGAGATAGTGGTTCGCATCTTTATTCCGCATGGTGCGCAAACATCCCTGGCCATTGAGCATCGCTGGCGTGACAGGCGACCCTGTGGGAAAACGATCATAACACGCAGCCTGTGACCACCGACTCGCGGCTTGCATCCGAGCTAGTAAGCGATCGTCACGATCACGGTATCCGAGTAGGTGCCGGAGGCTGGGGTGGGCTGTACGGGGATGCGGCCATAGACGGTGAGGGCTTGCCCGGTGCCGTCGCCGATGCCGGCCTCGGCGCGAGGTCCGTCGCCCCATGGCACCGAGTGGTCCGGGTTCTGATAGAGGCCATAGAAAATGCTCCGGCCGCTGTTGCCCATATGGCGTGTGCCGTCGGCATAGCTACGGCCCTGATCGAGCGAGATGACACGCCGAGAGCGAGGTTTACGATAGTCCCGAAGGTCAGTAGACAAGTCCATGCAGTGAAAAAATTGCTTCTAAAAAGAGGTGTAATCCTCTATTGGGAACGTAGAAGAGGAAATCCCATGCCGCGCACCATCCGTCAGCTCGTCGACCGGTTCTATGCCATCGAGAATGGCGCGGAAGGCGACTTCTCGGAGATCTTCCGGGATGATTTTGTTATGGGGATCATGAAGGGCTTCCCCCACGGCGGAGATCACAAGGGCCTCGACGCGACCAAGCAGTTTATGGCGGACTGTGGCGCTCTTTTCGATTTCTGGGCCGTGGACCCGGACCGCTTCATCGAAGTCGATCCGCAGCACATCATCGTCAGCGGAAAATATCGCTCGCGAGCCAAATCCACCGGCAGGGACTTCGAGATGGAAACCATTCATCTCTGGACCGCGGAGAACGGCATGCTGACCCGCTTCAATCACTATTGCGATACGGCAATTGTCTCCGCCGCCCTCGAACACCGCGTGCCCCAGTATCCTGACAGGTGAAGGATTGATTCTTGTTGGCGGAGCAATCTGCCTCTGCTAAAGACTCGCTTGGCGCCGAGCAGGGAAAGGCGAGGATGCCCACGACGCGCATGCTCGCTTTTGCCCGCTCACTGGCGAAGAAAAAGTCGATGCCCCTGCCCCAGAGATGCGAGCAAAGCTTCGATCAATGCTCCGCCTTCCTCGAGCAGCACGCCGGTGGCATCGGGACCAGAGCCAGGAAGAGCGAGCCATGACATCGATAGGAGAGCGGCTTTGAACGGTAAGTAGAGGCAGCCGGATGGGTTGACGATGGCTAAGGGAATGCAGCCGTTTCTGGCAGAATGGAAGTGCCAATCTTTCGCTTCACTTCGCCATCGTCACCAACCTGTCGAGACCGCCTGAGAACATTGTCGCCTTCTACAATCAGCGCGGCGCCTGCGAGCAGTGGTTTAAGGAAGGCAAGGGCGCGATCAAGTGGACCCGCCTGTCGTGCCGCACGTTTGCCGCCAACGCTGCCCGCCTTCAGCTTCACGCCCTCGCCTACAATCTCGGCAACTTCCTGCGCACCCTGGCAACACCCGGGCCGATCAGGGACTGGTCGCTGACCAGCCTGAGGGAGAAGCTGATCAAGATCGGCGTAAAGGTTATCAGCCACGGCCGCTATGTTGCCTTCCAGATGGCGGAGGTCGCTATCGCGAGACAGCTCTTCGCCGGAATCCTGCGGCTGATCGCCGAACAGCGTCCAACGCCTGATCCAGAAGCGGCGTGACGGCCCGGTTGTCATGCGTTCCAGCTCAAACCAAGGGAGAGGTGCGTCTTGATCAAGGCGCAATCACGGCAAAATCGACATTCCCGGCAAGCAATGAGCAGAAATTGCGGTCATGGCAGACCGTCGACGCTGTCTGCCAAGGGCCGGTCTTGCACCCGGCCCAAAATTGCACAAATCGTCGACCTAACAGGCCGGTCATCCGGTGGATGTCGGTTGATCCTATGCTCCGTAAGCGACTGGCCCCGGAGGATAATCTGGGGCCTCTCGCCGACGCCTTTGTGGAAGAAAGCAAGCGGGTCTGGCTTTGCGACTGACAAAGTCTAATCCCCCATGCTGTGGCGGCTGTAATTCAAGGCCGCTCAAGACTAATCCTCCCTCGACATCCACAACGTGGCAGTGCAGGCTAGCTTAAGTTAGGTTAAGTTTTCCTACAACTCTAGAAGTGGACATTCCCTAAATGGTCGACGAGCTTCAGAAGTATCTTTCCCGCTGCGGCAAAACAGCGTGGCTTTGGGCAGCGCTGCTACTGCTGGTCCTGGCTCCAGACGCCGCGCTCAGTCAATCCTGCAAGTCATCGCCTGAGTGTAAACCGGAGTTCAAGTATTCCGGCCTGAACGGGCTCGTCAAAATCACTGACTGCAAGACCACAGACACAAAGAGCTCCTGCGCCTGGGCAGGTGTGAACCTGCAGACCTCGAACTTCCTCGCCTGCCGGCTCAAGAAGACGGGTCCAATCGCCTTGTGTTTCTACTCTGGGGTTCCGGGCGCGCCACTCAATACGCCCGCCTGCGTTCTCTCGGAGGACAAGAAAACCGCCGAGTGCGACTGCTATAAAATATCGGAGAATAAGCCGGAGGGGGCGACTTATTCCTACGTCCTTATCAACGCGATCCTAAACAAGAGAGTCTATAAGAAGACGATAGCAGTCTGTGGCAAGGATGGCTCCAAATGCCTGAACGGCGCCAACGTCGCGACGAACCCCACGATGCGGGAGGCGCCTGTCTGTGAGTCTCTTCGCGACAACACCCTATTTCCCGGAGCCTATGTGGTGTCAGACTACACGCCCATCCTAATCCCTCAAAAAGGTAATACCGTGTATCAGTGTCCGACGAGCGGAACTTCCAACATATATGCCATGTGCATGACCGCGCCATGCCGAGCAACAGACAGGACCGACCAAACCACTGGTTTGCCGATCGTGAGTTGTTCCTGTCCGACATATGATGGTCCCAATCAGGTCGGAAACCCGCAAATTTCGGATGGCACGAATACGGCACTAGTAAATGCCGCCGACCGCTGCAGCCCGGAGCCCTACGTCTGGTCGTCTGCCTACAATCCCCCGTCGATGCCGACGACGCCGTGATCCTCTCGACAGGCATGGCGGCAGCCGGTTTGAGGAACTCATTGCCCATCCGCCGGCGGCTTGATTGTCATCAGACTGCCTTTAGTCTGCCAAGTACGGTTCGGCGTGCAGCGTCACCTCGACATTGCCGAATTGAACGTCTGGGCCTAACTGCCCTTCGACGGTGAAGGGGGGATGTCCCGTTTATAGATGTTTTTAAACCTTACCCAAGGCCATTACCTTAACCACTCAGTGGACAATCATGCTGGCCGTCGCTGCCCTACTTGGCGCTCTCGGCGCCTCTACTAATCTCCCGCCGGTCGCGGGCGTAGTTCGGTGGTAGAATGGCAGCTTCCCAAGCTGCATGTCGTGCTGTTTGCGTCCTTGCGACGCCTCTTCCCAGTCATCCTTCGGTTGGATGCGTATCTTTGCGACTTTAAGCCGGCAGTTCTCGGTTTATGAATCTCGAACGCTTGCGGTACCTCGTAGTCGCTCCAGCAAGATTATCGGTGCCAGACTGTCCCGCTGTCCCACGCACTGATGACTGGTACATTGGAACAGGTAAATCCAAAGCCCGATTGGGGAATGGGCTCCATTCCAAATGTCGCCTCGGCGTAGGGCGCACCGAAAGATAAGTTTCCCTGCCGTGTATTCTCCAACAAAATGTCACGATTATTGTTGCATATAAGCCCAGAGTTCAAACTAGAGGATTCTGGAACATGGATGGCAAGCGTGGCGGCCGATCTCCCGGCACCAGGAACAGGCGCACCGAGGCGCTCATGGCCTTGGCCGAGGAAGGTGAAACCCCGTGCGGCTTCGCCCTGCGGCTCATGCGCGACGACACGCAGGACCCGGATGTGCGGATGCACGCTGCCAAGATTGCCGCGCCTTATGTTCACCCCAAGCCGCAGCCGGAACCCCGCATCGTGTCTTTCGATCTTCCCGGCAAGATCGACGGGGCCGAAGGTCTTCTATCAGTTCACGACGCCTTGCTACGCGCCACGGCAATCGGCGACATCGCCCTTGAGGACGCCAAGGACATTTCGGCCATGCTCGAAACCCACCGCCGCCTGGTGGAGACGACTGACCTCGAACAGCGTCTCGTCCGCCTTGAAGCAGAACAGGCCAAAGGGACCGCCCAATGAGCGTTAGGCACCGCATATCCCGACTTGAGGCCAATCTGCCTCCCGAACCCATTAGGCCGTGGGCGACCTTCCTATGGGCTTCGGATGATGATAACGAGGCGTTGGAACGGGCCGAGCAGGCCGCCGAAGCGGAAGGCCGCAGCATTATGGTTATCCGTTTGGTATCGCCCGAGTTGGACAGCAACGGCAGGGCGATCAAGAGGCAGGGACATTGACAAGCATCAAGCATCGTCTGGCGAAACTTGAAGCCTCAGTGCCTGAGCCGGCACAGGACCGTATCACCGAAATTCACCGCATCATCATGGGGCAGTACAACTCAGACGACTCGCCAGTTGTCATCGTGCGGCATTTTCCCGACCGGTGAAACCGTGCAATCCGTGAGGCTCCCGCCGCCACTCGGTCCAGCCGCTTAAGCAAGTCCGTGACCTGGACGGGGGTCCATGCGCCACCGCGCAACGTCTCGATCTTCCGGGCCACCAGCAGCCAGCGCCTCGAGTCAGCACTTGTGGCCTTCTTCAAGACTTTTGAGACGTATCTGCTAGCAACCGCCGAGCTGGAACAGGCTAGCAAGGCATACGGCGGGCCTGACAGACAAGCCCGCGACGCTGAACTACGGAAGGTCAGGGCAGACCTCCACGAACGCTTCGGCCGCAAGTGCCTTCAGCCTCCGCGCCTGCAGATCGCGGCACCGGCGGGGATCGGGAAGACCTCGAGATTCATAAAGGCGTACGCCAGTAGCCCTACCCTACACGGTCTCCACGTCGATTACTTTGTCCCGACGATTGAACGCGCCGAAGAGCTGGCCGCAGCTCTCCACAAGGCTTTCAAGGGATCAGGGATCAACGGCAGCGGACTCGTGCAGGTCATGTACGGCCGGTCTGACCCCAAGCACGGGCGCTGCCACCCGGACCGAAAGGAACTGGTTGCCTCCGCAGAGAATAAATCCCGTTCGGTTCACAACTTGCTGTGCCGCTCACTCGACCCGTCGGTTGAGGGTTTCTCGGCAGAGGTCGAGTGCCCTTTTTCCGACTGGTGTCAGGCGGTCGGCTACCAGTCGCAATTTGCGACTAGTGGACCAAAGCTTAGAATATGGCCACACGCTCAACTTCCTCTCACGCAGCACGAAGACCTCCGGCTACCAGAAGCAGCGTTGGTGATTGTGGACGAGAGTTGCGTGAGCGCGCTCTGCAAGAAGGGCGCGCCCCTTGAGCTAGCTGAACTGGCCAATACGGCAAATTATATTGACCCACACGGCGGCATAGATTACGCAGCCCTCGCCACTGGAAACCGCCTGCGTGCGGCGATCAAACTGGAGAGAGGATCAGTGCAGCTCCAGCCGTTGATTGATGTGCAGATCACTTCAGATGAGCTTCGCCATGCCGAACGTTCTGCGCGATGCGCTGCAAGAGACAGGTCGCTTGTCGTAGTTGCTGACTGGCCTGCTGAAGAGATCAAGGCGAAGATCGACGACCACCAATACTGCGGTGCAGGCACGGTGGCGGGAATACTGGGGCAACTCGCGATGGCCATGGAGGCAGGTCTCCTATTGAGTACCGCTGTCTCTCTCGTAGCCGTCAGGCAATTCGACAGCCCGAACGGGATCGTTGTTGGCTACAAGCTTGCCTTATCGACCGCCAGCCCGCCGCGAGTCCCGGCGAGCGCGGGCCTCTTGTTGCTTGACGCCGACGCCAATGCCGAGATCAATCGCCGCCTATTTGGGCCGAAGCTTCGTCACATCACCATCCGCTCGAAGCGGTTTGGCTACGTGAAGCAGGTATTTTCGACAGCGTTTTCTAAATATTCGCTTACCAGCGCTGGCGGGGCGGGTCTGCGCGCAAAAATCGTGCTTCTCGTCGCAGGCTACGTCGGACGTGGCAAGAAGGTCCTTGTCGGCTGCTCTCTCGCCGTCAGGCGAGCCTTGACCGGCGAGACAGACGCAAAGCTTCCGCAAAGCGCAAGCTGGAACGGCGCTGCCGTGACCCACTTCGGCGCATTTGTCGGCTCAAACGCATGGGAAAAGTACGACGTGGTTGTCGTTCTCGGCCGCGAGCAGCCACCGCCGCTGGCGGTCGTCGCGTTTGAAATGTTCGCCCACCGCAAGAAGTGCGCGTGGGCGATGCGTCCGTTGCTGGTGCCGGTCATCTGCTGCCTCAGTGCGACCGCGGCCTTTCTGCTTGTTGCCTGGCTCGGCGTGGGGCCTCTTGCCGCAGCACTCTCCGTCACCTGTGGCGTGGTGTTGACGCGGGTCTTCAAACTCCATTTTCCGCCTGCCATCACGGTGGGCCTGTTACCCTTCGTCATGCCGCATCTCGACGGGCGCTATCCCGCCGCGGTCACCCTCGGTGCCGTGCTCCTCTGCCTGGCATTTCTGCTGTGGCGCAAGACCAGCGCGTGGTCGCTCGCTCGCCACCGAGAGTCTTTCAGCGCTGCGCTCAGAGCCTTCTCAGGTCGCGGCTCATCGGCGCCATGACCTCGGCGCCGTTATCGGTGATGAGCAGCTGGTCCTCGATGATGAAACCCCCAAGACCTGAGATGTACCACGGCGTCTCGAAGGCCATGACCATGTTCGGTTCGAGGATCGCCTCGGAGTCATCGGCGATGAAGGGCCATTCCTCGCTCCAGATCGAGGCGCCGACGCCGTGCCCGAAGTGGCCGCGGCCGTAGGTGTCGAAGCCCTGGTCCCACATGGTGGTGGCGACCGTTCGGTAGATGTCGTGCAGGCTGCGGCCGGGTTCGAACAGTGCCAGACCGGCATCGAAGCTGCGGTGCAGCGCATCGTGGATGGCCTGCGCCTGGGGCGCCGGGGTGCCGAGCACGGCGGTGCGGGCGCCATCTGAACTGTAGCCGGCGATGACGCAGCCGACGTCCATCTTGATGATGTCGCCGTGGGCCAGCGGCCCGCCGGGCGCGAAGCCGTCACCGCCCACCGCGATATAGGCCCAGCAGGAGTCGGGTGGCGGCAGACCCTGCCGCGTCGCGTCGTCCTGCGCGGCGGATGCCCAGATGCGCGTCATCTCGGCGGCCGTCATGCCCGGGGCGATCTGCTCCATGAGGCTGATGAGCCCGGCGCGGGCATGCAGCGCCGCGCGGCGGAGGCGGTCGATTTCGGCAGGCTGCTTGATGGCGCGCAACCGCTCGACGATGCGGGTGGCGTCGAACCATTGCACGGGCAGGGCCTGGAATGCCGCAAAGTCGGCAGCGGGAACGAAGCCCATGTCGAGGCCGATGCGGCCCGCGAAGCCTTTCTCGTGCAGCGCCTCGCGCAGCAGGCCCAGGCTGTCTGCCAGCAGGTACTGCGCCGGGCGCGGCGTGCGCTTCGGCTTGTCCGGGCTGAGCGGGAAGCGGTCGGTTTCCACCCAGATGCGGTGGCTTCGGACATCTTCAAGACCCGATGCCGCAGCGAAACTTGCGGCCTGCAGGTCACCCACGATGGCGGTGAGCGGCGCGTTCTCGTCTGCCGGCACGATGAGGACGGCGGCACCGGCACGGCGCCAGTTGCTGGCCACGCCGGGAAAGGCGCCCGAAGCCCAGCTGATGGTCTCCGGCTGACACAGCACGAGGGCCGCAAGGCCCTCGTGCTCCATCAGGCGTGACGCGCGGCGGCGGTCGATAAAGCCCGGCACCGCGCTTGGTTCTTACTTGGTCGTCAGGTTGTAGTAGACCACGTCGGCGCTGGGTCCGAAGATGAAGTCCTTGACGTTGGACCGCGTGGCGACCTGCTTGGTCTCCTGGAACATGATGGCATAGGGGCCTTCGTCCAGGACCTTCTTCTGCTCGTCGAGGTACATCTGCTTGCGCTTGGCCTCGTCACGCTCGCGCACCGCGTCCGCCGTCATCTTGTTGACGGCGTCGTCCTGCCACGAGTTGCGCCAGGCCAGCGGCTTGCCCTTGGAGGCCGCGTCGGAATTGTCCAGGTTGTTGGCAAAGCCGTCGGCATTGGTGTGCGGGTCCATGTAGTCCGGGCCCCAGTAGATCATCAGCAGCTGGTGCTCGCGGGCGCGGTACTTGGTGAGCAGCGCCTTGGTTTCCGCCGGGATGATGTTCACCTTGATGCCGCCTTGCGCCATGGTGGACTGCACCGACTGGGCGATGTTGTTGAAGGGCGAGGAGTTCGGCGCATCGAGCATGATCTCGAAGCCATCCGGGTAGCCGGCCTCCTTGAGCAACGCCTTGGCCTTCTCGGGGTCGAACTTATAGGGGTTCTCATCGAGAGCAGCCCAGAAGCCCGAGGCCCAGAAGGATTCGTGCACCTGCGCACCGCCCTGCATGATGGAGTTCACGATGCCATCATAGTCGATGAGGTAGCGCAGCGCCTGGCGCACGCGCACGTCCTGCAGGTCCTTCTGCTTGACGTTCATGCCGATGTAATAGAGCAGCGCCTGGGGAGACGGCGTGATGGTGACATCCGCGTTGCCCTTGAGGCTGGTGACCTGATCGCCCGTCAGGTTCAGGGCGACGTCGGTGTCACCCTTCTCGATCAGCAGACGCTGGGCCGCGGGTTCCGGCACGTGGCGGATGACCACGCGCTTCATGGCGGGCTCGCCGCCGCGATAGCTGGGGTTGGCCTCGAGCACCACGCTCTCGTTGGGCTTCCAGCCCTTCAGCGTGTAGGCGCCTGAGCCGGCGGTGTTGGTCTTCAGCCATTCATAGCCAAAGTCACCGTTCGCCTCATGCGCCATGGCCGTCTTCTGGTCGACCACGGAGCCCACCACGGAGGACAGCAGCGCGTTCACCAGCGAGGGCGCGAAGTCGACGCCGATCTTGACGACGAGCGTCGAGTCATCGGGTGCGGTGACCATCTGGTCGACGTTCTCGGGCGTCCAGCCGAGCTGCGACAGCAGAAAGACCGGGGTCTTGTTGAGCTTGATCACCCGCTGCAGCGAGAAGGCCGCATCCTGGGCGGTGACGGGATTGCCGGACGCGAACTTCAGGCCGGGGCGAATCTTGAGGGTAAAGGTCTTGCCGTCGTCGCTCACCGTCTGGGATTCGGCAACGCCACCCACCAGCTTGGTGATGTCGGTGGGTTCGAAGCGCATGATGCGGTCATAGGTGTTGGCGAGAACCTGGATGCCGCTGAGCTCATAGGCTTCTGCGGGGTCGAGCGAGATGATGTCGTCGATGTTCTCGGCGATGACCAGCGTGTCCTTCGGCGTCTCGGCCATGGCGACCGGCGACAGCGCGGCAATGGCGCCGGCCAGAAGTGCAAATTTAAAGGCTTTCAGCATGAATATCTCCCTGTTGCCCAATTTCCGCCGTCCGCGCGTCCGTCTGGGCTCCGGGCGCGGCTTGGGTCATAACAGAACGTTTTTGACCGGCTGGCAAGTGCAGCAAAACTAAAGCGCCGCCACGGCGCGGGTAAAGCCGCGGCTGGCCTCCACCAGTTCCCGCGTGTAGGCCTCCCGTGCGCCGCCGTTACGCAGCTCCTCTGCCGTCAGCACCTCGACGAGCTTGCCCGCCTGCATGATCGCAATCCGGCTGCAGAGATGGGCGACCACGCCCAGGTCATGGCTGACCAGGATGATGGTGAGGCGGTTGGCCTGCTTCAGCCGGGCGATGAGGTTGAGGATTTCCGCCTGCACCGAGACGTCGAGCGCCGAGGTGGGCTCGTCGAGCAGCAGGATGGGCGGGCGCAGGATCAGGGCGCGGGCGATCGCCACGCGCTGGCGCTGGCCACCGGAAAGCTGGTGGGGATAGCGGAAGCGGTGCTCGGGCTTCAGGCCCACCTCGTCGAGCGCTGCGGCGATGCGCGCGTCGTGCCGGTCGAGACCATGGATGATCAGCGGCTCGCGCAGGATCTGGTCGGCCGTCTGGCGCGGGTGCAGCGAGGCATAGGGGTCCTGGAACACGAACTGCAGCTGCCGCCGGTCGGCCTTGGTGCGGCGCTGGGCGATGGGCCGCCCGTGCACGGCGAGCGTGCTGCTCTCAGAGGCGACGAGGCCGGCGATGGCTTTGAGCACCGTCGACTTGCCGGATCCCGATTCCCCCACGATTCCGAAGCTCTCGCCCTCGGCGACCGAGAAGCTGACGCCGCGCACCGCATGGACGGAGCGTCCATCGGCGTGAAAACTCACCCGCAGGTCCTGGACATCGATCATTCCAGCCATGCGGGGTCCCTCGTCACGGTGGCGAGCGTTGCGCGGGGCGCGTCGAGCGAGGGTGCGGCGGCCAGCAGGGCGCGGGTGTAGGGGTGCCTGGCCGCGCCCAGGTCGCGCGCCGAGATCTGCTCGAGGATGCGTCCGCCATACATGATGAGCACGCGGTCGCAGAAGCTCGAGACGATGTTGAGGTTGTGGCTGATGAAGATCAGCCCCATGCCGCGGTTGCGCACCAGGTCATCGAGGATGCGCAGCACCTCGTTCTGCACCGTCACATCGAGCGCCGAGGTGGGTTCGTCGGCAATCAGCAGGTCGGGCTCCGCCACCAGCATCATGGCGATCATGGCGCGCTGGCCCATGCCGCCAGACAGCTGGTGCGGATATTGCTGGAACACCGCGTCCGGCTGGCGGATCTTGACCGCCTCCAGCATGTCCAGCGCCCGGCGCTCCGCCTCGCGGCGCGAGATGTCCAGATGGAGGAGACATGTTTCGACGATCTGGTCGCCGATGCGGCGCACCGGGTTCAGCGAATATTTGGGGTCCTGCATGATCATCGACAGGCGCCGACCGCGCAGCTTCTGCCAGTCGGCATCGCTGGCGCCGAGCAGCGATTGTCCGTCGAAGTCCATGCGGCTGGCCGTCACCACGCCAGGCTTGGGGATGAGGCCGAGCAGGGCGCGGCCCATGGTGGACTTGCCGGATCCGGACTCGCCCACCACGCCCAGCCGCTCATGGCCGAGCGTGAAGGTCGCCTCGCGCAGGGCCTTGGTGACACCGCTGCGGCCGGGATAGGAGACGCTGAGGTTCTCGACGCTGAGAAGGGGCGCTGTCACGAGGTCTCCTTGGGGTCGAAGACGTCGCGCAGCCCATCACCCAGCAGGTTGAAGCCGAGGCTCACGAGGAAGATGGCGACGCCGGGGATGGTCGACACCCACCACTGGTCGAGGATGACGTCGCGCCCCGCCGAGACCATGGCGCCCCACTCGGCCGTGGGCGGCTGCGCGCCCAGCCCGAGGAAGCCCAGGCCCGCCGCGGTGAGGATGATGCCCGCCATGTCGAGCGTCAGCCGCACGATCACCGAGGACAGGCACAGCGGCACGATGTGGCGAAGCAGGATGCGCCAGGTGGAGGCGCCCTGCAGCAGCACGGCCTGGATGAAGTCGCTCCTGGCGATGGTGATGGTCTCGGCCCGCGCGATGCGCGCGTAGGGAGGCCAGGCAGTGAGCGAGATGGCGATCACCGCATTCTCGATGCCCGGCCCCAGCGCCGCCGCGAAGGCCAGCGCCAGCACGAGGCGCGGGAAGGCGAGGAAGACGTCGGTGATGCGCATCAGCACGATGTCGACCCAGCCGCCGAGATAGCCCGCCAGCGTGCCGACGGCGAGCCCGATGGGCGCCACCAGCACCGACACCAGGGCCACGATGGTGAGCGTCACGCGCGAGCCATAGAGGGTGCGAGAATAGATGTCGCGGCCAAGCTCGTCGGTGCCGAACCAGTGCGCGGCGGAAGGCTGTGCCAGCCGGTTGCCGAGGTCCTGCGCGATGGGCGAGATGCCGCGATCCAGCAGCGGCGCGAAGATGGCAATCAGCACCAGCACGGTGACGATCACCAGTCCTACAAGGCCCGGTGGATTGGAGAGGATGGCGAGCAGGCCGCGGTAGAGGCTGCCCAGCACCGCCTGCCGGCGCGAGCCCGGGGCCTCGTCGAGGAGCCAGTGCGAGAGGGATTGCGTCATGCGCCGCGCAGCCTCGGGTCGAACACCCGATAAAGGAGGTCGCTCACCAGGTTGACGCCGATGAACACCGCACCCACCAGAATGGTGCCTCCCAGCACCGCGTTCATGTCGCCGTTGAACAGGGCACGCGTGATGTAGAGGCCGAGGCCGGGCCAGGCGAAGACTGTTTCCGTCAGCACCGCGCCCTCGAGCAGCGAGGCATAGCTGAGGCCGATCACCGTGATCAGGGGCACCATGATGTTGGGGAAGGCATGCCGCCACACTGCACCCCAATAGGACCGACCCTTGACGCGCGCCGTGGTCACATATTCCTGTGACAGCTGGGTGATCATGAAGCTGCGCGTCATGCGCGCGATATAGGCGAGCGAGAAGAAGCCGAGGATGGCGGCGGGCAGGATGAGGTGGCTGAAGGCATTGCGGAAGATGTCCCAGTCGCCGTCGATTGCTGAATCGATGAGGATGATGCCGGTGCGCGGCGTCACGATGTCCTCGTAGAACACGTCGAGGCGGCCGGTGCCGGACACCCAGCCGAGCTTGCCGTAGAAGACGAAGAGCCCGACAAGGCCCAGCCAGAACACCGGCACGGAATAGCCGAAGAGGCCGACGACGCGCACCACGTGGTCCGCCCAGCGGCCTTTGCGTGCACCGGCAAGCACCCCCGCAGGGATGCCGGCGGCGACCCCGATGATGATCGCCAGCGTCGCGAGTTCAAAGGTCGCGGGGAAGACCCGCAGGAGGTCGGACAGCACGGGCTGCGACGTCAGGACGGAGATTCCGAAGTCGCCACTGATGAGGCGCTTCACATAGAGCGCGTATTGCACGATGAGCGGCTTGTCGAGGCCCATGGCATGGAAGGTCTGGTCGTAGACCTGCTTGGAGGCCTTGTCGCCCACCACCGCAAGAACCGGGTCGATCCGCGTGAGCCTGCCGATCAGGAACGTCACGGCGGTGAGGCCGATGAATGTCATGATCAGGGTGACAGCGAAGGACAGGAGCTGGCGGAAGATCCGCCCTGCCATACCCGACCCCATGTTTTCCGCCCTTCACGCTAATTCGTGGCCCATCATGCGAAGTTTCAGGCGCTTGTGTCAAACCGCGTGCCAACGCCATGCCGGCTGCCGCATGCAAGCCTTTCGCCATCCCGTGCAAGTCACGGCGCGTCGGACGCAGCCAGAACAAACCGTGCCTATCCGGTTGACGCATACACCTACTATATGTAGTAGGAAGCGATGGACGTGCTGGACCGGGCAGAATTGGGGTTTCCGAAGTCACTTCCGGAGTTCCAAGAGTTCT
>Ga0194051_1000869_pt1 | contig 16740 bp, 12 predicted proteins | sample SepL2320m_MetaG_FD_161275 | JGI IMG/M metagenome (GOLD analysis project Ga0194051, IMG submission 161275) | Anoxic zone freshwater microbial communities from boreal shield lake in IISD Experimental Lakes Area, Ontario, Canada - Sep2016-L239-20m | ecosystem: Environmental > Aquatic > Freshwater >... | reverse complement strand
GATTACAATTACACTAATAACTTATGCTCGACCTCAAAATTGTTCGTGCCTGGCTGCTGGCAGCCATCTATCATACTGGAACACTCGCCGGAGCAGTTGCACTGACTGCACGGGCCGACGAAGTCGATGGCTCCAGCGAAGCGGCGAGGGCGGCCTACGCTTCTGCCGCCGCGTTTCAAAATCGTGACGCCTGGGACTTGGCGGCCGAGGAGTGGGTGGCTCTGATCAAAAATCACCCTCAGGATCCACTGACGAAAAAGGGCCGCTACTATCTTGGCATCTGCCAACTTAAGAATGACCAGTGGGCTGAGGCCGCCAAAACATTTCGCGAAGTCATTGCCGGTAATCCCGATGCCCAAACTGCCGCTCTGGCCCGCTGGGAACTTGGCCGGGGGGAGTTCCAACTCGCGCAAACCCAAGCGAAGCCTGAGTCCTATGCACTGGCGGCCAAGAGCCTCAGCGATTTTGTCGAGAAGAGTCCTGGTAATTCACAACTGCCCGACGCCCTTTTCTTTTTAGGTGAATCTCTCTGGCAGGCGGGCCAACGCGATAAGGCAATCGAGTCTTGGCAAAAGTTTCTCCGTGACCACGCCACCTCTGGGCGACTCCCCGATGTTTTATATTCGCTCGGCATCGCCCAGGCCGACATGAAAAATTTTAAGGAGGCTAGCGTTACGCTCAAGCGATTTGCCGACACCTATCCAACTCACAAATTATCTGTCGATGTCGCTCTCTGGCGAGCCGACATCGCCATCAACTTGAATCTTCCGGCAGAAGCCGAACAGGTTTTAGCACCGCTGGCAGTCGGGAAGGGACCCCGTGTGGCCGACGCTTTGGAGCGGCTGGGCAACGCCCGATGGAGCCAGAAGAACTGGGTCGGCTCGGCGGCTGCCTTTGGACAATTAGCCGATGATTTTCCCACATCGCCACAGGCCGAACGGGCCGCGCTCTCGGCAGGCATGGCACTCATCGAGGCCAAGCAACCGGATCAGGCGAGGCCGCGGCTCGAGAAGGTGATTGCCCTGAACGGACCAAAGGCCACTGACGCTGGGCATCGCTTGGCCATTATCGAACTTGATGCCAAGCAATTTCCCCGGGCCCTTGAGATCGCCACAAAGGCCCTCGAGACGCTCTCCAAGCAGGCCCCAAAACCCGACAGCGGCAACGATCGGTTGCTGGCAAAACTTCAGCTTGATCGGGCCGATGCGCTCTGGGAAATAACCGGCAAGCGGGCCGAAGCAGCGGCCGCCTATGCTGCCATCTTGGAAAAGCACCCCGAGGATCCGGTGGCTAAAACAGCGCTCTCGATGACGGCCTTACACTTGCTCGAACTGGGCAAGGCCGCTGAGTCGATTGCTCAGGCCGATCGGTTTTTAAAAAAATATCCTCCAGCGGCAGGCTCGACCGACGAAGCCATCATTGATGTCAAGACGATCCGAGCCGAGGCTCTCTTGGCCAAGGGAGACAATGCCGGGTCCGCCGCTGCCTATCATGAACTTGTGGCGGCCCATCCACAGGCCGCCCAACTCGCCACATGGCAGTCGCGGGAGGGGGCCGCATTGATCGCCGATAAGCAGTGGCAAAAGGCCCACGAGGTGCTCGCTGCGGCCATTCCAAAGCTCAAAGACTCTGCCGCCGCCGAGGCGATGCTGCTGGATGCCACCTGTTTTGTTGAGCTCAAAAATCCAGCCGAAGCCGTCAAGGTGCTCGCGTCTCTGGAAACCGCTCACCCACAATGGCCTCGCCGCAGTGAGGGGATGCTGTTGGCCGTGCGGGCTAAACGCGAGGCCGGTGACAAGGCCGGTGCCCTGAAGCAGGCTGAGCAGCTTGTCTTACAGTTTCCCAGTGGAGCTTTGGCTGATGTGGCCTGGTATCGACTGGGTCAATTGCGGCAGGATGCCGAAGCATTTGATACAGCCATTGAGGCCTACGCTCAGGCCCGCACGCTCAAGCCCAAGGGTAACCGCGCACCGTGGGCACTGCTGGCGAGTGGCTGGTGCCACGAGGCCAAGGGCCGATTGCCCGAGGCGATCAAGGTCTGGAGCGATCTGATCGATTCCTATCCGGAGTCGTCGGCCTTGGGAGTTGGCTTACTAGCCCGGGGCGATGCCCGACAACGCAGCGGTGATTTTAAAGGCGGCCAAACTGATGCCGAGCGTCTACTGGCAAACCAACAAGATCCCAAAACAAAGCTCGAGCCCGGGCCACTCGCCGAAGCCAGACTCCTCTCCGGGCTCTGCCTCTCTGGCGATAAAAAATTTGCCGCAGCAGCAATCGTCTATCAGCAGCTATTGGCCGATCAGCCCAATTTTCCCGCCGCCGATCGCGTGCTCTTTGAACTCGGTCTGGCCCACCTGCAAGACAATAAACGCAGCGACGCAGAAGCCTCGTTTCGCAAGCTCGTAGAACGCTTTCCAAATAGCAATCGGGCCGCCGAGGCTTGGCTAGAAATCGGTGAAAATAAGTGGGAGGCGGGGCTTTGGGACGATGCCGCCAAAGCCTACCTGTCTGCTATCAACAGCGGGTCTGCCGCGATTCTACCGGCCGCCAAGCCGGAGCCTGCGGCCAAGTCAGGAATCGCTCCTACGAGTGGCAAGGCTGCCCCGGCACTCCTCGAACAGGCCCAGCATAAACTGGGCTGGACATTTGTGATGCGTAAAGACAACGCCTCGGCAATCAAGGCGTTTGCTGATCAAACTGCCCAACATCCGACGGGCCCTTTTGCGGCTGACGGCCAGGCCCTCCTTGGCGAGGCGCTGTTTAACAGTGGCAAGTTTGCTGAAGCTCAGACGGCTCTTGCTCAAGCGCTCAAGGACCCAGCCAAACTCTCCTCTGCTGAGCTGCGCGGCATGGCTTCGCTGCGGGCCATTGAGTGCACCGCACAGCAGGAGAAGTGGGCCGACAGCCTGGCACTTGCCGAACAGTTTCTGTCACTGACGCCTCAGTCGCCCTCCGTCCCACAGGTGCGTTATGCGGCCGCTTGGGCCCAGCAAAATCTTGGTCAACTCGACAAGGCTCTGGAAGGCTACCGCGCAGTGGCGGATGCCTCACGCAGCGAACTCGCCGCGCGGGCTCGTTTGATGGAGGGCGAGGTTCTCTTCGAGCAAGGCAAACACAAAGACGCCGTCAAATCATTTTTCAAAGTGGCCTACGGTTTCGGAGAAAAGCTGGCCCCCCCCGCCTACCACCCTTGGCAGGCACAGGCCACATTTGAAGCGGCACGATGCTTTGAGGTACTCGAAAAATCTGATCAAGCTCGCAAACTGTATGCCGAACTGGTTGAACGCTATCCCGAAAGTCAGCAAACCCCCGCCGCCCGCAAACGACTTCTATCGCTCGGTCCGACTTCAGCCTCCACACCAGAACCAAAGAAGAAAGCTTCATGAACGATCTCAATCAGGTCCAGACACTCTGGGAGCTTTTCCTCTCCGGTGGCTTTTTAATGTGGCCGATCTCGGCAATGTCACTGGTTGTGGGAGCCTTCGGCATCGAACGGATGATTGCACTCAGAAAAAATCGGTTTGTCCCAAAGCCGTTTGTCGAAGCGCTTGGCAAGCTTTCGTCTGCTGGGCCGCTTGACCCCCGCAAGGTTTACAAACTTTGCCAGAAGTATCCGTCGGTCGTGGCCCATGTTGTGCGTGCGATGCTGGAAAAGCTCGGTCGACCGCTGGCCGAAGTGGAACATGTTGTCGATACTACAAAGGACCGCGAGGCCTCCAAGCTCTATGCCAATATCCGGCCGATCAGCTTGGCCGCTTCGATCACGCCGCTGATGGGCCTTCTGGGCACCGTGCAGGGAATGATTCTGGCCTTCTATACGACGGCCAAACTCGAGGCCGGGGCCAATCGGGCAGCCGAATTGGCCAACGGCATTTATGTTGCACTCATCACGACATTTGCCGGACTCTGCGTGGCGATTCCAGCCGCCATGATCGCCCACTACTTGGAAGGCCGGATTTTGTCAGGGTTTCGCTCGGTCGACGATGTTGTGGGGGAACTCTTGCCACAAGTAGAACGCTTTGAGAATCGCGGCCGAGTCACGGTCGCTCAGCTCTCTGGAGATTCGGTCGTCCAAAAACCAACTGCCGAACGACCCGCACCAGTAAAGCAGTCATGACATGAGCGTCCGCATCGCTAAGGGAGATTTATCGAAGGGTCTGGATTTAACATCCATGATCGATGTTGTTTTTTTACTAATGATTTTTTTCCTGGTGGCCAGCAAACTCGAGGAGGCCGATCGCTCCATCGATGTTGTGTTGCCCAAGGCCAGCGCCGCCAAGCCGCTCACCAGCCGACCTCGCGAGTTCATTGTGAATATCGATAGCAACGGGGGCTACTTTGCCGGAGCCAGACCGGTTGATCTGGTGGAACTGGAACGGTTGCTCAAGCAGAGCACCGCCGACAATCCTGGCAAGCAAAAAGTTATTGTGAGGGCTGACGAAAATGTCATGCACAAGTTTGTCGTCGGCGCCATGAATGCCTGCGTGCAAGCCGGCGTCGAAGATTATCAAGTTCAGTCGTCGAGCGATGTTGAGTGACCGCTCAAGTGACGCCAGAGAGGAGCACGCGCGTATGGCCAATTCAGCGATTCCACTGGACGATGGAAAATCCGTTACTTCTCTTTCGGGCCGCGGATACCGCCGCCGACTGTTACTGGCTGTTGTTGGCAGTTGCCTCTTGCACATGTTGATGGCCGGCGGTCTGGTGGCGACCAAGCTTGGTATCCTCACCTCAACCCCCGCAAATGCTCCGGCGAGCCCGGTTCCTCTCAAACCGAAACTCTCGGCCGACTATGAACTCGAAGCACCTCGATCGAGGGCGGCAGGCAAACCCATCCACGAAAAACCACTTGAAATTGAACTCAAAGCCGACACTGCCCAGGCCGCCGCTAAGAAAACGCCGACCGCCGAATTCAATCGCAGCATTTCGCGTGAAGAAGCCAAAGAACTGACTGAAACAACAGCGGCGGCCAGTGCGGCGCTCGCCCGTACGCTTTCTGCTAAGGAGGCCATCCTTGAAAAAGCCGCTGAGCTGGCCAGACAAAAATTGGAGTCCCAAACAGCCGCCTCGCCCACAACGGCTGACACCTCAGTGATACAGCCCGCCGCCGATACCGCTGCGGCTCCCGCAGCCAAACCGGCCATGATTACCGCCAGCCAACAATCCGCAGAGAGCGTTTCTGCTGCGTCGGCTGCTCCCAAGGAAGTGGCGCTGATCACAAAGACCTTGCCACAAATCGAACGCTCTGCAACTCAAAGCCAGCCCACGCCCGCCGAGTCTCTTGTGCCTATTCCGCAAGAAGCCCGTCGGGAGATGACAGCCGCCGGCCCTTCTACTGTAGCGCAAGCCGAGGCGGTTTCCTCGCTGCCCAGCCAAACGCTCCCCACGAAAGCTCCGGTCGCTCAGCTCAAGCCCCAGCGTCGAGCCGACCCCGCAACGCGGGAGGGCCAGTCGGCCGACCGCTCGAGCCGCGTGACCATTCCCAATCCATCTTCAGCCATTGAGACAACAGGCCCCGCCGATCCAACGGCTAGCGCCTCGCGTGGCGATTGGCAGACTCTGGCCCAAACCAGTCGGGCCGATTCACGGCGCGCAAACGCGCAAACCCAAGCCCTTACCGAGCCTACGGCCGCCAAATCTTCTCCGGCAGCTATTCTACGTCAAGGCGTTGGTCGAGAGGCCGCTGCAGCGACGGCGACAACTCAAATCGATGTCGCCAGTGGCGGCGCGGCGGCGGCGGCCGCCGCACAAAAGGCTGCCAGCGGAGCGAAAACCGGAACGCCGACGGCCAGGCCCGCACTTCGCGCGGCACAGCCTGCTCGCTCGGGCGGTGGATCAACGGCCCTCGGCCAACAGGCTCCCACTGGCGAGGCAACTGACATTCCCCAACAAGCGGCTGCCGGGGTCGCGAGGCTCTCGCCGCCCAGCCCCAACCGTTCAGCTCGCGAGGGGGCTGCCCAAAACGCGGCGGGCGATGCGTCTGGTTTAGCGGGCCCATCATCGCCGCGCCGCACGGCGCTTGCCGCCAATGAGAAAAGTCCTGCCGGAGAAAGCGGCAGCCGAGCAGACGCCCTCCCCGCCGGCCCGCCACGTGCGGCGGCCACTGACCAATCAGCCAACGAAGGCGTTTCGCAAAGCGCGGCCCTCAAGCCGGCAGCGAGGCTCGCGCGAAATACAACGGGAACCGTCGGCACAGCCGATTGGCAAACAAGCGCTCTGGTTCCGAGTCAAGCGACTTTAGAAGGTAGCGACGACCTCTCGTCGGAAGTCATGATCGGCGATGGCGGCTCGCAGGCCGGACTCGCCATTGGCAGCCCTCGCCGTAATCGAGATGCGACCGAAGCCGGGGTCGCTCCTGTCGTTGAGCCAATTCACTTGCCCCGCGCTTTGATCGTTGTGTTACCCGTAGAGGGCCGCGTCCGCGAGATTGCCAAGCCATTTGAAAAACGGGATCAGAAAAAACGTGTGGTTTCGACATCCGATGCTACGGTGGAACGCGGACTCATGTTTCTCGTGCAAGCGCAGCAGCAGGATGGACGCTGGAGCCTGGGCAGATTTCCTGGGGCCACTCAAAAAGATGTGCCTAAGCTCCAGTCCGATACCGCTGCCACGGGTCTTGCACTTTTGAGTTTCATGGGAGCCGGTTACGACCACTTTGATGGCAAGCATCGCGACACCGTGCGGCGAGGCCTAGAGTTTCTTCTCTCTGTGCAAAAACCGGATGGCGATCTCTACATCACTTCCGACAAGCTGTCTGATAGCTGTTCCTGGCTCTACAGTCACGGCATCGCCACGATGGCTCTGTGCGAGGCGGTTGGAATGACAGGCGATCCGATCGTGCGGCCTGCAGCGGAAAAGGCCTGTGGCTTTATCGTTGCCAGCCAACATCCACTGCTCGGGGGCTGGCGATACACGCCCGCAAGCGATGCCGATCTCTCCGTGAGTGGCTGGATGCTTGTGGCCCTGCGATCGGGTCAATTGGCTGGCATTCCGATCGAGCCCAAAGCGCTTGATCTTGTGAGAGGGCTGCTCGACGCATCAACGGTTGCTGCGCCGACATCTCCGCAGGCTGCCGCCGCTCCCGCTGCGCTCAGCTATCTTTACAATGCCCGCAAGGCCGACCAGCGGCCGTCGCAATCCTCGTCGCTGTGCATGGTCGCCTTGGGCACGCTGATGCGGCTGCATACTGGCTGGAATAAAAGCGACCCGCGAGTGATTGAATCGGGCCGCGTACTGACAGCCGTGCTGCCGACATTTGGCACAAAAGACCAGAAGTCACGCGACTGCTATCTCTGGTATTACGTCTCGCAGGTACTCGTGCACACCGGGGGCGACAACTGGCAAAAATGGTACGACGCGTTGGCCAAACAATTGGCCGCCACGCAAGAAACCACTGGATCGAAGGCGGGCAGCTGGGATCCACTGGGAGCGACGCCCGATCGCTGGGGAGCATTCGGGGGCAGGCTTTATGTAACAACGCTCCACTTGCTCACCCTAGAGGTTCCCTACAGGCACCTGCCCACCTACAGCCTCTCGGAAGGCCAGCCTACCCAGAGTCCCGAATAGCTGACTGACGAGCCGGGTGCTCTTATGCAAACGCCCTCGCCACGATTGATTTCGCTGGCTAGTCTCAGCGCGTCGGAGGTTCTTGTCCTTTATTCTTGACGCCGACTAGCCTGTCACGTTTTTTCTTTCAACCCTTCTATGTTTCAAACTATTCAGCTTTTCATCCATCAAAGTAAGCCCCGACTGATGGGCCGCTACGCCTTGCTGCTAGTGCATCTGCTGCTCTTGCCACTGCTCTCAGTGATGACCGAAGGCCATCCCCAAGCCGAACTGATTGCGATGGTCGCCGAGCAAGTGGTCTTCGTAGCTGCGGCGGCGGCGCTCGGCGGCAGACGCATGCTGTGGGTGGGGTGTCCGCTTTTATTGCCGGGAATCATTACGGTCTGCCTTTCCATGAGCCTCGGGCAGTCGGAGGACCAGTTTGTATACTGGAGCATCGCTCGGTCGGCGAGCTTTATCATTCCGATCGTCTCGATCAGCCTGCTGATCCTGGTTGATGTGCTGGCGGCTGAAAAGATTGTCTTTGATCTTGTCTGCGGAGCGCTCTGCGTTTTTGTACTCCTGGGCATGTGCTGGGCGAATATCTATTTGATGGTTGAGCGGCTGTCGCCCGGGTCGTTCACGATCGACTTTTCACGGTACAACATCGATCCCATCCACGACCCACTGGCAGCCGTCGGCATCTTCACCTACTACAGTTTCATAACGCTGACGACCGTTGGCTACGGCGACATCGTCCCAGCCTCAGCCGTTGCCCGCTGGCTGGTTTGGGTGCAGGCTGTTTTCGGCCAGTTTTACATGGCCGTGTTTGTCTCGCGGCTGATCGGACTGCAAACCAGTTCGACCGATCTTACCTCCGGCAAGCCAGCCCTAGCCGATCCCGATTCTCTTACGGCCCTCAGCAGCGATGCAAACCCCGGCAGCGAGCCACCCATGCGTCGCCTAGCCGCCTGAGCCGTAGACGCTATTCCACTTTAATATCGGGTGACAGGGAAACCGTGTTGGGGGGAACGTGCGTGCCGAGCGTAACAAACGCCGTTGTGGAAATCTCCTTGAGTCCCTGCAAAAAGAGAAGGCCTTGATGGCGCGACAAGGCTGTAGCATCCTCCTCTGAAAGAGTCGTCAGCCCGTTAAGATAGAGATCGCCTTGGTGCTTAGCCAGCGAGATGATCGCGTCGCCAGAGAGTCTGGTCAAACCGTTGAGAGCTAAAAAACCTCCGCGATGATAGCTGAGGGCCTCGGCTTGTTCATCGGATAAAAGAGTCACGCCGTTGAGGTCGAGCGGTCGCATAAATCGGCCTGATCCCAGCAGCGTCGCGTCAATCAGCGTGAGGCGTTTTAATTTGTGAGGCTTGGTAAAAAGCAGCTCCGAATAATACTTGGGCGGAAAACCTATTTTGGGATGGGTGCTGAGCAAAACGATTGCCTCTTCTGATGCCGTTTTGAGCCCCCCCAATTGGACGACAAAGGTTCGGTCTGTCTTTGTGGCCAGCGCCTTGGCAGCAATGTCTGTGAGTTCACTCACTCCGTTGAGATAAAGATTGCCCCTGTGCAGGGCCAAGGCCTCGGCCACATCATCGGAAATCTCCGTCAAGCCATTGAGCGGCAGATCACCCGGCACTGTCGCTAGCGTTTTAGCCTGTTCGACAGAGAGCGTTTTTACCTTCGTAGAGGCCGGGGGCTGGGCCGCTGGCGATCTTTCCATGCCGGTTGCGATGGCTACCACCAGTACAAAAACCGCCGGGCATCTACGCATCGCTGCACCCTTTCATAATTTTTCATAGAGGTCCTAAGCCAGCACCCTCTCCTAGTAACCTAGCCGTTTTCTACCGCGACACCAAGGGAATATTGGCTGGGAGGGTAAACTGTTTTGCTGAACGATCGAACGCCGTTTCTATTCAGCCACGGAGTGCCCCGATGAACTTCCTTTTCCGGCTCCTGCTGTCTGTCGGGCCAATCGCTTTGTGTCTTATGGGGCTCGCACCGGCAGTTGGAGCAGACCCACTCACGCCCCTGCCGGCCGTCCTAGACCCACGATTTACGATTCAACTCTTTGCCTCGGAGCCCGATATTGTCACGCCGATTGGGGCGACCTTCGACTCTCAAGGCCGGCTGCTGGTGATCGAGTCGCATACCCACTTTACTCCCGGCAATTATAACGGTCCCAAGCACGACCGCCTGCGATTGATCGAGGATACCGACGGCGACGGCCGGGCCGATCGCTTTCGCACATTTTTAAGCGGCACGCGCTCGACCATGAGCCTGCGCCGAGGGCCCGACGACTGGATTTATGTCGCCACGCGAAATGAAATCTTTCGGATTCGTGATGGCGATGGCGATGACATTGCCGAGATCCGCGAGCCGATCGTAACGCTCCAGACCAAGGGCGACTATCCCCATAACGGTCTGGCTGGCCTAGCCCTTGATGTGCATGAGTCAGGAGCGGGGTGCCTCTACTTTGGGCTGGGCGAAAACTTAGGCGTGGCCTACACGCTTCTGGCAGCAGACGCTACGAGTTGGGCGGGGGGAGGCGAAGGGGGCGGCGTCTTTCGCGTCTCGCTCGACGGAAAAAATCTGACCCGCGTGGCGACGGGATTTTGGAATCCGTTTGGCATTTGCGTCGATCCGGTCGGCCGGTTGTTCGCCGTCGATAACGATCCCGATGGTCAGCCACCCTGCCGACTCCTCCATGTTGTGCCAACAGGCGACTATGGTTTTCAATTTCGCTTTGGTCGCAGCGGCAAGCATCCCCTGCAAGCGTGGAACGGCGAACTGCCTGGCACATTGCCGATGGCCGCCGGCACGGGCGAAGCGCCCAGTGGTATCGTGCCATTTTCTGGCAGTTTGTGGACCTGTAGTTGGGGAGACAATTCGCTTGAGCGGTTTGCCTTGTCAGCCCACGGTGCCACCTGCCGTGCCCAAGGTAGCGTTGTCGTGAAGGGAGACCAATTTTTTCGGCCGGTCGACTGCGCTGTCGCGCCGGATGGTTCACTTTTTTTTACCGACTGGGTCGATAAGAGCTACGAAGTTCACGGCAGGGGCCGGATCTGGCGGCTCTCTAAGACCCCTCCACCCCCTGAATCTGCCCTGCCAGAGCCGGCCCAAAATGCCTCGGCATGGCTCCCCCTTTCCCCCGCAGAAATTCGCGCAAAGAGCCTCATGGAGGCTCGCGATCAGCAGCTTCTTGAAGCGGCCCTCGCCGATCCGGATCCCTTTATCAGACAGGCAGCCGTGGCCGGCTTGGTGGCAGCGCCCGCTGCAATGCCACCGCTTCCATCGGATTGCGATCCACTGGCGAGGCTGAGCGTTCTGCTGGCAGACCGCTGGCGGGGCTCGCCAGACATCCCCCTCCGCGAAGCGCTAGCCGATCCTGACAAGCGCGTACAACTCCTAGCCGTGCGGATCATTGCCGAGGGACGACTCAAAACCTTTCGCAGCCAACTGGATCACTTGCTCGTCGACGATGCGACTTCTGTCAGTCTATTCGTCACTGTCTTAGCTGCGCTTGACTGGCTCGACAATCGGCCAGGCATGGAGAGTTCACCGGAAGCCTCTGAGCGGCGTCTAAAGTCGATCTGGCAGGACGAATCAAAGCCAGCAATCTTGCGGGCAATGTCACTGCGACTGACAGCCCTGACCACACCGGCTGAGAATATCCCCTTGATCGCTGCACTGGCTCACTCCGATGATGCCGCACTCTCTCGCGAGGCCATCCGCCTGCTTGCCTTGCGGCCCGATAACGACACCGCCCGAGCGCTCGCCGCGATTGCCGATAACGCACGATTGCCGGCCAGCCGCCGAGCCGACGCGGTGGTGGGTCTCAGCCGGTCTGCCCAAGCCTCCGCAGATTCTTCTGCACCACTCCCAGTCGCCCCACGCGCGGTCCCGCCGAGAAAATATTCGCCGCGACCAGCCGTCGCTGACACGGCCGCTTGGCTAGTGCACTTGGGAGACGGTGGCGATCCGGAAGCTGGGTGGAGGGTATTTTTTAGTGCCGGCGGGGGACGCTGCTCGCAGTGCCACATGCTTGGCGGCCGTGGAGCGGCGATCGGCCCCGATCTCACTGGCATTGGCAAAGCTCAGGGGCGAGGTCGCGTGCTTGCGTCGCTGCTGGAACCCAGTCGTGAAATTGGCCCCAGCTATCAAACCTCTGCAGTCACTCTCGTTGATGGCCGCGTGAAACATGGTATCTCGCTCGGACTGCTGGACGATGGTCTGCGGGAAAGATTTGCTGGCATGGACGGCCTTGAAATAATACTCGCGCTGGCCGAGATTGAGAGTCGCCAACCGCTGGCGACCTCAATCATGCCGCAAGGCTTGGAGCAGGGCCTGTCAGATGAGGATCTCCGCGATCTCTTAGCCCTGCTGGGGGCTGATGAGTAAACAGAAGTTTTTACATCGACGCCAACTCTATAGCTCAGAGACTCTTTGAAGCTTCTTTTTAATTTCGGATTGAACGCATGTTTGGATTCACACGCACATTTGATCGCATGAGGCCTACCATGTTTTTTTGTACGGCCTTGGGCTGCTTTCGCTGGCTGGCAGTCACGGCTCTTGTGTGCATCCCTACGGCCCTACCGCCATGGGCAGTAGCCGCAGACATTCCTGAACCTCCAGAGAATCTTTTTGGCGAAGCAACTCGACTTTTCTTTGCTGGTAAACCGCTGGAGTCGTCGCAGCTATTCGACAGATTGGCTCGAGCACGGCCGGAGATTGAGCTGCAGCTATGGCAGCGAGGTCTGGCTCTCTATTACGCCGATCGATTTGCTGACGGTCGTCAGCAATTTGAAGAGCATCGCAAAGTCAATCCTAATGACATTGAAAATGCTACTTGGCACTTTGCCTGCGTGGCCCGTCAGAGCGGCAAAGAGGCGGCCCAAAAAGCATTGCTTGTAGTTGGACAGGATCGCCGCATCCCGCTCAAAGAAGTGCTTGATTTTTACGCTGGCCGGGCCGATTCAGCGGCGGTCTTGATGGCCGCCGAAGTGGGAGCCCAAACCGCTCGCCGCGACCAACTGTTTTATGCGCATCTCTACCTAGGGCTTTACTCCGAGTCGCTGGGCGATGCCGATCGGGCCAAACACCACATCTGCCTCGCGGCCGGGCCGTTTTCGATGGAGCATTACATGGGTCGCGTGGCCCAGATGCACGCTGCTTTGCGAGGGTGGACGCCAGACGACAAGTAACGGCGGCGGGTGTGCAACCGACCGAGCCCCCGCCGGGGAAAACTGGGCGTCCCAATGGTGATACCTTATTTTAATCACTGCCCGGACGAGCGGTTCACTCTTTAATGGCGGAACTTTTCGGGCAAGCGGATCTCTGGATTTGTGCGCAGCGATTGAACCGCTTTGGCCGACAGCGTCGTCAGGCCAAAAAGACCGACGCCGCCCTTGTGCTCGGCAATCGCTTGAGCCGACTCGTCAGTCAATGTAGCCAGATGATTCAAAGAAATATGACCCTTATGCTTTGCCAACATTTCGGCCGCCTGTTGGGAAAGCGTTGTGATGTGGTTGAGGTAGAGATCTCCTTGATGCTGCGACAAGAGTTGCGCCGAATTGTCCCCGAGCGATGTGAGGCCGAGGGATAGGTTTCCCTTGCGCTTGGCCAGCAGTCCAATCGCTTCGTCGGAGAGCGTTGCGAGCCCATCGAGGAAGAGAATATTTACCTTACGCTGCGATAAGTTTTTAGCCAGTGCCGCATTAGAAAGAGCCGTGAGACCGTAAAGAGATCGCTGGCCGCCGTGCCCGATTAATGCTTGCAGGGCCTCATCTGAAATCGTTGTCAAGCCGTTGAGTGAAAGTGCGCTTTCGTGCTGGGCGAGTGCCTTGGCCACCTCAGGCGACAATTCGCTCAGCCCATTTAAGGAGAGCTTCCACTTCTTGTGCTGCGACAGAGCCCTCGCCGAATCGCTCGACAATAGCTTCAAGCCGTCTAGCGAAAGATTGCCGTCGTGCTTGGCCAGAATAGCCGCCACCTCAACCGAGAGTTCACTCACACTCCGCAGTGATAGCGCGCTGTCACTCTGTGACTTGCCTACGAGTTCTCGAGCAGCGTCTGCGGTCACCGCCCTGATTTCATCTGGCGGTTCGGCATAAAGTGGCAAAGCGTCTGCCGACATAAGAACGCACACAGTCAAATTGACGAAAACTCGCATGGTATGACCCCCTTCCATTCTTGAGATTAAAATTCCCCATCCCCTTTGAACCCACAGGCCCACCGCGCTCGACTTCACGAGCCGCTTCAATCAAGTTCGAATCGCGACAAAAGCCCGAGCATCATCCTGATACAGGACCCGATGATGATACCCCTCGCCACAGGGGCATCGCAAGTGGGTCCAGCACGGTCGTCTTGGCTTTGTTGTTCGTTGGCAATGCCTAAAAGCCGTGTCCATTGGCACATCGCTAGCAATTTCGGGTTCAACGGATCTTTGCTCGTCGATCGCTGAGGCCGCCAAGTGGGATTGAGGCTGATCTCGGCAATCGCTACGGTCTGCCACGCCCAAGGACCGTTTCTTATTTATCCTCCGCAAATGTCAACGTAAGTGATCAATCCTATGCCAGCCCATCGCACTCTCGTGGCACCGGTCGCCGCCTTCTTTCACACGATTCCCTGGCTTGCCACTTTTTGTGCGGCCGTTCTTTTCGTTGGCAGCAATGCCATGCTGCCGCTTTGCCAGTCGGCTGAGCCCGACAGCCTGCCCCACCCGGCGCTCGTCAAAGCGCCGCAGGTAACGCTGACAAAAGAGGGCCGATCGGGGGATGCAGTCAATGTTGCCTTTATCGGAACAGACGAGGAATTGCATCGCACGCTGCTGACTTCAGGTTGGTATGCGGCCGATCCCATCACGCTGAAAACCTCAATGCGAATCGCAGTCGATGTCGTCCTGAAAAAGCCCTACCCCCATGCACCCGTCAGCGATCTCTATCTTTGGGGCCGCAAGCAGGACATGGCCTTTGAACAGCCCGTGGGGCAAAGCCCCAAGCAACGGCATCATGTGCGTTTTTGGCGTTCGGCTGAAATTGATAAACAGGGCGAACCGCTCTGGCTCGGAGCAGCCACATTTGACGAGCGTGTTGAAATCAGCCACACGACTGGCGGCATCACCCACCGAATCAACGCCGATATCGACAGTGAACGCAATAAGCTCGTGACCGACGCCAAAACCTCAGGCGTCCTCGATGGCGTTTACTGGATCGATCAGTTTCACAGCCAACGCGAGGGGCGTAACGGTGGTGGCGATCCGTACTACACTGACGGGCGACTTGCCATTGGCACTCTTTCTCTGCGACGGTAGCGATTCCTTGGCCCCGTAAAACGCCATGACGGATAACGAATCTCCGGAAATCCCATTGCAACAACCGACGCCGCACAACGATTTCTACTTGGACAACGGCCTGCTTGTTTTTACAGAGGCCTACCACGTTCGGCGCGGTGAGTGCTGCGGAAGTGGCTGCCGGCACTGCCCTTACATCCCGGCTCATGTCGCGGGGAATCAGCGTCTCGGTTAAATTCGCTGGGCGTCCACCTGCAGCTTGCTTCAGGATGTGCGTTTGTTAGGATTCGGTTGGCGTTCAAAAATGGAAGCGCGTTATGTTCTAAAATTCGAGGCTGACCCTTTTCGCCTTCAAAACACACAGAATTCAATGTCTAAAATACCAGCCGGCTTGATTAAGGTATTGATCGCAGATGAGCACGAAATCATCCGTTTGGGACTGGTTGCCATGCTCGAGGTACCCGGCATCGCTGTTGTTGGCACCGCTTCAACCGGCAGTGCTGTTCTTACCATGGCCAAAAAGCTCAAGCCGAGCGTTGTGCTGCTGGACGTTTTGATTTCCGACACAGATGCGTTTGAATTGGCTGAAAAAATAAGCCAGAAGCTGCCCGCAACAAAAGTCATCATGCTCTCGCTCTCGGATAACCCCACGTACATGGCCCGTGCCGCTGTTGTCGGCGCCAGCGGCTACTTACTGCAAGATATCTGCCGCTCAGACCTGATCGATGCCATTTGTAAGGTGGCTGCCGGCACCACGCCAAAACCGACCGCAAAGCTGCCCGCCGGTTCGAAAGCCAAAAGCACGTACAGGACCATCCAAGCCACTCTTCAAGATCGAACTGCCAATAGTAAGCACAACCTGACTCCCCGCGAGCAGCAGGTCCTCAGGCACTTGGCTTTGGGTCTTTCGAATAACGAAACGGCCCAGTCGCTTGAAATCACCGTCGAGACTGTCAAAGAACATGTGCAAAATCTTTTTAAAAAAATCCATGTAAATCACCGCACCCAAGCAGCGGTGTGGGCTTTAAGCCATGGCTTTCTCTAGAGCTCCCACTCGAAAGTAATCAGGCAACGCACAGCTCGAGAAGTCAGCTTTAAGCTTGGGCCGTGGACGAACCCCGAACAAACACAAAACACTCCCCATCGTAGTGATCATCGCCGCACTCTTAAAAATAGTTGCGGATGCCGCCATCGGGGCCTGCCTAGGACCGGGCACTGGGTCACGACCAAGCCCTTCATCGTGATCTGTCGGCCACCCTATTTTCACAATCGGTTATCCTGCATAGCCATTGCTGATTTCTTTCCGAGGCTTCAAAGGCAATCGCATCGGATTTTCGTAGCACGGGTTTCTCGGGCGACACTATGCGTTTTCTCCACACCGCCGACTGGCACTTGGGCCGCATGTTTGCCGGCTGCGGACTCCTCGAATCGCAGCAATACTCTCTCCGATCGCTCGCCGCGATCGCCGCTGAGCTTTGCCCCGATGCGATTCTGATTGCCGGCGACCTATACGACCGCGCCGTACCGCCGGAGGATGCGGTGCAGGTCTTTGATGAGATTCTCATACAGCTCGCCGGCATCGCGCCTGTGCTGGCAATCGCTGGCAATCACGATAGCGCTGGCCGGATCGACTTTGGCCGCCGACTGCTGCGACAGGCTGGCGTGCACATCGTCGGCAGCTCACGAGACGGCATCGAACGCGTCGATCTGGCCGATGCCCACGGCCCGGTCTCCTTTCATCTCATGCCCTTTGCCAGCCCCGAGGTGGTGCGGTGCGATCTTCACCGCGAGGATCTGCGATCCCACGACGCCGCCACGCGAGCCCGCATCGAGGCAATCGCTCCTGCCCCGACATCTGGGCGGCATGTGCTTGTTGGCCATCTTTTTGCGCAGGGTGGAGA
>Ga0194051_1000867_pt1 | contig 16745 bp, 17 predicted proteins | sample SepL2320m_MetaG_FD_161275 | JGI IMG/M metagenome (GOLD analysis project Ga0194051, IMG submission 161275) | Anoxic zone freshwater microbial communities from boreal shield lake in IISD Experimental Lakes Area, Ontario, Canada - Sep2016-L239-20m | ecosystem: Environmental > Aquatic > Freshwater >... | reverse complement strand
ATGCGGACCGGACCCATCGACTCGGCGATATCGAACGCCTGGGTGACCGCGTCCTCGTCGGTGACGTCGGCGGGCGCAAAGCGCACCCGGTCGCCCAGTTCGGACGCCAGGTCCTCGCCCTTCGAGGACGGCAGGTCCAGGATGACGACCTTGGCACCGGAGTCCAGCAGTGCCCTGGCGGTCGCCAGACCCAGCCCTGAAGCGCCGCCGGTGACCACGGCCACCGCGTCCTTGATCTCCACGTATGTGATCCTTTCGCGCATTCCGATTTCCGGCCCAGGGCCGAGTCGACCTACTGGTTGGTTGGGGACTATACCCAGTCCCGCAGCACCGCCTCGGTGTCGGCACCCGGAACTCCAGGCGGGGTCGGCTTGTCCGGCACGGTGCGGGAAAACCGCGGGGCCGGGGCCGGGAAGATCGAGCCGGCCTCGGTGTAGAAGGTGTCCCGTGCGGTGTTGTGCGACTCGGTCTCGATCTCGGCGAACGACAGCACCGGCGTCACACACGCATCGCTGCCGGCGAAGATCCTCGCCCAGTGGTCGCGATCGTGGGTGGCGAAGGTTTCGGTGAATATCGCCCGCAGTTCCGGCCAGCGTGCGACGTCGTTCTGGCCGGGCAGCGCGGCGCCGTCCAGTCCGAGTTTCTCGAGCAGTTCGGCATAGAACTGCGGCTCGATCGAACCGACGGCTACGTAGCGTCCGTCGGCGCATTCGTAAGTGTCGTAATAGGGCGCACCGGTGTCGAGCATGTTGGTGCCGCGCACATCGCTCCACAGACCGGTGTGCCGGAACGCGTAGATCATGTGTGCCAGCACGCTGGACCCGTCGACCATCGCGGCATCGATCACCTGGCCGTTACCTGACTGTTCCCGCTCCCACAGTGCCGAGAGGATCCCGACGAGCAGGAACATCGACCCCCCGCCGAAGTCGCCGACCAGGTTCAGCGGCGGCACCGGACGTTCGCCGGCCCGGCCGATGGCGTGCAGCACTCCGTTGAGCGAGATGTAGTTGATGTCATGACCCGACTGCTGGCTGCGTGGGCCGGTCTGGCCCCAACCGGTCATCCGCGCGTACACAAGGCGGTCGTTGACCTTGGCGCAGTCGGACGGACCCAATCCCAGCCGTTCGGTGACGCCCGGCCGAAAACCCTCGATGAGCACGTCAGCCCTGGCGATCAGGCTCAGCACCAGGTCGCGGTCCGTAGGGCTTTTCAGGTCGGCCGCCACCGACCGCCGGTTGCGCAGTGAGTGGTCCCTGCTCGGGCCCGCCTTGGGCGTCTTGCTGGGGCGCTCGACCCGTACCACGTCGGCACCCAGGTCGCCGAGGATCATCGCGGCGTGCGGCCCCGGGCCGATCCCGGCCAGCTCGACAACTCTCAAGCCCTTCAGTGGTCCCGCCATGGTCTACCGCCCTTCGTCAGTGAAGCCCACTCTTTGTACCTCCCTCGCCAAGAGCCAACGCAGCGGGTCTACCGTGCAGCCATGAATTACACGGGTATCTCCGACCTCACCGTCGCACTCGACGACGGCGTGCTGTCGCTGACATTCAACCGACCTGACAGCCTCAACTCGCTGACCGAGGCCATGCTCAAAACACTCGCCGACACGTTGGAGCACGCAGCCACCGATCCGGAAGTGAAGGTGGTCCGACTCGGCGGGGCCGGACGCGGATTCAGTTCGGGAGCCGGCATCAGCGCGGAAGATCAAGCCGCCGCGACAGTGTCGATGACGGTCGATCCATTGCTCGCCGAAGCTAATCGGGTGGTGCGAACTCTCGCAGCACTACCCAAGCCGGTTGTTGCCGTGGTGGGTGGACCGACCGCCGGCGTCGGCGTGTCGCTGGCGTTGGCATGCGATGTCGTGCTGGCTTCGGACAAGGCATTTTTCCTGTTGGCATTCACCAAGATCGGACTGATGCCCGACGGCGGGGCCTCCGCACTTGTGGCCGCCGCGATCGGCAGGATCAGGGCGATGCGGATGGCCCTGCTGGCCGAGCGCATCCCAGCCGCCGAGGCGCTGGAGTACGGACTCGTCAGCGCGGTCTACCCGCACGACGATCTGGAAGCTCGGGTAGCCGAGGTGATCAGCACCCTGATGTCCGGACCGGCGGTGGCGCTGCGCAAAACCAAGCAGGCCATCAACGCCGCGACACTGACCCAACTCGATGCCGCGATCGACCGTGAGACCGAGGGGCAGCTCGTACTGATCAAATCGCGCGACTTCGTCGAGGGCACCAAGGCTTTTCAGCAGCGTCGGGCGGCGAACTTCACCGACGTCTGAGCTGTCGCTACAACCCGAAGATCGGCGGCAGTGCGAGCACCATGAACGACCCCCACACCAGGTGGGTGAGTACCGGTGCCAGCACACCCCCGGTGGCGCGGCGTTCCAGCGCACATATCGTGCCCAGGATCAAGGCGGCGAAGCCGAGCATGGGATTGCCACTGACTGACGTCGCGCCCACGTACAGCAGGGTCGAAATCGCCACCGGGTGGAATCCGCCGAGCGCGGTGTAGAGCGCGCCGCGGAAGAACAACTCCTCGGCCACGGCATTGATCAGTGCGATCAGCACAATGAACCCGACGTGGCCATGATTGGTGTATTCGAGAACCCGGGAGATCCGCTCGGCGACCGGCGGGATCTCCCGCGCCACCAGTCCCCCGGCGAGGAATACCCCGCCCAGCAGCGCTCCGATCGCGATCCCGGTGAGCACCGGACGCTGATTGCGCCCGCGCCAGTTGATACTGCCCAAATGCAGTGGTCCGGAAAGGATCGTGCCCACGGTCCACACGGCGCCCAATGACACCGCCGACACGAAGAACGACTGGTCACCAGGCTGACTTCGCAGCGAGTAGCCGAGCAGCACAGCGCCGACCACCAGGACCACGACGACGATGAGACGCCGTCGGCGTATCACCGACGGCCATTCGTGATGCGGCACAGCGGCATTGGTGGCGGCCGCGAGGATCTCGCCGGACATCCTCATAGCCTAACCGGCTCCGGGCCTACCGGTGCGGTCAGCCCTGCGGGGCGTCGCGGTGCATATCGATGAGCTGTTCGTAGACGGCGGCGTTGTGACGGTTGCCGGCAACTTCGGCATCGCTGAGCTCGCGGCGCACTTTGCCGGGCACCCCGGCCACCAGGGAACGCGGCGGAACGATCATGCCCTGGGGTATGACGGCGCCTGCGGCCACCAGCGAGCCGGCACCGACGACCGCCCCGTTGAGCACGATCGCACCCATTCCGATCAGTACCCCGTCCTCGATCGTGCAGCCGTGCAGTACCGCGTTGTGACCGACCGTGACACCGGCGCCGACGCGTACCGGGAAACCGGGGTCGACGTGCACCGTCACACCGTCCTGGATATTGGCGCCGACACCGATATCGATCAGTTCCGCCTCGGCTCGCAACGTTGCCGAGTACCAGACCCCGGCCCGGGCGGCCAGGTGTACGTGACCGATAAGGCTCGCGTTGGGTGCCACCCAGGATTGCGGGTCCAGCTGCGGGGTATGACCGGCAACGGTCACGATCAGGGGTTCGGCCATGGCGGCCATCGTAAGGCCGGTCAGCGCGGCCCTCGCGGCGACCTGCGGGTTGCCCGCCAGTTCGTCGTTTTGAGTAACGAAAGGGCTTCCGACTACGATTCCACAGGCGTTACGGATTGCACAGGCGTTACACGAACGATTGAACGATTCAGGAGACCTCACGTGAGCACTCGTACCAAGACCCTTGGCGTTATCGCGGCCATCGCCGCGATCACCGTCGCGGTTCCCACCGCCGTGCAGGCCTACGCCGAGCCCACGCCGGTCGACCCCGCCACACCGACAACGGCCACCCCGGTTCCGACGTCCACGAAGGTGCCCGACCCGCAGGGTCCCGGCTGCGACGCCTACCGCAGTCAGGTGCCCACCGGCGCCGGGTCCATCCCCTCCATGGCGCTACAGACCGCGTCCCAGGCCATCGCCGCCAACCCCGATCTGAGCACCTTCAGCGCCGCGATCTCGGGCAGGCTGAATCCCGATGTCAATATTGTCAGTGTGCTCGATGGGGGTCCGTATATCGTCTTCGCGCCGACCGACGCGGCATTCTCGAAGTTGGATCAGGACACACTGGCGACACTCAAGACCGATCCGACGGTGCTCCTGCCGGTGCTGTTTTACCACATGGTGCTGGGTAATGTCGGCCCCGCCAATATCGCCGGAAAGATGCCGACCCAGGACGGCCGGGCGGTGGTCGTCACCGGTAAAGATGGCGATATCAAGGTCAACGACAACCGGGTCACGTGCGCCTACGCCGTCCGCGGCGGGTACGTCTACATGATCGACACCGTGCTGACGCCCCCGGTGTCGGCCGCCGAAGCCGGTTCGACTGCCACCTCGGGTACCGAGACGGCTACCTCTGCCACGCCTTCGGCGACGACATCGGCGACGACATCGGCGACAACCTCGGCCGCACCGGCCGGTGAGTCACCGGCGTCACCGACGACGTCGGCTGAGGCGGCTCCCAGCACGACCGCTCCCGCGACGGCCGCTCCGACAACGACGGTGAAGCCTGCCGCGTAGCTTTTCTGACCTCAACGGTCAGCCTTAACGCGCCTTCCAGACCGGCTGGCGCTTCTCAGCGAAGGCCATCGGGCCCTCCATCGCGTCTTGGGACCGGAAGACCGCGTTCGTTTCCCGATTGGAGCGATCCCAGGAAACCCTCTCAGCGGCGATGGTGCCGTCATCGGCTCCTGCCGCCACCCGCTTGCTGGCCTGAACCGCCAGCGGAGCGTTGACGGTGATCCGCTCAGCCAGCGCGATCGCGGCGTCGAGCACGGAGTGCCCGTCCGGGACAACCTCGTTGATCAGGCCCCACCGCAGGGCCTCATCGGCGGTGATCGGCTCGCCGGTGACGAGCAGTTGCATCCCGATCTTGCGGGGCAACTGCTCGACGATGCGGAACACCCCGCCGGCTGCCGCGATCAGTCCGCGCTTGACCTCGGGCAGGCCGAACTTCGCGCTGGAGAGTGCCACGACGAGGTCACTGGCCAGGGCAAGTTCGGTCCCACCACCCAGAGCGGTGCCGTTGACGGCCGCGATGGTCGGCTTGTCGATGAAATGCTGGACATAGCCGGCGAAACCCCACTCGGGATGATCGGGATGGTAGATGTTCTCGCGACGCGATATCGCCTTGAGGTCAGCCCCGGCGCAGAAGGATTTGTCGCCGGCGCCGGTGATCACGACTGCCCATACACCCGGGTCGCCCTGCGCCTGTTGCAGCGCATCGCCGACGGCGATACTGACAGCGGCGTTGACCGCATTGCGCGCATCGGGACGGTTGATGGTGATGACAAGAATGTTGCCCCGGCGCTCGGTGAGAGCGCCGAGCGCTTCGTCCGACGACGATCCTTGAGGAGCCGGACCGTCAGACACCGTGTCGGCCACTACAGCAGTTCGAGAATCGTGGCGTTGGACTGACCGCCGCCCTCGCACATGGTCTGCAATCCATAGCGAATGTTGTTGTCCCGCATGTGATATAGCATGGTGGTCATGATGCGGGCACCGGATCCGCCGAGTGGGTGACCCAACGCGATGGCGCCGCCGTTCGGGTTGAGTTTGCTCTCGTCGGCGCCGATCTCTTTGAGCCAGGCCATCGGGACCGGGGCGAAGGCTTCGTTGACCTCGAAGACGCCGATATCGTCGACGCTTAAACCTGAGCGCTTCAGGGCCTTCTCAGTGGCCGGGATCGGAGCGGACAGCATCATTACCGGGTCGGCGCCCGCGAGACATGCGGTGTGGACGCGGGCAATCGGCTTCAGGCCCAAGGACTTCGCCTTCTCTGCCGACATGAAGAGCAGGGCACCCGAGCCATCGGAGATCTGCGAGGAGTTACCGGCGTGGATCACACCGTCCTCGGAGAACGCCGGCTTGAGCTGACCCATCTTCTCCAGGGTGGTGCCGCGGCGGATGCCTTCGTCCTTGAGCACCACGTTCCCGTCCGCGTCTTTGATGCCGATAATCTGGTCGTCGAATGCGCCGGAATCCTGTGCCTTGCCTGCTTTTTCGTGGGAGTCCAGCGAGAACTGGTCGAGCATGGTGCGGGTCAGGCCCCACTTGGTGGCCATCATCTCAGCGCCGATGCCCTGGTTGGGCGTGCGGTCGTAGCGGCCCTTGAAACCTGCCGAGTAGGGGTTGCCGCCGTTGGCCAGTGAAGCGCCCATCGGGGTGCGCGACATCGACTCCACGCCGCCTGCGACGACGACGTCGTAGTGACCGGCCATCACGCCGGCCGCCGCGAAGTGCACCGACTGTTGGCTGGAGCCGCACTGCCGGTCCACCGTCACACCGGGAACCGACTCCGGCCAGCCGGCGGTCAAGACCGCGGTGCGCGCGATGTCCAGTGCCTGCTCGCCGGCCTGCATGACGCAACCCCAGATGACGTCATCGACGATCTCGGGATCGATCCCGGCGCGCTGTGCCAGGCCGTTGAGAACCTGAGCTGACAACTCGGCCGGGTGCACGCCGGACAGTCCGCCGTTGCGCTTGCCGACTGGTGCGCGTACCGCCTCGACAATTACCGCTTCCGCCATCGGGCTTCTCCTTTAAGTGGGGTGAGTGGTGGGTGAGATTCAGTGTTGATCTTCGATTCATAGCACCGCGGTGCCGGTCACCGACGGCCGGGGTCAACCAACTGTTCGGTCAGCCCCGACGCCGGGCGGATCAACGTGCACCGGAACGTCGTCGGCCCAGGGTTGCCTGATCACCATGTCGGCGACCTCGACGAATCCACTCTCGAACTGACCGGTGGCGGCATCGACGAGGCGGTAGCGCTGGGTCTGGTTGTGGATCGGCTGCGCATCGAGCAGCACCACCCGCACCTCACCGGGTTCGAACTGGCAGCGGCGCTGCAGGGCGGCGATGAGTTGTTCGTTGTGCAGGTGGCCGTCGCCGAAATTCCAGCCCAGCGCCATGCTGCAGATGCGCTCGCCGTCGGTCACCGAGTACTCGTCCTCGCTGTGCGGGGCCATCGCCCGGTGAGCCAGAGTGAACAGTGCCTTGCCGTGGGTGTTGAATCCGCGGAACGCATACCCCATGTACATCGGGATCTGCGCGGCTTCCTTACTGCCGTAGAACTTCTCCAATTGGGCGGCCGGCATGTTCGCGACAGCGATGATGCCGTCGGCGATCTTCGCCTCGGCGGAGGCCTTGATGCACCACAGCGTGGTGTCCCAGTTTCCCGCGTAGTACCGCATGCCCGGCAGGAAGGAAATTTTGCGCGGCATGAGGTTACCGGTGATGACGATGCCCGCCATGACCGCGAACAGGATGACCGGCAACGGGTTGGTGATATCGCCGAGTCCGACGTCTGGATGGCCGACGAACAATGCCAGCACCGCGAAGATCATGAAGACGTTCCATTCCAGCGGCACCCCCATCGGGATCGCACTGAGGATGCCGAGGTGAAAACAGATCATCACGAACGCAGCCACGTAGGTGACCGGGCCGCCGCCGGAGAACAGCAGCACCAGTGGTACGCCCATCTCGATTGCAGTGCTGATGTGGGCGACGGCGCGGGAGAGCCGTCCGGGCCGCAGGTCATCAGGGAAGTTCTCGAAGAACTTCCGCTTCAACGCACGGGACCGGATCACCGGACTGTTGGACATCATCGTCGAGATGACAAACGGGAAGTGCTTGTTGAGCTTCGAGGTGGCCGCGCCCATCCAGATCACCACGCACGCCAGCTTGGCCGCGATGATCACATTCTCACCGCCGAACAGGAAGGCCACCACGAAGGGCGCGTAGACCTCACCTCGAGCGGCCAGGAAAAGAATCTTGTCGCGCAGGCCGGCCGCGGCGAGCAGGCCCAGGATGGTCCACGACTGCCAGGCCGGCAGCAGGCCGATCGCGGTGCCCAGCGCGGGATCAGGCCCGGTGCCATCGGAGAACAACGCGACCACCAGCATGATCAGCAGCGCCGCATAGAGCACTACGTCAAACGGTTCGCGGTTGTCTCCCGCGGTCAGCGGCACCCGGCGCGGCCAGGGTGGCAACCGGATGGTGTTGGGCCGCAGCCAGTAGATGATCGACCCCATCGGCGGGAAGAAGCGATTGTTGAGCGGACCGAAGCCGCAGCCGAGGCCGATCACTTCGAACAACATGGTGTAGAGCACGACCTTCTGGAAGACGATCGGCTCGCTCCACCACTGACCGATGTTGCCCAGACCGTCGATACCCCTGGTGGCCAGCGCGACAAGCACACCGAAGAGGATGTACAGACCGATCTTGACGACGTAGAAGAGGTGCAGTGCCACCGGCGTGCCGAAACCCACCTCGGCCCAGTGCCGGGCCATCGGTTTGATCTTCTCGGCGCGGGTGCCCCTACTCCACTCATCGAAATCGATGACGGGCACTTCCTGTTTCAGAAATCCCATGCGAGCAGACTAGAACGCCACGATGGTGAGTTCAGACTTTCGCTGGCGGCCGGTAGAACAGCAGCAGCTGGCCGATTCCGCCGGCCAGGCCCAGTCCGAGCGCGATCAGCAGGCCCGACCAGCCGTGCAGCAGATGAGCGAACCTGGTGCCGGCGAACAGGAGGTGGTCAAGGCTCAGTCGACCGGGAGCGACTGCAACCGATACCGCCGCGGCCGCCAGCACCAGGTTGTACTCCCAGCCCTCCTTGACGATGAAGAACCCGTTTCGCCGGTGCACCGTCCACGCGGCCACCAGCATCAGCGCCACGAAACCCGCCGCCGCGACCGGCGTCAGCAGCCCAACGGCCAGGCCCAGGCCCGCGGCCGTCTCCGTGCTCGCCGCTACCCGGGCGTGGAAGGCTCCGGGGCGCATGCCGATGCTGTCGAACCATCCCGCGGTGCCGGCGATCCCGCCGGGGCCGAAGAACTTGTTGTAGCCGTGGGCGGCCATTGTCAATCCCAGGACAAGCCGCAGGATCAGAACTCCGATGTCGTAGGCCTTCACGGTTGACAACCTAGGGCATAGGACAACCGATCGGTGTAGTCCTCGACGTCGACAACACTGGGGTCGGCATGCACGCTCAGCGCCACGCGTCCACCGATGCCGTGCACACCATGGGTCAGGCTCATCATCGGCGACAGTGCCGGATATCCGGCCGTCAGCACCACCGGGTGACCGCCGAAGGCCAGATCGGCCGGGCCGCGGTTGATGCTGGAGACCACGGTGTGGCCGGTGACCGTCGCCGAGCGCACCGAGGGGTCGAACCTGCCCATCCCCCACCGCAGTAACCAGGCCGGCACTGCGGCGAATGCCGCCGCCGAGGCCCGCATCGCGGGGTGTTCACCGCGGCGACGGTGGGCAAGCAGTTGTTCAGCGATGCGCTGCGCTCGTTGGACTCGACCAAGCTCCGGGTAGAGCCCGACGCCCACGTTGCGGAAGTTGTTGTGTGCCTGACGGTTCTGCGCGTCCCGGTTCGCCATCGGTACCTCGGCACCAAGCCGGCTGATATCCTCGCCACGGTCGCCGAGATACCCTGCCAGCGCTTCGGTGATGATCACCAGCGCCCCCACGGTCACGGTAGGCCCGGGCAGCCGCTCGCGGCTGATCAACAGGGTGCGCACCGCAGCGGCACCCCTGGGACCCGTGTTGATACTCAACGCCGGCCGCGGCGATACCGGCGGCACCAGCAGTCCGGCATCAATGTCGCGCAGCAGACGACGGTGGGCCCGCGCAGCTTGCACTGCGCGCCACCGCAGCGGCCCGGGATCCGGTGGTGCCACCGACGTGATCGGCTGTTGGCGGCCCAGTAGGGCACCCGCCAACTCGGCCGACCGGGTGCCGTCACCCAGCGCGTGGGTCATCTGGACCACCACCACCGACCCGCTCGCCGCCACGCCGGGAATATCGCGAACCTCGGGGAAAACATCTACCCGCCAACACATTCGGGACGGGTCCAGCTGCTCGGCGGACAGACGTGACACCCGATCCAGACAGCCCTGCCAGTCGTCGCCTTGGAGGTCGTGGATCCTGAACTGATCTGGCGTGATCTCCCAAGGCTCCCACCGGGGGTAGCGCCACCGGTGTTCGTCGACAACTCGCAGACGCAATTCAGGACAGTCCGCAGCGTTACGAAGCAACCCCTGTACCGCTGAAGCGAGATCATCGGGTGTGCCATCGAAGACATACAGCAGGAACTGGTCATTGGGAACCTTCGCCGACAGCATCAGCATCTGAGCGTCGGGCGCCGCCATGGTTCTGCCGGCCATGGTTCTGCCGGCCACAGCCGAACCGGGCTCGGCCGATGACGGGCCGCTAGGCTCATGCGGTGCCCTCACTACTGCCTCCCCCGGGTCTGCCTATCCCGGGTCCGAGCCGGGCCGCCTTGATCACCGGCGCATCCTCGGGAATCGGTGCCGAGATCGCCCGCGATCTGCACGGCCGCGGCCATCATGTGGTGCTGGTGGCTCGGCGGGTCGATCGACTCGCTGAGCTGGCAGCGGAGTTGGGTGAGCGCACTTCCGTTGTGCCGGCCGATCTTTCCCGTCGCGAGGCACGAGCGACGCTGGCCGGGCAGGTGGCTCAACTCGGTCTGGAGATCGACATCCTGGTCAACAACGCCGGTCTGTCCACCATGGGACCGCAACAACGAGCAGATACCGACGCCGAACTCGACATGCTCGAGGTGGATGTAGCCGCCGTGGTCGATCTGTGCACCCGATTCGTTCCGCCGATGGTCAGTCGGCGGCGCGGTGCGGTACTCAACGTCGCATCGGTGGGCGCGTTCGGACCGCTGCCGGGCCAGGCCGTCTACGGCGCGTCCAAGGCGTTTGTGCTGTCCTATACCCACGCATTGCGTGGCGAACTGAAAGGCACCGGTGTGTCGGCGGTGACCCTTTGCCCCGGCCCGGTTCACACGGGCTTCGGTGAGCAGGCGGGCTTCACAGATGCCGAGGCCGAGGCGCTGATGCCGAAGCCGATGTGGGTGTCGGCACGCGATGTCGCGCGCGCCGGTGTCAATGGACTCGATGCCGGTCGCGCGGTGATCGTCCCAGGCGGGATCAACCGGGCCGCGGCTGCGCTCAGCTACCTCACGCCGCGACGGCTGCTGGTGCCACTGCTGGCCCGGGTACACCCCGGTCTCAAGCGCTGAGGAATTCAACAATGCGCCGGCCGACCTCGTCGGGCCGTTCGAGTTGCAGGAAATGTCCGGCATGGTCGACGACCACCGCTGCACTTCCATCCGGTAGCGCATCGGCAACGAGGGGTGTGAAATCGGATGTCATACAACCGTCTTCGGCACCGTGCAGGTACAGCGTTGGCACCTTGGGCGGCTCGGTCCACCAGCGGTGCAGTTCGGCGTAACGGGCCGGGGGGGCGGAGTTGCGGATGGTCGCCCGATAGGGACCGAGCGCAGCCCGCCAGCGGTCCGGCGTGCCGATCGCAGCATTGACATGACGCAGATCCTCGGTGGCGGCATAGCCCGGGGACCAGCGCCGCCACAGCAGCGGCACAATCCACGACGATGACCGCTCAGGCAGGAACGGCAGCTGGAAATAGCTGATATACCAGCTGCGCAGCAGCTGAGCCGGCAGCAGCTTCAGGACTCCGCAACGCAGGGGGCGCAAGGTCGCTGACGGTGGCACCGACATCACTACCGCCTTGCGAAACGGGCTGTCGGGCATCGCGGCCAGTCCGGTCGCCGCGATGGCACCCCAGTCATGACCGATGACCACATCGGCTTCGGTGGGATCACACGCGGCCCACACCTGCAGCGCATCATCCATCAACGCGCCGAGGTGGTAGGAACGGTCCGAGGCCAGCGAGGACGGTACATAGCCGCGCATAAACGGCGCGATCACCCGGTAGCCCGCGGCCACCAGGTGTGGTGCGAGCATGCGGAAGCTATACGCGGTATCGGGAAAACCATGCAGGCACAATGCAATCGGGCCTGTATCCGGCCCCCAGCTCAGAGCCCGAAGCTGCACCGCGGGCGCGGTGACGTCAATCCAGCGCGGCTCAGACATAGGTCATCTCCTCAGCATCATCGCCCCGGCCCGGGGGCACTAGATCGGATCGAAACCGGAGATCAGCCAAACGCCGTCGACATTCTCCATAGTCACCCGCACGCTGGAATTGGTGCGGGCCGGCGGTGCAGCACCCAGCGCAAGAGTCTGGTCGACGTAGGCCAGGACGACAGCGTGATCGGCACCCGCTGACACCGCCGCCGCGGTCGGCACCCTGGCCGCCGCGGTGATCTTCTTCTGTTTAGCGCTCGGGATGACGACGGTCTGAATCAACTGGTTGTAGGACTCCAGAAAGGGCCCGGTCAGCCGGCCGCGCGCGGCATTGAGTTTCTGATCGGCGGTGTCGGGCTGATAGGTCAGCATCTCCACGATTGAGTCGCGGGCGGCCTGCACCGCGTCGGAGCCGGCGCGGTCCGCCTCCCGGCGCGACGCGGTATCCCAGAATAGCCAGATCCCGCTCGCGATGAGCAGAAAAGTCAGCGCACCTGCTGCAGTGGCGCGTAGGTGTCTGCGGCTGGAGATCATGGGATGAACTCCACCTTGGAGACCTTGGACTCGTCGTCGACTCTGGTGATGGTCACTCGCATCCGCCAGCCCTGCGGTTGCTGTTCGGGCACACCGCGGTTGGAGGTCATCACCGTCATCGCCACCAGGACCCGGCCCTCATCACCCTCGGCCGACTCCAGAGCCGCCTCGGTGACGGTGCCCACCGACTTGGACTGGGCGCGACGGGCGGCTTCACTGAACGGCTGTGCGCGCTGGGCGAAGTCGTCGCGGAACACCCCGGTTGAGGAATCCAGGATGCGCTGCACGTCCTGCTCAACGTGTTCGTGGTCGATGGTGGTCAGGTTGATCGCGCCCTGCCGGGCCGCCTGCACCATCTCCTGACGTACTTGCTCGCCGTGGCGGACCTGATAGTCGCGGTAGCCGAGCCAGCCGTTGATTCCCGCGAGCACCGCGAGCAACACCACGCCGGCGATTACGGGGCGCGTCACCCGCGGCCCGGGCAGCGGTTGCGGGGGCGGCACCGAGTCGCCGTCGACCGCACCGGTGGTCTCCGCGGACGCGTCGGCCTCGGCGGCCTGCTCGGCCATGGTGGCTCCTCTGCGACGGTGGGCTACTGGGGGCAAAGGCTACCGGTCGCCCCCGCGGGTAACGTGCGGTGCATATGCCCAGTGCATATCCCCAGTGAGAGGAGTCCGGTGAGCACCGGTCCAGCAACCGTCGAGTTCGGTGGCGATAGTTCATTGACGTTGGTCGGCGACGAATGGAACAGGGATACCGCTGATCCGGACCGGCCAACGATCCTGATGCTGCACGGTGGCGGGCAGAACCGGTTCTCGTGGAAGAACACCGGTCAAATACTGGCCGACCATGGATTTCACGTCATCGCACTCGATGCCCGCGGTCACGGCGCCAGTGACCGCGCGCCGAATGCCGAGTACAACGTGGACGCATTTGCCCGTGACGCGGCGGCCGTAATCGAACAGATTAATCGGCCCGTGGTGCTCATCGGGGCCAGCATGGGCGGGTTGACCGGAATCATCACCGCCAACACGGCGGGGCCGAACAGCGTCGTCAAACTCGTGCTCGTCGATGTGGTGCCGCGGTTCGAAAGTGAAGGCACCCAACGCATCCGTGACTTCATGTCTCGGCACGTGCACGGGTTCGAGACCCTGGATCATGCCGCCGACGCCATCGCGGATTACCTGCCGCACCGCAAGCGCCCACGCAACCTCGACGGCCTGAAGAAGAATCTGCGGCGCCACAACGGTCGCTGGCACTGGCATTGGGATCCGGCGTTCGTCACCTCAGTGGGTAATGACCCATTTGTGGATGTGGACCGAATGGAGCAGGCAGCCATCGACCTTCAGATCCCGATTCTGCTGATCCGCGGCAAGCTGTCCGATGTGGTGAGCCCCGAAGGCGTCGAGCATTTTCTGGCCAAGGTGCCGCATGCAGAGTTCGTCGAACTCTCCGATGCCGGGCACACGGCGGCCGGGGATGACAATGACGCCTTCAGTGGAGCGGTGGTCGCATTCGTCACCCGACAAGATTGAAACCCCGGAACGCCTAACCGGCACCCCAGACCGCAAGCGTTTTGCCTTGCGCATCACGTAGAGCGACCTGGGTGATGGACATTCCCGCCGCCACGTCGAACGCGATGTGACCGATGACAGTCTGCCCCGGGGCAAGTTGACCGGAAGTGATTCCCGGTTTGACCGCACCGACCGCCGGGGCGATACTTTTGCCGTCCTGATCGCGGGCAGTGAAGTAAAAGCCATTGAAAACCGTTGTGCCGCTTTGCGCCTCGATGTTGACATCGACCGAGTACATCGTCCCCTTCGCCATCATAATCTGGGCCTCAAGCGGAACCGGCGCCAGGTTGCCGACGGTGTAAGAAGCGGTGGCCTCTGCTGTCGTGACATCCAACGCCGTCCCGAGAATGGCCGCCTGCGGACCCGACGGCACGGTCGTTGGGCTGGCAGCGTTCGTGGTGGCAATCGGCGCCGTCGTGGGCGCAGGGGCCGAACATGCCGCTACCGCCACAACCGCCGCGGCAATGAACCCGATCGCGCGCGGCGCGGTAGTTGTTGTCATGGCCGGATACTAGCGCCGTGGCTGAACGGCACGGCAGCGTTGCCCCATCCGCCCGCTGGTTTTAGACGTTGAACCGGAACTCCACCACGTCACCATCAGCCATCACGTAATCCTTGCCTTCGATGCGGACTTTTCCGGCCGCCTTGGCGGCTGCCATCGATCCGGCCGTCGTGAGGTCTGCGAAGGAAACCACTTCGGCCTTGATGAAGCCCTTCTCGAAATCGGTGTGGATCACCCCGGCGGCCTTGGGCGCGGTATCGCCCTGGTGGATCACCCAGGCCCGGGACTCCTTGGGTCCGGCAGTCAGATACGTCTGGAGCTTCAGGGTGTGAAAACCCGCCCGCGCCAGCGAATCCAGGCCGCGCTCGTGCTGACCGATCGACTCCAGCAGTTCGGCCGCGGACTCGTCATCAAGTTCCTGGAGCTCGGACTCGATCTTGGCATCGAGGAACACCGCATCGGCGGGGGCGACCAGAGCGCGCAACTCAGCCATCTTGGCGTCGTCTCCCAACACCGACTCATCGGCGTTGAACACATACAGGAACGGCTTGGTGGTCAACAGGTTCAGCTCGCGCAGCGCGGCCGAATCAACCTTGGCGCCGGCCGCGAAAAGTGTGGTGCCCCCATCGAGCAACTGCTGGGCGGCCACCGCGGCCTCGTGAACGGCCTTGCGGTCCTTGTTGTTGCGGGCCTCCTTCTCCAGCCGCGGCACGGCCTTGTCCAGAGTCTGCATATCGGCAAGGATCAACTCGGTCTCGATGACCTCAATATCGGATCGGGGATCGACCGTGCCGTCGACGTGCACGACATCGTCGTCGGCGAAGACCCGGACCACCTGACAGATGGCGTCGCACTCGCGAATGTTGGCCAGGAACTTGTTACCCAGACCGGCGCCCTCAGAGGCACCTTTGACGATGCCGGCGATGTCGACGAAAGTCACCGGCGCCGGCAGGATCCGTTCGGATCCGAACATCTCCGCCAGCCTGGCCAACCTAGCGTCGGGCAGCGGAACCACACCCTCATTGGGCTCGATGGTGGCGAACGGGTAGTTGGCCGCCAGCACGTTATTGCGGGTCAGCGCGTTGAACAAGGTTGATTTTCCGACGTTGGGCAGTCCGACGATTGCCAGGCTCAAGCTCACAGGGTCGAAGTCTAGGGCGCAGCGACACGGGAATGGGCACGGAGGGCAGGGCGCACGTCGAGCCGGTACGGTCTAGGAGTGCCAGCTCAGCCGACGGTCGCGGACGAACAGCGCTCCGCGTTCGGGCACCGTGCGGGTCTGCAGTCGTGGGGTGCGGTGCTGATCGCGGTCACCGCAACCCTCGCCGGTTTCGCGATCGAAGCCGGTTCCGACAACAGCGAACTGGGCAACACATTTGCAGCCTGTTACGCCCTGGGATGCATCGCTGCCGTACTGCTCGTCCGGCGGTCCAGCATCTTCACCGCAGTAGTCCAGCCGCCGCTGCTGTTATTCGTCGCGGTTCCGTTGGCCTACTTCATATTGCACGGTTCGGCATTCGGTGGGCTCAAGGATATTGCGATCAACTGCGGGTACCCGCTGATCGAACGCTTCCCCCTGATGCTGTTCACCTCGGCCGCCGTGCTGCTGATCGGGATGATCCGCTGGTTCCTGGCAATGGCACCCAACCCGCAATCGGCAACTGTCGATAGCGCCGCCGCGGGACTACCCACACAGCCCAGCCGATTCGCCGGGTGGTCGGCAACGCTGTCCTCGATGTTCGCGCGTTCTGGCGCGCGCGAGGCAGTCAGACGGCCGGCCAAACCCCGGCACGGTGCCGATCGCGCACCTGCGGGCCGGCGGCCCGGTCCGGACCGCAGGCCCAGCGATCCCGCGCCAGCACGGTCACGTCGCCCTCGACCGCCACTCGAGGACTTCGATGACGCACCGCCGAGGCGGCGTCAGACCCCGAGTCGTTCGGCCAGGAACAGCGAGCCGCCGTTGGATCAGCCACGGCGACGGCCGCGGGCGGACCGCGAACCCGGTCGCACACCCCCGCCGCCCCGGCGCGAACCCCGGGAACGGCGCGACGACCGCGGCCAGTACCCGCCGAGGCCGGCACGCACCGGTCGCTTCGAGACGTCTGAAACCGGGCGAGGGTATCCGTCCCGCGCTCCGTACCCGCCCTATGAAAACCCCCGCCGCCCGCCCTA
>Ga0194051_1000866_pt1 | contig 16748 bp, 13 predicted proteins | sample SepL2320m_MetaG_FD_161275 | JGI IMG/M metagenome (GOLD analysis project Ga0194051, IMG submission 161275) | Anoxic zone freshwater microbial communities from boreal shield lake in IISD Experimental Lakes Area, Ontario, Canada - Sep2016-L239-20m | ecosystem: Environmental > Aquatic > Freshwater >... | reverse complement strand
GGAACGCGGGCGATCCGGGAACCGTTTTCTGGGCCGGGGCAAGCCCGGGCGGCGGGAGCAACCGGCTCACGAGTCGCTCAGCAGTAGGGCAACGCTTGTGGAAGTGCCATTGACCGGGCTATCCTTGAAACGCTACGAGATCGATTTTGAATCCGTTTACAAACACATTTAGGTGAGACCGTTCGAGCACAAAATATTGAAGGCCCAGCAATCTAAAATGCTGGGCCTTTTGCGTTCCTGTAACGCGTCAGGCAACTGCCTGACACCCTATTTTTCACGATAGAATTCCATTGTCTGCCGCACGCCGTCCAATAACGACGTTGTTTGCCAATCACGGAACAGTTCAGTAATGTATTTTGGATGTGGTGGGATATTGGCGGGGATCTCTGGCCCGAAAATGCTGATGGTCCCGACCGACTCCGGTTTCAGGGTTTCAATTACGCGCAGGAACTCGGCTGTCGTTGCCTGCTCGCCAGGCAAATCGGCTACAGTTGCCCCCGGAGGACATTTGAGGGCAGCCTGCACAAATGCACGAGCGACGTCGGCAACATAGTCATAACCAACACGGCCCGTGTAGCCGATTGAATACGTTTCGCCGCGTGCCGCCGCGCGGCAAGCCAGCGATGGGCCAGCGGTTAGGCCGAACTCTCGTTCTGGTCCGTAGACAACATGCGGCCGGATGGCGACTGAAGCAATTCCAAAGTGACGCCAGTACTGCTCTGCGATCAGATCAACAGCCTGTTTGAACGCTCCATAAAATGATGGTGGTCGATTGAGGGCAGCGCTTTCTCCTCCAGACTCCGGACCGTAGACTGCATAGGAACTCGCATACGACACTGCATGAATTCGTCCTGAACGGCGAGCAGCCTCAAACACCGATGTGCTCCCCAGCACATTCACCTGACAGCCTAGCCACGGATCCTGCTGACATGCGGGAGTCAGCAAAGCCGCAAGATGAATTACGTGAGTGACCTGATGCTGCTCAATAACTTCTTGAAGTTCATCGCAATTGAACAGGGATGCATCGGACCACGCAACATCGCTTGCTCGTTCCCCCAAAACCCGCCCCCATCGTTCAGGCATCTTCTGGTTATCAATGACAACCGTCTGCGCCCCGCAGTTCAGTAGCTCACGGAGAACCCAAGTGCCAATAAAACCACTGCCGCCAGTAACCAAAACACAAATATTCATCTTCGTGCTTTTCCTTCTGAAGCAACTCTGAATGCAGCAACCAGAAACAGACCATCTGTGAATCGTACCCGTTTGTACAATAACGAACGTCAACGGCTACAACCACGATCAAGAATCTCTTATCCCTCACCTTGATCTTATCGGACGCCGAATACGGACTCGTCAGAGAAAGCCAACCTAACCGGGCGATTGCAACTCAGCGTAGGAGACGATCGAACCAGAAGAGACCTGCTTGCGACGAACTTACTCGACCGATTGATTCGGCCGTGACCATTTCACGCGGCCAAGCCAGACTGTGCCGTCGGCTCCTTTGGGGTGCGGCTTATCGCTTACGAGGAACTCAGCATCCGTGACCCATGATTCGTGAGGTGAAATACTCGCCGTGCCAAAGTTACCCAGCATGACTCCGCGTTCAGGTAATAAGATCTGTTCCGTGCGACGAAGCACTTGGAGCGTCTGCGGATCGACCTGCGCAATAAAAATGGGTGCGCGGTTCCGCATAATATGGTCGTTGTCCGCGCCACGCCGGGTGTAGCTCAGGAACAATCCTTCACCATGCGTCAGCCAATGCGTCTGAGTGTTGTAGCTCCCCAGATCTTGCTCATCATCAAACGTCCATTTTTTGACGGGCGCGAAGTGCAGACCATCATCGCTGGTCGTCACAAATGCAGCAGTGTCGTGTCGCAGAGTGAGATAATATGTCTCTTGAAATCGCGTCAGGGATGGCTCGTAAAAACCACGTCCCCCGGGCGTGGTCAATTCATCCCCGTGTGTGATATATTTGAGTTTCTGTCCGTCGTAGGAACAATGTAGAACAGTGGCAGTATAGTCGCTGCCATGCGGCCCTTGGATGTAGACCGGAATTAACAACGTCCCGTCTGACTGCTCCAGCCATTGAACACAACCTGGCGCGACGAGGAAAAATTTGCCATCGGTGTCCGGCATCTCGAGTAGGTTCCATGCGCTCCATTTGTCTAGAGCCGGATCGTACGTGGCGTAAGCACACTCGTGGGAGCGTGCCTTGTCGACCAATTGTTCTCCCTCCGGACTGTAACGCAACTTGACCCCGATCGCTAAAAGTTTTCCACTGTGTGTGAGCCACCCCGGCGTCACGTCGCAGACGGCAATCGTCTCGTTGTTTTCCCCCAATTGTGAAGCCAACTCCGGAATTTCTGTGGGGCCAGTCCAAGTCTCGCCAAGATCGTTGGTTCGCAGATAGTAAAGGCCTGAGTAATGGTCACTGACTCCGAGGTGCTTCTGAATCGTCATCACAACTGCTGGCCGACCATCCCTCCCGAGCGCTGGCAGAGCGGCAACACGAGGATGAAACCAGCAGGACTTGGCGTTGAGCTCCTGAAACACGGCACCGCTCCGCGCCTCGAATCGCAGGACTGTCGGGCTGGCCAACATCAACAGCGATTGTGCCGCACGAATACGTGCATCGGGATGCGAATCATCGAGCATTATCGTCAACCGTGCACGCGCAGTTATCATTCGCGCGTCACCCGCGAATGTGGCCGCATAGGTTCGGATGGCATTGTCTTGGCTAGTCAGGTTTTGTTGCAGTGCCTGCTGTCCGTCAGGATCGCCGAGGATCGCAAGCGCGTGTTCGAAATTTGCTCGTGTTGCGGGATCGGGACAGCGACTCAACTGTGCCTGGAGCCGCGGGATGTCACTCCTGTCGCCAATCTGTCCCAACACCCACGCGGCGATGGTGTAGTTCGAAGGATCACCGTCTTTCAACAAATCACGCACAGTTTGCAGCGGTTGCCCAACTCCGCCGTGCACAAGTGCACCGGCTGCCATGAGTTTCAATTTGAGGTTGTCACTCTGAGCGTACGCACGTTGCATGGACTGGCCATCCCCGATGTCAAACACCTTAAAGAGGCTCTCGGCAGCATGCACGTGTCCGTAGTTGTTTTCTCCCGCTAGGATGTTGAGCATGATTTGCACGGCTGAACGATCCCCAGCACGGACAATCTCACGCGCGATGCCGCACAGATGCTGGTCGTCAGTTTCCGTTGTCAGTTTTGGGGTCAGGTACTCGACCACTTCGAGGCCCTGACCTCCCAGTGTCAGGCCTTCCGCCGCGTGCATGGACGGCCAAAATTCGTCGCCATGCAGTCCCCCGCGGAGGACACTCAAGCATTTCGCACGCGTTGCGGTGTCAAGCGAGATTCGAGGGTCGTCCGAGGCATGACTTAAGAGACGCGGAAGCAGAGCTAGAATTGTGAAAAAGATTCGGATAGCGGCATTCATAGCAAATCCTTAATTTGATGTCTGTTGGCCAATCGATTGTTGAGCGAGCCAATCTTAACCGCGTTTCCCTCACCACGCCGTCCACCCACCGTCGACCAGCAGATTCTGACCGGTCACATAACTTCCCGCATCGCTGACCAACAGCAGCAAAGGCCCCTTCAGTTCATGTGGTTCCCCCATGCGGCCTGCCGGACTTTTGACTTTTAGACGCTCCACCATCTGTGACGGAGCCTTCTCAGATGGAAACGGGCCGGGGCTGAGGCAATTCACCCGGACGTTGTCCTTCGCCCAATAGACGGCCAGATGTCGCGTCATGTGCACAATCCCACCCTTGAGCGTATGATATTGCACAGGACTCGCGGCACAGATTCCTTCGTAAGCAGCGGGGTATGAACCGACCACTCCATACATCGACCCGATCATCACGATCGATCCCGGCACGCTTCGGCTGACAACATGATCACGCAAGCGACGCGCTAGGAGAAAATAACCGGTCGCATTCTGCAAATCCTTATTGAATGCCTCCGCCGTCACGTTTGTCAGATCGAGCGCGTGGCCCTGTTGACCATTATTGATTAAAATGTCCACCTGTCCGGCCGCACTGACTGCCGCGTCAAAACCTGCGTTCAGGGACGATTCGTTCAGATGATCAAGAGCCACAGCGCGGTGGATCACGCCCCACGGGGATGGCAATGCATCAGCCACACTTTGAGCTCGATTTTGCTCTCGACTTCCAATCACAACTAGGGCGCCAGCTTCGGCAAGTGCGCGTGACAACGCTTGGCCCAAATAGCCGGAACCGCCGGTGATGAGGGCGACGCGACCAGTCAAATCGAAAAGTTTTTGAATTGTAGGTTCCTGCATCATGTCATCTGCCGTTGAGCCTGTGCCACGATGTCCATGCCGACCAGCGCGCTCCATGCCGCCAGTAAGCGATTCGTCACGGGACCAACTTTCCCGTCACCTACAGGCAAACCGTTAAACTTAGTCGCGGGCATGATGCAGTATGGCGTGCTGGTGAAAAAGACCTCATCTGCCGTGTAGAAGTCGTAGACCTGCAGGCGAGCTTCCCGAACGGGGATACCGATCTTGTCAGCAAGTTCCAACGCAGTCCGGCGACTGATCCCAGCGAGACAATTCTCAGTTGTCGGTGTCACGAGCTCGCCGTCTATGACCGCAAATAGATTGCCGCCTTTGTTCTCGGAAACATAGCCGTCCACATCCAGAATGACACATTGCGCGTCGGGGTCCATCAGCCGTGCTTCTGTATCCGCCAGAGTGTAAAAGATCCGGCTGCGATTCTTAATGCGTGCATCTAGTGACTGAGCGGGTACAGCCCGACTCATCGATGTCACTGCATGACAGCCCTCGGTATAGTACCTAGCCCAACCACGCAGATCCATGTGATTCGTGAAAATCATGACAGTTGCGGCGTTGGTCTGCGATGAGCTGGGCCCGGGCTTCATTAAACCCCGTGAGATATTGTGGACGATCCAGCAATCATCGTCGGAGACCATCCTAGAAAGATTGACATCAAGGATATCTAGGGTGATCCTCTTCAGTTCACCCAGTGAGAGACCCGGATTAACACGACTGACTTTGAGCGATCGATAGAGTCGGGTGAGATGTTCGTCGAGTCGAAATGGGCGATGACAAAACGTCCGCGTGGACTCGGTAAGACTGTCGCCAAGCATGACCGCACTGTCAAAAATCGAAATCTTCGCCTCGGATTCCGGCACGATTTTTCCGGAAAGATAGACCTGGCGCTGTGGAACTGTGCTCTCCATGGATTCTCTTTCACTCCCAATCGATGACGCTTACAACCCCAGCACAACCCCGACCGATTCGCCCGCATGAACGCAGGGAAATGTTCGCAGTACGAGCACGATACCCGACTGGGTTGCCTTGACCACCACCGGAGTGCTCCCGTCCACAGGATAAATCGTACCGAGCGGATCAGTTGCATGTACAGCGTCACCAAGCTTTACGTGCGTTTCGAAATGTCCCGTGACGGGAGACGGATGGCAAACTTGCATATGGCCCGCGTTCGGATGAACATCTTCTACGACATGTGCGATTCGACTGCTGGGCCGAGCCCGTTCAAGCATCCCCAATTCAGACATCACATTCAGGCAGCCATCGACATAGGCTTCGATCCCCGCTGGATCACATCTGGCTGCACCTAGGTACTCGCAATAAATCGCCGGAATGTTTGCATCCCGCGCTACCGAGAGTGACCGCCCCTCAAGTGCGGCCGATGTTCCCCAGATGACGGGCAGATTGAAGGCCCGCGCCATCCGCCGTTGTGTTTCTAGCACACTCGGCGTCGGGTGCAGCATATACCCAGCCAGCGGATAGACGCACATCTCCGTGCCGCCAGTGTGCAGATCAATGTAGTAGTCAGCGCTGCGAATTGCTTCACTGAGGGCCCACGCGGTCTGTTCGGTAATGCTACCGTCTGAGCGACCTGGACAGGTCCGCGCAAGGTCCAATCCGTCGTCACCGCAGCGGTGGCCGCGGAGAAATGCCGATTCATTAACGATTGGAATCAGCGTGATTGTCCCTCGAAAACTCGATTCAGCCCCAGCATGCTGCTCAAAGAAAATCACCAACCGGCGAATCGCCGCGATCGGCTCAAACTCGTCACCATGCACGCAACCAGTGATTAACAAGCGTGGCCCATTGAGCTGCGAACGAAATTCAAATCCCTTGAGCCGCAGCGTCATTTTTTAACTTCCGTCAACGAAATAATCGATTCGGGGCGGCAATCCTTGAATCGGAAGCAACCGTCTACGGGCAACACGGTCCCCGTAATGTAGTCCGCCTCGTCTGACACGAGGAACGCTGCCGCGTTGCCGATGTCTTCCGGTAATCCAAGCCGCCCCCAAGGTAACAACCGCCCTTCGTTGGCGATCGTTTCTGAGGAAAAAGCGAGGTGTTCGCCTGGCGTATCGATCCAGCCTGGCTCGATCGCATTGACGTTGATGCGGTAAGGTGCCAGTTCAACTGCGATCGATCTCGTCAAATGATTGAGACCAGCCTTGGCCGCTCCATACGCAGCACACAGACTAATGGGCATCTCTGCCTGCACGCTCGAGACAAACAAGATTTTCCCTCCACCACCGCGCGCAACCATATGCCGACCCACCAGTTGGCTCATGTGAAAACCGCTTGTCAGCGTTCCTGTGATTGTGCGTTCAAATTCTTCAGGCGGATATTCAAGAAACGCGCAACGGCGACTGTAAGCCGGATTGCTTACGAGGATGTCGATTTTTTCAAACAAGGCGAGGGCTGCCGTCAATAACTTTTCACAGCCCAGTCGAGAAAACACGTCTGCCTCGATCGCGTAACAGGTGCGTCCGAGTGACCGAATCTCAGAAACCGTCGCTTCAAGGTCCGCACTGCCGGGGCGATCATTGATGAGGATGTCCGCTCCGCAGCGTGCGAGTTGCACGGCGCAGCCTTTCCCTATTCCCCGACCACCTCCCGTGATAAGTGCGACTTTACCCGTTAGGTTTATCACGGCGACTCCTGTCCGCTGCTTTCAAACGCTGCAGCACAGCTTTTGAGCATATTCATGACGGCGCCGAATTCGCCACCGTGATTCAGTAACTGGCCTCCCTGTTGCTGGCGTTGTTTCATGATCTCTGGAGTCCCGACTGGCGCGCCCCATGCTTTGCCATGTCGCTTGCAGGCGTTCGCCACGCGGTCGTAAGCGGACTCTAGGGTGCCTTGACTCGGGTCTTGCTTCATCCGCAGCCCAAGATCACCTGGCCCTATAAATAAACCATCCACTCCCGGAACAGATGCAATTTCATCTATGTTCTGGATGGCTTGCAAAGTCTCTATTTGGACCACGAGAAACGTCTCTTCATTTGCTTCCCTGACGAAGGCATCACCGTCACAGACGTAGAAGTCAGCGTCCAGGCCCGCCCCGTCAAGCCCGCGGTCACCCAATGGCGGAAACTTTACCGCATCAACTAGCATGCGGGCTTTTTCGGCGGTGTTGACATGCGGAATCATTAACCCTGCCGCGCCATCCTCGAGATAGCGATAAAGTCGCGTTTTTTCCAGCGTCGCTGGCCGCAGCATGATATCGATGTCATGCAGGTGCGCAAAAGCCAAGAGAGCCTGAACATCACGATCAGAAAAATTTCGGTGTTCAAGGTCCAGCCAGATGCAGTCGAAGCCAAAGTGGGCTGCCTGCTTGACAAAGAAGGGCATGTAATGTCCAAGGCAACACATCCGGACCGTCTGGTTGTTACGAATCCGGGCGAGCGTCTTACTTTTTCTCATAGTGTGAATGGTCCTGAAGATTTTCGAATTGCACAACAACTCGTGCGACGTCAACGTTTGAGTTTAAGTTCCCGTAGGTTTCTGTCCATTGCCGGAGCCGTCCTTCTGATAGTTCACCCTTGAGACGCATCCAAAAACTTTTCCATCTGACGCGCCAGAAAATGATGATTTGCAAAATAGCAGATGGTCATCGAAATGATTTCACTGAATTTTTAGAAGAGATTTTCTTGTGCGGACAAATAAAGCTCCCTCAGCGATCGCCGGAGTTCCAAGAATTGAGTCACCCAGATCATTGACGGCCAGTACCTCAAGCTCCGGAGAATCTTTAAGCACAACAATCTTTCCATTTTCACTCGCAACAAAAATTTTCCCGTCGCCAGACACGGGAGATGCGAAGTAGTCGCCCGCATTTTCGATGCGGACAGGTCCGAAAAGAGGCTGGCCATTTCCGATCTGGAAGCAGGTGGCAATTCCGCCTGCCTTGATTAGCAGAATCCGGTCATTCACAACAAGAGGCGACACGATGTGATCGGTATGTTTTGTCGGATTTTTCCAGAGAACATGAGTCTGCGTCACGTCGCCTCGCCCTCCCCCCCGCACGGCAAGGACGAATTCATCTTCCGCGATCTCAGCATCAAATGCCGCGCCGGCTGCGTTGCCAGGTGGCAGGAAAGCGAGATCCAACTCTCGTCCTTCGAGAACGCCATCCTGATTCAGATCTCCTCGTTCAAACGTCTTTTTGTAGAACGCTTCCGGTACAGGGCGTTTACCAAAAAACTTTTGCACCTCGTCTTTCGAGACTTTGTGATCACTATTCCCTGTTTCGGCCTGATCAATGGACGCCAGCCACTGACTAGCAATTCCTTTACTTTGCAACGAAACGTAAACGATGCCGTCGCGACTGACCGGGGTTGTCTTGATGTTGCGGAGCAATGTGCGCGCCTGCCACAACCGCTTGCCAGTCGTTGGTTCGTACCCAATCAACAACCCGGTACCCGCGACGACAATCTCATCACCGCTGGAAGTTTCGCAGATGACGGGGTGTGAATAGTTGACCGCCATGTCATTCCGGTCATCCTTCCATAGCAAATCCCCTGTGTGCTTGTCGAACGCGTACAACGCTGGATGAAGGTCGTCGTCCTGACAAAACAGAACCAGATTCTTGTACAGTACGGGCGACATCCCCGCGCCCCATTTGAACACGAAATACGGCACTGGAAGTTCTTTTTTCCAAACATCCGCACCAGTCTTCGCATCGAGCCCCACCATGCCGAGTGTTGAGAAGTAGAAATAGACGCGTTCGGAGTCTGCGGCAGGTGTCGTCCCCGCATGGCTGTTTGTTTCATGAATCTCGTCAACATCACCAATTGGCCACGACCGCATCCAAAGCTGTTGGCCCGAGACTGCGTCGAAGGCGAACAGTCCGACCGTCTTATCGTCAATCATGGCTGATGTGAAAACTCGCCCCGCAGCAACCACAGGACAGCCAATCCCGTCACCCAGTTTGACAGACCACGTGACGTGCTCAGTCGCTGAAAAGTGCACTGGAAGAGGGGAATTTGTCGCTGATACTCCAGAGCAATTGGGGCCACGAAATTGCGGCCAATCCTCGGCTAAAAGTGTAGCAATCGCCATCACCATTGATGCTATGACTACTGAAGCTATGCATGCGATACGTGTCATCAATTTGCTCCGCGGAGAAGGACTGTGACAATGGGCAGTGGCGATTGTGACAACATTAGCACTGTGTGTGAAGCAGCGCGAAACGTGCCCACATAAATACTTTGGGATATTAGTTGTGGCGTTCGATTATTTCCTAGGCGCCTCAAGGGTTCCAACGCTGCTCGCAGTCGGCTTGTAACCCGTCAATTATCGAATCGTGATGGGCTACATGACCGGCATGCTACTGCCAACTGTGACCTACATGGGCGCACTTAGGGAATGTTCAAACATGGAGTGCCCTAGGATCCGGGGGGGGGCACTTCCGTTACAAACCTTGGCGATCGTCTGAGTGACTGGTCATCATCGGACAAACCAGCGCACACAGTTCTGAGTGACGTGATCAGAAAATTTCAATGAATACGGATCGCAGCGGCGATAAACCACCCGTCCGTCGCTGCGAACCATGAGCCAACCGAAATCCCAGTTGCCGCTTGCGTATTGCATGGGGACACCTGGGCTGACGCGAACCAGTGGGTGCGAGCCAATGATAAAGAGTTTCTGTGCGGTGTAATAATATGCCGAACCGCCAAGGACGAAAACCTCGTGGTTCAACGTAGTTGCCGAACCGGAGGGAAGATCTACGCAGAGATTATCGATCCCCAGCTTCAACTCGCATCCAGATGAGAACGCATCGACTAGATCCGCGAGCGATCCCGAGAACACCTCGCCGGTTGCAGAGTGATGTAACACCTCACGCCACGAGTCGTTGACGCAGAATCGAAAGATATCGAAATCATAAATGAAGTTGTGCGATGGAGCATTCGTGCCCTGATCCCAACCGTCAAAAGCGTGGTATTTTGGCATATCCTCTGGGGAAATTGTGGGAGATGACGCTGGCACAGCAGTCGCGGGAATACCATCGAGATACGGCCGCGCGATGGCCTGCGTTCCATCTTGGTTGTAGAGGAAGAAAGACATTGACGGCCGCAGGCCAAATCCGACAGGCAGCTCGATGGGCTGTCGCAAATTCATGATGCCGGCTGACCATGTTTTGTCGATCTGGTACGTGATCTCGAATTCGGCGACTTCGCGAATTCGTTCGGCGTTCGAAGATCGAACGTCAATGTGTTCGTGATGCAGAAACTCAGTGTAAATCCGGAGATCTGCCCCGCGACCAATCGCCTTCGAAAGCTGCGAAGTACTCCCTGAGATTACGTTTCTTCCGGAATCCAATTCAAGAGCACATTGCCAAGCTGTCATATTTTTGTCCTTAGATTATGGCTGGGATTTTTGTGCGTGACTGCGATTGATCCTCTGGTGATGCTACATTTCAACCATGAGGATCGCTATCGTGCATGGTTCGTTGTCGATATCTCGCGTCATATTGGCAGGGCTCAAGCGCGGAAGTCAAACTCACATTAAGGCGTCTCTATGCAAAAGATCGGCGTGGGCATCATTGGTAGCGGCTTTATGGGGCTGACTTACAGTGAGGTTGTGGCCCGGCATGCGACGGACTGTCGCTTGGTCGCCATCACTGGCGGAAAACGGGCAAATCAGCTGGCGGCAGACTACGAAGTTGCGGCGGAAGTTTCCGTCGAGGCGTTGCTCGCGCGGGACGACATCCATGCCGTCGTGCTGGCAACACCGGATCTGGATCGTCTAAATCTCACGAGAATGGCGGCAGCCGCGGGTAAGCACGTCCTTGCTGAAAAGCCCATGGCTCCCACTGTTGCTGAATGTGATCAGATGATTTCCGCGTGCGCTGCCGCGAAAGTCAACCTCGCCGTGGTGAAAACGGAACGATTTCGAAAGATCACCCAGAAGGCGAAGGAGTTGATTGACGACGGAACACTCGGGCCGCTCCACATGCTTCGCACTGTGTCCGCGTTTCCATTGCCACTTGCGAAGCAACTGTTTGAAGAGCGTACATGGATGGCTGATCCGCGCGGTGGTGGCCTGTTCATGGGGATGGCTTCCCACAACACGGACTTTTTGCGGTGGTTGACGGGGCGTAATGCCGTCAAAGTTTTTGCACAGGCTACAACCTACAGCGACATTCCCGGTCCACCACTTTCCGTCATGGCCCAGATTGTGTTTGAAGACAATATTATGGCCCAAATGTGGATTACTGGAGAACTTCCGAAGCCGAGCCTCCCCAGCAGTGAAGTTCGTTTCCAAGTCTTCGGCCGCGATGCCATGCTCGATCTTGAAAACTTTGAATACCTTGACGTTGGCAAAGGCGAGAACTGGGAACGCATCTATACACCAGAACGATTCGACTACCTGAAAGAACCGAAATCACCGATTCGCCTGTATCCACACATCGGCGTGATTCAGGAATTTATTGCCAGTATTCAAGAACAACGTCCACCCCGCATCGGCGGTGCAGAAGGTCGAGCTGCGGTTGAAATTTGCGAGGCATGCCTGATCTCCGCGAAGACCGGTCAGGCAGTTACGTTACCGTTTTGACCCGAGCCGGAAAGATGATCTTCCCAGCTCCTGAGCAGCATGCGCTAAAATTCAGAACCTCGCTGAATTGCTCCGAGTCCAGTCACAATAAGTTTCGAACGGCTTTCCGCCGAAGAGGGCTTGATGAGTGAATTGCCCACACCCGAATCTCCAGCAACCTGTCCTCTTGCGTGGCCAGATCAGCGACGGAATCTAATTTTGTTTGCGGTCTGCACGGGTACCCAATATCTCGCCGCTCCTGTGCTTTACGTGGGCATCACTCAGGCGTCGTTGTGTGATCGTCTTGGAGCAGACGTACGCACGTCCAATTTACCGGGGACGCTATTTTTTGCCATGACCGCAATGCCGGCTTTCTTCGCGTGGTTGTCCCCGCGCGTGTCATCTCTAAAAAGGAATCTTAGCCTGTTGTATGGCACGTCAGCTCTGATGCTAGCTCTGCTCGCGATATCATTAGCGCTACCCGTTTCGAATCAGTTCAAGTTAGCCATGATTGTGCTGCAGGGTGGCGTTTCAGGTGCTGTCATGCCGGCGGCCATTGCGCTGTTGTGGGAGGCGATGGGACGCGGATCGGATGAATCACGCCGCGGCCTAGCTTTGAGCATGGCATTCGGCGCTGGCCCTCTGCTGGCGGTCGTCGGTTCATTCGGCCAGACCGCGTTGCTGGGAGGCGATTTATTTGGACTCCACTTTGCCGGCCTCGCATATCCGCTAAGTTTCATCATTCTCTTTGCCGCTGGTGTACCGGTGATGGGCGTCGCAGCCATCTTTTCTCAGTTTTTTGTCCTGGCGCCTGTTGAGCGGGAACAGGAACGCGAGCCCGTCTCTGCCGTGATCGGCCTGCTGATCGGAATTCCGCTGATGCTGGTTTCCGTAACGTTACTGCAACTTGCAGCAGTTCCAGCGAACTCGACCGTCGAGTCCACCTCGTCAGTTCCCGGAGTGGAAAGTTTTCTACGAGCCCTCGGAACGCTGTCCGCCATCGGTTCCGCCGTGGCTTTCATTTACCATTTCCGCTCGGTTCTCAAGGAGCGAATCCTGCTATCCGCGACACTCGTCACCATTCTAGTTTACGCAGGAAACGTCATTCCTTCGAACATGAACTTGTATTCACTAGAGGCTTTGGGTGATCTTCCTGAAAAATATGCTGGCGTGCAGAACATGCTTCGCTTTAGCTTCAAAGTTGTCGCCGGCGCAGTTCTCGGATGGGTCTTGACACGTACAAACCCGAAAGTCGGCATCCTTGCTACAGCATCTATCTTTCTCCTTGCTCAAGTCTGGGCGATGTGCGTCACGGGGCCATGGTATCTGGTCGCGTTCGGGATTCACGGAGCTGGCGAATTGGTGGGTGTGTATGCCCCAAACTACATCGTGTCTGCATCTCGCGGTGATCAATTGCGGCGCAACATGGCTTTCGTCACCATGCTGATGGTACCTGCCGCACCGGCTGGATATTTGTACGGAGCGATTGTGGATGGAGTAAAACAGGCTGGGTGGACGGCCTTCGGGATGAACAGTACGGCTCTCGGTTTCCGCCTCAGCTTTTTTGTGTGCGGGCTACTAATTTTAAGCGGCATCTTGCTGGCCATTTTTCTGTTACCGGCGAGGCCGACACCACGCGTGACAGGCGCTCGAGACAATCCCAAAATGCGTTAGGCGATTCATGAGAGCGACCCACCGATAAATGCATCTGCGGACGTTGCGAGCTGTTGGCCCAAAAATAAATTCCGACAGCCAGTTACGTGAAACGCGGTATGACTCAGATCTCCGTAATAGGTCTGATCTCGATTTTGGTTTAAGTCAGGAGACTAAGCGATGAATTCAGGTATTTGGCGATTTTCAAAATGGCTCGATCCAGTACCAACCGCAGCACGCATGACGCTCGGCGAGGGAAGCACGCCGATTGTTCGATCTCGACGCCTAGGACTTTCAGTTGGCCTAAAAAACCTGTTCTTTAAATTGGAATTTGCGAACCCGAGCGGGTCGTACAAGGATCGTTTCGCCTGTGCGGCAATTTCAGACATGGTCGCATGTGGCAAGACTGAGTGCATCGCCACGTCGAGTGGAAATACGGGCGCGGCGCTTGCCGCGTATTGTGCGCTGGCAGGAATCTCGTGCGAGATCGCTATCGTGGAGGGCGCACCCGAAGGAAAGCTAAAGCAAATGTTGGCTTATGGTGCCAAACTCTTTCGCGTCCGCGGATTTGGAGTTGATAGCCTGTTGTCCCAGCAGGTCGTCGAATGCCTTATAAAATTAAGTGCCCGGCCGCAGGCGCAGATGCAGATCAGCGCGTTCGCTTATAGCCCGGTTGGCATGAGCGGCGTGAAAAGCCTAAGTCATGAACTTGTTGAGCAAGCAACGGCCATCGATCGCAGAGCATGGGATCACGTCTTCTGTATGGCGGGCGGCGGCGGCCTGACGTTGGCCGTCTCACTGGGTTTCGAACAACTTTACGAGGCTGGAGAATTGTCCGTATTGCCGCGCGTCGAATGCGTGCAACCGGAGGGTAATAATACAATTTCAGGTCCGTTGCGGGCTGGGCTGAATCTGGCGCAAGCAGTGCAATGTTCCAGCCGGATTAGTGGCCTGCAGGTGCCTCAGGTCATTGATGGCAATGAAGTGATCGCCGCCTGTCGCCGAAACGGTGGTAACGGACATCTTGTCGAAGATCACTTCGTCTGGGAAACTCAATCACGTCTCGCACGCGAAGAAGGAATCTTCGCGGAACCAGCAGGCTCAACTGCCGTCGCCGGCGCGTTACAGGCAGCAAGAGCAGGAGATCTCGATCCAGAGGCGAACATCGTCTGCCTGATCACTGGCTCGGCGTTCAAAGATCCTCCATCATTGGACGCCATGGTGCAGCACACATCAGCGCCGATGATCGAACTTCAGGATCTCCAACGCCGGGTGTCCGAGACTTGTTGATTAAATTTCTCCCTCAGGTTCCCTTTCGATTACTTGCCCACGACACACCAACCACAGGAATCTTTTATGAGATGGCAACCTGCGATTTTCGCGGTAATCCTGACCGCACCTCAAGCCACAGTCGCCGGAGAGCCTGCTGATCCACCGGCCTTTGCGCATGCAGGGGTAACTGCGGCGTGGGATGCCTATCGAGATCGACTTTCGTTCGGCAAAGGGCAAACATTGGCGCTCGTCGATGATGGATGCAAATTAGCGATGCCCGAATGGGCTTCAGTAGACGGCGAAATACCCAAGGTTCTCGTTTCCTACGACAGTGTTGATGGCGATGAAAATCCTCAGCATGAAGGCAAAGGCTATCATGGTTCCACGATCGGCATTCCTTCTTCAGTCAATCACGCTGGGAAACTGGGAGTCGCGTTCAACGATCAGGTTGCTGTCATCCGTGCCCTCGAATGCTGCCACTGCAATGTGCAAGACAGTAAGACGCTGGCAGTCGGTCTGCGTTGGATAATCGACCACCACCAAGAATTTCGCATCACCACCGTCAATCTAGCCCCGGTTGATGATTTGGAACATGGTGAACCTGTCTCCACAGAGATCGACGTTGAGCTCCGCACACTCCGCGAACTTGGGATTTGGGTGAGTGCGCCTGCGGGAAATCATGCCTTCGTCAATGGGATCTCATGGCCCGCCTGCCAGCCGTTTACGTTTGCCATCGGAGCCGTCACACCGGGCAAAGATACCGTCTACCTTGATCGTCACGCAAAAATTGACTTGCTAGTTCCAGCAGGTACTACTTCATCATCGAATGCCATTGCCTGCGGCGCTGCCATGTTGTTGCGTGAGGCTATCGAAAAGACCGAGTACAATTGGAAGCAGGATGGCCCAAATCTGCCCCAAGCCATGTTGCAGATTATGCAAAAGACAGGTGCGGTGGTGGACGACCCGCCTAGCAAACTCACTTTTCGGCGTCTCAACGTCAAAGCCGCACTCGACTTTGTCTTTCAAGCCAGTCCCGGCAGTCCTCGTTGAGCCTCGCTGCGACGGAGTTGCGAGTTACAGGAGACCGCTGGATTTTCCGAACGGAACAGACTTCAACGGAGAAACTCAGCGATTTATTGGGCAACGCTCTCGAGTGTAGCCATCCATCGTTGCACCTGAAGCGCGTCCGCGTACGTTGCACCGACAGGAACATTTTGTTGGCCTCTTACCACACGACAGAAACATCGCAACTCTTCCGCCAGCATTCCGGTCGCAACAGTAGTCCCCACGCGAATTTCGAGGGCTAACGGCCAGCGCGCCAGATTGTCCCAGACTTCGATCGGTCGCGGATTGGGATTGATGCGAGCCGACCATCCATCGCCGAAAACTTCGGTTCGGTCATATCCTCGAGGCGGCATGCCGGCGGGTGTCAGATACGACGCTGCAAATGAGGCGACAGGCCCATTCGCCCAACGCAATTGTGCCAATGCCAGATCAATTTCCCCGGTATTCGTCCGATGGTAACAGGCTCTAAAAAACTCAGGCTCCGCTCGATCGAGGAGCACCTGAGTCGCATACAAATCATGAATCATGACTGCATGCAGTGGATTTTCTCCGGGAAATTGTTGGACGATCGTCGCTGGTCGATGCCGTACACAGTCAAGGTACGAAACCCTTCCTCGCTGCCGCACTTCCTCAAGTAACTGCTGAAATTCACTGTTAAACAAAACAATATGTCCCATCATCAGATTTCCTGAATCAGGGTAAACCAGCGGCGCGAGACTCAGAGCGTCGCGCAAGTTGTCGGCTACGGGTTTCTCCAGAAGTACCTTTTTACCTGCCGCCAACAGTTGGCGTGTCACGGTGACGTGCGACGCCGTTGAACATGCTACGACCCAGGCTTCAGCATCAGATTCGTCGATCGCCTGCTCCAGATTTGTCCACGTCGGGACCCCTGAAAGTTCCTG
>Ga0194051_1000864_pt1 | contig 16806 bp, 13 predicted proteins | sample SepL2320m_MetaG_FD_161275 | JGI IMG/M metagenome (GOLD analysis project Ga0194051, IMG submission 161275) | Anoxic zone freshwater microbial communities from boreal shield lake in IISD Experimental Lakes Area, Ontario, Canada - Sep2016-L239-20m | ecosystem: Environmental > Aquatic > Freshwater >... | reverse complement strand
CCTGGATTGGTCTGAAATGTACAAGCAATAATTCGCGCAATTTTTCATCCCGAATGCTTTGAAAAATACCATCCCGCTGATTCTCAGGGTGCCCCTGGATATAGCACTGCGTGACAAACTTCTCTTGGCCGGGGGCCGTCACGGCAACATGAATATGCGGCGTGCGACCGGGATAGGATACCGGCTTGATCGTGCGAAAACCGTACTCGCCGGTGCTGCCGGTCAGAAAGCGACCGAAGCCTTGAAAATGAGGGTCGCGTTTGTTGGCGTTTCCGGTTTTGGAATGCAGGTACGCGCCACCACTGTCGGATTGCCAAATTTCGATTACGGCGTTGCGAATAGGATTCCCGGACTCGTCGAGAATGCGCCCAGACAGATGCGTGATTTCACCGACTGCCGGCGTGAGCGTGTCGTTGATGACAAGTAAATCGTTGTCGGTGTCGAGCGGCAGTCGATCGGGATAAAATGGCCCCTCCGTTTGCTGCGGCGTCCGTGTCAATTCCTCTGCGAACACTCCCGGTACGTACCACGCTGAAACGCCTGCCGTAAAGATTTTGCACAATCGACGGCGGTTGAAAGACGTAGCCATAGATTTAGGCTCTGATCGTTTTGAATCGAAAGTTCAAGAAACTCAAAGATAAAGAATAGAAAATCCAACGACACTTTGCAAAGCACAGCAGTTGTTTTGCGCGATTGTTTTGTGGCGATGAGTGGCGAAAAGCGGACCCATGCTCACGAGACACCATTCGACCAAAACCTTTCGAGAACAGCCACGGACTGTTGAACCATCGCACCCCATCACGCTCTGCGGCCTAGCGTTTCTGATCCGATCTTTTGGCAAAAGTCATCGCTGGCATCATAATAGCCACTCGGATGTGTGAGATAGGAATCCTTCTGCGTGCAGGGGTGGTGTCGTGACGAATGCTTTGATCGCACAAAACGCGTTTTTCGAACAGTTTTAATGGACACAATAGACAAAAAAGAAAACTCCGAAATTGTGACAGCTAATGGAGTTGAGTCTGCGACGCAGACCTTCGGCATACTTCCACCGATGCCGCATCCTGTACGTCATCCATTGCGGGCAATTGGGTGGTTGGTGATGCTCGCGGCGGGGCTTGTGAGCTTGGTTGTGATTCTTGCAGTGCTTGCGGCGATCCCCGTCGCAAATTTTCTCGTGATTGGCTGCATGCTCGAAGCGGAAGGACGCGTTGCGAGAACCGGTCGATTGCGAGAAAGCGTTCCCTTGATCGGTGCGTTGCCGAGACTCGGAGGAGTTGCTCTTGGTATTTGGCTGTGGCTGGTGGTTGTGCGGCTCATTGCGGGTGCGGCAGCCGATGCGATGCTCGTTGATCCTTTAGGCGGCGCGGCGATTGGATGGCAACGTGCCAAAGTGATCGTCACAGCAGTGGTCGGTTGCCACATTCTTCTGGCACTTGCTGCCGGTGGAAAATTCTCTGCATTCTTTCGTCCGCTTCGAAATGCAAGACTTTTTGTGAAAGGAATATCAAGTGGTGGATTCTGGCAAAAATCTTCTCTGGCACTCGACGATGTGCTGCAAGCGGTGCAACCTGGAAAATTAATGAAGACAGGTTTTCTCGGATGTCTTGGAGCAGCGATGTGGCTGATCCTGCCGACAGTGCTTTTTGCAGCGATGCGAGACACGCAGCATCCAGCCGCCGTGCTGCTCACGCTCGTGGGAGCGGTGATGCTCATGGGCGTGCTGGCATGGGTGCCATTTCTGCAAGCAAGATTTGCAGCAGAGGAAAGATTCAGTGCCTTTCGAGAGCTTTCGGTGGTGAGAGAACTTTTTCGCAAGGCACCACTGATCATGCTTGTTGCGCTGGTAGTTCTCTATGGGCTGTCGCTACCGCTCTATCTCTTTAAAGTGCTCGTGCCACCCCGCGATGCACTGTGGTACATCACACCGGTCTTCGTGATGACGATCTATCCAGCCCGCATTATTGTGGGCTGGGCGACTGGATACGCCATGCGATGTGAAAAAAGACAGTGGTTGGTGATACGCATTGTTGCTGCTGTTGCAATTGTTCCCCTGATGGGACTCTATCTCTTTTTTCTTTTTTTTATGCCAGCCATCGGCGCACTTGGACGCCGAGTGCTCTTTGAGCATCATGCCCTGCTTCTGCCGACACCATTTTAAAAACGGTGGGAGCCATCAAGTGCAAAGTCCGTGCGCACAAAAAACCGGCCGAGGCTGAAAGGCCCCCGGTCGGTTTTTCGTATGCAGCGATGGTTGTAGCGGGAAGATTCTCCCGAAACGATCACTTATTGTTAATCGTCACCCCCGGCCAGTCATCAGTGCGAAATGGCGTGAGCGGAAGGCCCGCGCCTGAATACATGTTGACGACAGGATTGTTGGCCCAGCCGTATCGCACTGCCGCCGGATCGGCAATCGCATCGCCCGAGACTTCAATCTTTCCATCTGGACGGATCGTGGCTTTTGCCACCACAAACTTTTTGTCAGCTCCGGCAATGGTGAAGCCGCGAAGTTCATTTACTTCAAACGGACGCCACCCGTTGGCCACGTGCTCGAATTCCAGCACGATCTTGTTACCTTCCTTGGCCATCGATTTGTAGAGAGGACTCCGAGCAGCGATACCAGCCACTTTGTGGATGTCGACCAAGGCCCATCGTGCCAGCCGCTTGGCAACGTCTTGTTTATTTTTTGGATGAATGTCCTTGCCTTCACCGATGTCAATGATGACAGCCTCTCCTGTATTGGGCAGCGCCTTGAGCGTCATTGTCTGCGCCTCTCGGAGTTCGGCCCAATCGCTGTCGACCGGCTGGCTGGTTTCAGCTTGGAAATCAGCCAGTTGAACCCAGTAAAAAGGAAAATCACCGACTCCCCATTCGTCACGCCAGCTTTGAATCATCAGTGGAAAGAGTTTTCGATACTGATACGCGCGACCGGCATTGCTTTCTCCCTGATACCAGATCGCACCTCGGATGCCGTAACCGATTGAGGGCGCAAGCACACCGTTATAGATATTTCCGGGACGCGAGTTGCCGCTCATCTGTGGATCGGGATTTCCGCCGGGTTGCTGCGGAGCCGGTTTTCCTTCTCCCTTGGCCTTGTCAGCGGCCACCTTCCATTCGGCCATTTTTGCATCGAAGTCGGCTTTGGCCTTGGGATAGCCTTGTTCCATCCCGACCCATCGATCGATCAGTGGCTTGAGTTCTGGATCAGCTGCAATTCGATCGCGATGAATCCATGCTTCGGCGGCGCTGCCTCCCCACGCATTGTTGATGAGTCCTACCGGCACACCAAGCGTTTGGTGAATCTGGCGACCAAAGAGATACCCTACGCCCGAAAAGTTGGCGACTGTTTCCGGAGTGCACAACTGCCACGTGCCATTAAAATTTGACTGGCGTTCCTGCGTGCCAACTTGCGGAACGCTGATGAGACGGATCTGTGGAAAATTGGCCGATGCTTTTTCAAGATCAGCATCGTTTGTGTTGTTCACGCTCCACTGCATGTTTGACTGGCCAGCGCAGATCCACACTTCTCCGATAAGAACGTCTTTCAACGTAACGGTATTAGTGCCCTTGATCGAAAGAGTGTGTGGCCCGCCGTACTGCATGACCGGATCGAGCATCACATGCCACATCCCGTCGGCACCTGCTTTGGTCGTTTGTTTTTTCTCACCAAGCGAAACGGTTACTTCTTCTCCGGGAGCGGCCTTTCCCCAAACTTTATTTTTGATCCCTTGCTGCAACACCATGTGATCGCCAAACATATTATTGAGCGACACTTCTGCCCGGAGAGGAGTTGCGGCGGCCACAAGTATGGAGAGAAAAAGACCCGTCCATGCGAATTGAACAATTCGTCCTCTTTGCCCTGCCTGCTTGAATGCTGGCCGATCAAATCCTGCCGTACTGTGAAACATGGTCATGCTTTCTCCAGAAGGGGTATGAAAAAACTGTAAAAAAACTGTCTGCGAATCAGCCACACGCACTTTGAGCCTCTGTACTAAGGAGAGGTCAACATGCGTGAACCTGATTCCTAAGGTCGAAAACCTATCTTCGCGTCGTCTGGGACACAATCGTTTCAGCAGCAAAGGCCAGTCGACGATGCTGCGTGAGGGTGCAACCCCTTTGGCAACAATGTTGTGCCAACGCTCATTCCCCCGTGTAGAAGAGAGATTCCACTGTGCGAAATTCATATGAATCAGTCACAATAGAAGACCCATGAAAAATCGCGATTGGAAAACCTGAACGTTCCTCGAACAGCAATCACCTCACGGCGACAAACACGACAGAAGATTTACCAGAGGAGAAGGATTTCTATGATTTCTCAAGAGAAGTTCTACAAGATACCCCGCACGATCGTGTTTGCGGTGATCGTGCTTTTTCTGCTTTCAGGGTGTTCGAGTCGGATCATTGAAACTGGTCCTTCCGAAATGCGCACGCCTGACAATCTTGGGCAACAATCCCCTTTGATCATTCCCAATGCCAGTGCGATAGCGATTGCACGCGATGGTTCACATCCCTCCGTTCTTGTATCAGAACGAATGCCAGATCCTTTGCTCCTTGCAGAGCCACCTCGCGTTCGACTTCTCGTGCAGGAAGAAACTTTTCAAGCGCAATCTGTTCAAGGAATGTCGGTCTCTGCACGGATGGCGATGCTCCGCTCGAAGGCATCTACCGATGCATCGAAAATTCCGGTCGCTCCGCTGCCGGAGGATGTTGGAAGCCTGCCAATTGCACCGCTGCCAAGTGTTCTTGTGGAACATGCGACCGAAGAGCCCAGGCGACTGGTCGATCAGGGAGCGCCGATTGAAATCGAAGTTCGAGCCATGATGCGAGAGTATCTTCAAGCGTTCAATGCTCACGATTCCCAAGCGTTGGCTGCTTCGTGGAGCGAACAGGCGGAAAATGTCGACTTGGAAACCGGCACTACAACAACCGGGCGCGCCGCCGTCGAAGAAGTGTTTCGAACGCTTTTTGAGCAGGACGCTGCTGCCACCATCGATATTGCGATCGGCTCCGTGCGACCAATCCGCGACGACGTTGCTCTCGTCGACGGAGTGTCGACGATCTTCTATGCAAGAGATGCCTCCAGTGAGAGTCGATTTACTGCTGTCGTCACGCGACACTTGGATCGATGGCTTTTGGAAAGCGTTCGCGAGGCGCCGATCCGATCCGAATCGGTGCCTTTGCCACTGACCCATCACCTCGATGAACTTGCATGGCTCGTTGGACAATGGGAAGACATTTCTGACAATGCGTCGATGGTGACGAACTGTTTCTGGAGCGGAGACCGAGCATTTCTGATCAGAAATTATTCGCTCTCCATCGAGAATGCCTCTCCACGATCGGCAACGCAGTTCATCGGTTGGGATCCCGAGCGACAGGAAATCCGTTCCTGGAACTTCGACTCCGATGGATCATTTGGTGAAGGAACTTGGTCGCGCGATATCGATACGTGGACCATTTCAGTGCAAGGGGTGTTTCCCGATGGCCGCCGTGGCACCGCCACGCAGGTGATCCGACGGGTTGGACCTGATGAGATGACGACACAGATGGTCAGTCACGATGTGGAAGGTTTTGTATTTCCAAACGCTGATTCAATCCGAGTTGTAAGAGTCAAGGAAGAGCCAATCGGAGAGCCTTAGAAAGTCACCTAAGAGAAGCCCGCAATTGTCTCAAAGGAAAGGAATGTGACTTTAAGGAGCCAGCACCACTGCCACGGGCATCGAATCGCCAAATGTTTCAAAGTCTTTGAACGTCCAGACAACTTTTTTTTCTGGAGTCACTTCTATAATCTGCGGGTTGTCAGGCCCGGCATGACAATTGACAAACAGCGTATTGCCGCTGGGAAGCCGTGAAACCTGCGTGACCCACGCCAGCGTGATTCCGGGAAGATCATGTTGCTCGAGCTTCCAGACAATATTTTTAGCCGGCGTCACCTCAAGCACGCTGTGGCCGTTGCCGGTGCCGATGAGTGTGTTGGTATTGAGTAATCGTACTGCAGAAAAAACTTGGTTCCCAAATGCTTCGGGACCGTGGCCCCCTTTGGGTTCTTTTCCAAAAAGAGGTACGGCGTATTCCCAGATGACCTTTCCAGTGGAGTCGTACTCGCGAACTGCACCATCGCGTTCGTGGGCCACCAGATAGGTTCCAGCTGCAGTTTTTCGTACGCAGCGAGTGTCGGAATGAACCGACGGATTTTGCACCGTGAGAGCAATTTCTTGCACGATCTCGCCAGCTTGATTCACTTCGAGAATCCGAGCTGGCCCCGACTCCACAATCATCGTTCTTGAGTCACTGAGTCGCTCAAACGCATGCACTTCAACAGGGCGATCGGTGTTGCCACCGGTTTTCGCGTTGTATTGCCAAACCTGTTTTCTATTGCCGTCGAGTTCGATGATGCGCGTCCAGCCATCTTGCAAAAGCAGGTGTCCGTTGGGAAGCAGATGCAGATCGTGGATCGCTCCATTGGTGAGTTTCCATTCGACGGCCCCGTTTGGTGCGATCATGGCGACAGTGCGCTTCGAGTCGTCGCCCGCAATCACTCGGCGGGCTGGACCAGTTTGCACGGCGCGAGGATTTTCGGCGGCGATGGCCGGTGTGCAAAGTAATACCGTCATCAATCCTGTGTACCAATCAAGCAGACCCGCTCTACGAGTATTTCCAAAAGAGAAATCACTGCTGAAATGTGTGAATGGTATTGTCATACTGTTCCCTCTTGTAAAAAGTCTTTGAGACCAACACGCCTACGCTGCGAAGGATACTACACAGATGCGACGATCGCTGGAGACGGCAGCCAATCTTTTTCCTCTGTGGGTGCTTGCGGCGTGTGGTGCGGCAATGATTCATCCGCCTTGGTTCACCTGGTTCAAGGGCGAGGCCATTGTCATCGGGCTGGCGGTGATCATGCTCGGAATGGGGATCACGCTCTCGCTGGATGACTTTGCAAGAGTAGCAACGCGGCCGGTGACTGTGGCAATCGGTTTTGCGGCACAGTTTCTGATTATGCCGCTGGCTGGTTGGGGAGTTGCGACAATCATGAATCTCGACACGCCACTGGCTGTCGGACTCATTCTCGTTGCCTGCTGTCCGGGGGGCACCGCATCGAATGTCGTCACGTACATTGCCCGCGCGGATGTTGCACTCTCGGTGCTGATGACAACCTGTTCGACGATTGGCGCAGTGGTGCTTACGCCACTGCTGACCAAATTGTTGGCCGGTCGGTTGATCGAGGTCGATGCATGGGGGCTTTTTCTCTCGACGCTGCAAGTGGTTGTGTTGCCGGTCATTCTTGGCGTGGCGATCAATCGCTGGTTTCCTCGCATCGTGATAAAAGTTATGCCAGTGGCTCCCTTGGTGAGCGTGCTTATGATTGCCATGGTGTGCGCAAGCATCATCGGACAAAACGCTTCCCAGATCCTTACCAGCGGACTGTCGCTTGTGGTCAGCGTGGTGCTGTTGCACGGAATTGGCTTTGGAGTTGGATACTGTTTTGCAAGGCTGACCGGTTGTGATCGAAATGTATCGCGGACAATTTCAATCGAAGTTGGAATGCAGAATTCTGGTCTCGGTGTGGTGCTTGCGCAGAAACACTTTCCCACCGAACCACTTGTCGCGGTTCCGTGTGCTATTTCAAGCGTAGTACACTCGGTGATCGGCAGCCTTTTGGCCGGAGCATGGCGCAACATTCCCGCGACTCCGGATTCTCCAAAAGAGGCGGCGAATGCACCCGTTCACAACCGACCAACTCGATAACGATCAGTCGTTGGCTTGTTCGTTCTTCATTGAACTTTGGCAACAGGACTCACGCCGTTATCGCGAATAAAGATATTTCTCCAACGAATTTCTCCACCGTGAGTTTGAAGCTGAATGGGCCCTTTTTCAGGCATGCCAATCGTGCGATCGTAAAAGTTTTCCATGGTTGCATTGTCAACCACCAACATGCCATTGAGCGAGATGGTGACCTTTGCACCCTTCATGACAATATGAAATTTGTTCCATTCTCCGAAAGGTTTGTCGGCAAGCACCATCGGATCTTTGCCGGGAGTTCCAGGAGAGTTGTTCCAAAGTCCGCCGGATCCTTTGGCCTTGCCAATGCCTTGTGGATCAGGTTCGGTTGAGTCCCAAATCTGCACCTGTGGCACTCCACGCAAATAGACGCCAGAGTCAGCCTTCGGTACGGTTTTGTATTCGACGAACAGTTCAAAATCACCGTAGTCTTTTTCAGTAGAGGCATACGCGCCGAATCCGTCGTTCACCAGTTCGCCGTTTTCAACGTACCAATGCGGCTTACCAGTTTTTGAATTTACTTCCAGCATGGAATTTGTCTGATCGGCAGCCGTCCACTTTTTGATCTGTTCGGCCCGCTGTTCGGCCGTCATGGCAAGAAGCTTGCGATGGTCAAACGTCTCGCCGCCGCGCCATCCCGACGTGTCACGAGTATTGAAGATCGCAATGAATCCCTGCGGAGGCTTTGTCTCTTCCGCAACGACTTGGGTCGAGCAAAGCCCAAGAGCCGTAATGGTAAAAATAGCCATCAACACAAGACTGGATCGAAGAACGTACGCACCACCTTGAAGCATCCGCATAGTTATTCCTCACAGAAGGGGACGCCACGTGATCGCTCCGAAGGAGACATCTCACGTCGCGTCAGGATGAACGCCGGTCCTGCGAATCGCTTCGCGTTTAGAACCTGACGAACTGAGGAACAGAGTATAGAGAGTGGCGAATCGCGGTGCGGGAGCCGGGGTTTTCAGCCGCAAGAATCCGAAAAGTGGGGGGATCCTTGACGACTCACAACCTCCGGCTCCATCGCATCGCAGGGGCTCAACGTTTCGGAGCAGTTGGGCCGGTGGCAATCCCGGGCTGCTTCACGAAATAGACTTTGGGATCATCAACGATCCACGGTGTACTCCACGTTTTTCCGTCGTCGCGAGAACAGACATTATAGAAAAACGTTTTGAGACGCTCGGTGCGGTAGCCGTATGGAAACTGCGAGGTGAGGTGGTCGTCCATCGTGAGATCTTCTACACCGGGTTTGGCAAAGTAATGCACCATACCGTCCCGTGAAAATGAAAGACCAAGCGTCCACCATCCGCCCTGATCCATTCGAGGGCCCATCATCTCGGCCCCGTTGCGACCGCCCCGAATTCTCAGATAGGCACCATCCTGTTTAAATTTTCCGTCGTGACTGCTTTCAAAACAGATGAACATGCCCGGCCAGTATTCTTCGAGACCCCACTCGCCTTTATTGGGATGATCCTCGCCGGTGATGGTCGCGTGTGTGAAGCAACCGGAGCGAAATCCGAATGATGGTCCGGTGCGATTTTCCCACTGTTCAAATGGCGGAAGATACACGCGAGTTACAATGCTCGGACTGTCGGATACGGGAATGCCACCTGAGCCGAGAACGCGTCTCGTGTCGTGGATCAGATCGTCTTGTTCCATCTTGTAACTCGATCGCCCTGGAATTCCTGTGTTCATCGAGGCGATGAGCATTCCATGCGTGCTGCCCTCGATGCCAGGCATCGGGAGTTCGATCCGTTTGACAACATCGGGAGTGCCTCGCTTCGGTCCTTCAAACCAGTTTTTATTGATGCTTGAGCCGAGTGGGCCTCGCATCCGTTTGTCCTGTTCTTCAGAACTCTTGGGATGACGGTAGTTCCAAGTCCACTGCGTGTCCTCAAAATCATCACCGAGGCCCTTGACTGCAGAACCGGTTCCGGGAATGAGCACCGGTTTTTTTGGTGCTGGTGGCACCGGAGTTTTTGCAGTTGCAACCTGCGGCGGCTTCGCTTTTTGTGAAGACGATTGCGAAGAGGATTTTCGCTGAGTCTGTTTTGATTTCGGAACTACTTTTGTTCGTGCAAGGGTTGAACCTTTTTCAGTTGCCGACGTTTTTTCGGGCGTATCCGCATTCGCCTTCACCATAATCATCATTGAAAAGCCGAGCGTAAAAAAAGCCACGCAGAGGGTCAAAAGTCTCTTCAGTCGATTCAACATGTTGGAGCAGTCCTACTTCATTGTGAATGGTGTGAAAACTTTTTAGATACCGTGGCGTTCTACGGCTGCAGAGAAATGCACGGCCCAAACGCAGTGGTACTTCCCTGAAAATCGTTATCGACTTCCTCATAGGAGAAGTCGCGTGAATCGAGGCATGGACGGAAACAACAAAGTGTTCTGTGCGGATCGACTCTTCTGCGCTGCTTTTGGAACCGTCAAAAAACTCCTCAATAACGCAAAGTGAATCGTTGACCAGACTGCGAATGAAGGAAGATGGGTAGCTCAGGTGAAATGGCTCCATAGGGAACGGCTGGATTTTACGATTCGGTGAGAGAGATTCTTCCGTGCCGACAGAGAGAGAGGTGGTTCGATGAGGTTTAAGGGAATTTTTCAATCGACAGGTGCCTGAACACAGAGATTTTTGTGAGCAACTTTCGTTCGGGCGTCCTCTTTGCAGAGGTCGTTTGGAGAAAGCACAAAATCTCTCCTACCGCGGACTCACGTTCAATGATCCAGAATCAGCGAGTGCCATTGTTTCAATTCATTCTGCCAGACTTATGGCACTTGTTGTGCCGCAGTAGCGGTCTGCTTGTGCTCGCGTGGTTGCTTGTGCCCGCACTCGCCGCAGACGCTCCCGACGATTCCAATACCAACGCCGGCCTTCTTGGAATCTCTGTTCGGAGAGTTTCCGAGGATCTTCGAAATCACCTGCGACTTGAGCACGGCGGCGGACTTCTCGTCGATCGAGTGTTTGGTGATTCTATTGCCGAGTCCAAGGGTTTTCAGAAATACGACGTGCTCTTGAAGATGGACGATCAATGGCTGGTTCATCCTCAGCAGTTCGATGTCTTGCTTGAATCATGCGACGGAGAAGAAAAGATCGTTCTGCATCTGATTCGGTCTGGAAAAGCAGAGACAATTGTTCTGGATAGGTCTGCACGTTCAAGGTCAGCCGTTGGAGTGCACCACAATACACCTCCTTCAATCTCAGCTCCAAAAGAATCTTTATCAGTCGCGCAGATTCCCACAAAAAAACCTCAAGACGTTCCGGTGATTCCTTCGACGGATGTTGTTCTTGTGCAGCCTGTCAGTAACACGATCACTCGCACCGATCCCGATTACAAAATCACGATTGAACGAATTGACGAAACGATTCTTCGACTTCGAGATTCCCGCGGCCGGATCGTATTCAATGCCGCAATCGATACTCCTGAGCAGCGAAGTCGAATGCCACTGGTGGTGCGAGGGCGTGTTATGCAGCTTGAGAAAAAACTGCCGAGTGAACCTTCGAACATATCAACGCGCGATCGCACGTTCGGAGCCAGTGTCAAGGCCGCTGCCGCCGGCATTGTTGTTACCGACAACAAGGACCAGAGCGACGCTGCGCCAGTTCCAGAGGAGCCCATATTCAAAGTTGAACCACTTCAGGTCGATCCCGTGATAGTCGGCCAGTAGTATCTTCTCTGCATCGATTCTCGAAAGTACGAGCCCAACTACAACCCAATACGAGTCGTGGCGTGGGCTTTGCGTCCTGCGGCATCGGCGGCAACGATTGCAGCAGACACCATCGGTGCATCAACGTGAAACGGCATGTTGTGCATGGTTTCTGTTGGAATGGTTGCTCTGGCAGCGATCGTCGTTCGCGATGCATCCAGATCTGGTACGTGAAGTTCTTCGAGCGTGACCGGCAAGCCGATTTGAATAAAAAAATGGGCAAGTCGATCGATTTCAACCGATCGCTCCAGCGTTGGGAGAACTGTCTGCTCAAGGGCAAGATGCACAAGCGTGCCGAATGCGACCTTTTCACCATGCAGCAACGAATGAGTTTGAGAAAGTGCGCAGAGTCCATTATGGACCGCATGCGCAGCAGCCAACCCCGCCGATTCAAATCCAAGTCCTGATAAAAGTGTTGCGGCTTCAATCACTCTTTCAAGTGCGGGCGTGACTCGGTTGTGTCGACAGTCATCGAGCGCCTCGACTCCGTCGGCAAACACAATGTCGCGACACAGGCGTGCCAACGCCACGGCCGCTCCAGTGGCGCGTCCGCCGCGCATCGTCGGACTATTCGAGGCCGTGGCGCTTGCTGCCTCGTACCAGGTGCTCATCGCGTCACCGATTCCCGAGGCGAAAAAACGTGGCGGACTGTGGGCAATCACCCGAGAGTCAACGAGAACAAGATCAGGATTTCGTTTATGAATGATGCTTGAGTCAACGCTACCATCATTGCGATAGATGACCGACAGGGCGCTCGTCGGAGCATCGGTGGATGCGACGGTAGGACAGGAAACAAAGGGAACCTTCCGGGCTGCTGCTGCTGCGCGAACCGCATCGAGAACCTTTCCCCCGCCGCAGCCGATGAGCACGGCGGCTTGGAGGCTCTCTGATTCAAGCACGATCTGTTCAACTTCGTGTTGTGTGCATTCGCCGCCAAATACTCGTACGCGATGCACCCAGCCGCGCGAGGCAAACGATTCAGCCCACCGTGGCGCAAGCAAGCCAATGACTCGATTGCCTGCAACCACGAGAGCCGGTCCTGAAAGTCCGACCGACTCCAATTCATCCGCGAGTCGATCGGTCAGATCGGGTCCCTGCACATATCGTAAAGGAGAACAAAAGATCAGTGGTCGAACAGATGGTACTTCCATCATAGGTAAAAAACCTCTTAGATTTCAGGGCTGGCAGTGGCGAGAATCAATGCGAGGGACTTGCGAGAGAATCTTCACTGGCACTTTTGTCGAGAGTCTCGGCGACGAGTTCGGCCATGCGCAAAGCAGCGGATGAAGCGTTGCCTCCCGCGCGATCGAGTTCCCTTGCTGCGACATGACAGTGAACGAGATGTCCGTCCACAGTAACGCCCGGAGGATCGATGTCTCGACAGATCGTCTCGGCGAGCGGGCAACGAGGATGAAAGCGGCAACCACTCGGTGGACGAGACGGGCTCGGAACATCACCAGGCAGCACAATGCGGCCACGGCGACGAGCAGGATCGATCGAGGGTACAGCTGAAAAAAGCGCAAGCGTGTAAGGGTGCAGAGGTTCGGCATACAGCCTTTCGGCGGGTGACTGCTCCACAATTCGTCCGAGATACATAACCGCCACATGATCCGAGACATACTCAATGACGGAAAGATCGTGAGAGATAAAAAGATAAGTAAGCCCGAGATCTTCTCTCAGTGTGACTAATAGATTCACCACCTGAGCCTGAATCGACACATCAAGCGCCGAAATAGGTTCGTCGAGAACGAGAAAATCGGGTTCGAGCACAAGCGCTCTGGCGATTGCGATGCGTTGCCTTTGACCACCGGAAAACTCGTGTGGATACCGATCGAGACAGCCTGCTTGCATGCCTGTGCGATCGAGCGCTGTCGTCATTCGATGCAAACGTTCGGCGGCATCTCCCATGCGATGCACGATCAAACCTTCTTCAAGAATGGATCGCACCGAGAGTCTTGGATTCAGTGAGCCATAGGGATCCTGAAAAACAATCTGCATGCGCCGCCGCATGGCCCGAAGTGCTCTCGGCGACTGCGCCAGTACATCGAGTCCGTCAAAATGCACGCTTCCTGCCGTCGGCGGTAGGAGTCGTAAAATCGACCTGCCAACGGTCGTCTTTCCACATCCACTTTCACCGACGAGTCCGAGCGTTTGCCCGCGAGCAATAGAAAAACTCACATTGTCGACTGCACGAACGGCACCGACCACCCGTCGCAGCAATCCCTTGCGCACCGGAAAATGCATTGTGAGTTGATCGACGACAAGCAGCGGGTCGGACATGGAGTTCTCTCGTCAGCGGTGATGTCGCATCTACAAAACGATTCGTAAAGCAAATAAAACGTGCGTTCAATGATTGTGAGGAACGTCGAGTTCACCCGCAAAATGACATCGCACAAAATGTCCCGGCGTCACTTCTCGCAGTTCCGCCGGTTCTGTCTGGCAGCGAGGAAATTGAGCATAGGCGCACCGTGGATGAAAGCGGCATCCACTTGGGAAATTGTGTGGCAGAGGCACCATACCCGGTATGGTGCGAAGTGGAACCGATCGAGACGCGCCGGGGGTAGGTCGGGCCGCGATGAGACCGATCGTATAAGGATGCAGAGGCCTCGAAAATAATTCTGCCGTCGGTGCCCGCTCGACAATTTTTCCGGCATACATCACCGCGACTTCGTCGCAGGTTTCGGCGACTACACCAAGATCGTGTGTGATCAAGAGAATTGCCGTGGAGAGACGCTTTCGCACAGCGGAAAGCAAATCGAGAATCTGTGCTTGAATGGTAACGTCGAGAGCCGTGGTCGGCTCGTCGGCAATCACCAGATCGGGCCTGCAAACAAGTGCCATGGCAATCATCACTCGCTGGCGCATGCCGCCGGAGAGCTGGTGAGGATATTCGTGAAGACGCTGTTCGGGATCGGCCATGCGTACGAGTTTGAGCATTTCAAGAGATCTCAAACGCGCCTCGGCTCGCGAAACTTTTTCGTGCAGATGCACTGCTTCTGCGATCTGATCGCCGAGAGTGAAAACAGGATTGAGACTGGTCATCGGTTCTTGAAAAATCATGCCGATTCGACCTCCTCGCACCCGGCACAGTTCGCGCTCGCCGAGAGTGACGAGATTCTGCGTTGAACGGCCATTTTCCAACAGAATTTCGCCAGATTCGATCACTCCAGGAGCTGATACAAGTCGCAGAATCGAAAGCGCAGTCACGCTTTTTCCGCATCCGCTTTCACCGACGAGACCGAGCGTCGTGCCTCGATTGATCGATAGCGATACACCGTCCACCGCCGGCACTCGACCGGCGGGAGTGTGAAAGGCCGTAACAAGATTTTTGATTTCGAGCAGTGGCATAGGTCTATTGTCATGAGGCCGCTGAAGAGGCCCAACTACTTTCTTGCATCGCGAAGTCTGGGGTCGGTTGCTTCCTGAAGTCCCTCTCCAACAAGGTTGTAGGAAAGCACGGTCAGAAAAATCGCCGTTCCGGGAAAGGCAACCAACCACCACATCGAAAGATTACTTCTGGCGTCGTTGAGCAGTGCGCCCCAGCTGGCGTTTGGAGGAGGTGAACCAAAGCCAAGAAACGAGAGAGAGCTTTCAATCAAAATCGCCGACGCAATTCCGAACGTGATGGGTACGAGTACCGGCGCCAGAGCATTGGGCAGAATATGTCGAAGCATAATACGAAGTGGTCCAACGCCCGCGGCCTGTGCCGCAATGACAAATTCGCTCGAACGCAGTCGAAGAAATTCTCCCCGCGCAAGTCTGGCAATGCCCGTCCAACTCGTCATTCCGATGATCGCCATCGTTTTCCAGATCGTCGGTTTTTCGACAAATGCCACCAGTGCCAAAATCAGAACCAGTGTGGGAATGCACATCACCACTTCAGTGATTCGACTGGCCACCAGATCGATCCAGCCACCAAAATAGCCGCTTGCTGCACCAACAATCAGACCGATTGTTCCCGCAAGACCCATCGAGACGAATCCCACCATGAGTGCGATCGTTGTACCGTGGACCATTTTTGCAAGCACATCCACTCCGTACTGATCGGTGCCCAGAAGATTCCATCCCCCACGCGACCAGTTTGGTTGGCCTTCGTCCCGTGCAGGATTCGCCGGTCGTCCGGGCCATTCATTGTCGCGCACCGCACGGTATGGATCTTGAAACACCAGCGGCCAGATGGCCCAACTTGCAGGATCTTTTTGCGTCAGGTTTGCAGGATAGGTGCCGCGAAACTTATCGGTTGAAAAAATAGCCGGTTCCAATCGGCGATCGAAGTAAGCCAGACAGGGAACATAGAGCCGCCCTTTGTATCGACAGATCACCGGCTTTGTGCCTGCGATAGCCGGCGCAAACATCGCGATCCCAACGAGCGTGATCACGAAGAGAAAACCGATCATGGCCAGAGGCTTGCGCCGAAATCGGTGCCATGCCTCGACCCAGAAACCGCCTGAAGTGGACATAGGAGTGTGCGAAGCAGGGAGATGGGGGTTGGCAGAAAAACCGCCGGATGTTCGTGAACTCATCGTACAATGTACCGCCATCGTCAGAGAATCTGAAAGAGCGTGAGCTTCGCTGCTTGAGCGAAGTCTCGTTGAGCAATCTGAAACAGGGTTGGAATGAAAATAGTGTTGTCGCTCTTTATTAGTCCACGCTGACACGCGGATCGACCATGCAATAGAGCAGGTCGGCCAACAGTTGGCCGGCAAGCGTAAGCACGCTGAACAAGAGCGTCAGGCCCATGATCGTGGGATAATCACGTTCTCGGATACTTTCAAAAAACAATCGTCCCATCCCGGGCCATGTAAAAATTTGTTCGACGATCACCGATCCGCTCAACAGGCCAGGCAGCGAGAGGCCCAGCAATGTGACCAGCGGAATGAGCGTATTGCGAAACGCATGATGAAAGAGCACCCTGTACTCCCCTGCCCCCTTGGCTCTGGCGGTGCGAATATAATCCTGACGCACTACTTCTTCCATCGTCGAATGGATGAATCGACTGTACCAGGCAAGTCCGCCGTAGGTCTGCACGGTGATCGGCAGAATTGCATGCCGAGCGATATCGGCAACTCGGTGCCACCATCCTGTGCCGACACCGTCTCCGCTCATTCCAAACAGCGGAAGTTCCCAGGCCGTTCCGCGCAGCCATACGGCAAAAATAATCTGAAGAAAAAGTGCCGCGACAAATGTTGGAAATGAATAGAGCACAAACAGCAGCAGGCCGACGGCTCGTTCATCGGGAGATCCGCTACGCGCTGAAGCATAAAGACCCAGCGGAATCGCCAGCGTCCAGGTCAGCAAGAGCGCGGCTCCCGAAAGTGCAAG
>Ga0194051_1000863_pt1 | contig 16811 bp, 16 predicted proteins | sample SepL2320m_MetaG_FD_161275 | JGI IMG/M metagenome (GOLD analysis project Ga0194051, IMG submission 161275) | Anoxic zone freshwater microbial communities from boreal shield lake in IISD Experimental Lakes Area, Ontario, Canada - Sep2016-L239-20m | ecosystem: Environmental > Aquatic > Freshwater >... | reverse complement strand
GCACGCTGTTGCTTGCAAGGGTGCGGTTGTTGATCGCGTTGTTGGCGATCTTCACGTTCTTGACCGACTTGTTGACCAGGTCATTACCACTGATCTGCGTTGCGGCGTACGCACCACCACCGGCGAGTGCCACGGCCAGCGCGGTGGATGCCACCACCATCGCGGCGCTGGGACGACGGAAACGGGAGTTGATCTTCATTACTGGGCGACCTCCTGGTCACGAACTGTGGGGATGCATCTGGTGCGATTTGGCTATCCATCCCCGGCCTCCTTCCTCAGCGCGCAAGCACCACGGTCCCCTCGCGTCCGGTGCCCACCACGACGCCACCGGCTGCCGCAGCCGTGGCCACCCCCCGGATGGCGGCGACCTGATCGCCCGAGGCGAGGTCGTTCACCACCACGCGCTCCCCAAGCGAACGCGTTCCGGTCACCAGCAGCCCGTCGCCCACCTGCAGAGAGCGCCCGCCGCCCGGGGGCACATCGATTGCGGGGCGCTCGGCCCGCGCGACGGTGAAATGCAGCAGCACCCGGGGGCCCGCGCCGGCGATGGCCACCCCGCCCGGCACGGTCACGACGGCGGTGATGGGTTCGCCCAGGGGGCTCTGGGCGCGGGCCTCCTCTTCACCGCCGCGCACCAGCACCAGGTCGAGTCCCGCAGCCACCGCGAGGTCGCCGTGATCGAGCCACGCAGCCGCGGTGGCGCCCACGATGCCCGCGGTCCAACCGCGCGTGCGACCGCCATCAACACGGGTGACCACAGTGGACCGCGGCAGTGCCGCACGGTCGCCCACCGCTACCAGTGCACCATCGCCTGAGGAGGCGAGGTGCACCCGCCCCGCACCGCGAGCACGCACGCCCACGTGCGGTGATCCGGCCGGGTCATCAATCACGAGCACCCCGCGATGCGGGGCGAGTGCAAGCCGGGCGGCATCGACGGCAACCAGTGACCGCACGTCGGCAACGAGGATCTCGCGCTCATCCGAAAGATCGGGCAGGCGTGCCACCACAACGCGCCCTGGGAGGGCGACGGCAACCCATTCACCGTCGGGTGACACTGCAACGGCCGACCCCGGCCAGGCACGCGACGCCACCACCGAGAACATGCCCTCCACCTCGAGGCCGCCGTGAGGGGGCGCCATCTCAGCTCCCCGCGAGAAATGCCGCGTAGACCGCCTCGTTACGCGCGGCGGTCTCATCCCAGGAATACCTGGCGGCGGTCTCGTACGCACGGGCCACCAGACCATCGCGCAGGACCGGGTCTTTCATCACGCGGGCCAGCACATTGGCCAGGTCTGCTGGATCACCAACCGGCACCATCAGGCAGTCCACGCCATCCTCCATGAACTCCGAGAACACAGGCAGGTCGCTCACGACCACCGGAAGTCCGGCGGCTGCGGCCTCAAGCAGCACCAGCCCAAAGCCCTCCCGCGTGGACGGAAACGCCAACACGTCTGATGCCCGGTAGAGCACCGGCATGTCGTCGTCTGCCACCACGCCAATACGTGCCACATGCGCCCCGGGCGGAGCATCAGGACCCTCATGAACCACAAGCCCGAGGCGGGAGGCATCATCGCGCCAGGCAACCTCATGCGCATCGGATGCATAGATGCCATCGCCCCCGGCGATCACCAGCAACGCGCCCTCCGGCAGCCGTGCCCGAGACCGCGCGAAGGCTTCTAACAGCATGCGGCTGCCCTTTCGCGGCTGCACCCCGCCCACGGCGAGCACCACCGGACGATCGCCCCACCCCATGCGTGCCCCGGCCGCGGCCCGATCAAGGCCGGGAGATGCGAACCGGGCAGCATCTACCCCGTTGGGCACAACCGGGGCCTCTACCCCGAACTCGTGCGCCAGCCGATCGGCCCAGAACGCCGACACCGCAATGGAGCGATCAACATCCTGAATCGATGCCCGCTGGCACTCTTCGAGGAAGCGATCCTCAAATACCTCGGTGTGGTGCACCGTGCTGACCACGTGAGGGATCTCGCCCTCGGCCCGTAGGGCGAGCAGCGCCCGGGCCGCCAGCATGTCCTGTGCGTGGTTGATGTCCACTGCCGGTGCACCCCGCAATGCTGCCGCGAGCACGGCGGAGCAGCGTTCCACGCGCGCTGCGGGCGCTTCGCCCGGAACCCACGCGACCGCCACCCGATGAATGGGCACCGACGGAGCGACGGCGATACCGGCCCCTTCGAGCGTGAGCGCCCAGATCTCAACCTCGTGTCCACGCGCCGCGAGTGACTCCACCAGGCACCGCGCATGCATTGCACCCCCCCGCGGCATTGCGGAGTAGGTGACGAGCCGGACCCTCACCGCCCCGGTCGCACAAGCGCAGCCGCGAGCCGGGCCGCCTGCCCGCTGGTCGGCGCCAGCCGTACGCCGAGCGCCTCCAACTTGGCCTCTTGGTCCGACAGCACCTGGGGGTCGGCCTCGGTGCCCACCACGTGGGCCACCACCTGCAACGACGGCCGTGCCTGCAGCGCCCGCGAGAGTGCGGGTGCGAGCGCACCCACCGGGTCGGGATGCGCGGCGTACCCCAGTACGACGTCAAGCAGCACAACGGCCACCGTCTGGTCGGCCACGGTGTCGACGAGCAAGCGTGCCCGGTGCTCGGGGTCCTCAATGGGATGCGGTGCACCGTGCTCGCGCGCAGCCGTGGCCACGTCGAGACACGCATGGCCGCGCACCACCTCGTCGCCCTCGAGTGGCACGGCGTCGCCGGCGGGTGCGTTGCTCACCACCCGGCCAAGCCGCCCCGCGAGAATGGCTGACGCCTCAGCACACAACCCGGGCCCCGAAAAGATGCCGCGCACGTGCCCGGCGCTCACCCATCCCGTGGGCTCGGTGGCTGGGATGACCGGGCGGGCACCCGCGAGGCGCGCAGCACCGAGCGCAGCGCCGTCAATTGCCGGATGCACCTCCACCCCGTCAGGAGATGCCACGCCGTCGGCCCCCATCAGGCACACCGACCCAGGCTTGCCGGTGGCTGCCAGAGCGGGAAGCAGACGGCGCGCAACCTCGGGCGACCAGGCATCAGCCACCAGCAGGATGACCTCGGTGGCGGTATCGGTGGCCAGGCGCGCCAGCGAGTCGAGTGCCGTCGCGGCGCCCACCTTGTCGGTGAGGTCGCGGCGGCCGGTCACAAGGCAGGTGCTCACACCCACACCGAACCGGTCGAGCAGCACCGTGGCCTCCTGCGCAGATGTGCCCGATGTGGCGATGACCCCCACCCGGCCGGCACTCACTGCGTTGGCAAATCCGATGCCGATGCCATCGATGATGGCGGTCTCACACCCGGGGCCCATGAGGAGGTGGCCGGCGTCGTGCGCCCGGCGCTTCAGCACCACCTCGTCGTCAATCGATACGCCATCGCTCACCAGCATCACATCGGCACCTGCCCCAATGGCCCGATGGGCCTCAAGCGCGGCATACCCGCTTGGCACACCGATGACCACCAGACCGGCTGTGGCCTCGCCGGCGGGTGCAGCAACGACCAACGTCTCGATGGGCGTGTCGGTGGGGTCGTGCTCTGGGAACTGGATGACGTCACTCACGGCGTCCCCACGCTACCGGGCAGCGGGGACGGCGGCGTCACCGGTGGCCGTCAGGCGGTCTCGGCCACCATCTCGGGCTGGGTACCGGTGGCAAGGGCGGCGAGGCGCGTGCGGAGCACCCGGGACTCGTCGCGGGCTCGCCTGAGCGCGGCCTCGGTTGAGACGAGCGTGGCACGGAGATCGGTCAGATCGTCGTCGGCCTCAGCCACGCGCCGGGCCAGCACCGCGAGAGGACGGTCCATCGGGCCGGATGGACGCGGCACCGATACCTGCGCATCCGATGCCAGCAGGCCCACGCGCAGCAGCTCGGCCACATCCACAACCCGTACCCCACCCCGACGGCCCACGGTCAGCGTGCCGCGCTCGGCGCGTCGCTCGAGCGCCTTCTTGGTGGTGCCACACACCTCGGCGGCGTCGGAGAGGGTGAGTGATCGCGCAGTCGTCATGCCCGCCGTTTCGCCGCGCACGCCGCCCTCCCTGCACGCCAACGTTGTGACCCCGGTCCGTATTCGATTGCGTGCAACCACTCGGCGGCCCCGCTGGCCCGGAATGTAAAGCGCCCGGACGCGCGTGCGATGCGCGTGCGATAGTTGCCGCCGCATGCATGACCTCGGCACCCTCGCCCTCCTCTTCGCGTTCCTCGGCGGTATCGGCGGGGGATTCGTCAATTCGGTTGCCGGCGGCGGCACGCTTGTGACCTTCCCGGTGCTCACGGCCATCGGCATCCCGTCGCTCGATGCCAACATCACCAACGCCGTTGCGCTGTCCCCGGGGTATGCAGGTGGAGTGCTTGCGCAGCGCGATGACTTCGGAGGCCGCCGTGACCTCGCGCGCGCGCTTGCCATCACCGCCATCTGCGGAGGCATCACGGGTGGGGTGCTGCTGCTGGTGAGTGGCGAGCATCTGTTCACCATCCTGGTGCCCTGGCTCATCCTTTTCGCCACGGCCCTGCTGGCATTCCAGGGACCACTCCGCAGGCTCACCGCGAGTGCGCGTGGTGTGAGCGGCGAGGCGCGTACCCCAATCATCCTCATCCCAATCTTTGCCGCCACCGTGTACGGCGGCTACTTCGGGGCCGGCCTCGGCATCGTCACCATCGCCATCCTCAACCTTCTGCTGAGCGACACTCTCAACCGGCTGAATGCCCTGAAGTTGCTCATGTCGCTTGCGGCAAATGGCGCGGCGGCACTGCTCTTTGCATTCAGCGGCCATGTGTACTGGGCAGCGGGCGTACTGATGGGCGTGGGTGCATGGGGTGGAGGTTGGGTTGGCGGCAAGAGCGTGCAGCACATCCCCGAGCGCCCGTTCCGCTGGGGAATCATCACCCTCGGGCTCGCGATGACCATCGTGTTCTTCCTCCGGATCTAGCCCGGCCGCGGCGACCTCCGGGGCGGCGCCTACGATCAGCACATGCCCGCGCTCGTCATCGCCACCATCGGGGCGCCCCGCGAAGACGCCGCGCTCCGCGCCCAGGGGTTTGAGCCCCTCACCGTGGACTGGGACCCGCCGGCACGCGGCGATCTGGGCATCGTCTCCCTGCTCACGCGGGCATATGCAGATGACGAGATGGAAGACGCCAACCGCGAGGCGCTTGGCCGCCTCGACGCCGCCCGGCCGCACCTTGTGGGCGCGGGGCTGGCTGGCGAATTGGTGCCGGGACTTGAGGACCGGACCATCTTGCATCCCGGGCCGCCGGTGGAGTGGGAGCACGTGGGGCCACCCCTTCGCCGCGCGCTCATCGCCGCGGTGTTGCTGGAGGGTTGGGCACCCGACGCCGACGAGGCCACGGCGATCCTGGAGCGGGGTGCCATCGCGCTCTCGCCAGCACACGCATTTGGTGTGGCCATTCCCATGTGCGCGGTGCTCTCACCGTCGATGGCCGCATGGGCTGTCACCGATGAGGAAACGGGCATCGATGCCTGGGCTCCGTTCATGGACCCCCCTACCGATGCCCTGTGGACCGGCGACCACTCGGTGGCAGCCATCCGTCGACAGCGCCTGATGGCCGACCGGGTGGCACCGGGTATCGCCGCCGCGCTCGGGGTAACGGGCCCCATCGATCTTGCGGCGCTTGCCGATGAGGCCGAGGCCATGGGTGACGACGGGGTGGTGGAGCATCGCGCCGCCACCATGCTGCTCATGCGGGCGCTCCTTGACGGGCTCGCAACCCGGGCGCTCGATGCAGTCCCACCAATTACGGCGCTCGTGTCGGGCAACGACCGTTTCGCGCTGCCGCTGATGGCCGCCGGCGCGCACGCGGCGCTGCAGTCCACCCTCGGCGTTCCGCGATCGAGCCTGGTGGCGGCCATCACCAGCAACGGCACCGACATCGGCGTGATGCTGTCCGGGCTTCCGGGCGCGTGGTTTACCGCCCCGGCACCCATCCCCGACCAGGCCGAATTCGTTGAGGGCGCGTCCCCGGTGGATGCCGCACCGTGGGTGGGTGACCAGGGGCTGCTGGAATTGGTGGGCATCGATGCCCGCCTGTGCCTTGACCTGGACGAGGCCCCGTCGGTGGCCACCGCCATCGTGAGCCGCACCTATGCCGGATGGATCGGCGAGGGCGCCGCACGCACGCCGATGGCACCCATCCGCGATGCCCTCATGACGCTCCTCCCCATGCCGGGCACCTCGGGCTGACAAACTCCCCGGTCGTGACGACGACCAACCCTGCATCCGAACCCAACCGCCGTGTGCGCCCCGCAGCTCTGGTCGCGGTGCTGGTGGTGGGACTCGCGCTCGCCGCCATTGTCATCGGCTTCGGTGGCGCACTCGGCGATACCACGGTCGACGGGGCAGCAATTGACAAGGCCCAGCCCATCGTGGCCGGCGTGGTCGCAGCCCCGGGGCAGGAACTGACCGGCGGCGCGTCGTCGCTCCCGCCGCTCGCACTGGTGCTTGAAGAGCCAGCACCCGCTCCCATTGCCAAGCTCACACCCGATCAGCAGGCCGCCCGGTACGCGGCCATCGCCGGAGCCGGGGACGCCGCCATGCAGGTGAAGTTGGGCGCAGCCCAACAGCGGGCGGGAAATCAGGACGCTGCAGAACAGGCATTCCGACGAGCGCTGGCGGCAGAGCCGGCGTCGCTTGAGGCACAGATCGGCCTCGCGCTGGTCGCCGGGGCACGGAGTGACGCCGGCCTGAAGAAGGCTGGCGTGGCGCTCGCCGATCTTGCCGCCAGCAACCCGGGAAGCCAGCTTGTGTGGTTCAACCGCGGCTGGGTTGATGCCTACCTGCGCGATGGGGCGGGGGCAATTGCCGCGTGGCGCCGAGTCGTTGCGATTGGCGCCACCACGCCGCTTGGCCGCACGGCTGCGACATTGCTGGCTGGAATCGCAAAGGCGAAGAAGGATTCCGGAAACGGCTGACAGGTCACGATCCGGTAAGAAATGTCAGTTGTCCACTGACTTTGGCGAGCAGGATGTTTACAGTGACCCGCGAACGCCTTAACCGGTCCATAAGGGACGGTTGAGACAGTGCCGATCAGTTATGGGTCCGGCATCGACCGGACAGCGTTGGATCCCCCGGCTCCAAGTCGGGGTGAGCACCAATCGGCAACGGCAGTACGCACATCGGCGACCACGCCATCACGTGGGACGTCGGGACGATGGGCCCGCGACATGCGGGCCGAGGGGAGACGGGACGAAAATGACGCTCAAGGAGATCGTGGCCAACGAGGAGATGCAGGTAATCCTCGCCCGGGGGCAGGAGCAGGGCTTCCTTGGAATCGAGGAGGTTGCGGCTGCGCTCGAGGGCATCGACCTGGTGCAGGAAGACGCAGAGGGCCTGTACGCACACATTGACGAGCTCGGCATCGAGCTGCTCGAGGAGCCCGAGGCGCAGGAGCGACGCGCCCAGCTGGCAGAAGAGGCCGAGCGCCCGCGCCGCGTTGCCGCCAAGGCCGAGTCAACGACCGACCTCCTGCAGCTCTTCCTCCGCGACATCGGTCGCATCCCGCTGCTCAACGCCAAGCAGGAAGTTGAGCTCGCCAAGCTCATCGAGATGGGCGACCTTCAGGCCAAGCAGAAGATGGTGGAGAGCAACCTCCGCCTCGTGGTCTCCATTGCGAAGAACTACCGCAACCAGGGTCTCGCGTTCCTCGACCTGATCCAGGAGGGCACGCTCGGCCTGGTACGTGCCGCCGAGAAGTTCGACTACCGCAAGGGCTACAAGTTCTCGACCTACGCCACCTGGTGGATCCGTCAGGCCGTGGCCCGTGCCATCGCCGACAAGGGCCGCACCATCCGCATGCCCGTGCACGTTGTGGAGAAGCTCAACAAGATCAACCGCACGGAGCGCAAGCTGCTGGCCGAGCTGGGCCGCGACCCGGGCAATGCCGAGATCGGTGCCTCCATCGGCCTCACCGAGGCCGAGGTCGAGTCGATCCGCCGCAGCGCCCAGACCCCAGTCTCGCTTGAGAAGCCGGTAGGCGACGAGGAGGAGTCTGAGTTCGGCCAGTTCATCGCCGATGAGAAGGCCATCTCGCCCGAGGCGGCTGCCAACGAGACGCTGCGCAACGAAGCACTGCAGGACGTGCTCAACTCGCTGTCGTACCGCGAGCGCCGTGTGCTTGAGCTGCGCTACGGGCTCGGCGGCGAGCAGCCCCGCACGCTCGACGAGGTGGGCCGCACGTTCAACGTCACGCGCGAGCGCATCCGCCAGATCGAGAACCAGGCGCTGCAGAAGCTCGCAGGCATGGTGGACATCCGGGGCCTCGCCGAGGTGGCATAGCAAGACACCGAAGCAAGCAGAGAACGAACCGAAGGGCCCGCAACAAGCGGGCCCTTCGCATTTGAGGCGTCGTTCCATATCCCAAACCCCGGGGTCAGTCCCCGGGTGGGGTCAGTCCCCAGGTGGGGTCAGTCGCTGTGCCGGAAGTGTCACGGGCCCCGGGGGCAGGCCCCGCACGGGGAAAGTCCCGATAGACGGTCGGTCTCTGTGTCGAAAGCGTCACCACCCGCGTGGGGGTCAGTCCCCGGGTGGGGTCAGTCACCGTGACGGAAGTGCCATGGGTGTTGCGGTTGGCGTGCTGGAAGTGTCACGCCGGTAAACTGTTTTGCCATGGGATGGGATGACGCAGACGACGACGACTGGCCGGAGCGGGACACTAACCCGGACGTCATCGCGAAGAAGCGTGAAAACGCCAAGGTTGTGGCCACCGGTGCGAACCGGGCGGTGCGCATCGTCTATGCGTTCCTGGCCCTCCTGCTGATCCTCGTCATCGTCCTGGCCATTGCCCTCACCTAATAGGCGCACGGTCGGGATCGTGTCCGACCTGTGGCGGTATCCGGTCAAGTCGTTTCAGGGGCAGCGGGACCGACGCGCATTCCTGAGCCCCTTCGGATTTCTGGGCGATCGCCGGTGCGTAGTCATGGACGCCGACAATGGTCAGCCCCTGCGGGCAATGCAGGTGCCCCTGCTGCTGACCTACCAGGCCACATTCATCGACCCCGAGGGCGGCGAGGAGGTGGCGGTCGCCACGCCCGAGGGGCGGCATGTGCGCTGGGACGATCCATCACTGGCCCAGGAGATTGGCGACCAGCTCGATCTTGACGTACGCCTCGTGAGGGCCCCTATGGGCATGCACGACATCCTCCCCATCCAGATCGTGACCGAGGCATCCATCCGGCAGGTGGCCGAATGGGTTGATGGCGATCTCGACCGCCGGCGCTTTCGCCCGGGCCTGGTGGTGGAGACCGACGACGGTGTGCCGTTTGCTGAGGCGCAGTGGCCGGGCCACCGGATCGCCCTCGGAGACGACGCGGTCATTGAGGTCGTGGTCGCCACCAAACAGACCCGCGTGGTGTCCTACGACCCCGACACCATGGAGCGCACGCACGAGGTGCATCAGGTCATCGCGCAGCGCCGCGAGAACCTGTTCGGGGTGTACTGCCGCGTGGTGCGTGGCGGGTGGGTCGCGGTGGGGGATCGGGTCGCCATCGACCCGATCCCCGCGCAGCCGTCTACCTGACGCCCACTCCCACGTTCACGATCCCCCGCTCCGGCGGCGCAAGGTCACCGGGGCTCAGCGCCGGCTCATACCCCTCACCCAGCAGTGGACTGGTGAGGAGGAAGTCGGCGGTGGCCCGATTGCACGCGATGGGCGAGTTGCACACCACGGCGATACGCAGCAGCGCCTTCACGTCTACATCGTGGGGCTGAGGCTCGAGCGGATCCCAGAAGAAGATGACGATGTCGAGCCGACCCTCCGCCAGCGCTGCGCCCACCTGCTGATCACCGCCCAACGGCCCCGACAGGAACCGGTGCACCTTCAGACCCAGGTCATCGGCAATCAGCCCCCCGGTCGTCCCGGTTGCGTGCAGCTCATGGTGGCGCAGCACCGAATAGTTGGCGCGCGCCCAGTCGAGCATGTCGCGCTTCCGGTTGTCGTGAGCGATCATCACGATTCGCTTGCGTTCAGTCATGGCCACTCGGGTGTCTCCTCCCGTCGCAGGTGCGGTGGGGCGGCGCTCATTCGCCGCGGGTCCACCCTAGGTCGGCTGCAGCGGGTGTCCAGTGGGTGTGTCACCCATGCCCCGGGCATCACGAAACCAGTACCTGTCCGCCAGCCAGCCCCCTGCCACGAACGACGCCGGGCCGGGCCGGTGCTACATTGACGAAACCGCCGCGGGGTGGAGCAGTCTGGTAGCTCGTCGGGCTCATAACCCGAAGGTCGCAGGTTCGAATCCTGCCCCCGCTATTTCCGAAGGGCCCGTGCACAGGTATGCCGGGCCCTTCGTCGTTTTGCGGTCCCTCCCGGCCGCCGGCGCGAGCGTGACCAACATGGAGATCGCGATGTCACCAATCACCCTGACACCTCAGGGGAGAATGGTGCCCCAGTGGTGGTGGCGCCCACGCCGGGGCAGACCTGCAGCGCCGTGGTCACGATGGTTCGGTGGGGTGAAGGGCACACGCGGCCACACGTATTGCCGGTGCGGGATCCACGGTGTAAGGTCATTCAGCCGTCCCCGCCCCCCAACGTGATGAGGTCACCATGATGAAACCCACCCTTCGCAGCCTTGCAGGCGTCGCAGTGCCGCTGATCGTGCTCGCCGCGGCGTCCGGCGCGAGCGCTGGGATTCTTGGCAGCCCCACGGCCAACGCGCGCCACGCAGCGGCCCATGCCAAGGCGTACCCGGCCGTGGTGGGCGGCGATGGCTCGTCGTACGTCGACGTAGCCGTGCGATGGGCGCCGAACCTGCTCCGGCGCGCGGGCACGAATGACACCATGAAGATCACGCTCACCGGCCACGGACGCAAGGGCGCGCCCGTGCGGTTCGACCGGAAGAAGTTGCACCACCACGGCAAGGGCATCGAGGTGGTGCGACTGCATGTGAAGAAGAATCAGCGCGGCGCATTCACGAATGCGAGGAATGTGGTGGTCAGCGCGGTCCACCACTGGGATTCACCCGCCGATGCGGACACCATGTCCAACCTCGTCGCCGTCAGCAACACCAATGTTTCAGGATCCACGGCGCGCGCGCCGTTTTCGCGCCAGCCGCTCACGAGCTGCGACGTCGCGACCCTCGGTCCCAACTCGATCGCACCGGGTTGTGACTTCACAGGGGCGGACCTGAGCAATGCCGACCTGTCGAACGCAAACCTGGCAGGAGCGAACCTCGACAACGCCATCCTGACGAACGCCGACCTGAGCAGTGCCAACGTGACCTCGGCATCGATGGTGGGCACCACCACCACCGGCACGAACTTCGGCGCAACCTCACAGGCTGCGTTCACCATGCCCGGCGCGGCAGACCCGACCCAGGGCACGACCCCCGTGTGCCAGGAGACCGGCGGCGGCCCCATGTGCGAGGCCATCTACTCAGCCAAGTCGACCGTGGGAGCGGTCTACTACCAGTTCGCCGGGCCGAACGTGGCGCGTTGGCTGAAGGACGCCCTCTTGCGCGGCGTGGACGTCTTCGTGATCGAGAACAGCGCCAACACCACGCCCGGCAGCAGTACGACGAACCTGCTGTGCCAGACGGTGTCGGCCACTGACCCCGCGTGCGCCTGGTCACCAAAGGCCGACCCCTTCTATGCCCTCGAGGCGCAGTTGAAGAGGGTGGTGAAGGACGACGGCAGCACGGGCCAGGTACGCGTGCAGTTCTCCTCGCAGAACTTCAACATCACCCACCAGAAGTCAATCCTGATTGACGTCCTCGACACCACCGGTAAGGCGCTCGATGCTACCGCCATTCAGGCGCAGGGCGGGTTCGCCATTGTCAGCACGGGCAACCTGCAGGCGTTCCCCAACGCCTGGGGCCAGCGGACCATGAAGAACGCGGCCGGCACGCAGGTGGTGGCGAACCCGTACTACCTGACCAATCCCTCTGCCTCGTGCGCGTCGGGCATCGACTCCGGCTGCGACAAGGAGTGGACACCGCGCGACTTCGCCATGCGTGTGACCGACCCCGCGATTCTCGGGCGCATCGCTGGCGTGTACGCATCCGACCTCGCCTGTGACCCGGCAACCGCGACCAACGTCCAGCGCATCGACCCCACCACCAAGGAACTGGTGCCAGGTCTCATCGCCGACCCGGGCGGGTCGGATCCGATCAGCGCTACCTGGCCCGAGACCTGGTCCAATGGCAGCACGTTCTACCCAGCGGCGAAGGGCGCAACGCTGCCACCGAACCAAGCCGCCTGGAGCTTCCCATTCCCCGGCGTCTATCCCTTCGGCTACTTCGCCTACGGCAACAGCAAGGCCACCCCGCCCACGCCGACCTACACGGCCAACTACCTCACCGGCAATGTCAGGGCGCGCCAGCTCGCCCTCATCAAGGCCGCCAAGTCCACGCTGTTGGTCTACAACGAGGAGTTGAGCGACATCAGCAAGCCGTACGTCGCGTACCCCGCGCAGTGGGACCCCACCAAGGTGGCCGTCGACGTCACGAAGCCCAGCATCGTGAACGCATTGATCGGTGCGGCCCAGCGCGGTGTGAAGGTAACGATCGTGATGGCCAACAACTTCTGGACGCCGCCGGGGACCACTACGTCCATACCTGACAGCAGTGACCCTTCATGGGCGGCGGAGTTCAACGCGCTCACCGCGAAGATCAACCTCACCCAGTCGGGTGCCGTCGCCCCGACCATCATGCTGCTCGACAAGAACGGACCGCTGTACATCCACGCCAAGGCGATCGTCGCCGATGGAGCAGATGGCTGGTTTGGTTCGATCAACGCGAGCGCCGGGTCGATGAACACCAATCGTGAACTCGGTCTGGGTGTGACGAATCGGGCCACTGGCTCCACACCGCCGCCGGCCATCGCGGCCACCTACAGCCCCCAGATGATCGCAGCCGTCACAAGCGCGGCTGTGTCGGACGTAGCTGCCGGTACCTCGTGGCTGCAGGCGCAGCCTCAGGGTGGCGGGACCCCGCCCTACTCCTCATCGGCGCAGTTCCCCTGCATCGACATGACGTCGAACGCCACGAGCGGCCTGCCGCTGCGTGATCCGGCCAAGGTGGCCGTGCCGCCGCAAGCTGGCTGATCGATCTGGGAACGACCTGAATGTCACGAGGGCCCGCTCCGGCGGGCCCTCGTCGTTCCGGGCATCATCCGGCGGTGATGATGCCCTCGATCCTCCCCCGGTCCGTCGATCTTCGCTCAGGCCGCTGGTGGACCCTCGTCACCCTGCTCGCCGTGGCGACATTCTTCGCGGCGATCGGGTCGTATGCGATCACCCTCACCGACCTGATGATCAGTCCGATGCTGCTGACCCCGGGCATCGGTACAGCACTGATCATGCGATGGGGCTATTCGATCTGGCCAGGGTTCCTCGCGGGTGATCTGATCGGCCAACTGATGGTGCGCGCCCGCGCGTGGACGCACATTTCGTTATCGCCGTCGTTCGCGTAGTCATCGTCATGGCCACCGCTGGCACCACTCCCACGGCACCGGCTTCGCCAGCCACGGCGGCGACGCTGATCGCTGCGAGCACGAGCTTTGGTCGACGGGGCCGGGGGGCCGTTTACGTCAGTCCTGCCTGCCACGGCCCAACGGGCCTCACAACGTGAGCAGTCCGAGAAGAAGCAGGTACAGCCCCGCTGCAGCGAGCACCAACACGATGATGGCGATGTGGTGCTTTGCCACCCCTGTGCGCAAGCCCGTGAGCACACGCACGGCGCGGTCCTTGTCGAGCATGAACCACACGATGGGTATCCATCCCCACGAATATGAGATGACGCTGAAGATCACGACCGTCGCGATGGTGAAACCCGGGGCATGCCCACTGGTCTCTGCCAACGCGAGTGCATACCCGGGCCCCGGGAAACCAAAGATCAGGCCCACGCCGAGTGCCACCCACGACGATTGCACCATGCGTTCCAACCGCCTGGAGTCACGCTCCCGGTCCTTCTTCTTGTGGTGCGAACGCGCTCGCTGGTGCCACCACAACACATAGCCGGCGAACAGCAGCAGAACGACACCCGCCACGATGTACGCCCCGGGCATTCGGTGACCGCTCGTGAGGCCGCTCAGGTGGATTCCCGTATCGGCCAGGCCCACCGCCACGACGGCACCGGCCACCATCGACGTGAAGAGCGTCCCCCCCACGAACAGCCAGGAGTGCTTCAAGCCTTTTTTCCCGCCCAGCAGATAGAGCACCACGGCCAGCGTCTGCGGGGAGATGCTCGAGAGGAGGGCGAGTTCGAAAAAGCGCATGGGTCGCTAGTGGAGGATGTTGATGGCCCGGGCGGCCACGATGAGAATGACGCCCAGCGAGATGAGCGACTGCACGCTCATCATCGCCTTGACACGGGTGGTCATGGGCAGGGAGTCGGCTGGGGCGAATGACGACGCGTTGGTCAATGCGATGTAGAGGTAGTCGAGAAATGCTGGGCGCCAGGCCCAGGGCCCGGGCAGTTGGTACTGGGGGAACAGGAAGTCGGCATACCCCGGGGCCCGCTCGGCCCGCTCTTTCGGTCCCCCGCCATCAATCTCCCAGTACCAGACTGCAAAGATGATGATGTTGGTCACCCAGATGTCGATGGCCGCCCACGTGAGGTCACGTCCCTGCAGCCCATTTTCCTGGGTGATGCCGATGACGAGCGTGACGAGCGAACTGGCGTTGGCCACCGTGATGAGCGCGGCCAGCGTGATGCCGATCTTGCGCAAACGGTTGCTCTCGGCGCGAGGGGGGGCCGACGCGGCCACGATCACCAGCACCACCTCGAGGGACGGGATGATCCACCCAAACCACCGGCCCGCCAGCACATAGTTACTGGGCAGCACGGCGTAGAGGGCCCCGGCCACGAGGATCGCGATCAGCGGGGGCCAGCGCGATTCCTGCCAACTGCCGGTATTGAGGGACACCTCGGGGCTCACGGGCATGATCATTGCATCCCTCCGCGGTGAACCGCGCAACATGCACTAGTGTCCCGCGCCGTGCCTATCCGAGAAGATCTCCGAAATGTCGCAATCGTGGCCCACGTGGACCACGGTAAGACGACCCTTGTCGACGCCATGCTCTGGCAGAGCGGTGCGTTTCGCGACAACCAGTCCGTGCAGACCCGGGTGATGGACTCGGGTGACCTGGAGCGTGAGAAGGGCATCACGATCCTCGCCAAGAACACGGCTGTGCGTCGCGGCGACATGACCATCAACATCATCGACACCCCCGGTCACGCAGACTTCGGTGGCGAGGTGGAGCGCGGGCTGTTCATGGTGGACGGCGTGCTGCTTTTGGTGGATGCCTCCGAGGGCCCACTCCCCCAGACCCGGTTCGTGCTGCGTAAGGCGCTGGCCGCCAAGCTGCCGGTGGTGCTGGTCATCAACAAGATCGACCGCCCCGACGCGCGCGCGGCCGAAGTCGTGGACGAGGTCTACGAGTTGTTCCTCGACGTGGGTGCCGAAGAGGACCAGATCGACTTCCCCATCATCTACGCCAACGCCAAGGCCGGCACCGCATCGCTCAACGCGGAGACGCAGACTGAGGATCTCGCGGTGCTGTTTGACGTGCTGAAGGATCACATCCCCGCTCCGTCCTACACCGAGGGTGCCCCGCTTCAGGCGCTGGTCACCAACCTCGCGGCCGACGCCTACCTGGGCCGCCTGGCGATCTGCCGCGTGCACGAGGGCACTGTCCGCCAGGGCCAGCAGGTGGCCTGGTGCAAGGCCGATGGCACCATCGAGCAGGCCAAGGTCGTGGAGCTCTTCGTGACGAAGGAACTCGACCGCGTGTCGGTGGACGAGGCCGGGCCGGGCGAGATCATCGCCGTGGCCGGAATGGCCGAGATCACCATCGGCGAGACGCTCGCCGATGTGGACGACCCGCGGCCGCTTCCCGTTATCACCGTTGACGAGCCCAGCCTGGGCCTGACCATCGGTATGAACACCTCGCCGCTTGCCGGCCGCGAGGGCAGCAAGCTGACCGCCCGCATGCTGAAGGACCGTCTCGACGCAGAACTGGTCGGCAACGTGTCGCTTCGCGTGGTTGACACCGAGCGCCCCGATGCCTGGGAGGTTCAGGGTCGCGGTGAGTTGCAGCTTGCGGTGCTGGTGGAGACCATGCGCCGCGAGGGCTTCGAGCTCACCGTCGGTAAGCCCGAGGTACTCATCCGCGAGATCAACGGCGTCAAGCACGAGCCCGTGGAGCGCGTCACCATTGACGCTCCCGAGGAGATGATGGGCGTTATCACCCAGCTTCTCGCACTGCGCAAGGGCCGCATGGAGCAGGTGGTCAACCACGGCACCGGCTGGACACGCATGGACTATCTCGTGCCCGCCCGCGGCCTGGTGGGCTTCCGCACCGAGTTCCTCACCGAGACCCGCGGAACCGGCCTGCTGCACCACGTGTTTGAGAAGTGGGACCCATGGATGGGCGAGATCCGCACCCGTCAGCGCGGCAGCATGGTGGCCGACCGTCTGGGTCCGGTCACGTCGTTCGCCATGACCAGCCTGCAGGAGCGCGGCACGCTGTTTGTGGCCCCGGGCGAGCAGGTATACGAGGGCATGATCGTTGGAGAGAATGCCCGCACCGAGGACATGGACGTGAACCCCACGAAGGAGAAGAAGCTCACCAACATGCGTGCGGCGAGCTCCGACGACTTCGAGCGGCTCATCCCACCGCGCAAGTTGTCGCTCGAGCAGGCGCTTGAGTGGGTTCGCGAGGACGAGTGCGTGGAGGTGACGCCCGACACCGTGCGCATGCGCAAGGTCGAGCTCACAGGCAACGTGCGCGCCAAGTCGTCCAAGCGGAAGAACGCCGCGCCGTCCTAGCGGTACCTGCGTACGATCGTGCCGTGCCCGACGTACGCATTG
>Ga0194051_1000860_pt1 | contig 16844 bp, 16 predicted proteins | sample SepL2320m_MetaG_FD_161275 | JGI IMG/M metagenome (GOLD analysis project Ga0194051, IMG submission 161275) | Anoxic zone freshwater microbial communities from boreal shield lake in IISD Experimental Lakes Area, Ontario, Canada - Sep2016-L239-20m | ecosystem: Environmental > Aquatic > Freshwater >... | reverse complement strand
CAGCGATATTGGGTACTTAAAAATGCTTCCCCTTCTTTGACCTGAATCACGACTTCTCCTGCTTGGCGTAATTGCATGATTTGCCCCTCTAGGGCTGGGTCATGCACCCAAGGGGCGCGGATCGCCAGTCGCAAGGCTGACGCTTTAGAAAGACTTGCCAAGGTTAATAAATCGAGCGAAAAGCCCGTAGCAGGTCGCGCCCGTCCAAAGGCTGCGCCAACTTGATCATAACGACCCCCGCGCGCAATTGGCTGAGCCAAGTCGGCAATATAAGCAGCGAACATCACCCCGGTGTGGTACTGATAGCCCCGTAAATCGGCTAAATCAATGCTAATTTCAGTAGCAGGCTCAAGCTCAGCGATTGAAGTCAGCAACGCTTCTAATTGCAATAAAGATTCCTGTACCTTGAGATTATTTGGCAACGCAAACTCACCCTTGCGAGCCTTTTTTAAAACCTCGTTACTCGGTCCATTCAAATGCGTTAATGCCAGCAATGCGTTAGCGCAATCGGTGGGAAGGGCTTCGGACCAAGTCGCCAAACTGGGGCGATCCTTTGTTTGCAACAAGTCATATAAGGATTCCATTTGCTCTGGTGCAAGCGAAACGTCTTCTAATATGCCAGCCAATACACCAGCATGCGATAAATCGAGATAAACACGCTCTAATCCCGCCAAACGTAGCGTTTGCAATAACAATGAAATCGCTTCAAAATCGGCATTCAAACTAGCGCAACCATAAATTTCAGCGCCCACCTGCAACTCTTCTCGGGAGGAGCTGGTAATGCTCGCGCGAGCATGAACAACCGAGCCCGCATAACAAAGGCGCGTTACGCCCTGACGATTTAATAAATGGGCGTCAATCCGCGCTACTTGAGGCGTCATATCGGCCCGTAAACCAAGGGTGCGACCCGACAATTGGTCAACTAATTTAAAAGTCTGTAAATTGAGGTCAGAACCCGTGCCAGTTAATAAAGAATCCAGAAATTCAATTAATGGTGGGGTCACCAACTCATAGCCATAGGATTGATATAAATCAAGCAAGAGGCGACGCAAAGCCTCTACTTTGGCTGCCTCAGCAGGCAAAATATCAGCAATATCTTCAGGTAATAACCAACGATTCATACCTAATTATGGCTCAACTACGCTTTACGATGGGCATTACAGGGGAATCTTAGCGAACTCAGAGTTTGCGGCCTTGGAGATCTTAGAGGCCAGGTTGTCTTATTGGCTCTTTTTATGTAAAAACTTAAAGAACTCGCCGTTGGGCTCAACCACCATGAGGTCTTTCTTATCTTTAAAGGAACTGCGATAAGCTTCAAGACTGCGATAAAACTGGGCAAATTGAGAATCTCGCCCAAATGCTTCCGCATACAAAGCGGTCGCCTTTGCATCGCCAGCGCCCTTAATTTTTTGCGCATCCCGATAAGACTCAGCCAAAATGACGTCCCTTTGGCGCTCAGCATCGGCACGAATTTTATCCGACTCCGCAGCGCCTGTAGAACGTAGTTCATTGGCAACACGTTTGCGTTCTGCCTCCATGCGTCGATACACTGAATCGCTAATTTCAGCCAATAAATCAACGCGCTTCAAACGCACGTCAACAATTTCAACGCCAATATCGGCAGAATCATCGGCTACTTTTTTGCGAATACCCTGCATGACTTGTTCACGTTGCTCAGAAATGAGTTCGCGTACCGTACGCTTCGTAAACTCTTCATTCAGTGCTGAACGCACCAATTGATTCAGGCGATCGACCGCTAAACTTTCGTCACCCCTAAAGCTAACAAAAAACTTACGGGGATCAACAATGCGCCACTTCACATAAGAATCAACCAAGAGGTTTTTCTTTTCCGAAGTAATAAAGCGCTCGGCTTCAGGATTATCGATAGTTAAAATACGCCGATCAAAAAAACGGACATTCTCAAATGGTGCGGGGAACTTTAATTGCAAGCCTGGTTCTTGAATCACCCGGACAATTTGGCCGAAGGAAAACACGACTGCAAATTGTCGTTGGTCAACAATAAAAATACTCGAAGCCAATAAGTAAATAACGGCAATGAGACCAATTAAAGAGGCTAGAACGCGATTCATATTCATTAGCGAGCATCTCCCCGATCTCGACTACGTAAGCCATCACGAGCTGTACTACCACCGGTACTACCTGAAGCAGAAGGACTAACCGAAGTGGGTTGTGCGGGCGAAACCGTAACCGAGCCTGTAGCAGGCACAGTGGGCGATCCAGTCGAACTACCTACGGAACCCGACCCCATACTACTATTGGGTGCAGTAGCAGCCTGAGCACTTTCAGCGCTTACTTGCGCGGCAATTTTATCTAGAGGTAAATACAAGAGGCTATTACTCTTGGTAGTATCGACCAATACTTTAGTGACATTGCTATAGACTTCTTTCATCGTGTCGATATACATCCGATCACGCGTAACTTGAGGTGCTTTTGCATATTCAGTCAAAATTTGTTTAAAGCGTGTGGCATCGCCATCGGCTGTGGCAATCACCCTCGCCTTATAACCCTCAGCTTCTTGAAGTAAACGTGCACCCGTACCTTTAGCCCGCGGAATAATATCGTTCGCATAGGCTTGGCCTTCACTCTTCAAGCGCTCAGCATCTTGGCTGGCTTTTACGGCATCATCAAACGCGGCCTGAACTTGTTCAGGGGGCTGTACATTTTGTACCGTCACACTAGTAATATAGATACCAGTTTTATAACTGTCTAAGATTTTTTGGATGGATATTGCTAGGTCAATGGCAATTTTTTCACGCCCCTCATAGAGCACGGTATCCATTTTGCTACGGCCCACAATTTCCCGAATTGCCGTCTCAGCAGCCTGTGTGACTGCAATATCCGGATTTCGATTATTAAATAAATAATCTGTCGGATTTTTTAAACGATATTGCACGGCAAATTTGACATCAATAATGTTTTCGTCTTCAGTTAGCATCGACGCATCTTTTAAATTGGTCGACTTAATTAAAACTGGACGCCCTACTTCAACCGAGCGTACTCCCGATAAATTAACAATTTCTTGCGCCTGAATTGGCCAAGGCATACGCCAGTTAATGCCGGGCCCAGCGGTATAGCTGTACTTGCCAAAGGTGAGAATCACACCAGCTTGACCCTCTTGAATAATAAAGAAGCCACTTAATAGCCAAAATAAAACCGCACCGGCCGCAATAAATCCAAAACTCATTTTGCTAGAAAAGGGATTATTGAAATTAAAGTTAAATGGGGTTTGCGTATTTCCACCGCCGCCATTATTAGCGGGCTTATTGAATGGCGCATTATTCGGTGACTGATTGCCTGAATTGTTTGCGGGGTTTTTAGGTCCTTTTTTGCCGCCAAAGAAATTATTGAGGCGATTATTAAAATCACGCCAGAGTTCATCAAGATCAGGTGGGCCATCGCTAGGTCGCGCAGGCGGTCTGGCTGCCGGCGTATTTTCAGGGACTTTTTCTGGCCCATTTCCGGGGGCAGCATCGCCTGCTGCTGGTTTAGTTTCGCCAGCGGGTGGAGCTTCTCCATCACCCGAGCCTTTGGCCTCATTACCATTGCTGCTATTACCCCAGCCTGGGTCTTTTACTGAAAAAAGCTCAAGCAATTTACGCATTGTGTGGCGAATAGCTACGGGAAGGGAGAGGAATAAATTCTGCAGAGTCAGGTCGATCAGTTAAAGGAGCTAATAAATCAGTGGCATTAGTGTGATTTTTGGCTCGGTCATCTTGAGCCCTAATTCTATCAGCCAATTGGGCATATTCGCCTAAAGCGCTTCGAAGTAAGTCAAGGCCCAAGCCAGCCTGAGCGGAAAGGAAAATTTGGCTTGGCAGACCCTTATTATCCCTCTTGACAATAGGCCCATGACTAAAGGTATCCGGCATTAAATCAATCTTATTCATCACTTCCAGGCGCGGAATATCGGCAGCCCCAATTTCTTGTAAAACCTGCTCAACCTCAGTTTTTTGCTCGCGGGAAACTAAACTGGCCGCATCAATGACGTGCAAAATCAAATCGGCATGAATTGTTTCGTCTAAGGTGGCTTGAAAAGCCTCTACTAATTGATGGGGTAAATCCCGGATAAAACCCACCGTATCCGACACCACAATTGAACCGGTCTCACGCAGGTGCACTTTGCGTGACGTGGTATCGAGGGTGGCAAATAATTGATCAGCTGCATAGGCGCCAGCCTTTGTTAAGGCATTAAATAACGTTGATTTACCAGCATTGGTATAACCCACTAGCGATACTGAGAAAACTTCTTTGCGACTGCGTGAGCGCCGCTGCGTCCGTTGTTGCCGCTGTAACTTCGCCAATTCAAGTTCAAGTCGTTTAGCGCGGGTTGCCAACATCCGCCGATCTAACTCCATTTGGGTTTCGCCTGGCCCGCCCCGTAAACCAATACCGCCCTTTTGGCGCTCTAAGTGACTCCAGGCCCTGACCAAGCGAGACATGCGGTAACGCACATGGGCAAGCTCTACCTGCGTTTTACCCACATGACTTTGGGCTCGCTGAGCAAATATATCTAAAATCAAACCCGTTCGATCGAGCACGTGGCGACCTAAATGACGCTCTAAATTACGCTGCTGACTGGGTGATAAGGGATGATTAAAAATGGCTAATTCGGCATCTTGCTCTTCTAGGATGCGCTTGAGCTCATTCGCTTTACCAGAACCAATAAATAAAGCAGGATCGGTTTTACCGCGCCGCCCAATAACGTTAGCCACGGGCAACGTGCCTGCGCTTTCAACCAATAGAGCAAGTTCTGCCATGCTATCGGGAAAATCAGCTAGGCCGGTATCAACCCCTACCAGCACAGCTCGCACAGCATCAATACTGGTTTTATGCAGAGGTCTCTTCCTCGTCTAGGCGAAAAGTGACAGCACGTGAAGGTACGATCGTCGAAACCGCATGTTTGTAAACCATTTGTGTCACTGTATTGCGCAGCAAAATTACATACTGATCAAACGAATCAATATTGCCTTGTAATTTAATACCATTCACAAGATAAATGGAAACTGGTACATGCTCTTTACGCAGAACATTCAGAAAAGGATCCTGCAACATCTGACTTTTATTGGTATTCATACCGCTCCTTTAAGCACTAATGGGAGTCTTGATTTTTTCAAACTCAAAACAGAATCATATTATCGCTTCTTCTTTTTGTCATCATCCACGTAAGGGTTACGATTGGTGCGTAATTCAATCCGCATTGGCGTGCCGCGGAGGCCAAAAACCTCCCTAAATCGCCCCTCTAAGAAGCGTTTATAGCTGTCTGTAACGCCCGAGAGGCCGGTACCATGAATAATCACAATCGGCGGATTCATGCCCCCTTGATGTGCATAACGCATTTTAGGACGCCCCATTCCAACCCGCTTGGGCTGCTGATGTTCAATAGCCTCAATCAAAATTCGGGTTAAACGGGGTGTTGGCATCTTTGTCGTAGCCGCTTTATATGCCGCATCAACATCCTTCAAAAGTTCTTTTAGGCCAAAGCCCTTCCGAGCAGAAATCGTATGCACATTAGCGAAATCGAGAAAGCGCAGTTTTTGCGCAATTTCTAAACGGCAGCGTTCTTTCACGTAAGCATCGACACCATCCCATTTATTCACTGCTACCACTAAGGCTCTGCCGGCTTCGACAATAAAACCAGCGATATGGGCATCTTGTTCAGAAATATCTTGCTGGGCATCCAGCATTAAGATCACCACATTAGCATCGGCAATGGCCTGCAAGGTTTTTACGACTGAAAATTTTTCAATTGCTTCAAATACTTTACCGCGGCGGCGTAAGCCGGCTGTATCAATCAAAATATAGGGGCGGCCATCGCGTTCAAACGGAACTTCAATTGCATCACGAGTGGTGCCGGGTTGATCAAAAGCAATCACGCGCTCTTCGCCAATCAGTTTATTGATCAGCGTCGACTTACCCACATTAGGACGTCCAACGACAGCAATCTTCAGTGGCTTATCGGCACCCAGTATTTCTTGATCATCATCCTCTTCAGGTACGCCCAGCTCATCTAGCGCATCTTCAATTAAGCTGCGTACACCTTCGCCATGGGCCGAAGAAATCGGCACGGGATCGCCCAGACCAAGCTCATGGAAGTCGGCTGTAACTACGCCCGCCGACATGCCCTCCGTTTTATTTACCGCTAAAACAATTGGCCGACCAGTTTTGCGCAAGAAATCGGCAATCACGCGATCTTGAGGGGCTAAACCTAAACGGCCATCAACCAAAAAAATGACTACATCTGCTTCGGCCACCGCTTGCTTAGTTTGCTTGGCCATCTCAGCGACGATGCCGGTTTTGGCAACAGGCTCAAAGCCCCCGGTATCAATACAAATAAAACCACGGCTACCCAGGCGTCCATTGCCATAATGTCGATCGCGGGTCAGACCAGAAAAATCGGCAACAATCGCATCGCGAGAGCGAGTGAGACGATTAAATAAAGTCGACTTACCTACATTAGGACGACCAACAATCGCAATAACAGGTTTCATTGGGTGAGTTTCATCGAGTAAACCTTATTTAGGTTGATAGGCAACTAATTTGCCGCCTTGAGAGAGCACTAATACTAAGCCACCAGCAACCACAGGGGCTGATGCAACAGGTGAGGAATCATGCCGAATGCGCGCCACAATCTCGCCATCAGCTTGCGCTAAGGCATGCAAATAGCCCTCAGCGTCGCCAAATAACAAGACCCGCCCGATGGCGGTAGGCTCACCGAGATCACGCCAATTGAGCTTGCCAGTTTCCCAAACCGGCGTACCATCTGCGCTCTTAAAGGCCGCTACTTGGGACTTTTCATTGCTTGAAAAAACCAGTTCGGGTCCTTGAGCAGTGCCGGTATAGCTCGAAAAATCCTTGGACCAAAGCAAGTTACCTGTGCGCACTGCACTGCAGCCGATCTTGCCTTGATACGATACGGCACATAATTTTTCCCCTTCCAAGCTTGGCTTGGCGGAAACATCATTTAAGCGCTCAATTTCTGAAAAACCTTTGGGAAAGGAAATCGATGTTTCCCAAATAAGGGCGCCATTATTCACAGCAATCATGCCGTAACGGCCGCTCGATAAGCCCGTCACAATCACTTCATTATTAACGAGCAGCATGCCATAACCAACGCGTAAGGAGAGCACCGACTGTTGGCGTTGATAAAACCAACGCCGCTTTCCCGTGACGACATCTAAACCCATAAAACGATTATCTAGGGTTCGTATCACGACGACCCCAGCAGCCACTATCGGCTCAGTTAACACTTCACTACCTACTGAAACAGACCAAACATTTTTGCCAGTTTCATCAAAGGCATAAACCATTCCCTTATCGGAAACTGCAACGGTGGTTTTGCCATCCGAACCAGGGCCTACCGATAGCCGGTCGGGAATACTAACTTCCCAAATCATTTTACCAGTGAGTAAATCTAGTTTTACTAATCTGCCGCTAGCTGAAGCAGAATAAACAGCATCGCCAGCGACAATCGGATCAAAATAATAAGGTGCCGATGAACCGACATTTGCTGACCAAATTTCTGCCATCTCAAATTGATTGGTCACTGCAGTGAGTGCATTGGGCTTGCGGGCTCGGGAACTACCCGAACAAGCCAACAGCGAACAAACCAGCAAAGCCACCAAGGCTAATAAAACACTACGCATCAAACACCACCCACCGCATCCAGTTTGACCTTTAATAAGCGGCGACTTTCATCGGGCAACTCTTTTGCTTGCAGCATAATTTTCCAAGCAGCCTGATAACTCGTCCGCGCATCGGCTATTTTTTGTTGTGATAAATACCAATCGCCACGGCGCTCTAACCAAAGGGCTTCAAAACCACTAACCGGCTTTTCTTTTAATAGTTGGTCTGCTTCATTAAGAGCAGCATCGCCACCCTGCTCGAGTAATTGGGCTACTAAGCGCATTTTTGCGACCCCTGCATATGCCGAGTCGCTTGCTTTAGTGCTAGCCCAACGTAAATAGGTCATCGCCTTGGCACCGTCACCTGCATCAGCAGCAATTTTTGCGCCAATTAAGCTCGACATTGCAGCATAGGTAGTGCGACCAAATTGATTTTGCAAATCATCCACGGCGCGATATGTTTGCTCTTTATCGCCCTTAACTACCGCACCCAACATCGTGCCATATAGTTTTGAAGCCTCCATGGCTTGATTATTTTTCCACCATTGCCAGCCACTATAGGCTGCATAGGTCAACAAAATAGCCGTTAATAGACCAGTTAATAACTTGCCATACTTTTTCCAAAAGTCTTTAAAGTTATCTAAATGTTCTTGTTCTTCTAGGTCAAGTGGCATAACAATCCGTAAGGTAAGCGTAAATTAAGTGCATCAATAAATCAGATTAATGGGCGCAAAAGCAATTAGGCAGGATATTTTATTCTGAAGCAGAAACCAAGGAATCAATGATGGCGTCCAATACCTTGGTTAGTGGCACTGCCCGTTGTTCTCCCTGGCCACGAAGGTCTTTAATTTGAGCCTCATTTAGAGCTAGCTCATCCGGCCCAATAATGACTGCAAATGCCGCGCCACTCGCATCCGCTTTTTTCATTTGCGCTTTAAAACTGGCAGTTTGACCATCGGGAGCACAAAACAAAATAGTATCTATACCAGCGCTGCGTAATTGTTCAGCAGCAATAAAAGCGGCCGTTAACGTTTCACCGCCCTGATGCAAAATATAAACATCACACACCGCTTCAGCTTCGGGTACTGAGCCTGAAATTGCCATGAGTTCCAGTACTCGCTCAATACCCATGGCCCATCCACAAGCTGGCGCAGCCTTGCCACCCATTCGCTCAACTAACGGATCATAACGTCCACCACCAGCAATCGTGCCTTGCGCGCCTAGTTCGGTGGTTACCCACTCAAACACGGTGAGGTTGTAGTAGTCTAAGCCGCGCACCAAGCGCGGATTAATTTTGCAAGGAATATTGTGGGCTTTTAATAAGGTCTGGACAGCTGTAAAGTGCTGCATGGATTCCGCGCCGAGAAAATCCAGCAAGCGTGGCGCCTTCTCAATCAATTCCTGCATTGCTGAATTTTTAGAATCCAAAATACGTAAGGGATTGGTGAGTAAACGACGCTGTGAATCTTCATCAAGAGCTGCAGCATTAGCCGTAAAATACTTAACTAATGCCTCACGATGCGCAGCGCGCTCTGCGGCTTGGCCCAGGGAGTTAATTTCCAGGTGTACGCCCCGTAAACTTAACTCATCCCAGAGCCGTTGCCCCATCACAATAATTTCGACATCAATATCAGGGCCCGCAAAACCTAATGCTTCAACACCAAATTGATGAAACTGCCGGTAACGTCCCCGCTGCGGACGCTCATGTCGAAACATCGGGCCCATATAACAGAGGCGTTTAGGGCCGTCATACAGTAAATTATGTTCAATCACTGCGCGTACCACTGCGGCAGTACCCTCGGGTCGCAAAGTGAGCTGCTCACCATTCAGGCGATCTTCAAACGAATACATTTCCTTTTCAACAATATCAGTGACTACCCCAATGCCACGCTGAAAAACTTCGGTTACCTCAACAATCGGGGTTTTTATAAACTCATACCCGTAAGCGCGGGTTAAATCGTGCAAGATTTTTTCCAAGTGCAGCCACTGCTTAGCATCTATAGGCAGCACATCATTCATGCCACGCACGCCCGCCAGTTTTTGAATTTTTTGCTCACTCATCTTGTCTGCTCATACTATTGCTTAACCATAGTGCGACTGCACATAGTCATTCACGATCACCTGAAACTCTTCAGCGATACTTGGGCCGCGCAAGGTTTTTACTTTAACGCCGTCAACAAATACAGGAGCGGCAGGAGTTTCTCCCGTTCCGGGCAAAGAAATACCGATATTGGCATGCTTACTTTCTCCGGGGCCATTAACAATACAACCCATCACCGCAACATTCATATTCTCCACCCCAGGATGGGATTTTTTCCAGATCGGCATTTGTTGGCGTAAGTAAGATTGAATTTGGGCGGCTAATTCTTGAAATGTCGTGCTTGTAGTCCTGCCGCATCCAGGACAAGCAATAACCATTGGCGTGAAATTACGCAAGCCCATGGTTTGTAAAATTTCCTGAGCCACAATAACTTCATTTTCACGTGGGGCGCCAGGATCCGGTGTCAAGGACACCCGAATGGTATCGCCAATTCCTTCTTGCAATAAAATCCCGAGGGCCGCAGTCGAAGCCACTATGCCTTTGCTGCCCATACCGGCTTCGGTTAATCCCAAATGCAAAGGGTAATCGCAACGGCGGGCTAAATCACGATACACAGCCACCAGATCTTGTACCCCACTCACTTTGCACGACAACATAATTTGATTCGCACTCATACCCAATTCAACTGCCTTTGTAGCTGATTGCAAGGCAGACTGAATTAAAGCTTCAATCATCACTGCTTGGGCTGTTTTAGGTTCGGCAAGTTTGGCATTTTCATCCATGATGTGGGCTAATAGCGCTTGATCTAAGCTGCCCCAATTCACGCCAATCCGAATTGGCTTTTGGTAACGGCAGGCCGCTTCAATCATTTGGGCAAATTGCGGATCGCGTTTTGCACCCTTACCCACGTTACCCGGATTAATCCGGTATTTCGATAAGGCTTGAGCACAAGCTGGAAAATCATTTAGTAGAGTGTGGCCGTTGTAATGAAAATCGCCAATCAGCGGAGTAAAAATGCCCATCGCATCCAATTTCTCCCTGACGTAAGGCACGGCTGCGGCTGCTTCCGGTGTATTAACCGTAATGCGCACTAGTTCAGAGCCTGCACGCGCTAATTCTTTAACTTGAATCGCAGTACCTAGGGCATCAACCGTATCTGTATTGGTCATCGATTGCACGCGCACGGGCGCATCACCTCCCACGGTCACATGCGCATCTTGCCAAGATACTGTTGCCTGCAAGGAACTGCGGCGCGGCGCAGGGCCTAGGGGGAGGCAAGCAGAATCAGGAGTAGTACGCATATCCATCCGGTTAAAAATTAACGTTCCAACCACTGCACAGTTTGCTCGCCCAGCGCTGCATCAACCGAGCGCTCACGAACTTTAGTACGGTCAATAATATCGCCTGCTAGCTGTCCGCAAGCTGCAGCAATGTCATCACCTCGGGTTTTGCGTACCGTCGCAATCATGCCGGCTTCTTGCAAAATATTACTAAAGGCAAAAATACGTTGCGGAGAAGAGCGAGTTAAGCCCGACTCAGGAAAAGGATTAAACGGAATTAAATTTATTTTGCAACGAATCCCTTTTAATAATTGCACCAACTCTCTTGCCTGCGCATCTTGATCATTGATTTCATTAAGCATGCAATATTCAAAGGTAATGAAGTCGCGGGGTGCATAAGGCAAATAGCGCTCGCACGCAGCTAATAATTCTTTCAGCGGATATTTTTTATTCAGCGGAACTAGCTGATCGCGTAGGGCATCATTCGGCGCATGCAAAGACACAGCTAAAGCCACTGGACAATCTTGTGCCAAACGATCCATCATTGGCACCACTCCCGAAGTTGAGAGTGTTACCCGGCGTCGCGACAGGCCATAAGCGTGATCATCTAACATTAAGCGCAAGGCAGGCAAGACGTTATCGTAATTGAGGAGAGGCTCACCCATGCCCATTAAGACCACGTTAGATACCACTCTGCCCTCGTGAACATAACCTGGAGTTGGGTATTCTTCGAGGCGTTTAATTGCGCTAGGGTCAGCGCGCAAATGGTGTTCAGCCAACCATAGCTGGCCAATAATTTCACCAACGGTCAGATTCCGCGAAAAACCTTGATACCCAGTCGCACAAAAGGAGCAATTGACCGCACAACCTGCCTGAGAAGAGATGCATAAGGTACCGCGATCATCCTCAGGAATAAATACCATTTCAACCGCGTTGCTGCCACCCACATCTAATAACCATTTACGGGTGCCATCCGTCGCTAGCGCTTCGCTTACAACGGGCAGTGCGCAAACTTCGGTCTGCTCACTTAAGGTCTGGCGAAATGATTTCGCCAAATCACTCATTAAGGCAATATCACCGACGCCGCGTTGATGCACCCAATTCAACAATTGCTTGGCTCGAAACGGCTTTTCATGCAGCCCTGCAATGTATGCCTTCATTGCCTCGGCGTCTAAATCTAAGAGATTAATACGGGGTGAATTCACATTAACGATTAAAAATAGTCATGCCAGGAAAAAAGAAGGCAATTTCCACCGCGGCAGTTTCAGGGGCATCAGACCCGTGCACCGAATTAGCGTCGATGCTGTCAGCAAAGTCGGCACGAATCGTGCCTTTGTCGGCTTTCTTCGGATCGGTTGCGCCCATCAACTCACGATTCTTCGCAATGGCATTCTCACCTTGCAAGACCTGAATCATCACTGGACCTGAAATCATGAATTTAACTAAATCGTTAAAGAAAGGTCGATCTTTGTGCACGGCATAAAACTGCTCCGCTTCCGCTTGCGATAAGTGCGCCATTTTCGAGGCCACTATTTTGAGCTTAGCCGCTTCAAAACGCGCGTAGATTTGCCCGATGACATTTTTAGCTACTGCGTCGGGTTTAATAATAGATAAAGTGCGTTCCATTGCCATGCATAACTCCAGTACTGAATCAAAGATAGTAAAAAGCAGTGTTGGCGCCCCAAAAAGGGCATCCTAGCTGCAGATGCTGAAAGCTGCGTTGCTGCCAACGCCCCCAGAATTATACATCCCTAGACCATCCTGCCTTTAAGGGTAAATTAGCTAAGTGATTGAATTTACAGGGGATAACCCCTCTGTCAGCAGTATCTTTATGAAAGCCCTTGAAATTCACCTAATTTGTCTATACTTAATACATAGGCCAATTTTGGGCTTAGTTAATTTAACAATGAAGGGGTCTCAATGAGCGATTTAAACTCTTTTGGCTTTGGACAGTCTGATTCTGTAACAAGTCTGCAAATCCGTAACCGGGTTTTGCGCAATACCTATGCTTTGCTTGCTCTCTCGATGGTGCCTACCGTCATTGGCGCTTGGTTGGGAGTTGCAATGGGGTTTGTACCTTTTGCTGGTAGTCCTTTCTTAGGTTTCATCGTCTTTTTAGCAGTTGCCTTTGGCTTCTTCTGGGCTATCAATAAAAATAAAGATACTGGCATCGGCGTATTACTACTGCTAGGTTTTACCTTCTTTATGGGCCTCATGTTATCGAGCCTTATTGGATTTACGCTCAGCAGTTATAGCAATGGTGCAACTCTAATCATGTTGGCTTTTGGCGGTACTGCCTTAATTTTTGCCACCATGGCGACTATTGCAACGGTTAGCAAAAGTGATTTCCAGGGTATGGGCAAATGGTTGATGGTTGGTGTTTTACTGTTAATCGTGGCCTCCTTGGCCAATATCTGGCTGCAATTACCGGCACTCATGCTAACGGTGATGATTCTTGCAATTGCTATTTTCTCAGCCTTTATTTTGGTTGATGTGCAACGAGTTATCAACGGCGGCGAAACCAACTATGTAATGGCCACCTTAGCCATTTACCTTGATGTCTATAACGTCTTCACCAACTTGCTAGCTTTATTTGGCATTATGGGTGGGCAACGCGATTAGACTCATTTAGCGGCTAACTAAGTTCTAAACTGAAAAGCACCTTTCGAGGTGCTTTTTTCTATTATTTGATTGCGCTTTGGCTTTCTACGCAATCATTGCTGATAGCTTTGCTAGCACATCATCCATCACCGCAGCAGGAACCTTCTCGAGTTTTTTTGCTTTTCTAGCGCCCAAATCTAAGACTCTTGGTTGGTCACAGCGAACAATCCCTGTAGTTTTGGTATTGAATAAAGTCACAGCAAAGCCCCCTACTCTGGCAAAGCTACCTCCATTAGTAATCGGTAAAATTAATGGTGCCTTAGTGAGCTTATTAAAGGCCTCAGTTGTTACAACTAATACCGGTCTTATACCCTTTTGCTCATGACCAGAAGTGGGGTCAAGTGAGACTAAATATATATCTCCACGATTCATCAAATGATCTCACGTCCGATTCGCGGAGCATTAATCCATTCATCATCCTCTTTAGACCGCTTAGCTTTAGGATTACATTGCGCTAATAGTTCAGCTAATTGATATTTAGGCTTCTTAATAGGCTCAATCACTAAACGCCCTTTCTCAACCACAATATCGACAGTCGAGCCCGACTGCAAATGTAAGAGGGTTAACAATGATGGGGGCACTGTCAGCATGACAGAACCACCAACCTTACGCAAATTTGTAATCGACATAGATCCTCCATATGTTATATAAAAGTATAACATATTATTAGGCTCGCCCAAATACCGCGATCGATTCAATATGTGAAGTATGCGGAAACATATTCACAATTCCAGCTTTAGTCAGCTCGTAGCCACCTTCGCCTATTAGGATTGCAGTATCGCGCGCCAGTGTCTTTGGATTACAAGAGATGTAAACAATGCGTTGGGGGAAAAAGGGTAAGGCGGTTGCATCGCCTGCGAGGAAATTCTTTTGTAGCTCTCCTAAAGCTTGGCACAAGGCCATTGCGCCCTCTCTAGGAGGATCAATCAACCAGCGGTCTGTTGGCCCCCATGAACGAACCATTACTGCGTCAGCAGTAAATAAATTAGCCAATTGAAACTGGGCTATATCAGCCAGCCCATTATGTTTTGCATTGCTATGCGCGCGTAAGGTTAAGGCATTATTACCCTCAATACCTAAAACCGCTTTGGCTAAGCGCGCCAAGGGTAAAGTGAAATTACCGATGCCACAAAATAAGTCTAGGATTCGCTCATGGGGCTGTGGCGCCAACAAGCGCATTGCCTGTGCCACTAAGGCTCGATTCATTGCATGATTGACTTGAGTGAAGTCAGTGGGTAAGAAAGGCATTTCAAGCGCAAATTCAGGCAGTCGATAACATAATTGACCTTCAGCGGGATGAAATGGCTTAGCAGTATCGATTCCACCAGGTTGCAACCACATCCATACGGAGTGCATCTCAGCAAAGTTACGCACCAGATCAAGATCTGCAGAACTCAGGGGCGCCATGTGACGCATGACTAAAACCGTTACCGGCTGAAATGCATTGGTGGCATTGCCTTCACCTACTGCTAATTCAAATTGCGCAATGTCATCCGGAATAGAGAGTGCGTTCACCAACTCTCGCAAAGGGTGCAATAAAGCCGAAACGGCCAGGGGCAATATTTCACAAGCCAACATATCGGCCACATACCCGCTATTGAATTCATGAAAACCAACCAGTGCAGTGCCTTTTTTAATCGAGCGATTCACCACACTTAAACGCGCTCGTTGCCGATAAGCCCAGCTAGGTCCGCCTAATGGACGTAGTATTTCTGCTGGTTTAGCACGGGCAAGATGCCAAAGGTCATCTTCTAAAACCCTTTGCTTAATTGCTATTTGCGCTGCTACATCCAGGTGTTGCATGCTACAGCCGCCACAAATACCAAAAGCTAAGCAACGCGGCTGCGTGCGAAATACAGCGGGCTTTAATATCTGGACAACTTTAGCTTTAGCAAAGCGTGCTTTATCCCGGGTAATTTGATAGCTGACTAGTTCAGTAGGCAATGCGCCACGAATAAATAGCACCTTGCCCGCTTCACCGGCAGGCGCATCAGCAGCGGGCGGCAGTCTGGCAATGCCCTGCGCGTCTAAATCGAGAGATTCAACCCAAATCGGCTCGCCAATTGGCTCAGGCATACCAAAAGTATTTAAGCGGCATCCGCAAATCCAGCAAGGTATTCTTGCCATGCTGCGCCGTGTGGCTGCTTAGCTTCCTCATGTAGATAGGCGCGTACAAAGCGCACTTCTTCTGCATATTCTGCGGGGGAAAAACCGCCCCGCATCAATTGAAAGCGGCAATACATCAAATACGTATTCACCACATCCGTTTCGCAATAGCTGCGAATCTCGGATAAGCGACCTTCCTGATAAGCGCCCCATACTTGACTACCGTCCATGCCCATTTTTCCAGGAAAGCCACAGAGTTTGGCTAAGCTATCCAACGGGGCATTTGCCCGCGGATTAAATTTAGCCAAAATATCCATCATGTCTAAATGCCGTAGGTGATAGCGGGAGATATAGTTATTCCACTTAAAGTCACGGCTGTCGCTATCTTGGCTTTCACCCATCTCCCAATAACGCGCGGCTTGCACTTCCTGCACCATAGAGCGGTAATGCAAAACGGGCAAATCAAACCCACTACCATTCCATGAAACTAATTGCGGGGTATATTTTTCAATTAAATCGTAAAACGCCTGAATTAAGGTTTTTTCATCGTCGTCAACTTCGCCTAAAGACCCCACCTTAAATTGCGGTAAACCTTCTTTAGTGGTACGACGAATCACACACGATATCGCTACAATTCTTTGTAAATAGAGCGGCAGAAAATCGCTACCCGTTTTCACTGTCCGCGCTGCCATCGCTAACTGTGCTACTTCGGCATCAGCAATGGTGGCGGGATAATCTTCCAAACGACGTAAGCCAGCTACATCGGGAATGGTCTCAATATCGAAAACTAAAACGGTTGCGCCTGCTCGCATGAATAAGGGGCTGGCCTACTGTAAAAATTGCATTGGATTAACCGGCTTACCATTCACCCGTACTTCAAAATGCAACTTCACTGCATTGGTGTCGGTATCGCCCATCTCAGCAATTTTTTGCCCCTTGCGAACGCTATCGCCCTCCTTCACCGCCAGACTTTTGTTATAGGCATAGGCGGTTAAGTAGGTATTGTCGTGCTTCACAATCACCAAATTACCATAGCCGCGCAAGCTATTACCTGCGTACACGACCTTCCCATCAGCGGCTGCTTGAACTGGCTCGCCCAACTTTCCGGCTATA